>Ga0316189_10002190_pt1 | contig 19220 bp, 14 predicted proteins | sample LowCovwburrow_MG_FD_204930 | JGI IMG/M metagenome (GOLD analysis project Ga0316189, IMG submission 204930) | Coastal sediment microbial communities from Maine, United States - Lowes Cove worm burrow | ecosystem: Environmental > Aquatic > Marine > Coastal > Sediment | place: USA: Maine...
CCAGGAGCAGCATAACCTTGTGTTTGCATTTCTATGTTAGATGTTTTCTTCTCACCTTTTATTTTGTTTTCAATACGTCTACTTCCATCTTTTCCCTTTGAAACCAAATCAATAAAAGTACCATTACTATCAAGAGTTCTAAATATCGGGTAATGTGTGTCAACTAAAGATTCAGCAACAGCTCTCTTTTCACTATTGCTTAAAGCTGTTCTTCCAAGTTCCTTGCGCTTAAGGTCAAGCTCTCTATCGTATTTTTCTCTAAAGATAAAATACATACCTTCAACAGCTTGACTAACAGCATCTTTCCTTGCCTTAACATCACCTATTAAACTTGTAAAAGCTTGGTCGAAAGCGGGTGTATATACTTCAGTAGCATTAGCTCTTATATTTTCTATATGGTCTTTAAGACTGAATTTCTTAAGATTACCTTTAAGAATTATATCATTTGTGCCAGCAAGAACATTAAGTTGTTTCTGGAAAGACAATACTTTATCTTTAACAACAGGACGCTCAAGTGCATTTGCATCATTGTATTCATTTTGAATAGAAGCAAGAGTTGAATGTATTTTACTTACAAGATCATCAACAACACCGCTTACACTTTTTGCAAGTCCAGCCTCATAATTACGTATCATAAATGCTGGCTTTGCAAGCTTACGTCCAAGATCGTTAACTATATTGTCCTCGAGCATACGACCGTGAATAGACCATAATGCTTTGACAGTATCATTACGTAATCCTTCCATAACCTTACCGGCAATTCTTGATATAGTTTTATATATATCGTCCTTACCAGCGTCTAAGTTATTTTGATATTCGTTTGGATCCTTGTCCAAAGACAATCCAACCTTTATCAAGTTACCTTTAAGGTCTGTAGATGTTCCTATAAACTGCGTTAGTCCAATTGCATAACCACTGGTAACAGCGTCAGTTTCAATGCCTAATGTTGTTTTAAAACTTTTTTTCTTACCCTTAATTATTTCTTTGTCGTATTCAGCTAAAGCCATAACTCCGGCTAGTTGATGAAAATTTCCACCAAGAGCAGAAAGGGTCTTATTTATCTTTGCTGTATCATTTGAATTTATAGCGTCTATAACATCTATAACTTTTTGATCATTAACTATATCATCAAAGGCAATTAACGATTTACCGATAGAAGATTTATCAAAACCTTTTCCAAATGCTTGAGTTACTGCAAGTTTAAATACATTTAACTGTTCTTCATTGTTGGTATTTATCTTTGATTCAAACTCTTCACCAGGCATAACTAGGTATCTATGGATCTTACTCCTAAGAGCATTGATACCATTACTATCTATCATGATTCTGTGTTGGCTCATTGCTTTATATTTAAACCAAAAAGAAGCAGGAGGTTTATCTGCAAAGTCTTTTGCAAGTTTAATATCTTTTTCTATATCTCTGTTTTTACTCTCTGCCCCTTTAATATCTTCATCGTGAAGTCTTTTTACATCAACAGTACCAGCAAGAATATTAAGTGTGGAGTCGTCTAACCTTTTGAACAGATCAAGTGTTTTTGTTATTGGTTTCCATGTAACATTCTGCATCTTTTTAAGCAGATCTTTCACTTCAGTAGGAAGTTTACTGAGACTACCACTTGCACGATCTTGAATATCTTTAGGTGGCTTGTCAGTGTATATATTTTCTTTTGATACCTGAGTACCATTTATCTTTGTAAACGTTTTCTCGACACCATCAAGTGACTCTAGTATGCCAATAACATCTTTAGATAACTTATCTCCTGATACAGATCTATCCACTACAACTGTTCGTAATGGTGTGGTAGATGATTTACCTCTTGGGTTTAGAGTTCTTTCTTCATTAAACTCTCCAAGGTATAATTGATTTTCTTGTATTATAAATAATTGTTTTGTCTTACCGTTTCCAGTGTCAAACTTAGTAAGACTAAGAATATCAAACATCATCAAACCAAGACTTGCTTCCAGGTCTTCTTGTCTACTTACATCTCCAGCAGTATCTTTCTTGTATTTTATACCAAGAACGTTGAGTATTTCTTTACCTGCATTTTGACTAGAAGAGTTTAACCAAACACCAATGTTTGACATTGCGTTAAATTCTTCTGAAGTTAAAGGATGATCCCATTCATTATACAAGAACATACTTATTTCGTGTTCGTTGTTTGAGAGTGTTGCAGAGCTATTAGCTTTGATCCAAACAAGAGCAGCGCTAGCCATTGCATAGATAACTCTATCTGGTAACTTTCCATCAATAAGCAATGATGATATGTTTGGTAGAAGTTTCTTCTTATATTGTTCAACGATATCTACATTCAGATCATTAGAAAATACTTTCTTCATAGAATTGAAGAGTGATCCAAGAGAGATAAGCTCTGAAGGTTTATTGCCATCAAGCATCTCTGATCCATATTTTACAATATCACTACCAGTAAAGTTTTCAGTTGGTATTTTGTCTGAGATATTATCTTTACCAGATAGTGTATCTTCCATATGATCTGCAAGACTACCAGAATCATCTTCTGCAACTAATAACCTATCATTGTTTCTACCTATAAAACCTTTAAGTTGTTTTGTATTATATGTTTCACCAGAATCAAAAGTATCTTCAGTATTACTATCGTTGTTTATTTGACTCAACTCTTGTTCAGTTACTGTGGATGGGTTTTCAGTAGGTAGTGGTATATCTTCGTTTGTAGGTTGGTTATCTTTTACAATTGTCTCTTTAACATTATCGAAAGAAGACTCACTTGGTAATTCTTCGTCAAAATTTAACTGATCAGTTGTTTCTTGATCTTTAGTACTTGTCGATTCTCTGCTTTTAACTGTTTCCTTTTCAGTCGTTTTCGCTTGCCTTTGCACTTCTTTTTCTTTGACTTTGCCACTTACAGTTTCTCCTTTTTTGGTTTCTGTTTTAGGTGCATATCTTTCAGCCAATTTAAGTATTTCGGAGGCTTGAGATGATGATGCTTTTAAGGTTTCACCTTTTACAAAGTTCTCTTGAGCTTTTATGGTTAATCCAGATATAGCTTTACCTAGTCTTGCCCCAGCAGATGTTTCTTTAACAAGATTATTGGAGTAACCATCGTTGATCCTCCAGGAGTCCTCAGATGGCTTTGTATCGCTTACAGCAAGACCATCCATACCTTTGGTCACATAATATGGTTTGTTGTTCTTCTTGGATAGATCAAGAGCTTCACTGAAAGCCTTTGCTTTCGCTGGAAGATACGACACAAACTTATCAAAATTATCTTTTATGTTGTCTGTGAGCTTTCCTTCATTTGCCATATTGAGATATTCTCTCAATCCAATAAATCCTTTACCACCCTCGCTTATCTCTTTAGATACGGTTTCTACTGTCTTCCCAAGAGAAGCTAACTCAGATGTAGCTTCAATTACTTCACCACGAAGTTTCACAGCCTCGCTATCGACAGATTTATTGCTTTCTATACTATCGGTCACATCTTGAGATAGGTCGCTATCAGCGATACTATACAACCTTGGATCGCTACCTTCTATATAGTCGCTATACGATGAGCCAGCTTCTCTAAGTTGAGAAGTCTTCTCATTAATAAGCTTTTCTACATCAGCTTTATATTCGTTGAGTTTTTCAACTTCTTTTATCTGATCTTCACTTACTATACTCTTGCCAATCTCACTACTGTAAATAGCAGATAATTCACTTACGTATGCAAAATTAGCAAGGACTGTAGCTATAGCTTTGTTCTGCTCAACAGAACCATCCTCGGTATCTTCTACAGCCTTTAGGTTAGTTGTGATTTCTTCTTTTGCATTATGTCCTTCTGATCCAATTGGCTTACCGTTAATTACTCCAGTAAACTTATTATCTTTTATATTGTTTAAAGCTGTGGTTCTAGCTTGAACAGCTTCTTGCTCTTCTGGAGTTTGATTAGCTAATGCAGCTTCAGACTTTGCTTTTCTATCTTTTATTTTTTGTTTTATGTTGGACGGACTAACAGCTTGCCTAACACTATTAACAGCTTGGAATCCAAGACCACCAAAAGCTTCTGCAACCATACCTTCAAACACAGTTGTTTTGTTTACTTTACTTAGATCTTGTTTTACAGCAAGCTCTTCACCAAATGATGTTGTTGCGCCAGAAGCGCCTTCTACAATAACAGTCTCAAGACCTTTACCAACATTGCCAACTAAGAAGTTCATACTCTTAGGTAGTTTTGCAAACTTTTCAGCAAGTGCTCCTATGATTTTTGGGCTACCACCAGCTTTTAATAAGTAACTAGCTTCAAGCTTTTCTCCAGCAACTTGAAGAAGTGATCCAAAATCAATGATCTGTTTTTCTCTTTTGTTTGGTTGCCTTTTATTTATAGAAACAAACTCATTATAGTTATCGTTTTGAGCTGAACTAAACATTCCAGCCATAGCGGGAACTGTTGTATAAACATTTGAAAGGGCAACCATCATAGGGAGACTTTCTGGCATACGTTTCGTATAATCCCAGATATCTCCAGCAGCTTCAATTATACCAGGAACAAAACCCTCTTGTTCAAATACTCGCTTTACCCTTGCGTCAACCTTACTGTTCTCTACACGATTAACTCTTTTAGCATCAAGCTCTTGTTGTTTCTTAAGTTTACCAACAGCAGTACCTCTATCTATAATGTTTTGATTTACAGCATCAAGGAACTTTCCTTTTTTTGAATCAAGGAAAGCTTTGTGTTCATCGGTAAGTTCATCGGGTGGAATTTGTTTAAGACCTTCAAACAAAGCAACATCTTCATCTGTCATTTCTCCGGTGGTTTCTATCACACCTTCTTCTGGATCATCTGGAAGATTGAACTGTTCTTTAGCTTGATACAAATCTCTTGGGCCAGAGTATATTACTCTCTCTATTGCAGGTTGTATTATTGTGTCATCAACTGTCTTACCAAGGCCAGTGAGTACACCTGTGGCAGCGTTGACAAGACCATTAGATTGAGATATTGCATGTTTTGCAGCATCGTAACGTGCTTGCTCAGTACCAATTAATAGGTTTAGAGTACCTTCAGTCTGTCCTTTCAATTGACCAAAGGAGTATGTTCCATTTGGTTCAATTTGAATTTCAGGCTCTCCTGTGTCTGGATTGTAACCTGTTGGTTGTTTTGCTTCTTTCACAAATCCAAGAGAGTCTCTCTTTTGTTCTGAAAGCAAACTAACTACATTCTTCTTCTGTTCAAACCTTGACCCAATACCAGCATTAACACCAGCAACATTTAAAGCTTCTGATACGTTAGTCCCATCTTCGTTGTATACACTTGCAAGTGTTCTTCCATAGACATCAGTATCAAAGCGACTTAGCCTTACTTTTTTGCCAAGTAAACCAGCAGCCATTTGTTTACCAACTGTACCGGCAGCAGCAAGATCTTCAAGAGTAACATTCTTTACGTCTTTACCATAAGCTCTTGCGTACTCGTTTCTTTGTGATTCTAATTTTAATGGGTTTATATTCCTAAGAACGCCAAGGTCTGATTCAAACGTGTCAACCCCTGAAAGTCTTACCTTTTCACCAGTGGTGGTTTTGAATGTATCGCCATCAATATGTTCAGCTATTTCAACTTCATCAGTATAAAGACCAAGTTCATCTTTCTTCTTCTCAGCAGTAGTCCTATTATCTTTAAAACCACTACCAAAATAACCAGTATTAAACATTGATTTCCTCTGCGGAATTAAGGAGCAACTGTAGTATCTGTTTCAGGTCTTGGAGAAGATTTGTAATTCTTTGCTTGTTTAACCATGTCCTTTATTTCTTTACTTGCTTTGTTGCTATCACCAAATACACCTTGGTCAGCAGTATAATTATAAAGTTCAGTAGCTCTCCTGAGTATGGCATCTTCATCCCAACCATTGTAAACTTCACGAGGATCAAAAGGAACAGATGAATCAGTCATCGAAACAAGTTCCTTAACTGCTGCGACAACAAACTCAGGATGAGTTTTTGCCAATGTAGTTGTATTATTAATAAGCTTGTTCGTCATGTTTGATATTTCATCTATCTCGTTTGAGAACTCGCTTTTGTTCTTAACAGATTTTCTAAGTTGGCTTTTCAAAGTAGCTTCAGTATTAGAAAGTCTAAACTTTTTGTAATCTTCAAGCCTAATGTCTGCTTTCTTGTTAACAGCAAGTCTCTTTTCTGTTTCAAGTTCTGCAAGTTGTTTGCCAAGCAATCTTTGCTTAGATATAAGTTCGCCAACCGGGGTATTTGATCCAATAACATTATCTTCAATCATTTTCTGTGTGGATTGGTCTAACTGCAATGAAGACATTAATTCATTTCCGTTGAATAACATATCTCTGATATTACTTTCTAGTCCTTTATATACATTTTTTCTCTTACCAAGCTCTTCATCGTCAAGACCTTTATCAAGGTTGTTAAGAGACTCATCAACAAGCTTTAATGAACTAGTTATAACCTGTTCATTCTTTGGAGTAAGTATCTCATTAACAGCAAGATTAACAAATCTTTGTGGATTTTCAGATATGATATCAGATGTCTTTACATGCTTATTTGTAGATTTTGCTTGATTGACAAGAGAAGAATATTCTGCAAGAGTACTAGGCTCTTTAACATTCATCATAGAACTAACGTTTGATATAGTATTCAAAACATCTGCATTTCTAGCCTCTGCGTCTGTTGTGGCGTCAACACCAAGTTGAGCATGACCAAGACTAATAAACTCTTTTCTCTGATCAACGGGCAATAGCTTTGAAGCTTCTCTTATATTTTTCAGATTCTGCTCTGTACTTCCTGTTTGCTGTAAACCATTTAAAGACTGAGTAAGTAAGTCATTTGATGTTTTATCTGCTTCGATCTTTTGTTTTTTTAAAACAAGCCCTTCATTGTTTCTTGCATCAGCACTTTGAAGCAAAGCAAGCCGAGCATCTTCATTAGCTTGTTTAACAGCAAGTTCGTCTTTAGCAAGATTCATCTTGTCGTAGTTGGTAAAAGCATCACCAACACCTTGTACGCCTTGTACCATTTGCTGTGTGGCATTAGCATTGCCAGAATTAGCAGCGTTAACCAAAGACGCTCCATCACCAGTATTTCTCCACGTTGCTACATATCTTGGTGACATAATTTATCTCTTTTATATTCTAGTAATACGGTTAGCAGCTTCAGCACCTTCTCTAGTAGCTGCCCCATGACGACGAAGCCTATCAAGTTCATTTTGTGCGTTAAATGCAGCAGCTTTCTTTTGTTCTGCAAAATTAGCAAGCTGTAGATTTCTTGCATCTTTATACATATTCTTGTTCTGAAAATAATTAGCAACACCTAACCCAAACTGTCCAAGACCAGCAACACCTTGCATTGTCTGACCCAAACCTTGTGCTGTGATGTTACCAAAAAAACCATTGTTTGGTTGACCACCATTGGCTCCACCAAATTGAAGATTGCTGCCAGTTGCTGGAAGTTGTGCGTTCTGAAGACCTTCGTTCCAGTTAGGAAGGCCCATACTATTTTGATCTGGTTGACCTGCTACGTTGTTTGATCCAAAGTAATTGTTGTTTGGGTATACCATTTTGTTCTCCTGTTACGCAACACCTGGAAGCGTATTATAAATATTATACATATCATCTACATCTAACATAGAAGTTCCTATTTCGCAAAAATTATCAACTCTATTGAAATAAGTTTCTGGATCTATAGGTACAAAATTAGAACTACTTCCTTTTCCATACAAAGCTGTAAAAGCAACATCACTTGAATGGTCAGGGCCAAGGAGCTTATTTATTTCGTTCATCTCCTCTTTGAACTTATCATCAAGAAGTTGAAAACTATCTTCTGCGTTTTCTGCTTCTATTATACCAGCTACCCTCAAAGATGTACTTATTATCTGTATCGCAAGTTGTAACATTTGAGATAGAGACATCGTAGAGATATTAAAAGCTGCAAGTCCACCAGCATTGTAATAACCATACAATACTGCAACTACAGAAGCAGCAAGAGCAACCCAAGGGCTTATATCACTAAGCAATGTGAATATCATATCTGATATCATATACATTGCAATGCCTGCAAGTATAGCAGCAGTCAATGCACCCTCTGCGAACTGTAACCACGTACCAGCCATACCATAATAAATCATTACAACTGTAATCACTAACATTACAATTTTTAATACAATTGCCCACCAAGGATATTTGATTACTGTTATATCAGCAACATATATACTCATGTGCATACTACAAACAAGGGCATTAACCTTGTCATGCATTTGTCCATTACCGTATGTATTTTCAAGCAATCCAAACATCAATGGAACTGTAAGCTTGTTTGTGTCCATCAATGTAAGTTTAACGAGTCTTGATGTACTAGTATCTGTATCCTCTACAACAACCTGACCAGCAGGCCCATAAACAGTAAAACTATCCATTCCATTAGAAAGAATAGCATAATATGTTATTGTTGTTACGTTTTCGTTAACAACTGGAGCTATTATTTTTATACCATCTTCATGTTTTTCGTATATGTTTTCAGGTATCAATTCATCTATAACTAAAACATTATTATCTGGATCGTAAACAACACCAGTATAATTTTCAATTCTAACAGCAGGTTTTAACCAATTCCAACCAGTGGTTCCTTCTGGTATAGGTATATGAGATTTAGTCCCTTTGCCATCAATCCAATTTTGAACTTCCTCAACGCTTTTAGCAGTGTACCCAGCGGGTCTTAACAGTTCACCTGACGAAGAGTGGTACGGCCTTGTAAGATTATTGCTTGAATCGAAGTTTCTTACATCTGAGTAATATATTGAAGCAAGATCTGGATCCGAATCAATTTGAGACTTAGTAAAAAACTCATTTTTTATACCTGAGAAATAAAACCTTGTGTCGCTAAATTCTGTTTTAACAAATATAGAATGGCATTGTGTTTCTGGTGTTACTGCTTCATAGCTATCATCTTCTTGCACTGGATCTTCTTTGGTTTCTATACACTCAACCATTTCGTCTACATTTTCAGCTTGCAAGACATAGGAATGAAGTTCCGAAAAGAATGTGTATAGGTATTGCCTACCGGCTTCAGATTCATCCCATATCCTGACACCAAAGTTAGAGAAGATATTGTCCATCTTGTTTGGATCATCTGCGACCTGAGCATTGCTCATTACTTCACTTATAACAAGTTCAGCATCAACACCAAATATTTTTAACTGATCTTCTATAGACTTTTTGTTTAATTCAGAAGCTTCATCATTATAATTTACATTTTTAACACGAAGAGGTATGGCAGGAAAACATTCAGCGAATCCAACAGTTGAACCAAAATGAAATGTTGGTATATCTCCTATTTGTGGATATGTATTTTCAGAAGTATTATACACCCAAACATGAAATTCACCACCTTCATCAGTATCAGCACTACAATAAGAACACCACGCTGTTATAAATTCATCATTTGTTGTAGGCTTGCCTTGAATGTTTGTATCAAATATAAAAATTTCAGTATCGCCTGTTTCTGGAAAAAATAAAGTTGTAATAACTTTTGCTACTCCATTTTCAAAATAAGCAGATTCTATGTTTGACGAATAAGTTTCGCCATTGTATTCATATGTTATTTCGTTCTCTCCAGGACACCCTGAAAGTGTTCTAGTTACATAAGTAAAGTCATTTTGTACGCTGTTCTTTCCAAGTTGATAATAGATCCAATCATGATCATGTAGACTACCTATTGACATATTTGTTACTGTCATTGGATGACCATACTCAGTATCAAGTATAGCTTGTAGTTCTGGAGTAACTTTGTAAACAAAGTTTGTTTCCACTTCTGGGTAGCCGTATACATAACTACCGTCAGAAAGTTTCTTATTAAACCTCCTAACGTGACCCATATTTAGATTTGTGATCATTGCACGCTTCATATGGGTCACTATATCTTGGTTATTAAGAACACCATAAAGAATAGCGTCAGACATATCCTTTGTATCTGGATACGCAAATAGAGGTTGATTATACACCTCAAACGTCTTTATGGTTTCTGAAAAGAATCCCATTATATATTATTATGGTGTTGGCTTAGAAGTTAATCTATCACTAGAAGAATGGGTAATAGCATCTGTAAAACCCTCACCTTGACTTGCATCAACGCTTGCAGCGTCTACGGTAAGTTTAGCCCACTTATTCATTGCATTCCAGTAGAACCCTTTTCCTTGCTCTTCAAGTAATACAGCTTGCTCACCTAAAATACTTCCTCTTTCTGCAATACTTTCAGTTTGTGCTGTTTCTGTAACTGTCTTCTGATTAAGTAATTCTGCTTCTGAACCAAACTTAAGAATCTGACCATCTTTAACATCAAGATCTTTTTCAGATTGCTCATCTCTTGTTTTTGTTTGATTTAGAACATCATCACCCTGATTAACTTGAGTAATAATTTGAGCATCTACAAGGCCATCAGTACCAGGATCACCAGCAGTAACCTTACCGGTAGTAGCATCAACAGAAGCGTTAGGGAATCCCCATTGCTTTATAAGCTCTGCTACTGTCTTTGCAGCGCTAGCTGATTGTTCCGTTTCTTGAGCTTTAATCTGAGCTTCTACAAGATCTATTTGTTTGTTTATAAGCTCTATTTCAGCAGAGGTCTTATCTCTACCAAGTAAAAATGCAACTGACTGTTGCATTGCTCCTTGCATTGATCCAAGATAGATATTGGCAAAGTCAGATGATTGTATATGACCAAGTTCATATTGAGCCGATAAGTGTTTGTTGACCGCTTCCATGATATCATCAAAGACACCATCTCCACTGACAACATACTTACCATCTTCACTTACTGTAAGTTGACCAGCTTCCGTTAAATCTTTATTAGATATCGCCATTATGAAACCTTATCTGATGGAATTGTAGCAGAAGCAACATTGACAGTATCAACAACCTTAACCTTGATATCCTTGATCTTTAAAAACTCCATAGGGTTTTCAAGTTGAAAATACTCACTTATATAATCTGCAAAACTAATAACATTAATACCAGCAATATTCATAAGCAATGTAACCTTAATAGAACCATCAATATACACATCTGGTTCATCACCAGTTCCAGGGATTATTGTTGAATTAACTATTGCAAGATCCATTTCTGTCTTGCAGTAACCGTTAGGAGCAGAATGTATAACAGCGCAATTACTCCAACCATGAGGAAGGTCATTATCGTAACTACTCTGCGGTACATTCTCTCCACTAGGTATAACAAATGTAAATGCAACGTTACTGCCTTTACATACATTGATCATTACGAAATACTCCCTCTAGCTTTTTGAGCAGCAGCAAGTTTATCTAGTTCTTTTTGTGTCAATGGTGGAAGAACTTCAATAGTGTACTCTTTAGCAAGGTATGGAGCTTTGATTTCAACACCATCAGCGTTCTTTTGAGATCTAAACTTCAAACATTGTTTGTCTCGCATTGTATCTAAAAGAATTTGTGGAATATGGAAACCTTCTTCATTGTCGAAAGGAACAAACTTCTTATAATCACCAACAATCTTATTGCTTGCTGTAAAAAAGTCACCTTTCATTTCAGACTTATTGTCATTGTTGCAATGAACAATAACACGTATAAGTTTGGTTTGTGATTTTCTAAGTTCATCATGTCTCTGTTGTTTTGTTTTCTCTTTCACAACAACAACCTCTTCCTTTTCCTCTTTCACAACAACAACCTCTTCCTTTTCCTCTTTCTTTGAAGACTTGTTTTTAAAGTCTTTAATAAGTTGAAGAAGTTTTGTTTCTCCAGAGTTATGGTGGAATTCTATTCCAAGAAACTGTGCTTCTGCTTTAAGTTTTTCTAATGTAGTTTGCATGTTATCCTTTATGTTTATGGATAACCCACACTAAGTGCGCGCTTTCGTGTGGGTTATACTGGTTAATATTATAGAGCCGCAACCGTCTTGATCAACGCTATCCACTCTGACCGTAATATCATACTTCCATAGTACCATTTAATCGCATAAGTGCCTGTCTCTTCAAATGGATCGTCACTATCTTTTCCACTCTCGGGAGCACGATGAATGATCTTAAACTTAACAGTCTTACCGTCAGTCTGAAAACCAATAGTCGCAAAGCTACCAGACCCAACAACAAGGAGAGGAACAACATCGTATCTACCGCCAGTTGCAAGATATCCAGGATTAGTGCCAACAGCAGCACCAGAGCCTTGCCATCTCATCATCTCTGGAACAATGATAAAACGGAACTGGCCAATAGCACCAGCTTCACCCATAGCAATATTGCCAGCAGAAGCATACTCTTCTACAGATTTCCAAGCAGGATTACTATGAAGGTCTTTCATTGCGTAAAGAGTGGGAAGCATTTCAGATCCACAATAGACAAATCGAGCAGAGTTAACTACTCGTGTATCAATCATTCTGGAACCAGAAATAAGCTTTGTACTCTTTGGGCACTTGTTGTTGTCAAGTGTGATAGAAAGACGCATAAGGTCTTCATATGTAAGAATGGAAGTATCAGAACCTTCAGCAGTAATTCCACTATTGCTAGTAGCAACACCACCATAGCGAACAACACCAGCACCATTAAGAAGGTCAAGCTGGAGATTGCCTTCAGTCATCTCATTAGCAGCAATAAGAGACTCAGAAGTGATATGCATCATCAACTCTTCATCTGTATCAAAGTCGAGAGATTCTTTTGTGTATTTAGAGTAAAAACCCTGCTTAACAATAGAACCTTCGATAGTCAAACGAGTAAAACCAACACGGTTAACCTTTCCACCAGTCTCAGAAAGAGCTGGCATCTTAGCAGTAATAAGACCAACATCTTTACTTCCACCGTACAGATTACCAGAACGCTGGGTAGAATAAGAACCTGCTATAATACCAACAACCTTAGTGGCAGCAGCTTCAGTTGCAAACACCATGTCTTGGCTATCAATGCTAAGACCAGACGTTGCAGTATAGGTTGGTACAGTTGCAACAACACCAGAGGTATCAGCTTCAATAAGAGCTTTGATTGCAGCCTCAGTAACAGCAGTAGCATTTGCACCAGCAGCAGTCGCATCACCACCAACAGCTACAGCAGTAGTAATAACTGAAAAGCCGAATGGTGTGGTCTGATCGTATACGTAGTCACCAATATCATAAGCAGACAAGGTAACACCAGCGTCAGGCTCATTGTTTGTTGGGAGTAAAGTTAAACCAGGCGCACGTACAGCATACTCGTCACTTGAGATTGTTGCACCAGCAGCGTCAAGACCCTGATCGTTGATATTCCTATCATCAAGCAATGGAATATAATGATACTGTTTGATCTTCTTACCCATGTGTTTAGGCATAGCTCGAACATCTGCAAGCTGTCCAAAGTACTGCTTTTCACGGATATCAATAAGTGCTTTCTTGTGCCATTTAAACAGATTAAACTGTTCACCGCTAGTGGTGCTAGATGAGATACTAGACTTGCTTGCGTTTGGATCGTTATATATCATGGTCATAATAATTACCTTTTATTATTGCCCATATTTCTTCATAAACTCGTCATCTGGCATATCCAGAAAATCTACTTTTGCCTTTGAAGTCTTAGGGCTTGTTTTTTTAGTAGGAGCAACAGCCTTCTTTCTTTTTTTGGCTTGCTCTGCCTTCTTAGCATCAATCTCTTTATCTATAGGGTTTTTTGTACTATCACCCTTGTCTTCATTTTTTGAACCAACTTCAGCAAGTGTTCCATTGCTCTGTAGAGTATTAAGACCTTCCCTGTAAGCCTCTACGTCAGACATACCAGACATTCTACCAAGCGCCCTCTCTCTACTAACAAAATTACTTACCTTATCATACACACCGTTCTGCACATGTGTATTGATAACGGACACAATGTCAGGGTTCTTTGCTATAATGTCTCTACTTGATTTATCCCATTTCTTACCCATGATTTCTATTGTTTTATCAAAAGTATCTGTACTTCTGATATCATCAATAGCTTGATCAAGGTTATATGAATTTTCAGAGACACTATAATCATTTGGCTTGTATTCATCACCACCCTTTTTATCAACGTCCAAAGGATCAATACCACTATCATTTAAAAGCTTGGCAATTGCTTTTGGATCCCTCTTCTCAAGATCAATAAGATTGTTCAACTTATCTTGATCCAACAAACCATTATTCTCGAGCATCTTTACTAGCATTAAACTTGGTTTAAGGGTTTGCATTTTTTGAGTATAGTTAGCGCCCATTTGCATTAGCTTGATAACATCTTCGACATTATCAACTTGCATATCGCTACCATTGGCTTTAAATGGTTGGAATATCCTTTTATAGTCAGCCTCGGATTTGTCTACTTTATCATCGGTAGTTTTCTTGTCATCATCATGACTTTCTGTGTCATCCTTTGACTCAGTGTCTTCATCCTTATCCAGACTTGTCTCGTCACCAGAATCTTCAGCTTTTGATTTATCAATCTCAGTGTCATCTTGACTGTCGTCGTCTGTTTCACCTGTTGACTTATCATCTGTTTCTGAATCATCTACCTCAGAGCTATTATTTTCTTCATCGTCAACTTCTACATCAAGTTCTGATTCGTTATTATCTAATGCACCAGAACCAAGCTGTTCCATGAATTCTTCATCATTCAATCCAAGAGTGTTCATTTCCTGCTTGTTGTCTTCTGACATTATTCATCACCTCTACGCAACTCTTCAAGGTATTCTTCATTATCCGAAAGAGACTGTTCCATTTCATTGCCAAGATCAATAACACGTTGCATGAATCTTTGTAGTCCACCAATACCATACATAAGATTGTCGATATTCTCTTTAGACTCTGGAGCCATTGGAACTGACTTCATATGAACCAATCTAATAGCCTCCTCTTCAAGATACAGTTTCATGATGATTCTTTTGAATGCTTTATTCTTTAAAAGACTTTTAAGCTGCTCTTTGTCTTTTATAGCCATCTTAGCCTGTTCAATTGTCATCTCAATCTCTTCAACATTATTGTCTTGCATAGTCATGTACATCAATCTCCATTTGTTTTTTTATTATCTTGGTGCTTTTGTAGCACCAGCACTTTGCTCGTCATTTACCATTGCATCAACAATTTTTCCATTGTTTTGCATTTCTTGTTCAAACTCTTTCATATTCATTTCATGTTCTCTTTTTGTTCCAGCTTCGTTTTCAACAAAATCAAGATCTTTCTGGTCAGCAGTTGAATGAATGTCTCTAGTTTTAGCCATAACCTCTTCTGTTTTTGCTTGTTTCAATTCAACATCAACAGCATTCTCTTGACCCTTTGCTTGTTCATTATAAACTTGAGCTTCAAGTAAAGCTATTTCAAGCTCTGCTTTTCTTTGTGTTGCTGGATCAGGTTGTGGCTTAAAGTCTTCTATTCTTTTAGCAAGCTCTGGCATTTTATCAAGTCTTGCTATATCAGCTAAGATTATTTGGCTCATCTCAATAGGCATACTGTTGCCTATTGTTTGGTGCATAAAGCTAAGCTTGTTGCTCTTATCAGCATCAGCTTCAGGCGTACTAATAGTTAATCGTATGTCAAACTCTCCACCAAGATCTTCTCTGCGTATGGAAACAAACTCTTCATTAGTTATCCGTATAACTTCTTCATCAGAAAGAAACTCTTTATTCATAGAGATTATCTTTCTTCCTATTTGGTTTACACCATTGGCAAGTCTACGAAGTATGCCAAGTTCTCTTTTTGCTGTTGCGTCAAGTGCGCTTCTAATACCACCAACATTATCTCCAAGAGCATTACCAGTTATTCCACCAGAGAAAGCTTTAACGCCTGTCAATGATTCAGCTTCATTATTTTGTATGTTCATCATTTCCAAAGCACTTCTTGGTATCTCTGGAAATGTTTCCATATGGAATGCTTGTTTTGGATCCACATTAGCGTTAAATTTAAAGTCAGAACCTCTCTCAAACTTACGGCTATTAACAACGTCAAGAGCATCCTTCCTTACGCCCATTTGACCATTGGCAGACCTACCTATGGTATCAATCATACCTCTTGTTACAGCGCCAATAACCTTCTGATTATCTTCAAGCAAGTAACCATCAGGTTGGCCATAATTGCTCTTCCTTACAGGAAGGTATTGAACCAAGATAAAAGGAAGTTTACCATCAGGCATTGGACTTTCTTCGAGACGAATAAGAGTATCACCAGCCCATACAGCAAGTATCGGTACAGTTATGCCATCACCGTTAATATCCCAAAAACCCCAATATTCATTAACTACGAATTTTTTTCTTGCTTCATCTTTAAATGAAAAATTACTTGAATCTTGAGTCTCATAATCAGGTGTAGCTAGAACAGAAGCATTACCTTTTGTTATTGAACCAAGATTACTATATCTACCATCTTTCTTTAAATCAGACAAAGAAGTCTCAAAGCTATACACAACGAACTCAGCCTTGTCTATGTCTCCTTCACATGTTGGATCTATTACAGTATTATTATATGGACAAATATCAAGCAAAGGTTTATTTACTATACTGTTTCCATTACCATCCTCTTCAGACTCCCATGAGACTTTTACTATAACAGTTCCTTCATCTACAGCAGTCCTTACATATTCGTCAATGAATTTTGTTTTGTTTAGCTTATGGTTAAACTGATAATTGAGAACCAACCCGTTTTGATATGCAGCTTGCTTATCCTCAAACGTTACAGGAGCTGCATTAAATAGTTCTTCAGTGCTTAAGAACGGTTCACTTAAGCTTGCGTATCTCCACTCGGCTTGTTTACGTATAAGCTTTGGAACAATCTTAGATCTGCCTTTCTTGACCGTAAACGTTTGTTTACCTTCAAGGTTAGCAATCCAATTCTCAACATTAGTAACATGATCACCATGAGCAGATTGAGCTTCATCAAAATCAGCTTTAAGATCACTAACTGTTGGAGCATTCTTCCAGTCGGTAAGCTCTAATTCTTTTTGTTCGTTATCATCTTCCATATCGTCTTTATATGTGTTTTGTATATAAAAGTCAAGAAACTACTATCAAATCATACCATAATGACTTAAAGAGTAATGATTTAGGTCTGCTTCAATTCTAGGGGAACCACCAAGTGAATCCCAAAAATCATGAAGTTTGTTGTGTGCATGTAAACATAATTCACCTTCCAATAATACAACGCCATTCACAACAACGTTATAATCATGTGCAAGTCTATCTCTATGAAGGCTTTTAATATGTCCATAGCCACATCTTGAATCTCTATAGCCATCGCCTTGTGTAAGCCCTACCCCAAGGACTTCATAAGCATAAATAGTTAACTGAGCCAACATAAGTGAAAATTTAATTTGCTTCCTAAGTAATATACTCATGGGGCAACCAGCTCTCTTTTTTTATTGTCAGGATCAGTGTTTCTCTTACCAAGAAAAGCCAAAACAACAAACCAAGCCAAAGCCCTTGAAAAGAATCCACCATCTTTTTTTAATGTTTTATTCAACGTCATATCCGCATCATCTTGACATGATCTTGGAAGCAATTCAAGTCTCATTAATTTATATAAAACATCATGAGCTAAAGATCCCCTTATTGTACTCTTGGTATTCAGACAACCAGTAGCACCATCCCAACAGAATCGCTTATACACTAAAAGCATTCCGTTTGTTGTTAATTTGCAGAAATCAGTCTCGATATTGTAACCAAAGACACTTGTTTGTATTACGCAGTCTCTTGTAGTTTGGAACTTCTTTCCGTCCTCGTAATGAACCTTGTTTGTATCCATAATATTAAACCTATATTTATTTAAGAAACGGAATAGAAAGCTCACCATTAGCATTAGAGTCTGCTGTTGATCTTTCGTCACTTTGTTTATCAAAAATAAAATTAACATGCATATAAATACAAGAATAAGGTTCTGCGATTATCTTAAGAGGAATGTTACGAGAATGGTCATTAGCAGCACACCCAGACAACAATAAAAAAATATAAATTCCACAACCTATACATATTTTTTTCATACTTTATCCTTTAAGTTCTACCTTTGCCCATGTTACCAAACCAAGTAAAACAAGACCAATAATAACTGTTCCTGTTGTTCTGATAATTGTACCAATAAGACCCCATTTTATACTTTCTAATCTAACAGACATTTTCATAAGAGAGTTTATGAACTGATGCTCGTTATAATGAGTATCCCTATCTAAGCCAAGACTGCAATTTACATTTATCGGTCTTGAATTGAGTGCTTCGGTTACAGCTTCGGAGACAAGCTGTTTCATTCTTCCTTCTTCCAAGATAATTCCTTTTAGTTATTTTTTGTTATTCAAATATTCTCTGAATTAATGATCAGTTAAATATTTTACAATCTGTGTAATCTTATTGAGCCATAAGAATTTGTTATATTGTTTACTCCGCTGCTTACAATTGTCATATATACTCTATCTCCCACAGATACACTCAATGCCCCTCCTCCACTTATCGCCCCTACATCATTGTTGCTAAACTTACGTCGGTTTATCGCCTCTGAGATTGCTGTTGCATTAACATAAGGCTTAAATATAACAGTACTTCCAGCCGCTCCGCCTTCAGATGTCGAAATACTCCATTCTATATTGTATACCCCTGCTGAATCGGCCCCAGCTTGTATGTAAGATGGCTGATCGAAATCACTCGCCCCATCATTAGCAACCCAAGAAGCTATAAAATAGAAATGTGTACTATCTACTACAACAACCTGGAATATTCCGTTGTAATTAGTTGTCCCGCGAATTGTGATAAAATCTCCGGTAGTCAGTCCATGCGTCGATGTGGCTAAAACAGCACCTGCCACAGTGCCAGAGTAATCAGCATAAGCTGTAATCGGTGCTGTGGATCCAGAAGAAAATGTCCAATCTGACAAAGTACCAGCACTTAATTGTCTAACTCCTATCGGCGTATCAGATGTCTCTATCACCATTGCAGTAGCGTTAGCATTAAAATACATAGATGCGTACTCACGACTCAATGAAGCAAGTTCATCGGCACTTAAATGATAATATTCTTCTGTCAACCCTCCTTGTATACCGGCAAGTCCATTATGGGTAGTGGCAGGAGTAGAGAGGAGTATAGTATCGAGGGTGGTTTCAGTCTGCATCGATATAGCTGCTGACTTTACTATGTGAGTACCTACTAAGACTCCTAAACCGGAAACAACAGGTGGGAGTATTGAAGGAATTCGAGCCGCTTCCGCTTCCGCTAAACTATCGTATTCTTGCTGCCCGTAAACAACTACCAATCGCGAGGGATCGTTATTTATAAGAAAGTGGAAGTCGCA
>Ga0316189_10002191_pt1 | contig 19218 bp, 16 predicted proteins | sample LowCovwburrow_MG_FD_204930 | JGI IMG/M metagenome (GOLD analysis project Ga0316189, IMG submission 204930) | Coastal sediment microbial communities from Maine, United States - Lowes Cove worm burrow | ecosystem: Environmental > Aquatic > Marine > Coastal > Sediment | place: USA: Maine...
AACGCGCTTTCAAGGCCGTGCAGGAAACCGGCAATCCTAAACAGCGTGATAATGCTGCCGAGTGGCTGTCATTCCTCAACGAAAAGAGGACCTTGCGCGCGTCCTTGAACTAAACAGATCTGTGAGACGGTTCACAACCCAGGCAAACGTAATGCGTACACTGTCCGGACACATTTGTCCGGAGTCATGACATGAATCGTCTATTTTTGTTGGGTTTGATTTGCACAGCCATGGCGGCCTGCGGCGGTGGCGGCGATGGCCTCGCTGGCGGCGGCACCTCGCCTGCACCGGCAGCCGGACTCAAAATCGACTCGGCCAATGCGGTCGTCGTCTCCAAAGCATCGTACGACGCTGCCGCGGGTAGCGTTGAAGTCGGCACGCTGTTGACCGATGCCGGACCGATTGCTGCAGCGCCCGCAGGATCAATGAAGGCTGCGCAGCAATTTTCGAAACTCACCAGCGATGATATCCAGCAGGCTCTGATACCGGTCACCGAAGACTGTCTCAGCGGTTCGTATACGGTTGACGCAACCTTGGCGAATCCGTTCGCGATTAGCGCCGGCGACTCGTTCAACATTGTGTTCAATCAGTGTGACGAGGGACTCGGCGAGGTGCTGAATGGCACGCTCGACTTTACGATCGATACCATAAGCGGCGACCTCGCAGGCGGTATGTACGAGCTGCAGGTATCAATGAACCTGACCGACTTCCAGGTAACAACTGAAGCTGACGTTGTCACCAGTAACGGCGATGCTACCGTCGTACTGGACACGACCAACAACCCGTTGGTTCTGGCCTCGGCCAGCGGCAACTCGCTCAGCACAGACAGCAATGCATCGTCCGATACGCTCAGCAACTTCAGCTCCTCGCAGTCGGTGAACGCGGGTCTTGATCCGATGCCGTTTAGCTGGAGCGCCGGCGGTACGCTCGACACCACCAGACTGACAGATACGGTCACCTACTCGACGCCTGTCACCTTTGAAGGCTTTGACCTCGACTACCCGTACGTGGGCGAGCTGCTGGTCGCAGGCGACAGTTCCAGCGCACGACTCGTCGCGATCGACAGCGTCAATATTCGCATCGATATCGATTCTGACGGCGATGGCGCTGTCGATGAGAGCATCGAGACAACCTGGGCGGAATTCAACAACTGAGCAAAATCATCAGCTTGAGCGGCTCTGTTCAGGTATTATGTGAACTGGTGCAAGGACATTGCCGCCGAAAACGGCGACTTTAAGCCTGTACTTTTGTTTGCAGCGAGCGCGAGGCCAGCATGCTGATTACACCGAGGCGAGACAATCTCAACAAGATCGTCATCCTGAACCCCAAGGGGGGATGCGGGAAATCCACGCTCGCCACGAATATCGCCGCACACTACGCCTTGCGAGGGCCTACACCCGCAATCATGGATTGTGATCCACAAGGGTCAAGCATGGGCTGGCTGGATCGCCGCCCGGGTGACTTACCCTCTGTACACGGCATCGCAGCGTTCAAGAAGTCCATGCAGGCAACACGCAGCTGGCAGCTGCGCGTTCCCAATGAAACCAGAACGTTGATCGTCGATTCACCCGCAAGCGTGAACCACGACGATCTGCGCGAACTGACCAGGGATTCGAGCAGTGTGCTGGTGCCCGTGCTGCCGTCGTCAATGGACATTCACGCTGCGTCACGCTGTATTGCCGACCTGCTGTTGGTCGCGAAGATTGATCGCCGCGAGCGCAAGCTGGCGGTGGTGGCCAATCGAACCCGGAAGAACACGAAGAGCTTTTCAAAGCTCATGCGCTTTCTCGATTCACTGGGCATTCCAATTATTGCGGTCATGCGCGACAGCCAGAACTTCGTGCATGCCGCAGAGCAAGGCCTGGGTATTTGCGACATGCAGCCTTCAAGAGTCAAGGCAGACATTGAGCAACTTGATCGAGTCGTAGCCTGGCTCGACGGCTGGGAAGAGCGCCGCCGCAACAACGTTGGAACTACCAATATCGGCAAACAACCCTTCCGGGCGGCAAACATACTCGGCCGGACGCAATTCGGCTCTGCTTAAGTCCCCTCTCCCATGATTCGGGAGAACAAATCGACATCGACGTTTCCTCCGCTGATCACGACCACCGTGATTTTTCCACGCGTCGCAATCTTGCCGCTCAACGCGGCAGCCAAAGCAACCGCGCCACCCGGCTCAACAACAAGCTTGAGATAGCGAAAGGCCTGCCGCATTGCGTGGCCAACCTCTGCATCGCTGACGGCGAGACCACCGTCGAGCAGCCTGCGGTTGAGTTCAAACGTCAACTCACCGGGCGTATGCGCCTGTAAGGCATCGCAGATTGAACGCGCGCTATCAGCGACCGACTGCCGTACGCCTGTTTGCAGTGAGCGCGCCGTATCGTCAAATGCGTCAGGTTCTACCGAATACACAGCGACCTCTGGGAATCGACTCTTGAGCGCGGTAGCGCTGCCGGATATCAGCCCACCGCCGCCACAGCAGACAAGCACCTGGTCTGGCACAACATCCATCTCCTGAAGCTGTCGCGCAATTTCGAGGCCTACCGTGCCCTGCCCCGCAATGATGTCCGTGTGATCGTAGGAGGGCACGAGCTCCGCCCCTCTGGCAGCCGCGACCTCCCTGGCGATGGCCTCCCGGTCACCGCTGTAACGGTCGTAGGTTATAACCTCGGCGCCGAGTCGACGCGTGTTGTCCAGCTTGGCCTTCGGCGCATCCTCTGGCATCACGATCGCCGCATGGATGCCGAGCAGTTGAGCAGCCGCGGCCACACCTTGAGCATGATTGCCGGATGACCAGGCAACGACCCCGCGCGCGCGCTGCTGCTCGTCCAGCTGTGACATCAGGTTGTAGGCACCACGGATTTTGAAGGACCCGGTGCGCTGCAGACACTCCGGCTTGATAAACAGCTTGCCACCCAACAATTCGTCAAGCTCCGGACTGCTGATCAGTGGCGTCTCGATCGCGATATCGCGAAGTCGCTCGCTCGCCGCTTCGACGTCAGCCGGCGTGCAATGTGGGCGCTGTTCATTCATGAGGACAATATAAACGATGTGCAAAAAAAAGGCCGGCCCTGAACGGGCCGGCCAAGCGGAGACTCGAAATGAGTCGCGGGGAACGTGCTTAGTTCGGGTTTGCAGCAAACGACGGTGACTCGTCGATGAACAGCGTGACGCTAACGCGACGCTCGAGCGCGAAGCTGTCGATCGAGGTATCCTCGGCGGCTACTTCGCCGTGGGCGCTGACCTTGATATTGCTGTCGGCGATGCCGGCCTGCAGCAACTGTTCACGAACAAATTCGACGCGCTTTTGCGACAGCTGCAAGTTGTACTCAGCATCACCGCGCTCGTCCGCGAAGCCGTCGAGCTGCAGCTTGATTTCCGGCATGGTCGCGATGGTCGATGCTAGTGTTGCGAAGCGTCCGCCAGTGGTGTCCGGCAATGCGGCCTCATCGGTGCGGAAGAACAAATCGACCGCGATGCCAGCCTGCAGCATGGCGACGAGCTGCGGCCGCGAGACTTCCTGAAGATGCTCGATACGGTCACCCAGCGTATCGAGGTCTCGTTCAAGGTTAGCAACGGTCGTGCGGGACGAACTCAGCGACGCCGATAGCGTGTCGATACGCTCATTCTTTTTGTGCATCGTGTCGCCAATTTTGGCGCCAATCGCCGCACCCAGGATAAAGCCCACGGGGCCGCCGGCTACAGCGCCAATTACCCCACCTGTGCCGACGCCGACGGACTCCTGTTTGGACGGGTAGTCGCTTGCGGCCGCGGTCTGAGTTGCAAATACGCCAAGCAGTGCAGCGACGGAAATGATCTTGATTGTGTAACGCATGATTGAATCCTCTGTTGGTGGGGTCACCGCGTGACCCGCTGTCGGATTCAATTACAGCGCCGAATGGCGCTCACGAAAGGTCAGTGTCGTGCCAATGTAGCGATCAATAATGGCGAATAGTGGCGTGCGGCTATCTGTAGTCGTTGATACCGACAAAGGTGCCGCCATTGCGCTCGCAAAGCACGCGCATCAAGGCCGCAAAGCGCTGCGCGGTCGGCGGAATGCTGGAACCCCTGAACAGGTAAGGGAAGCCGACACCATGGATACGCACCATGCGCTTGCCATCGGCGCCAACGCGATTGACGCGGTCGACCTGGCGGATGACCTCCTCCACTTTGCCACTGGAGAATTCGTCACCAAAGACGTAGATGCTGATTTTCTTGTCGGGCGACCAGAACGTACCGATCGCTGCGATGATGCCGTCAGCCGGGTTACTGTCGCTGAACGGTGCCCAGGTCGGAATCGTGTTCTTGATCGCCTGGCGCCTGCCCGGCGTGTCCGGTATCCACTTGCCCGCATACTGCGCAAACATGTATGCGCCGTTGTCGTTCATGATCTGCAGACCTTTGACTTCCGGATAGACGTCCAGCACTTCCGTAATCTTTTTCTCAACGTTGCCCCAGTTGTACTGCCGCATGCTGCCGGAGGTATCGATAAGAAAAATGATGTACTCGCTGTCGACAGGAATACCAGCAACAGCGTCCTGATCAGCGCGGCGGTAATAGGGTTGCAGGCGCCGCATTTCCTCGCTCAGTCGCTGTTTGGCCGCGGCCAGTGCCTCTTCATCAATGTAGGTTTCTTCTTCAATCTTTGACGCGTTGTACTGGCCACGAATCGTATTCAGATTTCCTTGAAGTCTTGCGAGCTGGATCTTGGTCTCAGACGTCTGTTCCCGCACCGACACAAGATCGCGATTCAGAACGGTGGCCTCTCCGCGAATATCGAAAAGCTCTTCCTGCAGCAGCGCGATCAGCGCCTGCAGGTCATCCTGGGTCTTCTCGATAACAACGGGTTCGTAGATCTTGCTTAGCACCAGCAACAGGATGATCGCGCCGAACCCACAGCAGATGCAGTCGAGGAACGACAGGCTGAATGCTTCTACATTTCTGCGACGTGCCATATCTCTACCCCCGGCCGATTACGGCCAGTCCTCACTGACGCTCATATAAGAGCCGCCGGTGCCATAGGCCAGCAACCAGTATTTCACGGACGCGTCGTAGTCACCTTCCATCGGGAACAACAGGATATTGACGGGAATCCCGCTTGGCAGCACGCGAATAGCCCTGTCATGCAAGTTGACGCGCTCCTTGCCGGTGACGAATCGCTTACTGGTCTCGGCGGAGTCCATCGTCGGTAAGCCATCCACCAGCAGGATGATATTGTCGGGGCGAGGGGTCAGCTTTGACACGACTTCGAAGGCGGCTTTCATGTTCGTGCCGTTTTTTGGCACGGTGCGGCGAAGCACACGAATGGCTTCGTCGAGCTGCGTCGCATCATCGGCCTGCAACCAGACGCCGTCGCTTCCTTTGATGACGGGCTCAACCGTGTTGTTGAACATGTACATCTGGAACTGGCTGCCGGGGCGAAACTGCGCCGTCAGCCAGTCGACGCTCGCCACGGCCTGCCGCCATTTCACTGAGCGCAGTTGTTCAGCCTCCGGCAGATTGCGGCGCCGCACAATATTAACGATTTCCTCGTGCAACATGCTGGCAGATCGATCGATCAGGACCAGCGTGCGCTCACCGCCGAGCTTCAGGCCCGTCAGGTACTGGCGATCACCTTCACCTTTGAAACGCCTGAGCTGCTGCCCTTTTTCCTCCTGCTCTGACTTCAGTGACATCAGCCGTTTGACCTCTTCCTCCAACGACTCGATGTCCGACTGCAACTGCTCAACACGTTCGATTTTCGCCAGCGTGTCGTTGTCATACTTGGAGAGTTCAGCGCGCAATTCCTGAATCAGGGCAACGATCTCCGCGATTTGTCCTTCCGCGGTCACCCGTTCGTCGTCGAGGCGCTCTTTGGTGTTTCGCGCCAGGACCAGGTTCTTGCGGCCCTCGAGAATTTCGATTTCCAGCTTGTTGGTCTCGGCCATCAGCTCCGGATCGACCTGGGTGGTTTCCTTGACCTGTGCATTAATGATCATGAAAAACAGGATCACGGCACCAAAGCCGCAACTCATGCAGTCCAGGAAGGACATGCTAAAGACTTCGAACTGGCGGCGTTTACGCGCCATGGCCATCCTCCAGGTCGATCAGTCTTAGCTCGAAACCCGGCGTACCGATGCGCAGACGGTCACCCAGTGCCAGCACCGCCGAACCGTCTATGCGATGGCCGTTGAGGAAAGTGCCGTAGCGACTGTGGTCTTCAATGACGCATTGGCCACCACGAACGATCAGGGAACAGTGGCGCCGCGAAATACCCGGCATTTCCTGCTGCAGGTCAATGCAACGCTCACCAGCGGCGGCCTGCGAGCCAAGTACCAGCGCTGAATCGTCAATGGCGTACGCTGTATTGCCGTGTAGCAGATGCGTTGGCCTGCGGCCCTCGTCCGCCACTGCTTCCTGTTGCAGGGAGACAGCCGCCTGGTCCCACGGCAGTTGCCGAATCAGGCTGACGCCACCTGCAGTGGGTTGCATGTCCCTGCAACGCGCCAGGAGACCGCGCGCCGTTGCTCCTGGCTCCAGCAGGAACACCTCGCCTCCGACCCTCGCGCCGAGCAGGCTGGCTAGGCCGGGCATGCGTGCCGCCCGGTCTGTCAGTTGCAGCGCCGGAATTTCGTCAGCGCGAAACAGTGCTCGCAGGCTGCTGACGATTCGCTGATAGGCGGGTGCCGCCATCGCGATGATCTCAAGTGAATCAAGCTCGACCGTATGCGTGATGTCTCGATACTCGACTTCGAGCGTCACCTTGTCAGAGCTGCCCGCTGCCTCGAGCCAGCCGTTCATGCGATTGAGCAATAATTGTTCGGTCTCTGCCGTATGCAGCGGATCAAAACGCGACTGCAGCACGAACGCCTCAGCGATGCCGCGTAACCAGCCGTCATACAACGCCAGTAAGCCAGCGCCTTCGACGATCTGGCTGCGCTCCGTCTGCGTCTTGCCTTGCTGCAAAACCCGCGTCAGCATGGCTCCATGCAGACTGAGGTCGACGTGCACCGGCACGGCATCCTCATATTCTCGCCGCGTCGCTGCGACAGCTGCGTCGACCATCGCTACGACCGGCACTTTGAGCTCAGCAGCGATGCCAAGAAACAGCCCCAGGTTGTCACTGTTCATATAGGGCGGCACGGCGACCACCAGGCGGTCGCCATGCGCGGCGACCTTCTGCCAGATCTGCTCAAGCTGGCTGCTCACCAGGTCAGCTGCGCTGAGGTGACTGAAACGACGATCCGCGAGCGGCTCCGTCTCCAACTGATCCCAGTAATGATTGTGAATTCGACGCGGCTTCAGCCGCGACTGCCCCAGCGCCGCATTGCCTGTAACGAGCCCATCGTCCTCCAGCAATGCGAATCCCGGCTCGCGATACAACATACGATCGTCGCCAAGTACGACGATTCCGGCATCGTTGATATGGGCTGCGAGCAGACTCACGTCAGATACCTACTCAGTCTGACTTCATGTGACGAATCAGCTTTTCGTCGCAGTAGTTCTCGGTGTCATACACCAGTCGCTCCTGAACGAGCTGCAGCTGGTAGACGAGGAACATGAGAAAAATACTGATCAGCAAGGCGATGAAGGTTGAGTTGAAGGCGACACCGAGACTCTGGGTTACGCCCGCAATGTCTCCCTGCACGGCCTTGTCCGCCTGCGCGAGGGCTTCACCGATGCCTCGTACGGTGCCGATGAAGCCGATGGACGGAATAGCCCATGAAATGTATCGAATCATGGACAATTCAGATTCGAGGCGCTCTGCCTCGGACTCGCAAATGGTATGGGTACTGCTTGCAACATCCTGGATGCTGCGCGTAGTCGCGAAACGTCGCAGCGCATTCAGCAGTGCACGAGGCAACAGCATGCGCTGCCGGTCATCCGGCAGTTGCTGCACCTGGCGCGCAAACTCCCGTGTGTCTTCGGGCAGTATTCGCATGCCCTCCGCCACCGGCACAAGGTCCGTATCCAGCAGTCGCCGCTCTGCGCTGATTTTGACCCCCTTGTAGCCCATGATAGCCAGCGCCCAGATACCCAGGATAAAACAGGCCTCCTGCTCCAGGTCTTTGATCAGCACCCAGACATGACGCTCGCGAACGTAGTTGGGATCTTCCGCAGCGGCCTGGTTCTGTTCAGCAATGATTTCGGCCGCATTGGGTCGCACGACTGAAACGTAGAAAGCGTGAATCACAATGATGGTGATAATCAGCACAAACAGCTGGTACACGAACTCGACGGGAATGTTCTTTTTGTTCATTCAATTGTCCCGGAATCAGATATCGGTAGGGAATGCGAGGGATTGATCCGCAGCCACTCTGTCGCTGGCTTCGAAATCATCTTCGTTTTCTTCGGCGTAGCCCTGTTCATCAAGATCACGATCATCTTCGTCAGCGACATCCTCATCAGCGGCATCCTCGCTGACTGCCGTTTCCGTGTCGTCGGCGGGCTCGCTGTCGTCATCTTGCGCGAACGCTGCCATCGACATGGCCAACAACAGGCTTAATAGCAAACGGTGCATGCACAGCTCCTTGCATCAGGTTTCAGATTTGGACCAGAAAACAGCTGAATTGTCGCATGAAATTTCAGTCCGCGTTTCTCGCAATGCGGAAACCAACGTCGTTGCGAGCGGCGCTACCGTAGTCGCGGAAACTGAGGCGCAGTTCTGTGACGCCGGCATGTCGCCAGCTGGATCCGCGAATAACGTAACTGCTGCCGGTTTCGGGACCGGTCGGGTACGTCAGGGGCGTTGTCTGCCCCGGCGTTGGCACCGAGTAGTAATCATTAACCCACTCGGCGACATTGCCCATACCGTCATAGATGCCGAGACCATTCGGTTTGAACTTGCCCACCGGCGCTGTCGATGCAAAGCCGTCGTCGTAGCCCGGGATAATAGACGGCACCAGGTCAACGGCGGACTTGTCTGCGAAATTGCCGCTGTTCTCCGCTGGTGGCCAGCGATCTCCCCAGTTGTACCTGGTCGCTTTTACCTTGTTGCCATAGCGAATTGCCCAGACCCATTCCGCCTCGGTAGGCAGCCGGTAGCCATCAGGGAATGGCAGTGTCGGCACCCACTTGTCGAATTCCTCTGTGTACACGGGCGTGAGGCCTTCCTGCTTGCTGAGCCAGTTGCAGTACTGCACTGCAAGTTCCCAGCTGACGTTCGCGACCGGGTTGCCATCGGCAGCCAGCGACGGGTGCGTGTCCGCGCCGGAGTCATGATTCTTCATGAACTGGGCGAATTCCTTGTTGGTCACTTCGCGCGTACTGATGAGGAATGGATCAGGCAGTGTCACCGGCACGATGACTTCGTTCGCGCGCCTGCCCTGCTCGGCGCGCGACGCGCCCATTGAGAATGTGCCTGGCTCGACGCGGCGCAGATCCTGCCCGGCCGCCGTTTTGCGGTTCACCGCCGTCTTGGCTTTTTCCGCCGCCTCGATACTGGTCAGCCTCGCCGTCACAGTCTGCGGATAACCCGGTCGCGGAGTTACCGTTCGCGTCCAGCCGATGTAGCCCGGCTTCTTCACTTCGATACGATGCGGTGACGAACTGAGTTTCAGCGTAGTGGCACCGCGACTGCGCGCCCTGCCATCCACGTAAACGGTGGCATCAGACGGCTGCACATTGACAGTAATCGTGCCTGTGCGTGCACTCAGATCGACGGTGATACTCTCGCTGGCCGCAGCCTCGAGCCGAACCTTGCGCGTTGTCGAGCCATAACCGGCTCTGGAAAGGCCAATTTCGTAGTCGATCGCTGGCGCGAGATCCAGCGTCAAAGGCGCCTGACCACGGTAACGACCATTGACGGTAACGTTCGCGCCTCGCGGAATGGAGTTGACCAGCAGTTTTGCATTTGCCGGCTGCAACCTGATCAGCGGCACTTCCTGCGCAACATTCGCCTCGGCTTCGACCATGCCGTCCCAGGCACTGAAACCGTCAGCTATGACGCTGATGTTGTGCTGGCCTTCAAGCAATTGTATGACTGCAGGAGTTGTAGCGACCTGCTCGTCGGCCACGATGATATTCGCGCCGCTCGGCTCCGAGGTAACGCTTACATCTGACCAGCGCGGCACAAGCTGAATGTACATTTCTTCGCGCCGACCCAATCCGGGTATGTCCACACCACCGACAAACGGCAGGTAGCGTTCTGCGCGCACGTCGACCTGGTGTCGGCCCGGTTGCAACTCGACAGGTCCATACGGAGCCGGACCTACCTGGCCATTGTCGATGGTGACAATGGCGTCACTGCCGGCCGTTGCGCTCACGACCAGCGTACCGGGGAGCTTTCTCATCGTCAGCTCGATGGTCTTACTGGGCTCGTCACCAACGACAAAGCTCTGCGTGACGTCATAGTAGCCGTCCTTCGTCACGTTCACCGTGTAGTCGCCTTTGCGCAGCAACACGCGGTCACCAAGCGGCAAGCGAAACCAGCCACCATCAATACTGAGTTGATTGGGGCCTTCGGGGGTGACTTCAAATTGTATCGATTTGGCACTGAATAACAGGTAAGACATCACCACCAGCGCAGACAGGCCGATGCCGATAATCATCTTGAGCGGGCTGCGATGCGCTTCCTCTGCGGCCGCCGTTGTTTGCGCTGCGCGTCGGAATGCCGCTGGCGCAATGGTTTCCTCAGCGGCCTCGGTCGCCTCGCTCTCGAGTTGCGGCGGCTTTGTAACGTAAGCGCTGTCTTCGAGACGCACATTCAGCGTAAGCCTGTCCTCAGAGGTGCTAACACCAATATGGCTGCCGAAGAACTGCATCTCATCGCCATCCGCGAGGCGCCGGCTGCCGAGCAGAGCTTCGCCGTTGAGTGCCAGCGTTTGCCCACCACCGACCGGTTGCACAAACGGCTCGCCATCAAGCAGATCAATGAGTGCGACAGGTGCGCCGCCTGGACCCGGCAGCCGGATGTTGCAATCGGCGCCTGTGCCGACTCGCAACGGCAACGCAGCGCTGTCGAAGCTACGCTCTCCTTCAACGTCTTTGACAAACAGCTGTTCGAATCTCAAATCGCTTCCTCGCAGCGCACGATGATCGGCTGCATGTCAATTTCAGGCGCTACCTGAAACTCCAGGCGCACATCACGATAACCGGGGCGGCTTCCAACCGCCACATAGGTGCCGGGCCTCAGGCTCAGTTCACGGCTGTCAAAGCTGCCCAACTTGCCAATTCGATAGATCGAGACCGAGGTTGCATTGTCCGATCTGAGCGTCACCGTCAGCGGCGTCGCCGCGCGTTTCAACAGGCGCGACAATTCGTCGCGTTGTGCGCTCAGGCGTGGCCCGATGTCGGGCATCAGCGTGATATCGACAACCAGCTTGGTTGCAATGTTCATCGTCGTCGGGTTACTCAGCACATTCGGCTCATCGATATAGCCCGCGAGCTGCTTGTGCAGCGCCACCATCTTGCGCGCCTCACGCAGCCCGTCCTGCGCAAACTGCAGGTTCGGATCGATACCGAGAATACGTTCAAAGGTCTCTGCTGCTGCCTGCCACTGCTCGGATTGTTGCTGCTCGTAGACCTGCTGCTCAAGCGCGCTAATACCGCCGAGTTTCAGCCCCTGGTCAACCTGCAACAGACCGTCCGCCGGCTCCGGAGAATCAGGCTTCAGCGCTTTCGCCATGGTGAATGCCGCTCGAGCTGCCGCGTAATCAGCCTCTTCCAGTGCAAGCAGCCCTTCGCTCATACGCTGCTCGAACTCCATCTGCTCGATGGCCTCTTCGATTCTCTGCACACCCTCGATTGCCGGCACCCATGCAGAATCCAGATCCACCGCTTTGCTAAAACTCTGCAGCGCGGCCTCGAGCTCCAGGTTCTTTTCATACTCTGTGCCCTGCCTGACAAGCGACAGTACGGTTTCCAGGTTTAGTGCACGCTCGTAGCTGGCTCGAACCTCGGCGTTGTTTGGCGATATGGCGACGGCCAGTTCAAACAAGCTTACGGCTTCCGCGGTCTCGCCCGCTGCAAAGGCTGCATTCGCATCCGTCACAGTGCGCGCGAAGACGTCATTAACCTCGCTCAGTAACGGTTCGAGTATCTGCCCGGCCTCGAGGTACTTTTCTCTTGCGGTCCCATAATCCTTGTCGAGATATGCGGCATCACCGGCTTCATAAGCAGTTTTTGCCTGCTCGTAGCGCAGGCCACCCCAGCGCTGCACAGCACGCTGCTCCAGCGTGTCCATATTGGATAGCAACTCGCCGAGCGCCTTTTCCGCTTCCTCGCGTGCCCTCAGGCGATCATCCTCAGCCAGGTACTCATTCAGATTTTCAGAAAAGCCAACCTCATCCTCGCCCGCTTCTGCCGTTGCTTCAGGCTGCCGCTCCGTTTGCTCGGCGGCGACCTGTTCCGCGCTGTCGGTGGCAGATTCCTCAACCGCCGACGGCAGCAGGAAGATGACGCCCAGCAGCAGCGCCAGCAGGACTGCAGCGGCGATTCCAACCGTGCGCGGACTCAGGCCATCCGCATCAGACTTTGCAGCTGCAGACGACGCGGCTACCGCAGCGGCAGACTTGTGCGCACTAATTGAGGTGCTGGCTTCAATGACTTCGTCGTCGACAGCACGAGTACTCGACAAGTACTTGCGGGGAGCGACGCCGGCGACAAACCCGCCCGCGGCCAGTTGCTTGACGACGCTGCCGGCATCCGGTCGCTTCGCGGCATCCTTCTCCAGCATGCTTGCGACGAGCGATTGCAGCCAGGACGGTATCGGCGAGCCATCGCCACTCTGCAACGGCGCCGGACTCGCGTTCTGTATATCGTCAGCGGTGTTGGCCGAAGACCATGGCGAACGTCCGCTGACAAGTTCGTAAATGAGCCCACCCAGCGCAAATATGTCGTCGGCCGGCTGTGGCGCGTGACCCGCAAGTTGCTGCGGCGACGCTGCTATCAGGGATGTGCCGATGCCGTCGCGACCCGCGTGCGATGCAATGCCGAAATCGATCAGGTACGGGGCACCGTTAGCATCCAGCAACACGTTGGCGGCCTTGACGTCCCGGTGCACGACATCCTTTGCGTGTGCGTAACGCAGCGCGTCAGCGATCGATGCCATTGACGGCAGGATGTGCTCAAGCGGCGCCTGGCTCAACACGCTGATGTCGGGTCCGTCGATATACTGGCGACTTAAGAGGGCGGCCGGATCTTCGGCGTGGAATTCAAACACGCGAACGATGTGGGCGTGCATCAGGCGAATGCTGAGCTGCCATTCCTGGCGCAGGCGTTCTGCGGCTGCCGCGCCGGGCTCAGCCACTTTGAGAGTGACAGCAGCTCCCGTCATACGGTCTGACGCCAGCCATGTCTGCCCTTCTCCGCCGCTCCCGAGCGCGCGTTTGAGGGTGTATCGACCGGCGAGTTGCGTCCCTTTTCGCAGCTCACTCATCGTCGTTACTTACTCACCCGCTGGGTTCCGGCGCACGCACCGGCGCGCCGACTTCAATTTGCTCCGAGAAGCCTGTCTCGGCTTCGTAGATGTCCTTCAGCAACTTGCGCCAGCTTTCGTACTGCGCCGCGGCAGTACCTGTCAGCCTGCGAGCCTCACCTTCGACGTTGATGACCATTGGCGCTGCTTCGGAGCCGAACGACTCTGACAGCTCCGCAATGGACCTCAGGTGCATATTGGCTTCTTTATTGCGAGTAAAGCCGCCGACAATGCGATTAAAGCCCTCTTCCATTGCGATGCCCTGCAGACCGCGCTTGATTGCGCGCTTTGAGCTACTGGTGTCGCTGGTGTCGTAAGCGGCCGAGCCCGCCAGGACGGCGACGCCGACCAGCGTCTGAATGGCCGCAGAACGTTTCACCTGCCGGTAGTTGACGCTTTCTTCTCTCGACGTCTTGCGCCAGGCGCGATACGGAATCGCGATACCGTAGTAGAAGTTGGCGTAGTGTTCGTTGAGCATGTCTATTACGAGTCGGTCGCGTTCACGAATCTGCCGCAGCCGGTCAACGCTTGGGTCATTGTCCGCCGGCAAGCGCAACACCGTAACCAAACCCTGCTCGTCCGTTCCCAGGTGTTCCCCGAACTGCAACGGCGACATGTCACCAAAGAACTGCAACTCAGATACCTGGCGGATCCGACGCACATTTTCAGCCGTCAGTTGCTTGTCAAATTCGTACAGATCATTGGCGATGTCGTTGAACACTTTCTGGTATGGGTCCTGCCGACGATCACGTCGCTCTGAGTACGATGACATGCCCGTCTGTGTCTCGTAGCTGCGCTCGAACCACTGCTTGCCGGTTGCGTCTCTCACCGTCACGTCGAGAATCACATACTCCCCATCCGACTCCCCGATCGTCGCGGTCACCAGCAGGTCGGTGAATGCATTCTCAGCAGGAACAACGCGCACCGCACCCCAATGACCGGTGTTCTGCAGCGTCGTCTTGAGGTGATAGGCGAGGTAACGAGATTCGGCCTCTCGAATATCTTTGAAGACACCTGTTTTTTCGGGATCGTTCTCGTCCGGTATGCCAGCACGGAATTCAATAATGCCAATGTCCAGCAGCTCCGATTCGATCGGCGGTGCTTCAGCAACGACCAGTTCAGTCTCTTCGGCCACCATGACTTCGTTGACCGCGCAACCGGAGGTCAGCAGGCAAAGGGGTAGAATCAGTCGGTGCATCCAGCTCACAGATTAATCGCCTCTCAGTCCAATCCGTTGTACTTGCGATATTCTTCCCAAAGGCGCTCGCGCAGCTCCGGGTCGTCCTCGGCCAGCGCGGCTTCACGCAGCTGCTTGGCCACGATATCGCTATCGATGATAATCTCGATGTCGTCGGGTGTGCGCGCCGCGACTTCTTCTGCGCTCATCGTTGAGGCCACCGGTTTCGGTGCTTGCTGGCCCGCCATAGGCGCGCCGCCTGAACCGCCGCCGGAACCCATGCCGCCCTCGGCCTGCTCGCCAAGACTGATGCCGGCATCACTGCCGCGACCGCCGGTGCCGTCAAAGCCCTCGGTATTCCTGCCGACAGACTGAACCTGCTGCTGTTCCTCCATCAAGACTTCGTCAAAGTCGCCTATCGACTCTTCCAATTCCTTTTCAAGCGCTTCAGCATCGCCCGAACCGGCGCCATCAGCCGGGAATTCGCCAACACCGCCAGGCATTTGCACGCCCGCAATACTTTCGACTCCGCCTACGCTGCCGCCTGTATCTCCGCTGCCGCCGCCGCTGCTGCCGCCACTGCCGCCACCCTGCGAATCACCGGAGCTTCCCGATGAGCTGCCTTCGGCACCACCACTCGGCATACCGCCTGCAGGCATTTCGGCACCCGGCGTACCGCCGTCGCCGGAGGTGCCAGCTGCCGGCTCGCCGCCACTGGGCGTGCCACCGCCACTGGGCGGTGGCATTCCACTCCCAGGCATGCCACCTGAGGGGGGAGCGCTTGGGCCACTGCTGCCACTCGACGAAGGGGGCGGCGTTTGTGCGCAGCCCACGACAAGGGCCGCCGTGGCCATAACTGCAAGGAGCCGCGACGCGGTACTTGGGAATTCTGTAAACAGCTTGTGCTTCATGGTTTTCCGCCTTTGGATAGCGCGCCAGACTCGATAAACTATTGGTCGGCCGAACGCTGACTTAGTTCCGTCGAAATCCCACGATAATACGGCCAAAGAACGCGATCAACCGCGGGGGCTGTAGGGTTTGCGAAACACGATCAGGGACAAATCGTCCGGTTTGCTCGGCATGCCGCCAGCAGCTTTCATCATCCTGCCGCGGGCTTTGTTGATCAGCGCTTCGGTTGCAGCTGGCAGCGGCCCCTTGCGGATAACTTCAATGATCTCATCGAGATGCACGTTATCCATCAAGCCATCACTAGCAACAAGGACGGTGTCACGCGGCTGCAGGCTGGCCGGTGGGCCAACGTCGATGCGCATGTCCGTCGCGCCCAGAAAGTTCGACACCAGGTGACGATCAGCGTGGTGCAGCGCCTCGCGCTGATCGAGAAAACCAGCCTCAACCGCAAACCCGGTCGGGGAATGGGCCGTCGTCTGCAGCCGGATAAAGCCGCGTTGGCCGACGACGATCGCCTCCGAATCACCGACCTGGTAGGAGCGCGCGACCAGTCCCTCAATAGTAATAACGGTCAGGGTAGTCGCCGAGCCGTTGCCAAGACCGATAACCGCATTATTCGCGGCCTCGATACCATTCATGATGGCGGTCCGCAGCAGCATGGTCTCCTCCATCGCATGTTCCAGGGACCCGGCGAGCGTTGCTACCGCTGCCTCGGACGCGCGTTTACCGGCGGGTAGTCCGCCTGCGCCGTCGGCAACTACCAGCACGGCCGCGGCCGGTCCGTAAGGGATCACGGCCACGGTATCTTCGTTTTCGGTGAGCTTGTCGGGGGATGGACAGGTGTATGCAGACAGCTGGCCCGCAGCCACGCTTAAGTAGCGCAGGTCTGCCTCCCGTTCGCCATCCAGAATGACGGCTTCGGTCGGGTGACTAGTCAACGCGCACTACTCGCGGCGCACAGGTTCCCGGCACCAGGCACAGAAATTCCAGTATTCCGCTGCTATACCCCAATGGCAGGCGCCGCAGGTATGCTTGCTTCCCTTGAGCTTCCACGGCTTCCTTACTTTCTTGCGACACCACGGACAATAACGCATAAACGGCATTAATTGCCCCTTGCAACGCGAATTTTCGCACCTGGCTTGGTAGTGCTTGTCCGGGTAGCGGCGCGTTGTCTCCTCGACAAATCCGGGTCCATAGCACCAGGCGCAGTAATCCCAGTCATTTTTTACGCCACGCTCGCAACGTGGGCAGCTCGAGGGCATGTGCGACTCGCAGCCTCGTGCCGGTGTGTCAAAACCGCACCAGGGACAGGCCTGCATGGCCTCTGAGACGGGTCCTTCGCAATTTCGACACTGATGTCGAGTGCCAAGCTGCGACTTGAACTGGCGCTGAAATTCCCGCCAGCGCAGTTGTCGCCACGACTGGCGGCTGCCATTACGCTTTTTCGCACGCTTTTGTCGCCGCGCGTGGCTTTGCAGTCTCTCAAACTCAAGATGCATCGCCGTGGCATCGCGGAAGCGCTTCTTCGGATCAATCTGTATCGCATTTTGCAGAAACTCGACCATCTCCGGCCGTACCCGGGTTGTCAGGCGGTCGACACCCTCCAGCGGCCATTCGTACGGCCAGGTCGGCAATTTGCCCGACAGCATCCGGTAGATAACAAGCCCCACTGAGAACACGTCCGACTGGAATTTTGGCCAACCCATCGCCTGCTCCGGGGCGATGTAATCAATGGTTCCCGAACCTGATGCCTTCAGCGTTCGCAGGCAGCGCTTGGCGAAACCAAAATCGGCGAGCTTCAGCTGGTTGCCGGGAAACAGAATGTAGTTTTCCGGTTTGATATCGCAATGGATGACCTTGTTTTCGTGCGCATGGGCCAACGCGGCTATCGCCTGGCCGGACAAGTCGATCGCAAGCTGCGTCGACATACGCCGTTCAATGCGATCGGCAAGCGACTGTTCGCCAAGCTCCATGGCAATGACGAAGTGATCGTCGATGTAGCTGGCATTCAGTACAGACAGGATGTTGGGGTGCTGCAATTTGGTCGCGACACGAACCTCGTGCAGTACCTCATCGTCTTCGGCGAGCGCGGTCTGCTTGGGGATCTTCAGCGCAACGCGCATTTTCTGGATCGAGTCATAGGCGCGATAGACATCGGCCAGGGGCCCGCTGGCGATTCTGCCCAGGATCCGGTACTTGCCAATTTTTTGCCTGGCTCTAAGCAATGCTCGGACCACCCTCACCGCGTACCCTTGCTACCGCGGCCGCCCAGCCATTCAGCAGGGCTTCGCGTTGGTCCTCGCCCATGCGCGGTTCGAACACTGCATCGCAACTCCACAGGTCGGCAATATTGTCGACGGAATCCGTGACCCCCGCCTGCAAGGCAGCAAGGTAGGCAGCACCCAGGACCGTGGACTCAACATTTTCCGGACGCTCGATCCTGACGTCCAGCACGTCGGCAAGGAACTGCAGGAACCAGTCGTTGGCGACCATGCCACCATCAACGCGAATGACATTTGGAGATATGCCGTCGTCGGACATTGCCTTGAGGAGATCGGCGGTCTGGTAGGCAATGGCCTGCAAGGTGGCCGTGACAATGGCATCGCGCCCGCTGCCTCGCGTCAGGCCAACGATGGCGCCGCGTGCATGCGCATCCCAGTACGGCGCGCCGAGACCCGCAAAAGCAGGTACCACGTAGACGTCGTTGACGACGCCCGAGCGCTTTGCGATGTCCTCCGTCTCCGCTGCCGTGTCGATTATCTGCAGCCCGTCGCGGAGCCACTGGATAGCGGACCCGGCCACGAACACGCTGCCCTCCAGCGCGTAGCTGACTTTGCCATTGATCCGCATGGCAACCGTCGTCAACAACTGGTTGGACGACTGCAGCGCTTTGTCACCGGTATTCGCGACCACGAAACAACCGGTGCCATAAGTGCTCTTGGTGTTGCCATATTCGATACCGGCCTGCCCGATCAGCGCCGCCTGCTGGTCGCCTGCAATGCCGCAGATAGGTATAGCCGCACCTAATAGCGACGCATCCGTCTCGCCAAAGTCAGCCGCACAATCGCGCACGTCGGGTAACAGGCTGCGCGGCACGCCGAACAGGTCGAGCAGCTCATCGTCCCAGTCCTGTGTATGGATATTGAACAGCAGCGTCCGTGACGCGTTGGTCGCATCGGTTGCATGAACATTGCCACCAGTCAGTCGCCAGAGCAGGAAGGTGTCGACTGTGCCAAACGCCAGGCGACCCTGCTCAGCCAGAGCACGAACACCCTCAATGTTGTCCAGAATCCAGGCGATTTTGGTCGCGGAAAAATACGGATCGAGGCGTAAGCCGGTCTTCTCGACAACGGTCGCTTCCTTACCCTCTCGCTTCAGGCCATCGCAAAAGTCCGCCGTTCGGCGATCCTGCCAGACGATAGCATTGTGCACGCAACGGCCACTTTGCCTGTCCCAAACCAGGGTCGTCTCTCGCTGGTTGGTAATGCCGATGGCCGTAATGTCCGCCGCCGTGGCGCCGGCATCCTTCAGCACCCCGACCAGTGTCGACTGCACCGATGACCAGATTGCCTCAGGGTCGTGCTCGACCCAGCCAGGCTGCGGATAGATTTGTGGAAACTCCTGCTGCGACGAGGCAACAACCCGCGCGCCATGATCGTATACGACGCTGCGACTACTGCTGGTGCCCTGGTCTATTGCCAGCAAATAGTGACCTTTCATGATTGTTCTCCTCCTG
>Ga0316189_10002192_pt1 | contig 19210 bp, 16 predicted proteins | sample LowCovwburrow_MG_FD_204930 | JGI IMG/M metagenome (GOLD analysis project Ga0316189, IMG submission 204930) | Coastal sediment microbial communities from Maine, United States - Lowes Cove worm burrow | ecosystem: Environmental > Aquatic > Marine > Coastal > Sediment | place: USA: Maine...
TTAACGCCGGAACCGGCTGCCTGCTCGAGTGAAATCGAAACCAGTGGCATGAGCGCGTCCTCATCGCGGTTCGATATGTCCAGCCGGAAGCCTGCGCGGGCCGCGAAAACATGGCCACTATCCATTAACCATTCCCTGCCGGGCGCCAGGCTCATGGCCAGGTAAGACCGGGAATTGAAATCACCGTTGGTCAGGTCCGTTGATCTGACCAGACGATCGGCTGAAAACTGCCCGGAAAAATACCAGTCCACGCCACCAGCCACCTGTTTGCCGGCCAGGCCCGCAGAAAAACTCCGGGTTTCATGTTCGAACGAGCCAGGCGAACCGGACTCCTGGGTCCTTCGATCAAAGTCATAGTCATCGTCCAGCCAGCGGTAGGCAGCACCCGCTTCCAGCCATCCGTGTTCGTTCGACCACCGGTGGTCGACCACGATCAGCCCCAGCCTGGTGTGGTCCGTTTCGGGCAGGGAAGCGAAACCCGTGTACATGCCAGGCCAGCCCGCGAATTTGTCGTGATAACCCAGGACAACATTGGTTTCCTGCCGGTCACCGGCAATCTGGACATGTCCGCTGAAGCGTTTGAAATCGTGATCGCCGTAAGGCACTGTGCCATCGCCCTTCGAACCGGATGCTGAAATCGTCGCCGCCAGGGTTCGACCGTTTTCCAATTCCCGCTGGTTACTCAATCGCACAGTCGAATAACGCAGATCGTCCGTACCGTAACCACCTGAGAAACTGCCACGCTTGGTGATGGGGCTGAAGCCGTAGCTGATCGTGGCGACGGAGGCATTGAAGGCATTCAGACCGTTGTCAAAATCGGTCAAGACCTCTGGCGCCGACAGCATACCGGGATCGAACGGAATTTCCACAGCATAGTGACCGGTTTGTGGATCGAATACCGTGACTGCACCGATCCGGAATCCTGTGTTTTCGAACAGGCCACCGCGAACCGTCACGTCCGCCTGTCCTTCAGGCAGACCGCGCGCCTGTAGATTGACCTGGGGATCGTAACGCAGAGCGGTTGCCAGGCTGGCATAACTGCTCGCCGGTTGCAGGTTGGCGACCCTGCGCCCCTTAACGGTAATGGGTGCCAGTTCCTCGGCATCTTCAACCGCAGCTTCCTCAACCGCGGCGGCAGACCCGGCGGCGAGGCTGAGTAGCAGGTGCAATGAAAGGACTTCGATCATGTTGAAAGTCTGGCGACTCCGGGCCTGGGAATACGGCAGCATACACCAGGTTTCGCGAAATCAGGCCGCTACATTTGACCGCCATTTGCATGAGCCAGTAAAGTGGTGGATTAGGAGCGTGATACAGATCAAACCAAGGGGGTATTGAAGACCGACCCCCATACCCGTCCACGGTAAAATCTGCATTCGTTGGACACCAGGCTTGCGCAGGAGATTCACCCTACATGTCAGTAACCGAACAACTGATCAGAGGATTGGAACTGACACTGGTGGGCATGGTGACCGTGTTTGTGTTACTCACCAGCATGGTGCTGGTCATCCATTGGATGTCTAAATTGGCGCACTACTTGCAACCGCCAAAGCAGCCGCAATCAATGCATTCATCCCAGGTGTCGTCCGGCTCGCTGGATCCGACGCTGATCTCGGCCATAGGCGCCGCCATCCACCGTTACAGAAAAGACCACAGCTAGACTGAAGCCCAGCTGCATCTATTCAAGAAAAACCAGGTATTACAGGAGTTTAAGCTCTCATGGCTAAGAAACTAGGCATTACCGAACTGGCATTGCGCGACGCGCACCAGTCCCTGCTGGCCACGCGCATGCGCATTGACGACATGCTGCCCATCGCGGAAAAGCTGGACAAGATGGGCTTCTGGTCCCTGGAAACCTGGGGCGGCGCCACGTTTGACGCCTGTATCCGTTATCTCGGAGAGGATCCCTGGCAACGCCTCAGAACGCTCAAGCGCGCCATCCCCAACACCCGTCACCAGATGCTGTTCCGGGCACAGAATATCCTGGGTTATCGTCATTATGCAGACGATGTCGTCGAAAAATTCGTCGAACGTTGCGCGGTCAATGGCATGGACGTTTTCCGAATCTTCGATGCCATGAACGACCTGCGTAATTTCAAAACCGCTGTTAACGCGGTTCGGGCGGTCGACCGGCATGCACAGGGCGCCATGTCCTACACGGTCAGCCCGGTGCACACCACGGATATGTGGGTGGACATGGGTAAAAGCCTGGAAGACATGGGCTGCCATTCGCTGTGCATCAAGGATATGGCCGGACTGCTGAAGCCCTTCGTTGCCGAAGAAATCGTCTCGCGTCTTAAAGAGTCCTGCGATATTCCCATCGCCCTGCATTGCCATGCGACCACGGGACTGAGCACACCCACCCTGGTCAAGGCGGCTGAAGCCGGCGTTGACATGGTGGACACAGCGGTTTCATCCATGAGCCAGACTTATGGACACACGGCCACCGAAACCATGATCGCCGTGTTCGAAGACACCGAGCGTGATACCGGACTGGGCCTGACCGACATGGATGAAATATCTGCTTATTTCCGGGGCGTGCGGAAAAAATATGCAAAATTCGAAGGCGCCCTGCAGGGCATCGACTCGCGCATCCTGGTCGCCCAGGTACCGGGTGGCATGCTGACCAACATGGAAGGCCAGCTGAAGGAACAGGGTTCTGCGGACCGGCTCGATGAAGTGCTGGAAGAAATTCCGCGCGTTCGCAAAGACCTCGGGTATATCCCGCTGGTGACTCCGACCTCCCAGATCGTCGGCACCCAGGCGGTCATCAATGTGATGATGGGTGAACGCTATAAATCCATCACCAAGGAAACCGCCGGTGTATTGAAAGGCGAATATGGCGCAACCCTGGCACCCATGAATACCGAATTACAGGCGAGAGTGCTCGATGGCGGCGAACCCATCACCTGCCGCCCGGCCGACCTGCTGGAGCCAGAAGTGGACCGCCTGACCGCAGAACTGCAGGAAAAGGCCATTCACGATGGCATTGACCTGGCCAAGGATGTCATTGATGACGTTCTGATCTACGCCCTGTTCCCGCAAATCGGTTTGAAGTTCCTCCAAAACCGTGGCAATTCCGCTGCATTCGAACCTGCGCCTACGGGAGCTGAGTCTCCAAAAACAGCGTCACCTGCCGGCGCAGCTGCCAGCAGCGGTGGCCCGGAATCATACACAGTGCACGTCAACGGCCAGGCCTTTGAAGTGGATGTGGCTCCATCAGGCAAAGTTACCTCTATCGCACCCGCTGCTGCCGGCAAGGATGATGGCCAGGTCGTTCCTGCGCCGCTGGCGGGGAATATTTTCAAGGTCATGGTCAGACCCGGCCAGAAAGTAAAACAGGGAGAGGTCATCGTGATCCTCGAGGCCATGAAGATGGAAACCGAAGTCAGGGCGCCCTGCGACGGGACGATTTTTAAAGTGACTGTTCGGGAAGGAGATTCCGTGGCGCTCAAAGATCCGTTGCTTTACATCTCTTGATCGCACAGGATAAGCGGCCATGGAATCCACCCTGAAAACACTCTGGCTGACCACCGGGCTGGCCAATATCGGCTTCGGCGAGTTGCTGATGATCGCTGTCGGCGCCCTGTTGCTCTACCTGGCGATTTCAAAGAAGTTTGAACCGCTGTTACTGGTGCCGATCGGATTTGGTGCGATTCTCAGCAATATTCCGATTGCTGACATGGCCGGCCCCGAGGGCTTGCTCGGTTACATCTACTCGGTCGGCATAGAAACCGGCGTGTTTCCCATGCTGATTTTCCTGGGCCTGGGTGCATTGACGGATTTTGGCGCCCTGATTGCAAACCCCAAAACACTGATTCTCGGAGCTGCCGCGCAGTTTGGGATTTTCCTGACACTGCTCGGAGCACTGGCGCTCAATTTCCTGCCGGGGTTTGATTTCAGCCTGCAGGACGCAGCCGCCATCGGCATCATTGGCGGGGCTGACGGCCCCACCGCCATTTTCCTGGCCTCCCGGCTGTCGCCCGACCTGCTGGGCGCCATCGCGGTAGCCGCCTATTCCTACATGGCGCTCGTGCCGATTATTCAGCCACCGATCATGAACGCGCTCACCACCAGGGTGGAGCGGCGGGTGGAAATGGAGCAACTGCGCCATGTCACGCAGTTGGAAAAAATTCTGTTTCCATTGGTCATACTGCTCGTCACCGCGTTGTTCCTGCCTGCGGCCATGCCCCTGATCGGTATGCTGACCTTCGGTAACCTGATGCGCGAGTGCGGCGTCGTTGAACGGCTCAGCAAAACCGCCCAGAACGAGCTGATCAACCTGGTCACCATCTTCCTGGGACTGGCTGTAGGATCGAAACTGCAGGCGGAAACCTTCCTCAATGTGCAGACTATCGGCATCCTGGTTTTAGGCGCCTTTGCGTTCTCAATTGGCACTGCGTCGGGCATTTTGATGGGCAAGGTAATGTATCGCATGACCGGTGGAAAAGTTAACCCACTGATTGGCGCAGCGGGTGTTTCTGCCGTTCCAATGGCCGCCCGGGTGGTCAACAAGGTGGGCCTGGAAAACAACCCGAACAACTTCCTGCTGATGCATGCCATGGGCCCCAACGTGGCCGGCGTGATCGGATCGGCTGTAGCGGCCGGCCTGCTGCTGGCGCTTGCCGGTGGCGGCGGCTGATACGCAGCTGTGGCCGGTACGCGAATGCACGACCCGCTGGGCGCATTTTGTACTGATCAAAACGTTTATATCGAAGGCGCGTCCGAGGGGCCATTGCGCGGCCTGACTTTTGCCGCCAAGGATGTTTTCGACATTGCCGGGTATCGCACAGGCGCTGGCAATCCGGACTGGTTACGCACCCACCCCGCCGCCAAAAGCACGGCCAGTGCCGTGCAACATCTGCTGGAAGCTGGCGCGACACTGGTGGCTAAAACCCACACGGATGAACTGACCTTCAGTCTTAACGGCGAGAATTTTCACTACGGCACACCAGTGAACCCGAATGCTCCCGGCAGAATCCCGGGGGGTTCATCCAGTGGCTCTGCTGCAGCCGTCGCCGGCAAACTGGTTGATTTCGCGCTGGGCACGGATACCGGTGGCTCGGTTCGGCTACCCGCCAGTAATTGCGGTATTTATGGCTTTCGTCCCACTCACGGACGCGTTCCGAATGATCATGTCGTTCCGCTTGCGCCGGGGTTTGACACTGTCGGATGGTTTACGAGAGATCCCTGCATGCTGGAGCGCGTTGGACTTGTACTGCTCGAGTGCAAGCAGGCATCACATAACTTCAGCAGATTACTGCTGGCAATGGATGCGATGGAGCAGGTTGCGAGCGAAGTGCATCCCGCTCTTGACCCAGCCATCACCTTGATTGCTGCTGTGACGGGTACCCCGGAAAATGTGGTCCTCTACCGGGGAAAGCCGGAACAGTGGATGACGGCCTTTCGAAACCTCCAGGGTGCCGAAGTCTGGCAAAGCCATGGCGAATGGATCCGTAACACCAACCCCGATTTTGGTCCCGATATCCGCGACCGGTTTGAGTGGGCGTCCTCGATCAGGGGACAGCAGGTTTCAGAGGCTGCCGTGCTACAGGCAGAGGTGATGCAATACGTCGATGCACTGCTGGAACACAACACGGTCCTGTGTATCCCCACTTCTCCCACTATCGCCCTGCCGAAAAACCTGGCAGGCGAAGAACTCGAACGCTTCCGTCACAGCGCTCTTGCCCTGCTGTGTGTTGCAGGACTGGCCGGGCTGCCCCAGGTCAGTCTGCCGCTGGCGATGTTCGATGGCTGTCCATTGGGTATATCATTGATCGGACCGAAGAATTCCGATGCACGCCTCCTGGCCCTGGCCGCTACCATCGACACATTATGAGTTACGCTGACCATCACGGAGAGTGACCCATGCGCGCCTTGTACTATGACCAGTTCAGTGGACCCATATCGGTCCGACAGGTAGACGATCCGACCCCGACACCCGGCGGCGTGGTGATCAAAGTAATGGCCAGCGGTTTGTGCCGAAGCGACTGGCATGGCTGGATGGGGCATGACGCGGACATTCGCCTGCCTCACGTTCCGGGGCACGAACTGGCAGGCATCATTGCAGCGGTCGGGAACCACGTTAAAGGCTGGAAAACCGGCGACCGCGTCACGCTGCCCTTTGTATGTGGCTGCGGTAGCTGCCCACAATGCGAATCGGGCAACCCGCAGGTGTGCGACCGCCAGTTTCAGCCGGGGTTTACCCACTGGGGTTCTTTTGCCGAGTATGTCGCCATTCACTATGCCGAAGACAACCTGGTTGGCATTCCGGATTCGGTGGATTTTCAGACAGCGGCGGTTCTGGGCTGCCGGTTTGCGACCTCATTCAGGGCGGTGATGGACCAGGGCCGGCTCGCCGAAGATCAGTGGCTGGCTGTACATGGCTGTGGTGGCGTGGGGCTCTCGGCCATCATGATTGCGCAGGCCATCGGAGCACGTGTAATTGCGGTAGATATCAGCAATGAACAGCTGGAACTGGCTCGCACTATCGGGGCAACCGCCTGCATCAATGCCGCCGGCAGCGATGATGTTGCTTCTGAAATCAAGGCATTGAGTGATGGCGGCGCACAGGTTTCCATCGATGCTCTGGGCCATCCCGACACGCTGTTTAACTCGGTCGCCTGCCTGCGTAAGCGCGGCAGGCATGTGCAGGTTGGCCTGCTGTCACCCGACCAGCGAAATGCCCGGGTACCGACCGACCTGGTCGTTGCCAATGAACTCGAAATCCTGGGCAGTCATGGAATCCAGGCGCGCCGCTATGCGCAACTGATGCCAATGATTGAAAACGGTTCATTGCAGCCGCAGAAATTGATCAGTCGTAACATCAGCCTGGACCAGGCCGCTCAAGCCCTGGTCAGCATGGACCGCTTTGACGAAACCGGAGTCACCGTCATTACAGAATTTGGCTGAAGCTGTTTACAGCGTACCCGGGTAAAGACCACCATCGACCAGCAGGTTCTGGGCCGTCACATAGGCTGCCTGCTCACTGCACAAAAACGCACAATACGCACCGAACTCGTCGGGGTCCCCAGGGCGCTTCGCACCGACCTGGGCGAAATGTGCCGCTTTGAAGGATTCAAAATCCTTACCTGTCGCCTTCGCCCCGGCCTCCAGCACCGACCACATGCGATCGGTGGCGATGTATCCGGGCAGAAGGTTGTTGATGGTGACGTTGTGCCGGGCATTATCCCGCGCGATGCCGGAAATGAACCCGGTCAAACCGGCACGCGCCCCGTTGGACAGGCCCAGTGTCTTGACCGGCATTTTCACCGCCACGCTGGTGATGTTCACAATCCGGCCGAAACGCCGCTCGGCCATGCCGTCCAGCACGCGGCGGATCATGTCGATGGCACTGTACATATTGGCATTGACTGCATCGAACCAGTCCTGCTGACCCCAGTCACGAAAATCGCCGGGGGGCGGGCCGCCGGCGTTATTGATCAGGATATCGGGTTCAGGGCAGACCGCCAGCAAGGCTTCACGGCCTTCATTAGTGGTGACATCTGCGACTGTGAACCGCGCGTTCCCCCCGCCGGCAGAACCGATCTCCGCAACGGCTGCTTCCAGCGAACCGGCATTCCGCCCGCAGATCAGGACACTAACCCCTTCCCTGGCCAGGGCCAGCGCGCAGGCTTTACCGAGTCCTTTGCTCGATGCGCAGACAATGGCCGACTTTCCGGCAATATTCAGATCCATAATGAGGAGCTCTTAAGCGGTAACAATGACAGCCTTGAGGCTGTCGAGGAAACCCATCGCTTCGCCGCCTTCTGTCCGCCGGTCTTATTGACCAGGTAATCGATCAGAAGCTGACACTCATGAGCAATCCTGTCTTCTCCGCGATTGGCCCAGAAGCGTTCGAGCTGTTCATCCTGGCGGGCCTGGCCCACCAGTGTTGTTGCGAACATTGCGATGCCGTCATAGCCGCCAAGCCGGGCGTATAACGAGTCTGTCATCTTCTTACTCCTCTTGGTTGAATGATGTAAAAACCCCGCTCTGCCGGGATTTCAGCCGCAAACGGGGGACTCTTTCAGCATAGCAGGATTACGCAGTTTGATGGATCGGTTCACACCTGTTCCCTTTTCCTTTACGCTAAGCGCATCATTATTCCGAGGTACCAGACACATGCCCGATTACCGCTCCAGGACATCCACGTTCGGTCGAAACATGGCTGGCGCCCGCGCGTTGTGGCGCGCTACCGGAATGAAGGATGCGGACTTTCACAAACCCATCATCGCGGTCGTCAATTCGTTCACGCAGTTTGTTCCCGGGCATGTCCATCTGAAGGACATGGGGCAACTGGTGGCCCGCGAAATCGAAGCCGCCGGCGGCGTCGCCAAGGAGTTCAACACCATAGCGGTGGATGATGGTATCGCGATGGGGCATGACGGCATGCTGTACAGCCTGCCTTCCCGCGACATCATTTCAGATTCAGTCGAATACATGGTCAACGCGCATTGCGCCGACGCCATGGTCTGCATTTCCAACTGTGACAAGATCACGCCCGGAATGCTCAATGCGGCCATGCGCCTGAACATCCCGGCGGTGTTCGTCTCCGGCGGACCCATGGAAGCCGGCAAAACCAAATTGTCCGAAAACAAGCTGGACCTGGTGGACGCCATGGTGATCGCTGCCGATGACAGCGTGCCTGATGAAGTGGTCGCTGAGTACGAGCGTTCCGCCTGTCCAACCTGTGGTTCCTGTTCCGGCATGTTCACGGCCAACTCCATGAATTGCCTGACCGAGGCGCTGGGGCTCAGCCTGCCCGGTAACGGTTCCACGCTGGCAACCCATGCTGACCGCGAGCAGCTGTTCAAACGTGCCGGCTGGCTGATCGTCGAACTCTGCGAGCGCTATTACCGCAACGATGACGAAACAGCCCTGCCCCGCAGCATCGCCAACTTCGATGCGTTCGAAAACGCCATGTGCCTGGATATCGCCATGGGTGGATCGACCAATACCATCCTGCACCTGCTCGCTGCCGCGCAGGAAGCGGAAATGGACTTCACCTTGTCCGACATTGACCGTTTGTCACGCAAAGTACCGCAACTGTGCAAAGTGGCCCCAAGCACTCAGAAATACCATATGGAGGATGTGCACCGCGCCGGTGGCGTCATGGGAATCCTGGGTGAGCTGAATCGCGCCGGCCTGTTGCACGGTCACTGCACCACCGTTCACAGCCCATCCATGGCGTCTGCACTGGAACAGTGGGACATCATGAGCACGACCGATGAGGCGACGCAAAAGCTTTTCTCGGCAGGCCCGGCCGGCATCCCGACCCAGCAGGCGTTCAGCCAGGAGACGCGCTGGCCTTCTCTTGATACGGACAGGGAAAGCGGGTGCATCCGCTCGCTGGAACATGCATATTCCAGCGAAGGCGGCCTGGCCGTGTTGTTCGGCAACATTGCCGAGGACGGCTGCGTGGTTAAAACCGCCGGGGTGGACGATTCAAACCTGGTGTTCAAAGGCACGGCCCACATCTGCGAGAGCCAGGACGATGCGGTGAAAGCCATCCTGACCAACCAGGTATCGGCAGGCGAAGTAGTGGTGATCCGTTACGAAGGGCCTCGCGGTGGCCCGGGCATGCAGGAAATGCTCTACCCCACTTCCTACCTGAAGTCGAAAGGCCTGGGTAAGGTCTGCGCGTTACTGACTGACGGCCGGTTTTCCGGCGGCACATCGGGACTTTCCATCGGGCATGTCTCGCCAGAGGCTGCAGCAGGCGGAACCATTGCACTGATTGAACACGGTGACGTCATCGAAATCGACATTCCCAATAGAAGCATCAACCTTATGCTGGATGACGACACGCTGGCAATGCGTCGCGTTGAGATGAATGCACGGGGCGACAAGGCCTGGAAACCGGCCGAAGAACGTCCACGCAAAGTGACTGCGGCGCTGAAAACCTACGCCAAAATGGTGACCAGCGCCGACAAGGGCGCCGTGCGGGATCTCAGCCTGCTGGATTGACCGCGAGGCTGTTCGGTTAACTCATTCGGTCGCAGAGTTGCGCAGGTAGCTGTCACTGCCATCCAGCCAGTCTTCCCGCGGCGGGTCGAAGATGTCGATGTCAAACGTGTCTTCGAGTGCTTCGGCGCTGTGCGGCAGGTTGGAGGGAATGACCAGGACTTCGCCGGCCCGGACAATGGCCTCTTCATCCTGGTTCTCACCCAGCAGGAATTTCAAGGCACCTTCCAGCACGTAAGTCACTTGCTCGTTGTGGTGACTGTGCCGGGGCACAATGCATCCTTTCTTCAGGAAAATCTGCGTGAGCATCACGTTCTGGCCGGTAATCATTTTACGGCCGAGATCGGGGTTTAACTGCTCAAGCTGGATGTCTCCCCAGGCATGAAGCTTCGCTTTGGATGGTGGCATTTCCTGCACTCCTTAAAAGGTTCTGCAGATTATCCCCCAACGCTTGCTGTCAAACCATGGTCTGAAAATTTCGACACCACGCGAGCGAGGTCGTCCTTGTCGGGTTCCGCCATCGCTCCAGCCTGGAAATTCCTGCCCAGCTTGGTGAATTTGCCTTCTCCCACGTTGTGATAGGGCAACAAATTAACCTCCCTTTTCGGTCCGGGCAGGTTTGCCACGAATCCCGCGGTGGCCTCGATATTCTCGTCATCATCATTGACCCCCTTGATCAGCGGGATGCGAATCTGTATATCCGCGCCAACCCCGGCCAGTTCCCGCAGATTTTTCAGAATCCGCTTATTCCCTGCCCCGGTCCAGGCCTTATGCTTTTCCGAATCCATCATTTTCAGGTCATACAAAAACAGATCCGTACGTTTGGCCACTTCAAGCAGAGTCCTGGTTTTAGCCAGCCCCGAGGTATCCACGGTGCGATGGATATCCATCCGGCCGCAGGCATCCAGGATTTCACACAGAAATTCGGAGTGCATCAGCGGCTCACCACCAGAGAAGGTAACCCCTCCACCCGACCGCTCAAAAAAAGGCCGTTCCCGCTCGATGATCGCGAGCAGGTCGTCAGTGGATTTCAATCGCCCCGACATTTCCGTGGCTTTAGCCGGACAGACCTCGGCGCAGGCGCCACAAACGATACAGCGTTCTTCATCCGTCACGATACCGTCGGGCGTGAGCTCGCAAGCCTGGAACGGACAAACCCTGACACACTCACCACAGCCAATGCACTTGCTTTGCGTATACATCTTCTGCACGTCTCGCGATACGCTTTCGGGATTGTGACACCAGCGGCAGGCCAGCGGACAACCCTTCAGAAAGACGGTCACACGGATGCCCGGCCCGTCATTGATGGCATAACGCTTGATGTCGAAAACCAGCGCTTCTGTCCCGGCGGACTTAGAAGTTTCTATGTCGGGACGGTCCAGCATCTTTACAGGGCCTCATTCTCCGTGCGGTCGATGATCTCCTGCTGCAGATCTGCGTTCATGTCGTTAAAGTAGTCGCTGTATCCTGCCATGCGGACCAGCAGATCCTTGTAGTCTTCCGGACACTTCTGGGCCGCCTTCAGCGTGGCCGTGTCCACGATATTGAACTGGATATGGTGTCCGCCCAGTTTGAAATAGCTCCGGACCAACTGGCCGAGCTTGACGACGTCCTTCTCCCGCTTGAGAAGGCTCGGCAGGAAGCGCTGGTTAAGCAGGGTGCCGCCGGACAGCGTGTGATCGAGCTTGGTCAGCGAGTGGACCACGGCTGAAGGGCCGTGGGTGTCGGCGCCGTGCGAGGGCGACGTGCCGTCCGAGATGGACTTGCCGGCGAAGCGGCCGTTAGGCGTCGCGCCCATTACCTTGCCGAAGTAAATATGGCAGGTGGTGGAAAGCATATTCAGGTGAAAGCTCTCTCCCCGCGTGTTGGGTTTGCCGTCGATGGCGGCGAACAGGTCAGCGTATATGCGTAGGGCAATATCGTCGGCGTAGTCATCGTCGTTGCCAAAAAACGGCGTCCGGTTGAGCACGGTCTGGCGCAGAAACTCTTCGCCTTCGAAATTTTTGGCCACCGCACACAGTATCCGGTCCATGCTGAAGTTGCGGTCCTCGAAGACATGTTTCTTCAGCACCGACAGGCTGTCGGTAGTAGTCCCCAGCCCGGTGCACTGGATGTAGTTGGTGTTATAGCGCGGGCCGGCATTGTAATAGTCCCTGCCCTTGCTGATGCAGTCCTCGATCACAACCGAAAGAAACGGTGCCGGAGCGTACCTGGCAAACATCCGATCGATGTAGTTGCTGACCCGTATCTTGGTGTCGACGATAAAGTTCAGCTGCCGTAAAAACGCGTCGTAAAGCTGATCATAGTGGGTGAATTTACGCGGATCACCGGTTCTGATTCCCACCAGTTTTCCACTCAGTGGATCAATGCCGTCGTTCAGCGTGATCTCGAGGACTTTCGGCACGTTCAGGTATCCGGTCAGCAGGAAAGCTTCCTTGCCAAACGCTCCGACCTCGATGCAGCCGCTGCAGCCGCCTTCGCGGGCATCGCTCAGCGACTTGCCCTGGCGCAGCAATTCGAGCACGTAGACATCCGGATTGAAGATCGAGGGATAACCGTGCCCCTGGCGGATCACCTTGCAGGCCGCGTTCAGGAACCGGTCGGGCGTCTTGTCACTGATGTGCACCGAACTGCCGGGCTGCAGGATATGCAGTTCTTCGATGACCTCGAGCATGATGTAGGAGACTTCGCTGACGCCGTCTTTACCCTCTGCCGTGATGCCACCGATATTGATGTTGGTGAAATCGTTGTAGGTGCCGCTCTCCCGGGCGGTAATGCCGACTTTTGGGGGCGCAGGATGGTTATTGACCTTGATCCAGAAACAGCACAGCAGTTCCCTGGCCTGCTCCCGGTTCAGGGTGCCCGCCGCGAGTTCGGCCTCGTAGAACGGTGCCAGGTGCTGATCGAAATGGCCGGGATTCATCGCATCCCAGCCGTTCAATTCGGTAATCGTTCCCAGGTGGACAAACCAGTACATCTGGATCGCCTCGCGAAAAGTGCGCGGCTTGTTGGCAGGCACATGGCGGCAAACCTGTGCGATCTCTTTCAGTTCGGCGACGCGACGGGAATCCGCCTCTTCGCTCGCCATTTGCTCGGCCAGTTCAGCGTGCCTCTCGGCAAACAGGATCACTGCATCGCAGGAAATGGCCATCGCCCTGAGTTCTTCGTTTTTGTCCGCAGCCCCGGGGTCATTCAGGTAGTCCAGCGCTTCTATTTCAGCTTCAATCCGCGCCTTGAAATCGAGCATTCCCTGCTGGTAAATCTGCCCGTCCAGCGCCGTGTGGCCGGCGGCGCGCTGTTCCATGAACTCCGTGAACAACCCGGCTTCGTAAGCGGCCTGCCACTCAGCAGGCACGTGACTGAAGATCCGTTCGCGAACCGTTTTCCCCTCCCAGTACGGGATCACTTCGCGGGCATAGGTATCTATATCTTCTTCGCTGATCGTGTAACGCTGCTGGTCGCGGGTATTGAGGACTCGAAAATCCTCCACGCTGTGACAGGTCAGTTCGGGAAAAGTAGGCACTGCACCGGGACGTGGACCGCGTTCACCAACGATCAGTTCGTCCGCGCCGATGTAGATTGTTTTTTTGCTGCAGTGGTCGAGAAAATTCAGCGCACGCATGAGCGGTATAGAGTACTTGCCGTAATGCTCCTTGTAGAAGGCCGTTTCGTGCAGGGCACGTTCGATGGAGAGTGACGGCTCGGTCTCCACGCTCAGCTTGCGCAGGCGTTGAATCCGCTCGTTCATTCCCGGCCCGATGGCGTTGTTCCGCTCGGGATAGAAATTTCCTTCGCTGGCGGCTTTTCTCTGGGGTTGGGCGATCTCTTCGATCACGGAATTCACAGCAACTGTCTCCTTAACTGCCATCAGGCAGTACTCAACAGACCCAAGGTACTGAATATCCGTGGGTTTACTTGTGATTCAGATCAAGCGGCAAGCCAGATACTCGATGACGAAACGTGGTTAAATTGGTGGAATACCGGGAGGCCAGGCGCATGACCAGACAAACTGCTACTTTTCTTCTCTTATCACTACTCGTGTTCCACTGCCCTGCAGCCCTTGCCGATTGCGAACCGGGCAGCGAATCAGGCTACAAACTGCTCAGGGTATTTGAAGTCAAAGGTCGCCAGGGAGTGGCCAGTGACGGGGCGAGTTATTTTGTCAGCGGTAACACGTCGCTTTATCGGTACAGTGAGAGCGGAGAGTTGCTTGCCAGCAATGAAAACGCGCTGGAAGGGCTGCCCCTCGCAGCCAATCACATTGGCGATATCAGCGTTTACCAGGGCGAGATTTACGCCGGTATCGAGTGGTTCGAAGACGGCCAGGGCAAGAACATCCAGGTCGCCATTTTTGACGCCAATGACCTTTCCTACAAAAGAGCCATCCCATGGGACCCAGCTTCCGGCCAGTTAGAGGTGAGCGGAGTGGCGGTCGATCCGCTCCGTTCCAGCATCTGGATGACGGACTGGGTCAGCGGCCGCTATCTCTACCGCTATGATCTCAAGACCGGTGCTTATTCCGGCAAGCTGCACTTACGTGCGCCACCCCAATGGCAGCAGGGCATCGCAGCGCTGGGTGATTACCTTTACATGACGGCGGACGATGGCGATGCTGAAGACGGGGAGGTCGACAATATCTGGAGAGTGAGCGCAGTCTCTCAGGACACCGCCGCCTACGTCACTCACGAACACGCCCTGCGCGAATTACGCCAGGTTGGAGAAATTGAAGGCATCACCTTCGATGAGGCAGCCGGCGAGATGATCGTGCTCGCCAACCGCGGCAAACGGATCATTCTGGGTATGCCCAAAGGCCTGTATCCCGGTTATGACCGGGAAATTCACGAACTGTATATATACCAGGTACCTTAGAATGTGATCAGTGCTGTTGCTCGACCAGCCACTCGTCAACCATTTCTTCCAGCACGTCGATGGCCAGGGAACCATTGCCGACAATGACATCGTGGAAAGCGCGGATATCAAAATCAGCACCCAGCGTAGTTTCCGCTTTCTTGCGTAACGCCTTGATACGCAGTTCACCAATCTTGTAAGCCAGCGCCTGACCCGGCCAGGTGATATACCTGTCTACTTCCGCGGTCACTTCGGAAAGCGTCATCGCACTGTTTTCCATCAGGTAGTCAATGGTCTGCTGACGCGACCAGCCAAAGGCATGCATGCCGGTATCGACCACAAGGCGGTTGGCCCGCCACATTTCATAGGTGAGCCGACCGAAATCACTGTAGGGATTCTGGTAGAAACCGGCTTCCTTGCCCAGGCTTTCGGCGTAGAGCCCCCAACCCTCGCCGTAGGCGGCATGATAAAGGGTTTTACGGAATTCAGGCACATCGAGTTCCATGGCTACGGCGCTCTGATGGTGGTGGCCAGGCACCGCCTCGTGCAGGCTCAGCGCTTCCAGGTTGTATAGGGGTTGTGCCTGCAGATCAGTGACATTGATAAAGTAAACCCCTGCCGTCTTGCCGTCACCCTCCCCGCTCACGTAGTAAGCACCACGCCCCTCGGTTGCCCGGAGTTCATAAGTGTTTCTCGCCAGCAGGCCAAAATAGCGCGGCATCATTCCATCCATCTTCTTGGTGATGAAAGCGGTCTTCTCCATCAAGTCCTGCGCGTCGGAGGCGTAAAACTGCGGGTCGGTGCGCAGGAACTCGAGAAAGTCCTGGAAACTGCCCTCGAACCCCGTTGATGCGATGACAGCTTCCATTTCACTGCGGATACGCCTGGTCTCGCTCAAGCCCAGATCATGAATCTCCCGGGGTGACATACCCGTTGTTGTGAAATAGCGAATCAGGTAAGCGTAGTAGTCCTCACCGCCTTCCAGGCTGGTGATGCCAACCGTTTTGCGGCAGGCAGGCAGATATTCTTCGGTGAAAAAGCGGTAGAAATCCTGGTAGGCAGGAATGACCTGTTCCTGTATCAATTTCGCAGCTCTTGCGGCGAGGTCCTGCCGGCGAGACCCCGGCACGGTCGATGGAAATTCGGCAAAGGGCGCGAAAAAAACACTTTGGCTCACATCTTCCACGATGAATTCACTGATGGTTTTCTCGTAACCCTCCATGGATTTGCAGTAATGTGTGTAGCCCGTGGCGATGCCTTCCTTCAGCAGGGCCATGTTCTCCCTGTTGTATCGCGGATAATCCGCCAGGCTGACCAGGTAGCGTTCGTAATCCTCCAGAGTGTTGAACGCCATGTTGGCCGGCGCCTGGCCGAAATAACTGTGGTATCCCGTCAGGGCGGATATCGGAAATCGGTGATCGTAGTAGCGATATGAATCTCTTTCAGTTTCACGTTCGTAGCGAAATAATTTGAAGCTGATTCTGTCCTGGCCTTCCAGACTGTTCTCATCGATGGCTTCAAGACGTTTGAGGATGTCATCATTGTAGGCATTGCGCCTGGCCCGGGCTTCCGGCGTGAATTCGGGTAGTTTGCCATAGGGCCGGAAGGCATCGGAATCGGTGCGGAAAAATATCTGTTCCTTTTCCGCGGTGGCCCAGTGTTCATCAAGGAGAGAGTGGAAGTCCTGGGCAGGATCTGCCATGCCGGAGCCGGCAGAGCACAGCCAGCAAAGGAAGGAAAGCGTCGTCATTATTGTAAATTTGCGCACTGCAGATTCGCTCCGAATCGTTGATGAAGTGATCAGACCCGGCGTGAAGTATACTCGGTCACCACTGTCCTCACCGTATCCAAAGGAACCTTAAGTGCCTTTCAGAAATTATCTTGTATTCCCTGCGCTGATTATCTGTCTTCTGTTTGGCACTGCCGCCGATGCCCAGGCCGCTGATGCCGAAGTTCTCAAGAGAGTCATCAAGAACGGTCATATCAGGGTCGGCATGACCGGGAATCAGCCGCCGATGAATGTGAAGAGCCGGACCGGTGCCTTCATCGGCCTTGAAGTCGACCTGGCCAACATCATGGCCAAGGCGCTTGGTGTGAGGCTGATGATGGTACCCAAGCCCTTCCCGGAGTTACTTGCTGCTCTGAACAACGGTGAAGTAGACATGGTCATGTCGAACATGTCGATCACACCCGAGCGGACGCTCATGGTGTCTTTTGTCGGGCCATACATGTTATCGGGCCGCTCCATCCTGACCCGTTCATCACTATTGGCCCGGGCATCAAGCCCGTCAGATCTCAACCGGCCAGACATCAAGGTGGCCGCCATTGCCAACTCGACCGGTCAGCGACTTGCCGAACAATATCTACCCAATACCAAGCTGATCACAACCTGGAATTACGATGATGCCGTGCGCATGGTCAAGGAAGGCGAAGTCGACGTGGTCATCGCCGACATGACCGTTTGCAAACTGGCGGTCATGCAGAATCCCGAGGCCAACCTGCTGACCCTTGCAGCGCCGTTGAATATCGAGCCCGTCGGCATCGCGGTTTCACGCGAAGATCTGCAGTTTCAGAATCTTATATCCAATATGCTCGATGGCATCGAAGACACTGGCATGCTGGATCAATTGCGCAAGAAATGGCTCGAAGACGACAGCTGGATAAGCGATTTGCCCTGATCCAACGCCTCTAATCCAAAGACGGAAATTCTGCAAAAAAGGCTTCGGCATCCCGGAGCCCGGCAAAGCCGAAAATCCAGCAACTTTCAGCGACGTCGGAAAAATCCATGCCGCCCATTTCAATTGCGGTGTTGTTGTACCGCCCTTCGCGACCATTGAACTCCATGGCGATGTCCCTGGCCATACGCCAGGTTTCACCGTTCGGTCCAGGGCCAGTTGTCCATTCCCAATAGCCATCCGTTTCTGTTCTCAGGCCTGGAGTGCCATTGTCCCGTTCATTTCCATCAGGAATTTTCTGATAGTCCGCATGCTGCCGGACATAGGTTAGTTTTTCGGGTGAAGTGACAGACTCATTCCAGTCGGAGTGCTGCACAACGTGAACCTGCTTTTGTGTGTCTATGGAAGGCTCTTGCTCCCGCACGAGTTTTAGCCAGTCGGCTGTGAAATCGGATTGCCCGGCCTCCGCCACCCAAACGTGCCCTCCCCTGTTGAGCGTGTCAGCGACCATTTCACTCACGTCAGTCAGTGCCTGTGTCCGGTTGGTGTGGGCGTTTGACCATCGCTTGCCGAACGCCAGATTGAACAGTTCCGGTGCTGGAACGTACAAGCCTTCCTGGATGCCGTAGGCGCCTGCGACCGCATGAAAATTCACCTCTGAAAACCGTGGATCGCGCAGCATTGTTGCGACACCCGCGATGGAATGGAGATCATCGACGTCAGTCTTACTGTCGAATTGTGGGAGGAACAAATCCTGCTGAGGGTTGAATTGTCCCAACGGGGCCTCGGCGCGGGCGGCAGATGCAACGGATAGCATGAGAATAAGCACAAGAAAAGGTAAACGAGTGGTTGGATGCATGATGGAGTTGGCAGTTGTGATTCGGTAGCAGCGAAGTATACCCGCTCAGGCGTGAGAAGGATGGGCAATAGCCCAGCGCACTGTGTGGATGAGTTTCCTGTCTGTATATCTAACGTTGCACACGACCTGATGCGTCACCGCCAACCCGGTCGACGATGGCGGTGATCTCGTAACGCCGCGAAAGATAAAAACCATTCGCATCCCGCAGGCAGGCCGACCAGCCATTGCGGTCCGCGCTTTTCGATTCACGCAAGGTAATGGCAATCACTGACATATCCGGGAATACGTTGAGAACTTTCTCTCCCAGGGCTTCGTATTTGGCGGTGTCCAGTTCTCCGCTTTCGACATGCACATCCGCCGAGATACCCAAAGACTTCTGGCAGTCCTCCTCGTTGGCAATGCCCACGTCCACATACTTAACAAGTTCATTCATCACTTCCGGCGCGCTCTTGCCATACTTCCACAGCTTGCCGCGGAAATTGAAATCGCAAGACACTGTGACACCCCGGTCTTTTGCCGCCCGAACCGCCTCCAGGCTCATGTCCGCAGCCGACTGGGTCAACGCAGGCGTGATACCGGTAATATGGAACCAGCTTGCACCCTCGAACACCTTGTCCCAATCAAAGTCACCGGGGCCGCAATCGGCAATTGACGAGTTGGCGCGGTCATACACCACGTTCGAAGGCCGCTGGTTGGAGCCCGTTTCCAGAATGTAGATACCGACCCGATCGCCGGAGCGCCGGATTTGTGTAGTGTCGACCCCGAAACCGCGAAGCTCACGAATGGTTTTTTCCCGATATCGTTATCCGGTAAAGCCGTGACGAAACGGGCATCCAGTCCGTAGTTGGCCAGTGCAACCGCCACG
>Ga0316189_10002193_pt1 | contig 19206 bp, 14 predicted proteins | sample LowCovwburrow_MG_FD_204930 | JGI IMG/M metagenome (GOLD analysis project Ga0316189, IMG submission 204930) | Coastal sediment microbial communities from Maine, United States - Lowes Cove worm burrow | ecosystem: Environmental > Aquatic > Marine > Coastal > Sediment | place: USA: Maine...
GTGTTTGCCCTTTAAGCGGACACCGGCGTCCAAGATTTTGAACTCTCCTTCTTGTCTGGGGACGCCGTGGACGCGGGCCTGTCTGCGCCGTCCATCCTCGCACTGGACCATTTGCTTTTCCATTACCTTCTCCCGCCTGTACCTTATAAATTATTTTTGCGCATGTTGCGGTAAAAAAATAGTATTGGGATATTTTCGCTATCTCCAAATGATTCAATCGTCAATATTCAATCGTCAATTCGATTTAGGCAATAGGCTCCGCTTGTTCAACAGTCCTGCTGCCGCCGTTTTTCAGCGAGCCCATGGCCTTGGTCAGTTCCATTAATACACCGAGCCCCTTTCTGGCCTCTTTGCTGGACAACGCCCCCAGCATGCCGAAGGGGCCGACTGGCTTGGCGCCGGCCAGATCAACTTTGGACGGTAAATCGGCAATTTTCTCCAGAAAATCAGTAGCACTTGGGTCGCTAAGTTTCTTGGCCAATCCGAGAAGCGCCACCGCACCGTCGCCGATCTGATCGATGTCTTCGGCGGTATAGGCCGAGGCGATCTTGGCACGCACGTCCAGGGTGGCAGTGATGATTCGCAGCACGCCTTTTTGCTCCAGATCATCCAGGTAGTTGATGACCTGGGGCACGGCGGATTTGAGCAGGGGTTCAATCGTGGTGACGAAATCCACTATATTTTCCAGCTGCTCTAATGCAAATATGACGTGTTTGACGCTGCGCAGCGAACGTTTGAGAAGCGTCATCAGATCTTCCAGCTGGAAACTGGACTCCACGTCCTCCAATTCACGAATCAAGAGGCGGAAGGCCTGACCGCTTAAGGGTACCAAATCTTCCCGAAGGTCTTTAATGCTGCCGGCGGTTTCTGAAATCGGAGCCAGCCGGGCTTCTATGCGATCGAGTCGCTCCAGAATTAATTCTTCGTTTGTCATGGCTGCCTCCTTATTCTGTTACCAGGCTGTGTCTCATTTTGCCGGCCATTGTCAATTGATCCTCCAGGGGCAATTCAACGCCTTTGAGCATCATATTCCAATAGACCCATTTAAACATCATTTTACCCCAGTAATTCAAGTAACTGTCTCCCAGCAGGCTGAAGGGTCCCAATCCCGGGAAAGGGAATTTTCCGGGCAGCGGTTCGTATTCGTAATTGAAGTCGATGAGAAATGCTTTTTCGTACCCCGAGCAGATAAAGCAGGTGGCGTGTCCGTCAAATGTCGGCTTGGGTTCCTGACCGTCAATCTCGCGGATGATATTTTCGGCAATTGTTTGCGATTGGTAATGGGCCACCGCTCCGGCCTTGGATGCCGGAACATTGGTGGCATCTCCGACGATGTAGATGCTATCCGCGTTTTTAGCTTTCAGGGTGAAATGATCCGTTTCGACGAATCGCAGGGGATCTTCCAGTCCCGAACCTTCGAGGAACTTGGCGCCGAAATTAGGCGGTATCGCCACCAGCAGATCATAATCGACTTTTTCTCCCTTGTGGGATTCGATGGTCTTTTCCTCGCTGTTGACCTGGGCGATATCGAAATTGGGGGTTACCTTGATGTTTTTCTGAACGGCGATGTCTCCCAGGATACTGGAAGCGATGGGCTTTGAAAAGGCACCGGCCATGGGCGTGACCAACTCGATCTCAACATTGTCCCGAACACCATTGACATCAAAAAACCAATCGGCCATAAATATAAACTCAATGGGTGCGACCGGACACTTGTATGGCAACTCGGCGATATTGAATACCAGGCGCCCGGAGGAGAAGTACTTCATTTTTTCACGCAACGCGATGGCCCCCTCAAGGGTGTAAAAATCGTGAATATTGTTACCGTAGTCGTCCATCATACCTTCGACTTCTTCCGGCACAATCGTACAACCGCTGGCAATCACCAGCCAGTCATAGTCATATTTACCTTTTTTACCTTCCACCGTGCGGCTTTCCTTATCCACGCCCATGATTTCATCCAGGACGAACTTAACACCCGGGGGGATAAATTCCCGCTTGGGTTTTTGGCAATCTTCCGGGGAGTAGACGTCGAAGGGTATGAACAACCACCCGGGTTGATAATGATGGATTTCATCATTGTCGATGATGGTGATATCCCACTGATTGGGGCGCAACTTTTTGCGCAAATGGCTGGCCACCATCGTTCCGCCGGCACCTGAACCTAGAATGAGAATTTTTTTCATGGTATCCTCCTAATAGTTTAATGGTTATTAAAGGAATAATAAGATGATTCCCCAATAACATTGCATAGAATACGGTTTTTCCTTTTTGAGAGATATTGGGTATAAAGGTTTCGGGTTTCAGTGTTCAGGTTTCAGGCAGATTCTCGTGTTCTCAATACTGACACCTGACACCTGACACCTGAGTGCCAGTGTCCAATTTTCATGCAATCCCACGACAGGTAAAGAATCTCAGCTATTTTTCTAAACTTGGTTACGAGGTTTGTACTAAGGGAATCGCCCCATATTTGCCTGTTTGGCAGTCAACCGCTTTGCTCATCGCAATGGTTTGATTCCACCAGATCGGCGATGGACGTATTGTCAAGCTTTTCATAAAGGACTTTTGTAGCATCCCCCCATGCCAGTCTCACCTGACAGTCGTCGGACATAGAGCATTTTTGGGGATTGCTGATACATTCAACCAGTTCACTTTGGCCTTCAAACAACCGCACAATTTGGCCCAGGGTGATGTCCTCCGGCTTCACCGCCAGCAGGTGACCACCTTTGGGACCTCGTATACTGTTGACCAGATTAGCCTGCTTTAACGGTCGGATGAGTTGTTCGAGATATTTTACCGAGATATCCTGGCGCTTGGAGATTTCACCTATTTGAACCGGTCCCTGGGTACTGTTGCGGGCTAGATCCACCAGGATTCTTGTGCCGTAGCGGCTTCGAGTTGATAGCTTCATTGGACCCCGCTTTCTAAGGACTCGCCAAAACTGCCGTTGTTTAAATCACCCGCCAGTTCCAGATATAAATATTCTATATCTATTTAGTATGAAATATACTCGGGTTGATTCCATGTCAAGAACAAAATTTACTTTTTTGTGGATATTTAAAAGAAACCCTGAACTGCTCAACCGATAAATAAAGCAAACACCGGTCTATCGGTTGGTTTTGTTGACACGGCAATTTTTAGGGTTATGTTTGTTTTATTGGATGAAAGAAAAAACCTTCACTTTCCAATAATATGGACCAGTGAATGGTAACCGAAAAACCCGTTTGTGGTCTGACTTTTCAGATGAATGAAAGGGGGCAAACATGAAAGCTAAAGATTATTGCCGATCCATTGAGGTCGAGCTTTACGGTTGGAAGACGAAAATGTATGATATGGTTCGCAAAGTAGATAAATTGAGGGGTTCTGAAAAAGAAAAAATTTCTTCCCAGGTCGATGCATTGCACCAGCACATTTCAGATATGGAGCACATCATCGAACAGCTTCAAACCGAATGCCCGGTTGAGTTCGGACCGCAGAAAAAGCAGATCGAAGAATCAGCAGCGGGCATGAAAAAAAAATACGAAGATGCAATGGCGGCCGTTTTTCAATTCTAAGGAGATCACATCCATATGGTCGAGAGAGCTCTAAAAAGAGATGCATGTAAAATCGACGAACACCATCTGTCTCAGCTCAGAAATCAACTTCCCAGGATTGCTGAAGAAATCATTGACAGCTGCAACGACCGGGAATGCTACACCCATGTCGATTATGAGCCGATCCCCTCCCGAGAATGTGTCATCGAAATTATCGACCGGCTGCGGGAAATTCTTTTCCCGGGCTATTTTACGAGAGGCAAGCTGGATCCGGTGAATTTACGCTACAGCATGGGCCAATCTGCCGCCACAGTCTTTGACATGCTTTCGGAACAGATCGGGCTCAGCATCCGCCATGATTGCTTTCGATACGACCAGCCCTGCAGCGATTGTGATGAGCAGGGCCACAGGCTTGCACTCAGGCTGCTGGAAGAAGTTCCGTCCATTCGCAAGACGCTGGCCACCGACGTGGCAGCTTCCTATGAAGGCGATCCGGCGGCTAAAAGCTATGACGAGATTATTTTCAGTTATCCGGGAATTCTCGCAGTGGCCGTTTACCGGGTGGCCAATAAACTATTTGAATATGGCGTGCCGCTGCTTCCCCGAATTATGACCGAGTATGCCCACAGCGTCACCGGCATTGATATCCATCCCGGAGCTGAAATCGGTGAAAGTTTTGTCATCGATCATGGCACCGGTGTGGTGATCGGAGAAACCACCAAGATCGGAAAAGGCGTCCGCATCTATCAGAGCGTAACTCTGGGTGCGCTTTCAATACCGAAAGATTCGGGCAATCAATTCCGCGGAAGAAAACGTCACCCCACCATCGAGGATGACGTTATCATATACGCAGGGGCTACGATTCTTGGCGGCGACACGGTCATCGGTGCCCGTTCGGTAATCGGCGGCAACGTCTGGCTGACCCAGTCAGTTCCGCCGGAGACGACAGTCATTCTGGAATCCCCGCGATTAATTTACAAGTCAAAAAATAAAAAATCCGCTTTAGAGATGTTTGATGCGGTCATTTAGCACATAAGAGATTCAACCATGAAATTTCATTCCATCATCGGCAGTACCATCGGCTCGACACCGTTGGTCAGACTTAACCGAATAAATAAAATTCCCGATGCTAAAATATTTGCAAAACTCGAGTTTTTCAATCCCCTCGGTAGTGTCAAGGACCGGATCGCGGCCTCGATGATCGAAGCCGCGGAAGTCGAAGGACTGATCAATAACCGCACATTGATTGTGGAGCCCACCAGCGGTAATACGGGCATTGCGCTGGCGTTTATCTGTGCCGCCAAAAATTATCGTCTCTGTCTGACCATGCCCGATACCATGAGCACTGAAAGGCGCAGTCTGCTCAAGCATATGGGAGCGGAATTGATATTAACGCCGGGCGCCGAAGGCATGAACGGGTCCATCGCCAGAGCCCGTGAAATCGTTGAGTCGGAGGAAAAGGCTTTCATGCCGAACCAGTTTGCCAATCCTGCGAATCCGAGAGCCCACCGGGAAACAACGGCGGAGGAAATCTGGCGAGATACCGAAGGCCAGGTCGACATTCTGGTGGCCGGCGTCGGCACCGGAGGAACCATAACGGGTGTCGCCCAGGCTATCAAACCCAGAAAGCCGTCTTTTAAAGTCATTGCCGTGGAGCCGACCGATTCTCCGGTTTTGTCCGGTGGTTCGAAAGGACCCCACAAAATCCAGGGCATCGGGGCCGGATTCATTCCGGAGGTACTGGATCAGTCCCTCATCGACGATGTTGTGACGGTCTCCAACGACGATGCCTTTGAAACCGCACGCAAAGCGGCCAAACTGGACGGAATTCTATGCGGCATCTCTTCCGGAGCCGCCATCTGGGCCGCTCTCGAGGTCGCCGCACGCCCGGAATCCGCCGGCAAAACCATCGTGGTCATTATTCCCAGTACCGGTGAACGTTACATCAGTACGGAGTTATTTAAGGATTGAGAATGGCGTATTAGTGACAAACGAATGCCTAACCCGGGTAAACCTGAATTGACTATTGAAGATTGAAGATTTAAGGGTTCGTTGATGGTTTTTTTACAATTGATCCATCGCAGGCGGACCTTAAAGATTCAATAACTTTCAGGGTATGCGCATATGCAGGGATGCGTAATGTGTGTTGCCCCTGAGCAGCTCTGAATGAGTGCCCTGGGCCACGACCCGCCCCTTGTCCAGCATGACGATCTGATCCATCCAGTGAAGATCAACCAGGCGATGCGTCACCAACAGCAGGCTTCGGTCTGCTGTTTGCGTCTTTATCGCCGCCATCATCCTCCCTTCTGTAACCGGATCAAGCCCTTCGGTGGGTTCATCAAGCACCCATAGAGGCGCATTGTGCAGCATGGCCCGCGCAACGGCCACCCGCCGGGCCTGGCCACCGGATAGAAGTTTGGCCGTCTCCCCGATCCAGGTGCCCAGACCATCGGGTAGAGAGTTTACAAAATTCAGTAATTGGGCGGAGTTAAGGGCGGCCCGCAATTCATCATCACCGGCACCGGGCCGGGCCATCAGCAGGTTCTCTCTCAGGGTGGCATTAAACATGTGAGGTTGCTGGGCGACGACTGAAATAAGACGGCGCAGGTCTGATTCGCTGAAATCGCGAACATCCACATCGCCCAGCCGGATGCATCCGGCGGCAGGGTCCCTGAAACGCACCAGCAGATTTATCAGGGTCGATTTTCCCGATCCGGTTTCTCCGATCACGGCGACGCGCTGGCCCGGGTATATTTGGAAATCGACATCCCGTAGAGCCCAACCGGCCTTTTGATTGTATCGGAAACAAACATTTTCAAATCTTGCACCGCAATGCCGCGGTCGGGTGACGGATAGACGGGGAAAAATCACCTGGGGTTTCGAATATACGATTTCCAGCAGCCGCCGACCGGCCTCCCGCGTACGCCCGAGATATTGGTAAGCTGCCGGCAGTGGCAAAACGGCTTCAAATGATGCCAGGACGGCTAACGTAACCAGAGCCATGCCGGCCCCATCCAGGGCATCTCGATTCACCAGGATGACGGCCAGGTAAAGGGTTGCCAGAACGGCAAATCCGGAAAGCAGTGTAATCAGCGCCAGGGACAATCCCCGGATTTGGCTCATGCGCAACTGGCTCTTCAGCAATGCTCGACTGCTTTGCTTTACAGTCTCGAGGTGGCGGTGATGGGCGCCGAAAACCAACAACTCCGGCATCCCTTGCAGGCCGTCGACAATTTGAATTCGCAGATCGGACAGATGTTGTGCCAACTCATGTCCGCAACCCTCTCCAAGTCGCAGAGCCATCAGCGGCACACAAATTCCGGCCATCGACAAAAACAAAGCTGCCACCATTGAGATGACCGGATCAAACAGCCAAAGGAAACCCACCACGATAACCGACATGATCAGAGCAATCACGCTGGGAGAAACCACGCGCAAATAGAGATTGTCCAGCGCATCGATATCCGCTACGATCCGGTTTAATATGTCACCGCTGCGAAAATTCATCAAACGGGACGGGGCCAGTGGTTCCAGATGGAGGTAAAACCAGCTCCTCAGGCTTTGCAAAATCCTGAAGGTAGCATCATGGGACACGATTCTCTCGGCGTATCGCGCCAGCGTGCGACCAATGGCAAAAAATCGAACCCCGAGGGCGGGATGAAAAAAATTAAACAGCTGTGCCGTTATTACTGTCAGACCGGCATGGGCGGCGGCGGCAATAAACCAGCCCGATAATGTCAGGAGTCCCACCGCCGACGCCACCGCCAGTAGTCCGGACAGGGTGCCTAGGGCCATCCATTTTAGATGGCCGCGAAACAGTCGAATAAAAGGCACCAGCTCCCGCCAACGGTTAAACACGCGTTTCACCTCCCAACAGTGAAAAATTGAAGATTGCAGATTGAAAATTGAAGATTTATGGCATGGCCAGATTGAATATTTAAGCAGTTCTATCGATTTAAATATAAAAGACAGAACGACACGCGGCGCAAGCGCCTGCGCTGCGCGAGCGAAACCACAAATCTTCAATCTTCAATCGTCAATCTTCAATTCCGGTTTGTCCGGGTTAGGGATTTAAGACCTATTGACAAGTCTGTGAAATACCCCTCCGGCGGCCATTAATTCCAAATAAGTTCCCTGCTCGACAACAGAGCCATTGTCCAGGACCAGTATACGATCTGCCTGTTTGATATTGGCCAGCCGATGGGTCAGTGTCAGCACGGTTCGGTCTCGGCAAAATTCCGTTAAAGCCCTGATAACCAGCGTTTCATTTTCGACATCCAGCCCGGCGGTGGGTTCATCCAGCAATAAAATGGGTGCATTTTTGACAAACGCGCGTGCCAGAGCCACCCGCTGAGACTGCCCACGAGAAAGCCCCTGCCCCTGTTCCCCCACCAGAGTATCGAGCCCCTCGGGCAGAGCCGCCGAAAAATCGAGCACCCCGGCACGGCGTGCGGCTTGCTCAATCTCACCAGCGGATGCTGCCGGTCGTCCCAGAAGAATATTTTCTTTTATGGTTCCATGAAACAAGATGGGTTGTTGGCCGATCCAGGCGATCCTCGCGCGCCAGCTGTCGGGGGGCAAAGCGCCCAGTGGGATATCATTGACCAGGATGCGTCCCCTGTCCGGCTGAAAAAACCCCAGCAGCAAGTTGAGAATCGTGGTTTTGCCCGCCCCACTGGCACCGACGAGGGCCACCTGTTCGCCGGTTTTGAGATCGAAACTCGCTCCCCGCAAGGCGGGCAGTCGGCCGTTATCATATCCCAGACATACATCCCGGCATTGGATGTGAATGACATCGGTCTTTAGAGAGGCGGTTAAATCGGTTCGTGCCTGCGGTCGCGGAACCGAAAGTATTTTTAAAATTTCTTCAGCGGCTCCCGCGGCTTGGGCCCTAGCATGATAGTGGGTGCCCAGTTCCCGTAGTTGGAGATAAAAATCCGGGGCCAGCAATAGGATAAAAAAGCCAAGGTCTAAACTCAGTGGTTTTCCATAGAGCCCGAAGGAAAAGTAGCCAAGAAAACTCATCCCCAGGTAAATTGCCACCAGGGCAATGGAAATGGAGCTGAAAAACTCCAGAACCGCCGAGGACAAAAAAGCCACCCGCAGGACAGCCATGGTTTTTATGCGATAATTATTTGATATCTTGCCAATAGTTTTCTCCACCCCCTTGCTGGCGTCAAACAGTTTCAGGGTGGGCAATCCCTGCAGCACGTCTAAAAAATAAGCGCTCATGCGTGCCAGAGCCTGGAAGTGACGCTGACTGATGCTTTCAGCCCCCATCCCGACCAGGATCATGAACAGGGGGATTAACGGGGCGGTTACCAGGAGGAGGGTTCCGGCCGCCCAGCTGTAGGGAAATATAAACGCCAGAATCGCAGCGGGAATCATCACCGCCAGCGCAAGTTGAGGTATATAAAAAGCATAAAAATCGTGTAAGCCCTCCACCTGCTCCAGCGCAGTACTGGCCAGGGCGCCGGTACTTTGGCGGTTCGTGTAGGCCGGCCCCAGAGAGAAGATGTGCTCTAAAAGAGCCATCCGCACTTCCTGCCGGATTTTTGCGCCGGCATGAAAACCGCATACTCCCCGGGCCCAGCCCAGAAGAGACCGCAAGATAACAATGCCCACAAGCAATGAAAAAAGAGGCATGAGAACGTCGATAGAGCGATTTTCCATAAACGCACCGTGGATAATGCGAGCTAAAAATCGGGCCTGAAAAATAAGCAGCAGGCCGCCGCTCAGGCCCAGCCCCACAGAAAGCAGGATCCAGCTATGAGCTGCGCCGACCTGTTTAAACGACCAGCGCAGGGCTTTTTTGTTGGATAACTTTTCTCCAGGTTCCATTGGATTTCTGTTTGACAAGTAGTGTATGAATATAATAGGTTCTCATTTATTTTTTTTCGCCTGTCCAACGATTTTTAACTTTTATATCAAAACGTTCGCAGCATTCAAGTTTAAACGTTTTTTACGCTGATTTAAAAACAGATAAGAGATTTTTATTGAAGGAGCCCTAATATGCTACCTACTGAAGGATTCGTCGAACTTTCCCGCTGGCAATTCGCTTTTACGACACTGTATCACTTCATTTTTGTCCCCCTGACCCTGGGTCTGGCCTGGATCCTGTTTATCATGGAATCGGTTTATGTCATGACCGGCAAAGAAATATACAAGGACATGACCCGCTTCTGGGGCAAGCTGTTCGGGATCAACTTCGCCCTGGGGGTGACCACCGGAATTACCCTGGAGTTTCAATTCGGCACGAACTGGGCCTATTACTCCCATTATGTCGGCGATATTTTCGGTGCCCCACTGGCCATCGAGGGACTCATGGCCTTTTTCCTGGAATCAACCTTTGTGGGCCTTTTTTTCTTTGGCTGGGACCGTCTCAGCAAGCGTGCCCATTTATTGGTCACCTTTCTGGTGGCACTCGGTTCCAACCTTTCCGCCCTGTGGATTCTAATTGCCAATGCCTGGATGCAGCACCCGGTGGGAGCGGCATTCAACTTCGAAACCATGCGCATGGAGCTGACCAGTTTTAAAGAATTGTTTTTCAACCCGGTTGCCCAGGTCAAATTTGTCCACACCGTGGGCGCCGGGTATGTGACAGCGTCCATTTTCGTATTGGCCGTCAGCTCATGGTACCTGTTAAAGGGCCGGGATACCGCCTTTGCACGACGATCCTTTGCCGTGGCGGCCGGGTTCGGTCTGGCATCCATTTTATCGGTGATCGTGCTGGGTGATGAGACCGGTTATGAGGTCGGCAAGGTTCAAAAAGTGAAGCTGGCCGCCATGGAAGCCGAGTGGGAAACCGAGCCGCCCCCCAGTGCGTTCACGCTGTTCGGCTTCCCGAATCAGGAAAAGCAGGAAACCGAAGCCGAGATTAAAATACCCTGGCTGGGCGGAATCATCGTTACCCGTTCCATCGATAAGCCGGTACCGGGGATAAAGGATATAATTGCCGAGAGCGGGCAACGCATTCGCAGCGGCATGGTGGCCTATGAGCATTTGGAGAAGATCCGCGGCGGTGATCGCTCGGAAACCAATCTGATGGAGTTTAACAACAATAAAGAGAATCTGGGCTACGGCCTGCTGTTGAAGCGCTACACGCCTCGGGTCGTGGATGCCACCGATGAACAGATTAATCAGGCCGCCCTGGGCACCATTCCCAATGTGGCGGCAATGTTCTGGATGTTTCGCATAATGGTGGGATTGGGTTTTTACATGCTGGCTCTGATTGCGCTCAGCTTTTATTTCTGCGCCAGACGCGTGTTCGATCAAAAGCGGTGGCTGCTCAAATTACTTTTATTCAGTCTTCCAGTGCCCTGGATTGCAGCTGAGCTGGGATGGATAGTGGCCGAATATGGTCGTCAACCCTGGACCATTGGCGAGGTGTTGCCCACTTTCCTGTCGACGTCAACGCTGAGCATGGGAGATATCATCGGCAGCCTGATCGCCCTGATCGCCCTTTACACCATTTTTTTGGTTGTGGAAATGTATCTGATGGTCAAATTCGTCCGACTGGGTCCCAGCAGTTTGCATACCGGAATGTATCATTTTGAGCAAGACGCGATAGCTTAGCTGACCTTTCAATTAAGGGCGCTACTGGGCACGTATATATTAGATAGGGTTAAATTCGAATTTTTAATTTATCCGCCCACGGGAGAAATGAACATGTTGTTTGATTATTTTACTTTAAAAATCATTTGGTGGTTATTCGTCGGTGTATTACTGATCGGGTTTGCACTGATGGACGGCTTTGATCTGGGCATCGGCACCCTGTTGCCGTTTGTGGCCCACAATGATGAACAGCGGCGGGTATTATTAAACGCCATCGGACCGACCTGGGAAGGCAACCAGGTCTGGTTTATTACCGCCGGTGGAGCCCTGTTTGCAGCCTGGCCTCTGGCTTATGCGGCTGCCTTTTCGGGATTTTACTGGGCCTTGCTGTTGGTGTTGTTCGCCCTTTTTTTCCGGCCTGTCGGATTTGAATACCGCAGCAAAATTCAGGATCCACGGTGGCGCAACGCCTGGGACTGGGGCCTGTTTGTCGGCGGCATGGTACCCGCGCTGGTTTTTGGTGTGGCATTCGGTAATTTACTCCAGGGCGTGCCGTTTCACTACGATGAGTTCATGCGGCCCTTTTATACCGGCAGCTTTTGGGCACTGCTGAATCCCTTTGCATTGCTGGCCGGTATTGTGAGCCTTTCCATGCTCGTAATGCACGGCGCGGTTTATCTGCAAATGCGTACCGAAGACGAAATCAATGCCCGTGCTAAAAAAGCGGTCCGGCTTTTTGCTGTCGTATTTTTAGCTGCATTTGCCATTGCCGGAGTATGGCAGGCTTTCGGCATTGAGGGCTATAGAATAATAGCCGGTCCGGATCCCGGCACAGCCATCAGCCCGCTGGATAAAAAGGTCGAGATGGCGGCAGGGGCACTGCTGCAAAATTACTCGAATTATCCCTGGATGGTGCTCGCGCCGCTACTGGCTTTTGCGGGTGGAATTCTTGCGCTCGTACTGTCCCATATCAACCGTGCCGGGCTGGCCTTTGTTTGCAGCGGATCGGCCCTGGCCGGTGTGATTTTAACCGCCGGTTTTGCCATGTTTCCGTTTATCTTTCCCTCCAGCACGAACCCCAGCAGCAGTCTGACCGCCTTTGACGCTACATCCAGCCATCTAACTCTGAATGTGATGTTTATTGCGGTGGTCGTCTTTTTGCCCATTGTTTTGGTGTACACCAGCTGGGTGTATCGGGTTATGCGGGGGAAGGTAACCGAAAAGAAAATAAGTGAAGAAACCCATACGGCTTACTGATTAGAGGTTTAATTATGTGGTATTTTGCATGGATCCTGGGAGTTTTACTTGCCTGCGCTTTCGGCATCATCAACGTCATGTGGATGGAAACCGAAGAGATGTTAGGATCGGAAAAGGATTCCTGATTCCGTTAAATGGCTTTGGTTGGTTTCCTGGTATTATGTGAGCATTGACCGCAAGCTTGACAGGAAACCACAGTATTCAGTTTACTAAAATATGGGCTTTTACTTTGTGGGAGCGGCTTTCAGCCGCGAATATCGCAACAGCACCGTGCTATCACGTTCTATCTCGGCTGGCCTGCGACGAGCTCAGCCGAGCCGAAGCCGCTCCCACAAAGATTGGGCAACGCTGTAAAAAAAGTATCGCTGTAGTGTTAGATACCGGGAAGATACCTCTGGCCCATTCGCTGAAATGATTCCACCTGGTCGCTTTCCCATTTCCTGTTCTTCTCAAGTTCTCCGGCCATCAGCGAGGCTACTTTGGGAGCCGCCTCCATCGCCGCGTGGGCATTGAGGCAAAGACTGCGGGTACGTCGGGCGAGGAAATCGTCTACCGTGCGCGCGGCTTCGAACCTGGTCGCCCACAAGACTTCGCCGGCCAGGCCAGGAAGATCCGGATGAAGGCGCTCCCGGCGCGAGGCCTCAGAGCGCAAAAGGTCTTGGATGGCCGGTGCATCGGAACCGTAAAGAGCAAGAGCGCCGAACTTCTGTGGGCTCTTGTGGTAACCGTGGATATTGAGCCGCTTGGTAACGCAAGGCACGGATTCGAGACCTGCGAGTGTGGCCGCATGATTTACGCAAACTTCCGCCATCTGACGATATGTGGTCCACTTGCCGCCTGCAATGGTCAGCAGGCCTGAATTTGAAATGAGAATGGTGTGGTCACGGGATAGCATTGCGGTATTCTCATCGTCACTTTCTTTGACAAGCGGGCGGATGCCCGTGAAGACGCTGAGAATATCTTCCCGTGAAGGCGCTTTTTGCAGATATTGTTCAGCTGTTTCCAAAATAAAATCAATCTCCTCAGGCAACGGGCGTGGTTCGAGAGACGGTTCAGCAATTGGCGTGTCGGTGGTACCGACGAGTGTCACGCCGAGATACGGCACCGCAAACATCACCCGGCCGTCCTTGGTATGCGGAACCATGATGGCGGACTTGCCCGGCAGGTAGGACTTGTCGAGAATCAGATGAACGCCTTGACTGGGTGAAATTATGGGTGACACGTCGCGTTCATCCATCAGTCGCACACGATCGGTAAACGGGCCGGTTGCATTAATGACAACTTTGGCCTTCACCTTGTGCTCTCTACCCGTCTCTATATCCTCAAAGACGGCTCCGTTTAAATACCCGCCGCCGTTTTTAGTAAGCGCGGTAACACGGGCGTAATTGAGCAGGGCGGCACCCTGATCTGCCGCGGTCCTGACAAGATTGATGAGGAGGCGAGCGTCGTCAAACTGGCCGTCATAATAAATGACACCGCCGCGCAAACCATCGGTTCTAAGCGTTGGGATTCGCTTGATTGTCTCCCTGGTTGAGAGAATTTTCGAGGGACCGAATCCGTATCGACCTGCCAGCAGATCGTATACCTTGAGTCCGATGCCGTAGAAAGGCGCCTCCCACCAGTCGTAGTTGGGAACGACAAACGCGAGATCATGTACCAAATGAGGGGCATTTTCCCTCAGGATACCGCGTTCTTTGAGGGCCTCCATAACAAGAGCAATATTCCCCTGCTGGAGATAACGAACGCCGCCATGGACAAGTTTAGTGCTGCGCGAGGATGTTCCTTTGCCAAAATCGCTTTGTTCGACCAACAACAGATCGTATCCGCGCGAAGCCGCATCAACCGCAATTCCGACACCGGTGGCCCCGCCTCCAATAACCAGCATATCCCACGGCTCGGTTCGATCCAGAACTCTGCTTAGCATTTCTTCACGATTCATGGCGTCCTCCAGTTTCAAGAATAATTTCTCATGAAAGATTGTCAATGGGTCGGACCGGCGATCATTGCGTTTGTTGGGAAAAGGTTGACTGAATTTTTTCATCTGGTAACATCAATAATGAGCGCCGCATTGACCCATAGCTGCTAATGCCGCTCCTGAGGGGCAACAACGGAACCGTCGCGTGGAAATAATCCTGACGCCTTTGCACGGATCGCCGGGCCGACGCAATTCACCCTAACATTGTAAAATTGGGGTTAAGCTTGATTTGATGACTACCTTTCAACTTTACCTTGCGCCATTGCGGGGTTTTACCGATTACATTTATCGCAACACATTTGCCGGCCATTTTGACGGATTTGACGGCGCGCTCGCGCCGTTTATTCCAACTGTGACGGCAGACCGCTTTAAACTATCTCACTTCAAGGATGTCCTGCCTGAAAACAACTCAACCATGCCCATCGTGCCCCAGATTATCAGCAATCAACCCGATGATTTTATAAACCTTGCCGTGCGTCTTTATGACCTGGGCTATCCATCGGTAAACTGGAATCTGGGATGCCCCTTTCCCATGGTGGCCAAAAAGCAACGCGGTTCCGGCTTGCTGCCCTATCCGGAAAAAATAGACGCCTTTCTGGCAAAAACCGTGCCCTCCATCCCCAACCGGCTTTCCATCAAGACCCGGTTGGGCCGCAGGAATATCACTGATATTTTTGAGCTGATGCCGATATTTAACCGATATCCCTTGGAGGAAATTATCTTTCACCCCAGAACCGGCCGACAGATGTACGATGGCAAGACAGACCTGGACACATTCGAACAGTGTCTGGCGCAATCCGTTCACCGGGTCGTCTACAACGGTGACATTACGGATCTGAAAACCTTCCAGGATGTCTACGATCGCTTTGAAAACATAAGCGGCTGGATGATCGGCCGCGGAGCCGTATCCAACCCATTTTTGCCGAGCATCATCAAAGCCGGCCGGGATGACATCACCCACAAAGTTGAAAAATTCGGACAGTTTTATGAAGAGCTTTTCGAACAATACCGGCAGGTTTTCTCCGGTCCCGGCCATTTGCTCAACCGCATGAAAGGTTTTTGGGCCTACTTTTCAAAGTCATTTCAAAACAGCCGCAAAATCGCTAAAAAGGTTCATAGAACCCAAAAGTTGCATCGTTATATGAAAATTGTGGATCGGTTCTTCACAGAAGAGGCGCAGTGGAAGGATTGAGTTAGAGCTTACCCGGACAAGCTTAGCCGGTCCTAGCGCAGCGGAGATCCCGCGAAGCGTAAATCCCGATTTATCGGGGAATTGAATATTGACGATTCATTCGAAAATATTCAAACATTCTAAGGCCGCTTGCATTTTTGAAACTTGATCTTATTTAATATTGATACGTTAGAGAAAAGCAACACTGTGGGAGCCTCCTAAATGCTTCGTAAGATTATTTACAATATCCCGTTAATTCGAAAAACCATTTCCAAGATACCGATGAGGATTTCTTTGCCTCTGCTCTTTACGGCTCCCGTGGTTGGTGTGGTAATTGTTCTATCTGCCATTGCTTTCTTGCAAGGACAATCCACGGCAAACGATTTAATGGAACAGAATCTTGTCCAGATCCAGGATCACATCGAAGAGCGTCTTGACGACTTGCTAAATATTCCCAATTGGATTCAGCAGTTAAATACAAGTCTTATCAAAGAAGGTCGGCTCGATTTGCAAGATCTGCGGTCCTGGCGAAAGATATTGTTCGAACAGGTCCGGACTTTCAGCGGGCTCAGTAGTATTGCATACGGTGCTGCTGACGGACGCAGTGTCGGAATCGCACACGATCCCGGTAAAATCGGATATGAATTTAGCATAAAAGACAAAGAAACCGGCGACAAATTATTTGAATTCTTGTGTGATCCCAAAGGACAAATGGAGAAGGAGCCGACTGCAATAACTGATTATGATCCCCGCCAGAGTCCATGGTATAAGGCTGCGATCGAAGCCGGCAAGGCGACCTGGACGGATCCTTACGCACGGGCTGATAAGGACAGCTTGAGAATCAAGCTGGCGCTGGGATATGCTAAGCCGATCCGGGATAGCCGGGGAAACATCCTCGGCGTCATGAATGCCGAGCTGACATTGGAAAATATTACGTTGTATCTGTTGAAACTCAGTGTCGGCAGAACCGGTAAAGCGTTTTTAATCGACCAAGGAGGCCGTTTAATTGCCACATCCACCGGTGTTCCCATAAGGGATGCCGATAATTATCCGGTAATCGCATCTGCGGCTGCCGACAGACAAATCATTGCGGCGGCAACCCTTCTTGAAAAGGAGTTTGGATCTTATGAAGCCATCGCGGGGAGTTATCAGCTGAAGCTGGATATCAATGCTGAACCTTATCTGCTGATGATCTCTCCTTCAGCACATAAAACCGGTCTAACCTGGATCATTGCAACGCTGGTGCCCGAGAGCGATTTTTTGGCAGAAATTAAGGCGGGGCGGTATCGGCATATCAAAGTTGGAGGCCTGGCGGTATTGATCACGTTATTGATTGGTCTCGTCGTTGCGGCAATTTCAATCTTGCCGATGATGGATTTGGTCGCTTTCGTAAATCGAATTCACCAGGGTGACCTCGAGCAGGAATTGAAACTCGAATATTCCACCGAGTTCGTCCAACTATCAAAACATATAAACGCCATGGCTGCGGGCCTGAGAGATCGTATGCGATTGCGCAACTCGCTGGTACTGGCCCAGGAAGTGCAGCAAAACCTCCTGCCGTCCGGCATGCCTGAAATCAAAGGCTTGGACATTTCCGGCCATGCTACATATTGCGATGAAACCGGCGGGGATTATTTTGACTTTCTGAAGATCACAGGTCAGCCGGATACCACCGCCGCAATCGCGGTTGGCGATGTGGTCGGACACGGAGTGGCTGCCGCTATGCTCATGGCCACCGCCCGCGGTATTCTCCGCAGCCGCTGCCGTACACCCGGCACCCTGGCCGACTTGCTCACCCACTTGAATTCTCTTTTGGTGGAAGACACCGGGGGAGATCGATTCATGACCATGCTGTTGATGACGGTGGACGCCAAACGTAAAGAAATGTGCTGGGCCACTGCCGGCCATGATACGCCCATCGTTTATGATCCGGCAACCGATCATTTCAGCGAATTTAACGGTAGCGGCATGTCTTTGGGACTTGTAAAAGGGGTTGCTTACGAAGAACACCTTTTCAGCGGTGTTCAATCGGGCCAGGTGATTATGGCCTTGACCGACGGGTTGTGGGAGGCCTTTAACAGGGACGGTGAAATGTTCGGTAAGGATCGTGTGCGCAACCTGGTCCGGCGCTTTGCAAACCTCTCTGCGGCCGAGATGAGCGAGCGGATTAATGCAGAACTTTCGCGCTTTCTGGGTGCCAAAAGCCCTGATGATGATCTGACTTTCGTGATTGTAAAAGTTGCTGAAGTATAAGCACATAGGACAAAGTAGAACTAGTTTTCTCATTTTAAATTCGGTCTTGCTGACCTTTGGCAATGATGGCAGTAAACGTACTGCCTTTGTTTGGCGTACTGGTAACGGTAATATCACCGTTGTGGGCCCGGGCAACGGCCCGGGCAAAACTGAGGCCCAGCCCGGTGCCGGCCTGAGACCGGCTGGGATCACAGCGATAAAAGCGTTCAAAAATGTGGGGGAGGTCGTGTTCTGAAATTCCAATGCCCGTGTCTTTTACCGAAATCAGGGCTGACTGGTTATCCACAAAACGTATGCCAACGTTAATTAATCCGTTTGGGGGGGTGTATTTGATGGCATTATCCAGCAGGTTTGCAATCATTCTTTGAATCAGGCGCATGTCGCCATAAATGCTGAATTTTTCAGGTGGGTTACAGACTAGTTTAAGGCCTTTGTCTTCGGCCGGAGATTGGAACAAATCGCAGGCATCACGAACAAGCCCGGCAATATCTATCTTCCGGCAGTCAAATTGGCCGACGCCGGCTTCGGTCTTCGAAATCATCAACATGGTGCTGATCATTTCCAAAAGGCGGTCACATTCTTCAATGGTGCTGGCCGCCATACCTTCGTAGTCCGATAACGACGACCCGGCGGTCAGGGAAATTTCGGCGATCCCGCGAATCCGGGTGATCGGACTTTTGAGGTCGTGGGCGATGTTGTCACTCATCTCTTTGATCCCGGTCACCAGTTTCTGGATACGGTCCAGCATCTGATTAAACGTGATCGCCAGTTGATCGATTTCATCCATTCCCTTTTTCACCGGGACCCGCTTTTCAAGACTGCCGTCTGATATTCTGCGAGCAGTTTGCGTCACCGTTTCAACCCCCACCAGTGCCCGTCTGGCCATGAACCAACCGGCCACAACCGCCAAAATAAACAAGATGGCCATGGTGACGATAAATACCTTGCGAAAGATCTCGATGATACGAGTATGGTTCTCCATGGATTGCCCCAGCTGCAACATCAGCCCGGGCCCGATAAATGCGTAAAGAACGCGGATCTGGTGCTTGCGGTCGGGGATATTGATGGTGTCGAAAAATGGTGTCCCATCCTTCAGCAAATGGTTGACGGCATCCTTGCTTATTCCGATATCGCGCCAGTAAGACATATTGGAAGAATAAAACACCTGGCCGGTTTTATAAAGCAGGCGGAAAAAGATCTTTTTTTCCCCTGCAGCCTGGGCCTCAAGAAACGCCTGACGTTTCACAGCTTCAGTGCCCTGTGTCGACAGGATCGAAGAAAAAGTTCTGACCTCACTTGAAAGGCCCTGATCGGTCTGTTGCCGTATGACGGAAGTTATCAACAGATAAAAGAAGAAAAATGCCAAGCAGGCGGAAAGCATAAATATTCCTGCATACCAGAGGGTCAAGCGAAATGCCAGGGTATGTCGCATTTTAAGCAGATTTTTCTTTAAGGACATAGCC
>Ga0316189_10002194_pt1 | contig 19205 bp, 17 predicted proteins | sample LowCovwburrow_MG_FD_204930 | JGI IMG/M metagenome (GOLD analysis project Ga0316189, IMG submission 204930) | Coastal sediment microbial communities from Maine, United States - Lowes Cove worm burrow | ecosystem: Environmental > Aquatic > Marine > Coastal > Sediment | place: USA: Maine...
GAGGCATGTTTGACGCCATCAAAGCCTATCAAAAACACCAAGGTTTAAAAGTGGATGGCGTGATGAAGCCCGAAGGCGAGACGGAAGCGGCGATTAAGGCGCAAGCCCAAAAGCTGCAAAGCATGGGGCGCAATGGCGACACGATCTTGGCCCACATCACCCCCGCCGAAGCCCAACTTCTGAATGACGTGACGGATGGTGGCTCCATCAACCCCGACACAGGATTGCCGGAATTTTTCTTCGGCGAACTCTTCTCTGGCATGTCCGATAGTTTCAGTTCCATCGGCACATCTTTAAGCGAAAATTTCAGTTCCTTTGGCGACAGCATAAGCAGCTTTGGCGATAGCTTTTCAAGCGGCCTCAGCGAAATCGGTAACAGCTTCAGCAACGGATTTTCAGACACCTTTGGCGACAATGTGTCGAAGCTCGGCGATGGTCAGGATACGGGCTTAGACACATCCCTAAGCTCAAACCTAGACACCAGCCTGAGTGCGGGCATGTCAGATACCTTAAACCCATCAAAGCTTCCCGAGTCCAGCAATTTTGACGGCGTGATGGATAACCTCAAACCCTCAGAAGCGGCGTTGCCCCAGCCCACACTCGACACACCATCGTTAAGCCCCCCTAAACTCGGCATGGGTGAAGGACAAGCTCTTGGCGTGGGGGAAGGCTCAACAGGTCTTGGCTTCGGCGAAACTCCAAAACCCGCCTTGTCTCAAATGCCCAAAAAAGTACCGTTGACGCTGGACCAAAAAATCGAAGCCACCGTGAATGATTTAAATGCGAAAAGAGTTGCCGAAATCAAAGCCAAGCCCACCTTGTCTCAACAGCAAACGCTGAAATCCGTGATCAAAGATATGAAGGCCAAACAGCCTCAAGGCACAGCATCCGTCAAAACCACCAACCACACGGCCCTAAAACGTGATGTGACAGACGCCCTGAAAACAGGTGGGAACCAAGCTCAGGCCGAAGTCCACGACCTCACCCAAAAGATGGATGCCCTCAACCCCGGATCGGGGACGAAGTTAGCGAATGACGTGGGGTTGAAGCCTCAAAGCCATCCGGGCTTGCCACCACGCAAGCCAGAGCCACCCTTAGATGCCGTAAACAAAATGCCAAATGGTGAACCATACAAGTTCAAAGTGAAAGAGGGCATCGATGGCGGAAAACTGCCGCCTGCTATGGTAAGTCCTACCGACAGTGGAGAAATCCGCAAGCAGGATGGGCATGGTGACGGAAAATACCAGGCCTCACGCGAAGGTGGCTCTCGTTTGCACAAGGGGGTGGATTTTGTTGCTAAACCAAACGAAGACATTAAGTCATCTGTGAGCGGTAAAGTCGTTAATGTTAGTGGCAAACCTTATAAGGGATCAGATTATAAAATTGTCGATATTGAAACATCAGATGGATACATTGTGCGTCACTTTTATGTCTCGCCATCACTTAAAAAAGGCGATAGTGTTAAAGCAGGTAAAACAATTATTGGTAAGGCTCAAAACATTGCTTCAAAGCAAGGAAATGATGGCATGACCAATCATGTTCATATCGAAATTCGTGAACCACTCATCTCTGCTTATACCAAAACAGGATTGAAGCGGTTTAAGGATATCAATCCGAACAATGCGTTGATGAAGACGAGATAATCTTTGAGAAAAACGGCTGTGAAATGTTGAAGAAAATGATGAAACCAAACTTGCTGATATTCACAGCCGTATTCTTCTTATGGGGACACAGTGCAGTCGCATCAAGTGAAGCTGTAGAAGACCCCTCAAATGTTTTTTCATTTGATCAAGTGGTGGAAAAATATAAGTGCAACGAATCTCATTCCAACCCTGTATGTGCAGCTACAAATTACCTTTTATGCAAATACGCATTTGATTTTGAAAAATGCAATTCGATTGGCGTATCAGGAAAATCATATAAAGCCTTTCTATCCCAAACAACACTTAAACCGGAAACTTTGGAAAATTCATTTTTTTCCTTTTCCCGTCACAAAATTGTGGATTCAAGTGATCCGTGGCTTCCCGAATGGATGTATCCGAAAGCTGTATTTATTAGGGGATATTCTGTAGAGCCAACTGACCTTACAGAAGGAAACTGGAATAAACTGATTCATCAAGGGCCAGCATCCGTTTCATTGCAAAAATTTGGTTATGGTATGGTGTTTATATGGAAAAATAAGCGCTGGGAACTATGGAAAACGGAACATCCAAATCCACATGACTGTCGTAACGATTTTCAGGACCAACCAATCAAAAATCCATTATGTTTTGAACACATGTGGTATGACGATGATGAACGGCTAATTCATCAAATATTTTTTGAATAAAAAAAGAATTGCACAAGGTCAAATTGCAGGTATCGTCCAAAATCATACAGGTAAAGATGGGCTTGTTGTTCGCCAATTGTATGTAAAACCCACCGTAAGCGTTGGGATGCAAGTTAAGGCAGGTGAAACATCCATTGGTACTGTAGAGAACCTTGCCCCCATATATGGAAAGAACATGCCAAACCATACACACGTAGAGGTTTACGACACCAACACAGTCATGGATAATGGAAGAACGGATATAAAACAGTATAAACGGATCGATTTTGCATCATTCTTAGGGTTAGGCAAAAAATGAACACGTATATCGCAAAATGTATGAGCATGATCTTCGTGTTGGGGGGGGTAATAATGCTTCCCAACACGTCTTTGTTAGCAGCCGAGATTTTGCTATATCCAGAAGCAGGAGCAACTCGCTACTCCTTAGGCAACGACTTAATGAGCGATTGCTCAGGAAATCCGACAACCCCACAATGCGCTTTGGATACTTGGGAGAGCTGTATCATTTTTCAGCGTAGTGATCAATGTGAAACAATCGGTCTAGAGGGAATGGTATTTGTCGATTACACACCCCAAATCGAAGATGTAAATGCTTCAAATAAGAGTATGTTTGTGTATCGCCCAATGCGGAAAGTTACCCTATTGGACGAAGACTTGCCACCAGATAGCCTTCGCAGTAAATGGCTTCGCCCAAAAGATGTGGAAATCGAATATTATTCTGATGTATGCGATGGCACAAAACCAAGTGATTGCAAGTGGGAGGAACATGGACAAGAAAATGTTTTCTTACGACAGCAAGCCAATGGGCTCTGGCATGTTTTCGCATGGAGTAACGAAGTGGGCTATGTGGTTTGTGAAAACTATATCCCCCCACTTGGGAAACACTGTAAACTTTGGTTAGAAGATTCTGCATACATTGATTATGTCCGCAATATTGATCCAGATCGAAATATTGGTTTGCGTGAATATAAACGCATTGACCCTGCATTATTTATGAATGAACCGCCTAAAAAGTAAATTTTGATCAATTTGGCTAGGCAAGGCTCGACATGACTTCGCTATGTCCAGTCATATCCTTCAATTTGCTCACACAGCTCTCCAAAAGCCCACCATCCCCCAAAACTCCGTATTCCTTTAGACCATCGCGCAGGTTTCTGTGACCGCGATCTGTGAGCATGGCGATGGCTTTACCGACAGACTGGGCGGCGTAGCGAGCAATATTGCGGGGGATTATGTCTCTAAAAAAATAGGCAAAAAGGTCGGTGGACCGTTAGGCAGTATGCTAGGCGACACCATCGGCGGAGCCGTGGGCAGCAAACTAGGCGATACGGTTTTTGGCGCGCCAAGTCCTTCTGATGCCCTGACACCCGGCTTTAATTCGTCTCAATCTGGGCAAGACACAAACAGGCCATGCGCACCATATTTGGTAATGGGCCAAGCCACCAGCCAAAACCTGCGACTTTAAAAAAGCCTGCTGATGATAAAGACGTCCTCATGGGACCGTTGGGGCCGATTACGAACATCGTGACGGGTAAACCTGTGAAGATCAAACGGGGAAAAGCCCCTAACAATGACTTTACCTCGGCGTCTGCGGATCATGTCGATGTCTGAAACACGCCCCCCCCGAAACAGCAAGCGTCGATGAGATTGCTAAATCAACAGAACCTAAGCCGCAGTTCCACCCACCGTGAGATCATCCAAACGCAACGTGGGCTGGCCGATGCCAACGGGCACGCCTTGTCCGTCTTTGCCACAAGTACCGATTCCGGTGTCGAGCTCCATGTTGTTGCCAATCATCGAGACTTTTTTCATGGCTTCGGGACCGTTGCCGATCAAGGTTGCGCCTTTGACCGGAGCCGTGACTTTACCGTCTTCAATTAAGTAAGCTTCGGTACAACTAAAGACGAATTTACCGGACGTAATGTCCACCTGTCCGCCACCGAAATTCACGGCATAAAGACCATTTTTGACCGAGGCCAAAATTTCATCTGGTTCCTTGTCGCCCGCCAACATATAGGTATTGGTCATGCGCGGAATGGGGTTGTGGGCATAGCTTTCACGCCGACCATTGCCCGTTGAGGCCGTGCCCATCAAACGCGCGTTCATGCGATCTTGCATATAGCCTTTTAAGATACCGTCTTCGATCAACATGGTGTTGCTGGTCGGTGTGCCTTCGTCATCAATGGACAGCGACCCACGACGACCATCCAAGGTGCCATCATCAACAATGGTAACACCCGGCGATGCAACCCGTTCACCCATCAGACCTGAAAATGCCGACGTCTTTTTACGGTTAAAGTCGCCTTCCAAGCCGTGCCCCACCGCTTCGTGCAACAACACGCCCGGCCAACCGGGGCCTAAGACCACCGACATTTCACCAGCCGGAGCCGGAACGCTATCTAAGTTCACGATGGCTTGGCGAAGGGCTTCATTTGCGATGTGCATCCAACTTTCGGGCGTAATCCACTGATCATAAGCGGCCCGTCCACCCGCGCCAAATGAACCGCTTTCCATGCGATCCCCTGCGCCCACCACAACGGACACGTTAATACGGACCAAGGGGCGAATGTCAGAAGCGTTATTCCCACCGGGGCGCACCACTTCGATGGCCTGCCAGTTTCCGGCTAATGATGCCGTCACTTGCTGAACTCTTGGATCTTTGGCGCGCACGTAAGCGTCAATATCGGCAAGCAACGTCACCTTGTCTTCAAACGCCATGCAATTGAGCGGATTGTCATCGTCGTATAATTTCACATTGGTCCCAGAAGGCGCGCCCGCCAAAGTGCCACCATGACCACGCGTTACGGTTTTAACCGTTTCACCCGCACGTTTGATGGCGTCTTCGCTAAGTTCTGAAGCATGGGCCAAACCCGCTGTTTCCCCCGCGACCGATCGCAATCCGAAACCTTGGGCGGTATCAAAATTCGCGCCCTTCAGCTGACCATCATCAAACATCAAGCTTTCGCTTTGGCGATATTCCAAAAACAGCTCGCCATCATCGGCACCTTGCAGCGCATCATCGACCAACCGGGTCACACGATCCCGGTCCATGTCGGTGCGTTCAAAAAAGAGGTTCTCGGTGGTGGCGATGTTAGACATATAAAGTCTCCAAATAAGGGGCGTCCCCCTAAATGCCAGAGGCTGGGCCTTCGTGCAAGGGGGCCTCGTTAATATGGGAACGAACTTTATCGATAACAACCGTCTTGACGTGTCGCTCTCAAAGCTTCATTTTATGCTGACGTGGTGATTTGGCCGGCTGGCTTGCGGCCACGTAAAATAATCCGCTAAAAGGCCGATGCGTAGGAATGGTCCTGGCTTCGGCTCGGACCTTTTTTATATGCAGATTTCCGGGAGAACCGACATGACGACAAACGACGACAAAACGAAAGACTGGCGCCCCGCCACAAAATTGGTGCGCGGTGGACTCGAACGCTCTCATCACGGTGAAGTGTCCGAAGCTTTGTACATGACCCAAGCCTATGCATATGACAGTGCCGAACAAGCCGAACAGAGCTTTTTGGGCGAAGTCGATCATTACGTTTATTCACGTTACGGCAATCCCACCGTCACCATGTTTGAAGAACGCCTGCGTTTGTTAGAAGGCGCCGAACATTGTATTGGCCTTTCTAGCGGTATGGCCGCGGTCTTTTGCACACTCGCAAGCCAGTTAAAGACCGGAGACCGCATCGTCGCGTCGACGGCACTGTTCGGTGCGTGTTTTCACATCCTTGCCAATATCCTTCCCAACTACGGCATCAAAACCGAGTTTGTCGAAGGCACGGATTTAGAGGCTTGGGAAAAAGCCCTGTCCACGCCGGCGCAGGCTGTGTTCTTTGAAACGCCATCGAACCCGACCTTGGAAATACTCGACATCAAAGCGATTTCTGACTTGGCGCACAAAGCCGGGGCAAGGGTCGTGGTCGATAACGTATTTGCCACACCGATTTTGCAACGCCCCTTGGAATTGGGCGCCGACGTTGTGACCTATTCCGCGACCAAGCACATTGACGGTCAAGGCCGCAGCCTTGGTGGTGCGGTGCTCAGCAACGACACCCAATTCATGGAAAAACAGCTTACCCCGTTTTATCGCAACACCGGGCCAAGTCTCAGCCCCTTTAACGCGTGGGTCTTGCTCAAAGGTTTGGAGACCATGGACTTGCGGGTCAGCCGTCAATGCGACAACGCGATGGCAATCGCTGAATTTTTAAGCGAACAAAGCTCAATTGAACGGGTATTGTATCCGGGCCTAAGCTCGCACCCACAACACGCCCTCGCCATGACGCAAATGAACGGCAAGGGCAGCACCGTGGTTTCGTTTGAAGTCAAAGGCGGCAAAGCAGAGGCATTCAAAACCATCAATGCGTTGAACATCATCGACATCGCCAACAACTTGGGCGATGCCAAAAGTCTGATCACGCACCCGGCGACGACCACACACCAACGCTTGTCCGACGCCGAACGTGAAACCATGGGCATTCAGCCAAACTTGATCCGATTGTCGGTGGGGATTGAAGATGTTCAAGACCTCAAAGACGATTTGGCACAAGCCTTAGCGAAATAATCGGAAAACACATGAGCCAGAAACTCGACCTCCTCCAAGACCTGATCAAACAAGCCCAGTCAAAAGGGGCCGACGTCGCTGACGCTGTCTTTGCAGAAGGCACAGCGTTATCGCTCACCTATCGTATGGGTGAAGTCGAACAACTTGATCGTTCCGAAGGTCAAGATTTAGGCCTGCGCGTCTTTATGAAAAAAGAGGACGGCATGGCCCAAGCCATCGTGTCGTCTTCTGACACCAGCCAAAGTGCGTTGGATGAATTGGTGGACAGAGCCGTGGCAATGGCAAAGTCCGTTCCCGCCGACCCATATGCGGGCCTTGCCGACCCCGATCAGCTGGCAACCGAAGTCACCGACTATGACATGTTCGATCCATGCATGCCCAGCGCCGATGATTTACAAGACCTTGCCCGCACCGCCGAAGAAGCAGGACTTGAAGTCGAAGGCGTCAGCCAATGCGAAGGTGCTCATGCAGGCTTTGGTCATTCTCGCGTGGCCATGGCGGCCAGCAACGGCTTTGCCCATGCTTACCAACGTTCAAGCCACAGTCTCAGCGCATCCATGGTCGCAGGCGAAGGCACCGGCATGGAACGCGATTATGACTATTCGGGATCTGTGTGGGCCGAAGACTTAGACAGTGCCGAAGACATTGGTAAAAACGCGGGTGAAAAAGCCGTTAAACGTCTAAACCCCAGCAAGATCAAAACGGCGCAACTGCCCGTCATTTATGATGCACGCGTTTCACGCACCTTGATTGGGCACATGTCGTCTGCCATCAACGGATCGTCCATCGCGCGGGGCACTTCATTTTTAAAAGACAAAATGGGCGAACAAATCTTTGCCCCCGGTGTAAATGTCATTGATGATCCACATCGCATGCGAGGGCTACGCTCGGCCTCTTTTGATGATGAAGGTTTGGCAACGCTTAAACGCAACATTATTGACGATGGCTGCCTGACCACATGGTTCCTAGATTTGCGCTCGGCCCGTCAGTTGGGGCTTGAATCAACGGGGCATGCTTCGCGCGGTGTCTCATCACCGCCATCTCCGTCTAGCTCGAACCTTTATTTAGCCCCCGGCGCACAAAGCGTTACAGACATGATCAAAGACATCCAACAAGGTCTTTTCATCACCGATTTGATTGGCATGGGCGTGAATGGCGTTACGGGTGATTATTCCCGCGGTGCCAGTGGGTTTTGGATTGAAAACGGCGAACTAACCTATGCCGTATCGGAAGTTACGGTGGCCGGGAATTTGAATGATATATTCAAAAATCTAACCCCAGCCAGTGATCTTGAGTTCCGCCATGGCCTAGATGCCCCAAGTGTGCGCATAGATGGGCTAACCATTGCCGGAACTTAACGGTTTAGAGCGTTGGACCTTGACGATTGGCGTGCTATGTTCGCACCCACCAGTTCAACAATGATCGGCCGCCACCTGTGAAGCCTAAACACCACATCCATATCCCGACCCATATCCTCATGGCCCGCCTGTGGCGTGAATGCGTTCAGGGGTTTATTGGAAAGCTTTTATTGGCTGTCGTTTTCATGCTCGTTGTCGCGGCAGCTACGGGCCTCAGTGCTTGGCTGATGAAGCCCGTGATTAATGAAATTTTTATCGCTAAAGACCGCGACATGCTGTGGTGGATTGGCGGAGCTATCTTTTTCACCTTTGCGATTAAGGGTTTATCCCAATATATCCAAGCGGCAATGATGGCACATATTGGCCTAAAAATTGTGGCCGACATGCAAAATCGTCTGTACCGCCATATTTCGGGCTTGGACCTTGGCTTTTTCCATAACAATGCAACGGGTACATTACTGTCTCGTTTCACCATTGATGTCGGCTCCATGCGCGTTGCCATTACCCATGGCATTACGGTGCTTGGAAAAGATTTATTTTCCCTCATTAGCCTTATCAGTGTGATGTTTATACAAGATTGGGAACTCGCCTTTATTGCGCTCTTTATTTTTCCTTTAGCCATCATCCCCATTGCTAAAATTGGCCGGCGGATGCGCAAAGTGACCGTCAACACCCAGGTTGAAATGGGCCAATTTACAACAACATTGGAACAATCGTTCCAAGGCATTCGTGTCGTGAAATCATACGGTATGGAAGAATATGAACGCAGCCGCGTTGCCGTTTTGGTCGAGAAAATTTATCAACTTGCTTTTAAGCAATTGCGCACCCGCGCCTTATCCAGTCCAATCATGGAAACGTTAGGCGGCATTGCGTTCACCACCGTCATTATTTACGGCGGTTATCGCGTCATTGAAAATGCAACAGATCCCGGTGGTTTCTTTTCTTTCATCACCGCAATGTTGATGGCCTATGAGCCCATGAAGCGTTTGGCAAATCTAAATGCCACCATTCAAGAAGGAATGGCCGGAGCCCAACGCACATTTGAAGCCCTAGACCATCCAAACCCCATTCAAGAAATTGATGAACCCGTTGACTTAAGCGTCACCAAAGGCGAGGTCGTTTTAAACAATGTGTCGTTTTCCTACCCCAAGGCCGATGATGTTGAAGGAAAGCAAAATGCCGCACTGGAAGATATTTCAATTCACATTAATGCTGGGGAAACCGTGGCCTTGGTCGGCGCATCCGGTGCGGGCAAATCGACCATCATGAATTTATTGCCCCGGTTTTATGACATCAGCGACGGTGAAATTCTCATTGATGGGCAAAATATTTCTACGTCAACCTTTAAGTCCTTGCGCGGATCAATGGCCTTGGTCAGCCAAGAAGTCATGTTGTTTGATGACACCGTTCAAAACAACATTGCCTATGGACGGTTAGGGGCCAGCACCCAAGACATTCAAGATGCCGCGAAAAATGCTGCGGCCCATGACTTTATCGAACGACTTCCCGATGGTTATGACACCATGGTTGGTGAACATGGTGTTCGCCTTTCTGGGGGACAACGTCAGCGCTTGGCCATTGCCCGAGCCATGTTGAAAAATGCACCGATTTTATTATTGGATGAGGCGACCTCCGCACTCGACACAGAATCAGAACGTCAAGTTCAGTCTGCTCTAAATGCGCTGATGCAAAACCGTTCCACATTGGTGATAGCGCACCGCCTATCCACTGTTGTTGAAGCGGATTCGATTTATGTTCTTGACAATGGCCGTGTAGCCGAGCAAGGAACTCACGCAGAGCTTCTGGCGCAAAATGGTATCTACGCTAACCTTTATCATTTACAGTTCTCTAGCGAAGACCAGTAGGCAAAGAGGTCCAGCGTGAAACTTCACAAACGCATCCTCAATCAAAATTGGGTTCAGTCCATTGTTACCGGACTGGCTGCGGCCTATTTTCGCTTTGTTCGGTTTAGCGGCCATTGGGAAATGCGCGATTGGCACAAAATTCAAGATGTCATTGATCAAGGCAAGCCCGTGGTGCTGTGTTTCTGGCATGGCCGACTGTTGGCCAAAGTCTTTGGCTGGCCCAAAGATGCGGTTCCTTTGTACCAACTGTCCACCGCCCATCGTGATGGGAAACTGGCGGGCAAGACGTATGAACGCTTAGGCATGACGCCGATCTGGTTGGAATCGAAAAGCCCCACCGAAGCCACCCGGAAAATCGTAAAAATTTTAAAAGCGGGGGGGGTGTGTTCCATTACACCCGACGGTCCAAAAGGCCCCCGTCAACGCATGCAAATGAGCGCGATTAATATGGCGCGTTTGGGCGGGGCTTACTTGGTCCCCGTCAGCAGTTCGGGGGCACGCATGAAGATTCTCAATACGTGGGATAAGATGCAGCTCCCCCTGCCCTTTTCACGTGGCGCCTTTCAAATGGGCGATGCCCTAGAAGTTCCGCGCAAAGCATCCAAAGATGAGTTAGACTCTATTCGCCAGAAGATGGAAGACAGCCTAAACGATTTAACACGCACGTTAGATGCTGAGTTTGGACAAGAAACGCCAAAACCAGCCCCACAACCCACAAAGGAGGATGCGCCGTGAAGCTTACGCTCTACCGTATGGCAACCTCGCTGGGGGGGGCATTTATTCGCTATTATTTAAACAAGCGCTTGAAAGCCGGAAAAGAGGATGCGGCGCGTTTTCCTGAACGCCTTGGCATTGCGTCTCTTCCCCGACCATCTGGGAAACTTGTCTGGATTCATGCGGCCAGTGTTGGAGAATCTCTTTCCGTTCTGCCGCTGATTGAACGTCTTGGCAAAGACCATTCAAATTGGCAAGTTCTGGTCACCACGGGCACGGTGACCTCGGCACGTTTGATGCTTGAACGCTTACCTGCAAATGCGCGCCATCAATTTATCCCCGTCGACCGCGTTTCCTATGTCAGGCAATTCTTAGAACACTGGAAACCTGACTTAGCCCTTTGGATGGAATCAGAATTTTGGCCGAATTTGGTCATTGAGACCCGTGCCAGTGCCGTTCCCATGGTGGTCTTAAACGGACGCATGTCAGAACGGTCTTTTATCGGCTGGAACAAGCACCTTTCCATGATCCACCGCATTCTCTCGTCCTTTCGTTTGGTTCTGGCACAAAGTGATACGGACGGAGAACGATTCACGGCTCTTGGCGCAAAGGCTGTTTCTGTGCCCGGAAATATTAAGTTTTCTGTCGCCCCGCTTCCCGTTGATGTGGATGAGATGGAAAACCTTTCTCAACTCATCAAGGACCGCCCTATTTGGCTGGCGTCCTCCACACACGATGGCGAAGAAACCCTCTGCGGGCGCGTGCATCAAAGTCTCAAAACGAAAACCAAGAACCTGCTCACCATCATCGTGCCGCGTCACCCGCAAAGAGGCGAAGACGTGTCTTCACAATTGACTGAGATGGGATTGAATGTTGCAACGAGATCTCAAGGTCAAAAAATAACGCCGGACACGGATATCTACATTGCCGACACTCTAGGAGAACTGGGGCTATTTTATCGCCTTGCTTCAGTTGTCTTTATGGGCAAAACATTCGTCAAGGGCGGCGGCCAAAACCCGATCGAACCTGCTCAATTGGAGTGCGCTTTAATCTTTGGCCCCGATATGAGCAACTTCAACGATATCGCTGGTAAATTAACAAAGGCTGGCGGCGCTCACACGGTTCAAAATGAAGACGAGCTATGTGCCTGCGTTAAGCTGTTGCTCAGCGATATAAATGCACAAACAAATACGGCTCAATCCGCACAGACGATTGCGATGTCCGAAGCCCATGTGCTAGACCGTGTCTTAAATGAGCTCGCCCCCTACCTCACGTCATTAGAAAGTTCTTAAAGATGCGCGCACCTGACTTCTGGGATCGAAAAACAGATGGTATTTTGCCGTCACTGTTACGCCCCATCGGCTGTGTTGTGTCAGGCTTAGCCGCTTGGCGACAAAAAAAATCGAACCCTTGGAAATCACCTGTTCCCGTCATTTGTGTCGGCAACTTGGTCGCTGGTGGTGCGGGAAAGACGCCTGTCGCCTTAGACCTTGTCGCCAGACTTAAGGCCCAAGGCGTTGAAGCACACGTGGTGATGCGAGGCTATGGCGGCACACAACGCGGGCCTGTTCAAGTAGACCCTAGAATACACACCGCTACCGAAGTTGGCGACGAAGCCTTGCTGCTCGCCCAAAGCGCCCCCACATGGGTCAGCGCAGATCGCAAAGCCGGTGTTGAGATCGCCATCGAAGGTGGAGCCAAAACCATCGTGCTCGATGATGGCTTTCAAAATCCATCCGTTCACAAAGACCTGTCTTTACTGGTTGTCGATGGAGAATACGGGTTTGGCAATGGCCGCGTGATGCCTGCTGGCCCCTTGCGCGAAACCGTAAGTGCGGGCCTAAAGCGCGCTGACGGCATGGTCTTATTGGGATCTGATGAAGCCGACATCTGGGGGCGTGTTCAACGTGCGGGTTACAAAGAATTAAACATCATGCGCGCCCGAATTGAACCCACCGAAGGAGCCGCTGGTTTAAAGGGCCAAGAGGTCTATGCCTTTGCCGGAATTGGCCGTCCGCAAAAATTCTTCGACACCTTGACGAAACTCGGCTGCAAGCTGATTGGCTGCAAAGCCTTTGATGATCACCATCCGTATAGCGAACAAGAAGTGCAGAATATTTTAAAATCTGCAGCGGGTGCCCAGATTGTCACCACGACCAAAGACTTGGTGCGCATTCCCCCTGAGCACCGTTCGAAAATACAAGCCGTAGACATTTCCCTTGCGTGGAAAAATGAAGCCGATATCGAGGCCTTGCTTAAAAAGGTCATGACGGATGAGTAAGGAAGTCGAACCCGTTAGCTACCGCGATATCACGTTGCTCGATTATGTCAGCGCCGGGTTTGCCTATCTCGCCATTTTTCTGATACGCCTTTTGCCCTTTTCTTGGGCTTCAAACACGGGTGGATTCTTAGCCTCTCGCCTTGGTCCATGTTTAAAAAAATCAAACGTCGCCCGCAAAAATATCAAGGCTGCTTTCCCCGAAAAAACGGATGATGAAATAAACGGCATTGTCCGCGAAGTCTGGGACACCTTGGGCCGGGCTGCTTTTGAATTTCCCATCATGGACCGTTTGCTTGACGGCAAAGATCGCGACCGTGTTGAAATTGAGGGGCAAGAGCACCTCAAGACTGCCACAGACAAAGGAAAGCCACTGCTTCTTTTTAGTGCGCATTTGGGCAGTTGGGAGCTTGTCCCCATGTCGACAAAGCTGTTGGGGTTTCGCTCGAGTATTTTTTACCGAGCCCCCAACAACCCCTTGCTGCTGAAGCTTTTCACCACCCGCAACATTGATGGCGAGCTGATTCCCAAAGGTGCCCCCGGAGCCAAGCGCGCTTTCACGTTGCTTAAACGGGGCGAGAACCTTGGTATCTTAGTCGATCAAAAACTAAACGATGGCATCCCCGTTCCGCTGTTTGGACGCGAGGCCATGACCGGAACGGTGATGGCTGAGTTTGCGCTGCGTTTTGAGGCAACCATGGTTCCCATTCGGTGTACTCGACTTCCCGGTGCCCGTTTTCGCTTAACCATTTTACCACCGCTTAACGTCACCAAAACAGACGACCGCAAAGCCGACGTCAAAACCATCATGACCGACGTCAATGCCATGTTAGAAAGCTGGATCAGAGAAACACCGGGCCAATGGCTATGGCTGCATAAACGCTGGCCGGATTAGTTTTTAGGCATCGGTCCCGTGGCTTGCATGGGGTCTAAATGAATCCCCTTCCACGTCAGCCCCCAATGTAAATGTGGACCCGTTGCACGTCCTGTTTTTCCAACGACACCGATGGGGTGGCCTTGGCGAACGACTTGGCCCTCAACCACCGAAATTCCATCCATGTGAGCATAAACAGACGTCAGGCCAAGGCCGTGATCAATCATCAAAGTTTTGCCCGTGTAAAACATGTCTTGGTGAACCAACACCACCACGCCATCCGCAGGGGCTTTGATTTTTGATCCCCGAGGGGCCGCCACATCTACGCCATTGTGCGGACTTTTAGGTTTGCCGTTGAGTATACGTTGAGAACCAAAAACGCCCGAAATTGGGCCTTGTACGGGCCATTTAAAGTGGCTCAAAAACCGCGTGTCCGGTGTCATGGATTTGCGCACACCCCAAATTTTTTCATTGTCCGCTTTGATGCGCGCAACGTCTTGGGGGTTGGGGGTTACTTTTCGAGAAGGTAATCCATCAATGCGCTGAACGTCATAGGTTTGCGGAGCAATTTCAAAAGCACGGCTTTCAACAGTTCCGTCCGCCCCCGTCACCACCAAGGTCGATTTCGCCTTGGCCTTACGTCCAAAGCCAAAGACAAAAGCCCCATTTGTGCCGACGGCGATGCTTTCCCCATCCAAACTCACCTGCGACCCTGCATCCGCCTGACCAATCACCAAGCCGCCTTGAACAAAGCTTCCCGTAAGGTCCAAGGCCTGTGCAGGCAACGCAAACAACAGTCCAACAAAAACCAAGACCCTCACAGCAAACTCCCTTGCTTGTCATCTGTCACCTTTGGCTTTTTGGGCTTAGGTTTTGCAGCTTCGCCACCCGTCACACGGGCTGTTACACGGCCGTCTTTAAGACGCACGGTCACATCGTCACCGGGGTGTAACACAGACGTGGTTGAGACCGCCTTGCCACGTTTGTCTGTGACCAAAGCAAAACCCCGCTCCAACACCCGCTCATAAGACAATCCATCCAGAAGTCTCACCGTTTGTGCTAAATCTCGTTTAGGTCCACGGGTGAGGCGTATGGAAGAACGCCCTAAAGCCTCTGCGCGAGCCGACAATTTGTCGCGCGAAAATCTGATGTGTTGACGCGGAGACGCAAGTCCCCCGGCAATTTCAGCCAATCGGCGATGACGACGATGCACGCCCGTTTGCAGACTGGTGCCCAGCCGTTCGCTCCAATCATCTAGGCGCTGGCGTTGCGAAGCGACGAGGGTATTTAAATCCGGCAAGCCGCGCGCAAGACCATCCAGCCTGACTTTACGTTCGCCCACCAAGCGCAAGCCCGCGCGCATCAACCTTGATCCATCATCATGCACCAAGGCCAAAAGTTCAGCCCGTACAGGTACCGCCATTTCAGCCGCAGCCGTCGGTGTCGGTGCGCGCTTGTCAGATGCGTAATCAATAAGCGTGGTGTCGGTTTCATGGCCCACGGCGCTGATCAGCGGAATCGCACTTTCCGCTGCGGCCCGCACCACGTTTTCTTCATTGAAGGCCCAAAGGTCTTCCAATGACCCACCGCCGCGCGCCACGATCAAAACGTCTGGACGGGGAATCGGTCCATCGGGTTTCAGCTTATTAAAGCCTGCGATGGCATTTACAATTTGCTCTGCCGCTCCTTCGCCTTGGACCAACACGGGCCACATAATGACGCGCACGGGAAAGCGATCGTTTAAGCGGTGCATGATGTCGCGAATCACCGCGCCAGTGGGCGAGGTCACCACCCCAATCACACGCGGCATAAACGGCAGATCTCGTTTTTCATCTTCGTCAAACAGGCCTTCTTTGGCGAGTTTCTTTTTGCGGTCGGCCAACAGCTTTAAAAGGGCGCCTTCACCGGCGACTTCTAGCGATTCGACAACAATTTGATAGTTGGATCGTCCGGGATAAGTGGTCAAGCGTCCAACCGCGATCACTTCTAGGCCATCTTCGGGTTCAATATTTAACCGATTCGCCGTTCCGCGCCAGCAAACAGCGTCTAAAACGGCTGTTTCATCCTTTAAACGGAAATAAAGGTGGCCGGATGCCGCGCGTTTAAAGCCAGAAATCTCTCCACGAACGCGAATAAAGGCAAAAGAATCCTCAACAACCCGCTTTAAATGGCCGGAAATCTCGGAAACTGAAAATACTGGGGCATTGAGGCCAGATTCAGACAAATTGTTATCAGTTTGATGTTCACTCATGGAAAACAGTATGTATGATACACAGGTGCCTCGTAAACAGGGTACGGGTTATATTTTATAAAACAGTATTTTAGGGAGGCTTCGGCCCATGAAGGTCTTGGTTGTTGGTTCAGGTGGTCGGGAACATGCTCTCAGTTGGGCAATTGCGAAATCACCAAAGTGTAAAAAGCTCTATGCTGCCCCCGGAAATGCTGGAATTGCGGATGTTGCAGAATGTGTAAACATTCAAGCCGATGACATTGGTGGTATCGTGACCTTTGCAAAATCGGAAAAAATCGACTTTGTCGTGGTCGGCCCCGAAGTTGCCTTGGTCAACGGTCTTGTCGATAAGCTAGAAGACGCGGGCATTAAGGCCTTTGGCCCCTCTGAAAAAGCCGCCGAGCTCGAAGGTTCAAAAGCCTTCATGAAAGATATTCTCGCAAAGTACGGCATCCCCACAGCGGCTTACGATACCTTTGACGAACCCGACCAAGCCAAGTCTTATATTATGCGCCAAGAAACACGCTTGGTGGTTAAAGCCGACGGCTTGGCTGCGGGCAAGGGTGTCATTTTGTGCCACAACAAAAACGAAGCTTACGCAGCCATCGATCACATGATGATCGAACGTGCTTTTGGCGATGCAGGCGATGAAATCTTAATCGAAGAATTTATGGAAGGTGAAGAAGTCAGCTTCTTTGCCTTGGTTGACGGTGAAACGGCGGTTCCCTTAGCGGCAGCCCAAGATCACAAAGCCGTTCATGACGGTGGCACGGGTCCCAACACGGGTGGCATGGGCGCTTATTCCCCAACCCCGGTGGTGACCAAAAAGCTGCAAAAACAAATCATGGACGACATCATCAATCCCACCATTCAAGCCATGGTCAAAGAAGGCTGCCCTTATAAGGGGGTCTTGTTCTGCGGTCTTATGATCACCGACGAAGGCCCGAAGGTTTTGGAATACAATGTTCGCTTTGGCGATCCAGAATGCCAAGTCTTGATGGCGCGCCTGAAGTCAGACGCCCTTGAGGCTCTTCTCGCCTGTGCCGATGGCAAACTCGACAAGCTCAAGCTTGAATGGCATGACGAAACGGCTCTGTTGGTGGTGATGGCGGCAAATGGCTATCCCGGCCACTATGGAAAAGGCTCTGTCATCAAGGGCATTGACGACGCGAACGCCATTGACGGCGTTACCGTCTTTCATGCGGGCACCAAAACCAAAGGCAAAAATATTGTTGCCGATGGGGGACGCGTTTTGGGCGTAACGGCGCTGGGTAAAACCGTCAAATCCGCCCACAAAGCCGCTTATAAAGGTGTCGGCGCCATCGATTGGCCTGAAGGTTTCTGCCGTACCGATATCGGTTGGCGCGCCATTAAATAAGGGAATCTCTAGCCATGGATAACAAGACCCAAACGGAACTTCAAGCCGCCGCTTGGCGCAGCTTCACGCAACACCTGCAAAAACGCGACGATGTGCAAAACATCGATCTCATGAACCTGTCGGGGTTTTGTCGCAACTGCCTGTATAAATGGCTGCTAAAAGCCGCCGAAGACCAAGGTGTCGAGCTGTCCAAAGAAGACGCAATCATGCAAGTCTATGGCATGACCTATGCTGAGTGGAAAACCAACCACCAAACCAAGGCCTCTGACGATCAGCTAAAACTGTTCGAAGACACACGGCCATTGCATTCAGAAATTAGCGGACATTAAAGGCCGTCAAGACCAGCACCCCATTGTCGCGAGCAAAAAGACTCGTTAAAATTGTATAATAAATCGATTCGCAATTTTATGAGGTGCCAAAATGCCAAGCTATATCGTAAACAGAAATTCTCAACCCAACGGCGATCACGAAGTGCATAAATTAAGCTGCACACGCTTGCCTGACCCTGCCAACAGAATGCCCTTGGGAGAACATGCGAGCTGTAGCACTGCCGTTGCAAAAGCAAAAAAGACCTATCCCACGGCCGATGGCTGTGCCTATTGCTCCCCGGCATGCCACAAGCGTTAGTCATGACCAGGCTTGCCTCGGTTACGACCAAGCTTTGACCTTATCGCCAAGGATCACCATGACTTTGGTGAAGGATTTTGACTGTTCAGAGTTCATCTTATTATATGAACTTAGGCATTTATAATCGGGGAGTTCTGACATAATTTCGTCTAGATCACGTTCCAAAAATAGAGGGGCGTTGGATTGAAGATAACTGACCAGAATGTATGAACTCGCTTTTTGATAACCATACTTATTAATGGAGCCTGTTTTTCTGATCCAGGACCCAATAATGTCGGCGCGGGCTTCCCTGTACATTTGTGTGCCGCTAAACCCTTCATCAGAAGCTTTTCCATCTCGATTGGGATAAAAGGACGGCTCACCACTTTCTTCGATTTGCGCCAACCACCTCTGGTACGATTCGGGTCCGGCGTCGGTATGTTCAACACCCAACGTTACCCCCTCACCATCGGTAATCAGAAAATCTGGACGTTCAGATTTGGTGACCCGTATGGGATAGGAAAACGCCTCTAAATTTAATTTCAGGAAGTACCTTAGACAGTAGCGCTCTCGGTGCGATGTTTTTCGACCATTGTTGCGCGCCGGAGGCTCCCACGGTCCGTTGTCTTGAAACACCGTGTCTAAAAAGGCTGCCAGCTCATCTTTGTTTTTAAAGGAGCAGTTCTCTCCATCCTTTAAAAAAATGGTCTCAAAGTTGATGCTCACCGCTTCCTCCGAAAAAAGTTTTTCAGCATCTTAGCCGACGCGCTCTCATTGATCCCACCGTAAACGTCCGGGGCGTGGTGGCAGGTATCTTGGCTGAAGATTTTAGGGCCGTGTTCAACGCCTCCCATTTTAGGATCATAAGCTGCGAAATAAAGGCGACGGATGCGCGCGAATGAGATCGCGGTAGCGCACATGGCGCACGGTTCCAACGTCACATAAAGATCGCAACCCGCCAGACGAGTCGAAGCTTTTTTGGCGCTGGCCTCCCGGATTGCCAACACTTCGG
>Ga0316189_10002195_pt1 | contig 19193 bp, 12 predicted proteins | sample LowCovwburrow_MG_FD_204930 | JGI IMG/M metagenome (GOLD analysis project Ga0316189, IMG submission 204930) | Coastal sediment microbial communities from Maine, United States - Lowes Cove worm burrow | ecosystem: Environmental > Aquatic > Marine > Coastal > Sediment | place: USA: Maine...
GGTCTCGTCATTAAGCTTGCAAAAATAGCTGTGATTCCTTGACTGTCAAGGGATTGCATGAAAATTGGACACTGATACTCAGGTTTCAGGTGTCGGGTGTCAGGTGTTAACGTGAAAATGCTAGGGCCAGCCTGAAACCTGACACCCGACACCTGAAACCCATGCTCGGAAAAGGTTCTATCAGGCCCGATAATGTCTAAAAAAAAGAGCTACTTTCATAGTATTTTGCAAAGCCTGCAATAACCTAAATAGCGGAGAAGCATGCGAAAAGGCATCGTGAATGTGGAAGCCAAAACCGTTGAGCTAAAAAGTGTCGGAACCATTTTAATAGAACGCAGTCGCCGGGCCAAACATCTAAGCCTTTCGGTAAGACCCTTCAAGGGTGCCCGGGTTGCCGTTCCTTTCGGTGTTTCCTTTGCCAGCGCCGAAATGTTTGCACGCTCAAAGAGCGGTTGGCTAAAGAAGCACCTGGACAAAATGGCACTGATGGAGCAGGAAGCCAGAGCATTATCAAAAAGCAAACCCGTCAATCAGGCCGCAGCGCGGCAACACCTCATCGAGCGACTCAATATTTTATCACAAAAGCACGGATTCAACTACCGCAAGGTGTTCATAAAAAACCAGAAAACCCGCTGGGGAAGTTGCTCCGGAAAAAATAATATAAATTTGAACATCAACCTGATCAGACTACCGGATGAATTGATCGACTACACCATTTTGCACGAACTGGTTCATACCCGCGTTAAGAACCACAGCCGGCGATTCTGGGATCAAATGGACAAACTGGTTGGGGACGCGAAAAAACTGGACAGTAAACTCCGTGAATACAGGGTCTTATTGATCTGAATTTTTAGAAAAAAAGCGGGGCTCGAGCAGAAGCTTATTGATCAGCTTAAAATGGATTTTTTGGAATAAGAAACAACTGAATTGACATTCAAATAGTTTTTTTTTATAGTAACTCCCCAAGGATTAGGAGATGATTGATGGTCCTTTGCTAGGAATTTTCCTTTACCTCAACGTGCCTCTTTGAATTTGGCCTGAAATAACCTTATTAATGATCAGCCTTAGACGTGTCAGGATGAAGAGCTCATGATGGAAAACAAAATACTGGTAGTGGATGATGAAGATTTCCACAGGGAACTTATGCAGAAACTTCTTTTAAAATTAGGGTATGATGTAGCGGTTGTTGAATCTGCTGAAGCTGCATTTTCCCATTTGGAAAGAGAAAAAGTTTCAATTATCATCACGGATTTAATCCTGCTTGAGATGGACGGGGTGGAGTTTTGCCGGAAGATTCGAGAAACCGACAACAAAACAATTGTGATTGCCTTAAGCGGGCACACGGATCTGTATGATGCTGATAAGTTAAAAGAAGTCGGTTTTGATAATCATCTCACCAAACCGTTTAAAATCGAGGCTATTCAGGAAGCGATTCAAGAAGGCTTCGAGGAGTTCCGCCGCAGAACGGAGATCCAGGATAAAGCATCTTAGGGCCCGGAGCGTCTATCTCTCACCGCACCGGTATTTTTCTAGCCTAATATATTTGAAATTTGCTTAAACTTTGAGTCAAACAATCGGCCTGTAAGGAGCTATCCTTCAAAAGAGCCGCTGATGACTTGGTTGCGCCCCTGATTTTTGGCTGCGTAAAGGTATTTGTCCGCCATGTGTATCAACGCTTCAGGGGTTAAGTTTTTGGGCGGATTTGAGGAGTTAAATCCGGTCACACCGAAACTGGCCGTGATCGATATTTTATCTTCCTGTGTCTCAATTGAGTTTCTAGCGATATTCTTGCGCAGCCTCTCCGCCAGACCCGCGGCATTTTCAAGTCGGGTCTCGGGAAGCACAATCAAAAATTCTTCTCCGCCGTATCTTGCCAGCCAATCAGTGCCGGCCCGTATTACTTCCGAAATACTCTGGACTAATTTTTTTAAGACCTCATCCCCACATTGATGACCGTAGATGTCATTTATCTTTTTGAATTTGTCGATATCGCACATTGCCAGAGCGAGAGGTCGTTTATATCTTATCGCTCTTGTGATCTCCCGGGGTAAAAGTTCATTGAGATATCCGCGATTGTAACATCCGGTCAGGGAATCGGTGCGGGACAGAAGTTTAATTTCCCGGTTGGCTTTTTCCAGTGATAGTTGTTTTTTTCTCAGCCGTTCGACCAACCGTGTGTTTTCCATGACCAGTGAAAACTCTTTGGTTAAAATCGTCAAAAGCTTCATGTTTTCATGGGTAATAAAGCTATCCTGGACAGGCGTCAGGATCATTACAGCTCCCAGAGTTCTCTTCACCGTTGATAACGGCAGCATAACTATCGATTTTTCCTTTGCAAAATCCAGAGCGGGAATCAAGGCCGGTTGTCTTCTGTTAATTATCCATGAAAAAATGCCGCATTCGATTTGAAGGTCAATTTCCTTACGGCAGTGTTTTGCCTCATTGTCCGGCACGGCGTATTTTAATGCGAATTCATTGCTCGTTTCGTCGACGAGGAACAGCGCACAGACTTCAACCTCAATCAAGTTCTGAATATCTGCTAAAAAGGCTGTCCAGATCTGGTTGACACTTGAAGGGAAATCTATTCTGTCCTGGAATTGCCCCAGTCTTTCAATTTTTTCGATGAGCTCTATAAGGGCGATCCGTTTTTCACTCATGGCAATTTGGCTTTGGGTTAGGATTGTTAGGTCGGTGTTCACTTCCTATTTTCCGGATCGATAAGTCTTACAGTTTAGCATAATCGGTTAATTATCGAAAGGGTGGTGTTCGATTATGGAGACATTTTTGGGCTGGATTTTTAAGAGGTTTCGTTGTAGGATCCCTTGAACCTTGAACCTTGAACCGCTCAGTTCAGGTATTTTATTTCATGTCGGATACAAACAAAACGGTGACGCTGTTTATTCAGTGCCTGGTGGATGGAATTTATCCGGAAGTCGGAGAAGCCATGGTGCGGATTTTTCGTAAACTGGGCATCAACCTGATCTGCCCGACGAAGCAAACCTGTTGCGGACAGCCGGCGTTCAATGCCGGATATCGCCGGGAAGCCGGTGTTGCCGCCAAACGGTTTATCGACATTTTTGAGGCTGCCGATGTAATTGTTTGTCCTTCAGGATCCTGTGTCACCATGGTACGTCATCACTACCCCCAGTTGTTCGACGATGATGACCCTTGGCTGCAGCGTGCCGGGAAGGTGGCCGCCAAAACATACGAACTGACGGAATATCTGGTGGACGTCCTGGGTGTGGAAGACCTCGGGGCGCGTTATGATGGTAGGATTACCTATCATGACTCATGCCATCTCTTGCGCAATCTTCGTGTCAAAGCGCAACCCCGCAAACTTCTGTCCAGGATTGCCGGCGCTGAATTTATTGAAATGCACGACTCCGACCGGTGCTGTGGATTCGGCGGATCATTTTCAGTGAAGTATGCGGATATATCCGCAGCCATGGCGGCAGACAAAGTCGATAACATAATCGCCTGCGGCGCCGATACCGTCGTCGGATGCGACATGGGTTGTTTGATGAACATTCAGGGAATGCTGAGCCGCAAGAGATCTGAAATCAAGACCATGCATATTGCCCAGATTCTAGCCGGATAAAACCTACAATTGAAGATTTATGGAAATCGCTCGCGCAGCGCAGGCGCTTGCGCCGCGTGTCGCTCCACCATTTATTGAAATAGATAGGATTCCTTAAATAGAGACTCGAAACCCGTAACTCGTAACCTGTAAAACGAAACTCGCAACCCGTAATTATGAGTGAAATTACCACTGCTGATTATATCGCTGAAGCTAAAAAGGCTCTAAATAATCCTGTTCTCCAAAGTGCACTGGCTGATCTTCAGAATCGCTTCGGCCGGGGCACGGCACTTGCATATCGGAATTTGCCCGAAGGTCCGGATTTGCGTCTCAAAGCCCATGATATCCGGTCAAAAACCATCGAAAACCTTGATGTCGTGCTGGAAACCCTGGTCGCAAACATCCGAAAAAATGGCGGGCAGGTGTTCTTTGCCAATGATGCTGAAGCTGCTGTAGATTATTGTCTGGCGACGGCCCGCAGGCACAACGTCAAGCTGGCCGTCAAAGGAAAATCCATGGTAAGCGAAGAGATCGGTCTGAATAGCGCTTTGATTGGGGCCGGCATCGAGGTTACTGAAACCGATCTGGGTGAGTATATTATTCAGTTGGCCGGAGAACGCCCCTCTCACATCATTGCACCGGCTATCCATAAGAGCCGAAAGGACATCGGCAACCTTTTTGCCGACAAAATCAGGATACCGTATACCGATAATCCACCGAGTTTGACCCGGGCCGCCCGCAAAGCGTTGCGGGAAAAATTTCTGGCCGCGGGCATAGGGTTCTCGGGCTGCAATATCGCCTGCGCCGAAACCGGCCACATCGTCACCGTATCCAACGAGGGCAACATCCGCATGTCCACCACCATGCCCAAGGTCCATGTCGCCATTATGGGGATGGAGAGGGTCGCAGCGCTGCTGGAAGACCATGATATTCTTTTGAGACTGCTCTGCCGCGGCGCTGCCGCCCAGAATATGGGCACTTATGTCAGCTACATCGGCGGGCCCAGGTATTTGCAGCAAGTTGACGGTCCGGATGAATTTCATCTGGTGATCCTGGATAACGGACGCAGCCGCATCCTGGCGGATGAGGAATTCAGAGAGATGCTGTACTGCATCCGCTGTGCCGCCTGTCTGAATGTTTGCCCGGTCTATGGCAAAATCGGCGGGCACTCCTACGGGCATCCCTATTCCGGACCGGTGGGAGCTGTGGTCATGCCGCTCCTGGCCGGTGTCAACCGGTTTAAAGATCTTTGCCAAGGAGAAACCCTGTGCGGCGCCTGTCAGGATGCTTGCCCGGTCAATATCGACATTCCGCGCCTGTTGCTGGCCTTGCGGGCCAAACTGGCCGATGGCGATGCCGGCTGGCAGGTGAGCCGGGCCAGCATCACGGAAAAAGGCGTTTACACACTGTGGTCCTGGATCGTCCAAAACCGCAGGCTTTACGATTTTTTCCTCCGGCTGGCAGCGCTTGGACAGAGCTTTTTACCAAAGAATAAAGACATGCTCCGGTGGCTGCCGCCGCCCATGAGCGGATGGACCCGGGGCCGGGACATACAGCCGGTTGCGGGAAAAAGTTTCATGGACCGCTGGCGTTCAGGGGACATGGATTAAGTTAGAATAACATGGATACATCAAACCAGGCAGCATTTATCAGCAGAATACGATCGGCGCTGGGGCATACCCCGGATCGGCAGCGCCCTGCAAACGGACTTTTTAGCGGTAGATCGGCCTCGGAAATCGGCAGAATTCTTGAACGAATAAAAAACCGTACCGATACTGAAAAAAAGCAATTACTTGGCAGGCTTATCGAAATGGCCGAACCGATCAACCTGAATGTCATCGTTTTGAAAGACCCGCCTTCTGTAGCCGCTGCAATTGCCGATCTCATTCGAGACAAAGATTCGGAATGGGGCAGCCAAAAAAGTGTTGCGGCCTGGAAACATCCAATGATTGAAAGCTTGGATCTTCCGGCCGCACTGGCGGATCAGAATGTGCCGGTACATATCACCGAGCTGAAAGAGAACGACACCGCTGAAACTTCCAGGGAAAAAGAAAGAAAGCGGGTTCGCAAACACGTCGTCGATTCTTATATCGGGGTAACATCCGCTGATTATTGCATGGCCGAGACGGCCTCACTGGTAATCAGGACGCGTCCGGGTCAGGCCCGTTCGGTGTCCCTTGTTCCTTCAATCCATATTGCCGTCATCCATGCGGATCAAATCATTGCGGATCTCAAAGAGCTTTATGCCCTTATACAGTGGGATCCCGAAGCGTCCGCCGAGGGGTTGACCAACTGCATGACATTTATCTCCGGACCCAGCAAAACCGCCGATGTCGAAGCCACCATGGTGCACGGCGCCCACGGACCTCGTGAGGTGTATGTCTATGTGATGACGGACTAATGGTTTCGCCTAAAAGCCTTGATCCAAACACTGAAGTTATGCGTTTTTGACCATTATTCCATGATTCCAACATTCCATCATTCCATGAAGGCGGCATAAAACCAGTGTCATTAAAAGCTACATGATTTCAATATATTATAGAAATTCCGAAACGTTAATTATTCGTTCGCTGATCCCTCAATTTGGTGGCATAGGTGATGGAAACCTTTTCTTTCGAGCCCGGGGCAATTTTTAAAGAGGCCGGATTTAGGGCCAGATTGGCCGTGATGGCTCCCTTGTCCTCCAGGTTATTAAGGGGCACCTTTCCCGTGTAAATCGTCGACAATTTTTCAAGCATCCGCTTTCCACCGATGATCTCCACTGTTTCGGGCTTAATGGTGACATTTGTAAGGACCAAATGGTCCGGTAATTTCCCGACCCAATCAATTTGAACCGGCAATTCCTTTTTAATGAATACGTCGAGGTCTACATCCACCACAGGGGGGGTCACTCCTTTCAGTATAATTCCGGGCGGCAGGGAAATGCTTTCACGGGTAATCGTAAAGGGATTCGGTCCCACCTTGGATTTACTCAAATCCAGCTTGACCTGAATCTGGTCAGGCTTTATTGAATTTATCAGCGCACCCGAACCCTCCAATTCAAGACTGACGGTGTTGGCGGATGTTTTGACAATTTCCATGGCCGGATCCCGATTCATGTAGACCACCGGAATTTCGAGGGTAGCCAGGGAGTCAACCCCCTTGGAAACGCTGAACCATACCCCGGTAACAAATATGATTGAAAATAGGGCCGCGGTAATGACTGTGAGCCTTTCTTTTATGGACTCGCGGCTTTTCTTCGCGGCAGTCCCCATGTGCTGCTGCAAAATTTGTTCGAGCCGGCGCCTTTGTTTGATCACCTTCATCTGAGAATCCTGCGCAGCCACGACATCCCCTCTTTCCTCGGAAACGGCAAGAATCAGGGCATCGGTGGCTTCAGCCAGTCCCAGGGCCGCCCGGTGACGCGTACCGTAATAAAACGGCAGATCATCACGGCGGGACAGGGGAAGAATGGCTGAGACCTGAGTAATTTGGTCTCTCTGAATAATTGCGGCACCATCATGAACCGGATTATCGGGCCAGAATATACTCAAAATCATCTCTTTTGAAATTTCCCCTTCCCAGGGAATTCCTTTTTGGATCACCTCTTCCAAATCTTCTTTACCCGGTAGCACGATCATAGCACCACAATTTCGGCGAGCCATTTCAAGAACACTCTCAACAATAATTTCGATGGTGCTGATGACTTTTTTCGACCTACCCCCCCAAAAGATGAACTTTAAATTGCGTGCCAGCAGAACAGTACGAATTTCATTGCGGAAAACCACAATAATAATAAAAGCCCCCAGGGTAACGACGCCCTGGACCACCCAGCTGGTTACGATCAGACCCATGGAAACCGCGATTTGCTGAAAGAACCACAGTAGGGTCATACCGATCAGCACGCGAAAAGCATTGGTCCCCCTGAACAGGACATAGAACCTGAAAAGAATATAACTGACCAGGCTGATGTCGATGATATCCTGCCATCTAAGGCTCAAAATCAGGTAGATAACCCTGTCCATGTTCTACTACTCCGTGATGCTGAATCTTATAACATCTAAAATATTTCCCTGGGAATCGATGATTTCCACCCGCCAGGGTCCGATATCTTTTGCACGAAACTGAATGCTGCTGAATGTCGACCAGCGCGGAGGTTTGAGTGTCAGTTTTATTCTGGCACTCGTCTGATCGCGGTGAAACCACTGATGGTAAATAATCGTTTTTTGCGGTACCGGATCAAACGAAGTAAAACAGATGGCTTTTCGTCTTTCGATTGAAAATACCGTGGTCGGATTTTGGGGAATCAGTTCCTGTAAATCTTCACACATAACCGCTTGAACCAGAACGATTTCACCGGCCGATGTCCTGGATTCTCCCATATCACTGGATTGAGATTTGGCTGAAAACGGAAACAAAAAACATAGGATAACGGCAGGCAACAGCAGGTACAAAATACGATGGTTCATGGTCTCTAACCTGTACAAATTGAGGATTTGCTGAAATGATGGAAATAGCGGGTCAGAAAATCGGAAAATGAGGGCAGATGATCTAACCGAATATTTTCTTATATATCTTATACTTATATTATTGCTTTTTTTCAAGAAAATTCACAAAAGTCTTTGCAAATTATTCATAACTTTTGTAATTTATTCCCATGGAACCTAAAAAACAGTTGATTCAAAACCCGGCACCGGGAAGGCGAATGGTGAGGTTTTGCGGAGATACGGTGGTTTTCACCCTTGTGTTGCCTCATCCCCAAGACGGAAAGGCCTGGGTGCGCACGAATATTGGACAGGCCCAGGTCGTCCGAAGCGAAATTTTTCGGCATGTCGAACAGGATGAAACGCCTTTGGGCAGAGCCTGGTTTGACATTCCCATGAAACGCATCGACCCGCAGTCTTTTAAGGTCACACTGCCATTATGTGAAAGCGGTCACTTTGAGGCCAAGTGTTTCTTTTTACAGGAAAACGAGACGAGCCCGATCTGGCCTCAGGGACCCAATACCGTGATTAACGTGGACTCGGCCGACGCCTGCTGTGCAAACATTATTTACAACGCTTTTGTGCGGCAATTCGGTCCGAACGTGGCCGGTGGCGCAACCCTTGCCGACGCCGGAAAAGAGATCATCGATGAACTTGACGAAAACGGTTATACCGTCATTCCCCCATCCGGAACGTTTCGGGATCTGATTAATAAACTCGATTTTATCCTGGGTGACTTGGGGTGCCGGATTCTAATGCTTTTGCCGATTCATCCCACCCCCACGACCTACGGCCGCATGGGAAGATTCGGCAGCCCCTACGCGGCATTAAGCTTCACCACCGTCGATCCGGCCCTGGCGCAGTTTGACCCCCGCGCCACCCCCTTGGAACAATTTATTGAACTGGTGGACGCGGTTCATCAACGCAACGCCAGAATATTTATCGACATCGCCATCAATCATACCGGTTGGGCGGCCAGCCTTCATGGAACCCATCCCCAGTGGCTGGTACGGGGCCCCGAGGGTAAGATCGAGGTCCCCGGAGCATGGGGTGTCGACTGGGAAGATTTGACCAAACTGGATTACAGCCACAAAGATCTTTGGAAGTACATGGCGGATGTGTTTCTGACCTGGTGCAACCGCGGGGTGGACGGATTTCGCTGCGATGCCGGTTATATGATTCCGGTCATGGCCTGGAAATATATGATTGCCAAAGTTCGTGATCAGTATCCGGCAACCACATTTTTACTCGAAGGGCTTGGCGGAAAAATTTCAGTGACCCGGGATTTGTTGAACAGCGCCAATTTAAACTGGGCCTATTCGGAGCTGTTTCAAAATTATGAGCGTGGACAAATTGAAAACTACCTGCCCGAGGCCCTCGACATCTCGAACAGCGACGGCATCACGGTCAATTTTGCGGAAACCCATGACAATCCTCGCTTGGCATCCCGTTCTAAAATCTATGCCCGCATGCGCACGGCCTTGTGCGCGCTTTCGTGTCAACAGGGAGCATTTGGCTTTGCCAACGGGGTGGAGTGGTATGCCACCGAAAAGATCAACGTTCACAACAGTCCATCACTGAACTGGGGTGCGCAAACCAATCAGCTAGATCACATTCGGCGTTTAAGTCAGTTATTGAGGACGCATCCGGCTTTCTTCACTGACACCGAGGTAAAAATGCTGCAGGAAAATGGCGGAAACCATGTTGTCTTGCTGCGCCGCCATATACCAACGGACAAGAAGCTGCTGGTGGTTGTCAATCTCGATGATGAAAATCAAACCCTGGCTTCATGGAACCCGACGGCCGCAGAAATGAACGGACCGGATTTTATCGATCTTCTTTCCAATGCTGCGGTAAGCGCCTCACCGTCGCAGAATCTATATCGCTACCTGCTGGAACCCGGACAGGTGCTCTGCCTTTCCGGGGACGAAAACGATTTGCTGTCCGCGCAAAAATCGCCCGATCAAGCGTTTCTAGTGCCCCGCCAAATTGAAAATCAACGTCTGCGCGCCAAAGCATTTGAAGTGCTCGGATTTTATCATGGAACCCGGGATTTTGAGGCTGTCGGGACGGATCGGGTTGCGCAGCGGTTAAAAGAAAATCCGGTGGCTTTCTGTCAAGACGTCAATCCGTTCAGCCGCGAAACCCGGGTCATTACCTGGCAATGGCCGCGAGACCTGCGGCGCGAAGTCATGATACCGCCGGGCCATTTTTTAATCGTTCGGGCCGATTGCGCATTTCGCGCACGCATCTGCGACGGACAACGGGCGGTGGCAGTTGAAGAGAGTATCCGGCAAGAGCATGGATCTCATTTTGTATTGTTTACACCGATTGGTCCACCGAAAAGCGCTAAACCCTATATATTGAAACTATCCGTCTATTCACCCGAGGGAGGACAGCATGGAGACGCACCCCTTTTGCTGCTGCCGAAACCCGCAGATATCGGCGTAAAAAGGACATTCATGCGGCCCGAATTGCTGCGCAACGACTTTATTTTTCTGAATGCCAACGGATGCGGCGCAATGCTGCGAATACCGGTTTGCTGGACAAAACTGACCAGTCGCTACGACAGCCTGCTGGCAGGCAATATCAGTGCTGAATTTCCCGAGGATCGCTGGATCATGTTCACCCGTTGCCGGGCCTGGCTGGTATACCAGGGTTACTCCCAGGCAATGAACACCAACTGCCTGGAGAAATTCGCTCTGGATGATTCCGGCCGCGGACACTGGCGCTACCTTATCCCCACCGGTCAGGGGGAAAACGTTTCGATTGCACTCGGGCTGAAAATGACAGCCGGCAAGAATGCCGTGCAATTGACATTTTACCGTCAGCCCGCCGGCGGTATCGCCGACCGCCTGGATGATACCCGGACGGTCCAACTTATACTGCGGCCGGACATCGAGAGCCGCAATTTTCATGATACCACCAAAGCCTATACGGGTCCGGAAAGCCAATGGCCGCAAAAGGTGAGTTGTGATAAACGGGAATTTAATTTTAGGCCGGATCCCAAACATCACCTTCGGTTGAAAATCTCAGACGGTGATTTTGTCCGAGAACCGGAATGGCAGTATATGGTCCACAGAGAGGTTGATGCCGAACGCGGCCTGGATCCGGATTCCGACTTATTCAGTCCCGGATATTTTTCGATTTTTTTAAAAGGAGACCAACAGGCCACACTATCTGCTGAGATCAACGGGATCACCGATTCCGACGTTTTGAAAAAGATCTCCTTGACCCCACCATCGCAGGATCCATTTGAATCCGGCAACGACGCCTGGAGAAAGCCGCCGGAAATTCTGACCCGCGCCCTGGATGATTTTGTGGTGCGCCGGGGTGAACTAAAATCGGTTATTGCCGGATACCCCTGGTTTCTGGACTGGGGTCGGGACGCATTGATTTTTGTGCGCGGTATGATCGCAGCAGGAAAGACACAGGAAGCGTTGGCTATTCTAAAGCAGTTCGGCCGCTTTGAAGACCAGGGCACGCTTCCGAATATGATCCGGGGAAATGACGCTGCCAACCGGGACACCACCGACGCCCCGCTTTGGTTCATTCTGGCATGTAACGATTTGATACTTGCTGACAACCCGGGTGATTTGCTGGATGCGGACTGCGACGGACGCTCCCTGCGCCGGATTATTTTATCCATCGGCCGGTCCTATATGGCCGGAACCGCCAATGGTATTCGGGTGGACCCCGAATCCGGTCTTGTATTCAGTCCGGTCCATTTTACCTGGATGGATACCGATTATCCGGCCGGCACTCCACGGCAGGGATATCCCATTGAAATTCAGGCGTTATGGTATGCTGCCCTGGGCCTTTTGGCACGGGTCGACAGTCCTGAAAATCATCAAAACTGGCAAAGTATCGCCACCAAAGTCCAAACCTCCATTTTGAGTCTCTTCCGGCAAAATGACCAGACCTATCTATCGGACTGTCTACATGCGACGACCGGAGAGTCGGCCACCAGAGCGACGCCGGATGACGCCCTGCGGCCGAATCAGCTTCTGGCCATCACCCTGGGTGCCGTCGCCGATGAACCCATCTGCCATGGTATTCTGGCCGCCTGTGAAGCGCTTTTAGTGCCGGGTGCCATCCGCAGTCTGGCGAATCGACCTGTGGTTCACCCGATCGAAATCGTACACCAGGGAAATATTATCAACGATCCCCATCAGCCCTACCAGGGGAATTACTCCGGCGATGAGGACACCCGCCGCAAACCCGCATACCACAACGGTACGGCCTGGACCTGGCAGTTTCCTTCCTTTTGTGAAGCATGGGCCTCAACCTATGGTGAAAAAAGCAGGGAAACGGCTCTGGCCTGGCTTGGCAGTGGAGTGCAGTTGTTGGGTCGGGGCTGTTTGGGTCATATACCGGAAATCCTGGATGGAGACTTTCCGCACACCCCGCGCGGCTGTGATGCCCAGGCCTGGGGGGCAAGCGAACTGCTGCGGGTTTGGCTTAAGCTGGAAGGTTAATGATTGATTTTTTTAGTTTTAAGCCGTATCTTTCAGATTTGATCTCTGTAAATGCGATTATCCACTGGCGGACAGCCTGTTGCCCGCTTTATCAATTTGAGCCCGGCTAAAGGAATTCTGAACACATGAAAAATTTCCAAACATATCAAACATATCCAAACATACCGCCAAACCTTGGTTTTCTTGAAGTGCTGTCGCGCAACATGTGGTGGTGCTGGATAAAAGATGCCATCGAACTTTTTCGGCGCATTGACCCGCCGCTGTGGGTGGCGTCCGAACGCAATCCCATCGCTTTTCTGGCAAAAATTCCCCAGAGCCGCTTTGAACAGCTGGCAAAAGATGACGGTTATCGCGCCCATCTGGAAGGGGTAAAAGAGCGCTTTCAAAATTGGGTCATTGATCCGGTGATTCGAGACGAATATCCCTTCGAACATGGGGATACCATTGCTTATTTTTCCATGGAATTCGGCTTGCACGAAAGCCTGCCCTTTTTTGCCGGCGGCCTGGGGATTTTAGCCGGCGATCATTTGAAGGCGGCCTCGAATCTGGCAACGCCTCTAATCGGTATTGGACTTTTGTATCGTGAGGGATATTTTCGCCAGTATCTCGACCAGGATGGCTGGCAACAGGAGAAATATCCGCAAACCGATATTTACAACCTGCCGGTTGAGCGGATAAAAGATGTTTCGGGAAATGATTTAAAAATTTCAATTCAGGGTCCCGAAGGACCGATCCACGCTATTATCTGGAAAGTCATGGTGGGCCGCATTCCGCTTTACCTGCTGGATACAAACATCCTGGACAACACGGCCGCTTCGCGTGAAATCACGGCCCGGCTTTACGCTGGTGATAACAAAGTTCGTCTGGCCCAGGAAATGCTTTTGGGAATCGGAGGCATGAAAGCGATAGCGGCCATGGCATATAAAGTCAAGGTCCTTCATATGAATGAAGGACATTGTGCCTTTGCCAACCTGCAGCGGCTGGCACAGACCATGGCCGATAATGAACTTGATCTCGAAACAGCCCTTGAAATCATGCCCCGGACCACGGTGTTTACAACCCACACCCCGGTAGCGGCCGGGCATGAAGAATTTGCGGTTGAGCTTGTAAGACCCTATTTAAGGCCTTTTGAGGCGCAACTGGGCATTTCGGCAGATGAAATTTTATCATGGGGCCAGCCACAGGGATCAAAAACAGATGCACCGCTATCGATGTTTATTCTGGCACTGCATATGTCTGCCTTCTGTAACGGGGTCAGCAGGCTGCATGGCGCCGTGGCGCGACGCATGTGGTCTTTCGTCTGGCCTAAGCGAACCGAGGAAGAGGTGCCCATATCCCATGTCACCAACGGAATTCACATCCCCTCGTTTATTTCCCAGGAATTTGCTTATCTTTTCGATCGTTATTTGGGCCCCGATTGGTTTCTGGGTTCCCGAAAACCTGGAAACATCAAACGCATTGGAGAGATCTACGATGAAGAGCTGTGGCGCAGCCATGAAACCAACCACTCCCGTCTGGTGCGTACCTGCCGGAGGCGGTTGGTCGAACAGTATGAGAGACGCAATGCTCCCCGCAAAGTTCTTGAAGCCGTCGAATCGGCACTTAACCAGGATACATTGACCATTGCGTTTGCCCGGCGTTTTGCCACCTACAAGCGGGCCGGTCTGCTCTTGCAGGACACGAAACGCCTGGAAGCGATCATCAATAATCCAAAATACCCGGTTCAATTTATCTTTGCGGGAAAGGCCCACCCCAAGGATAACGAAGGTAAAGAACTGATCAAACAACTGTTCCAGTTTGCCAGCAAACCGGAGGTGCGCGACAAGATCGTTTTCCTGGAAGACTACGACATGCACCTGGCGCGTCATCTGATTCAAGGCGCGGACGTATGGCTCAATACCCCTCGGCGGCCGCTGGAAGCCTGCGGAACCTCCGGTATGAAAGCTGCCATGAACGGGGTACTGAATGTCAGTATCCTTGATGGCTGGTGGTGCGAGGGATATTCGGAAGACAGGGGCTGGCGCATCGGCAACGGTGAGGAATACGAAGATCATGGCTATCAGGATGCCGTGGAGAGCCAGGCCCTGTATAACGTACTGGAAAACGAAGTTATCCCCTGCTTTTACGATCGTAAAAACGGGAATCTGCCCATCTATTGGTTACAAAAAATGAAGGCCTCCATGAAAATGGCCATGGAGTCCTTTTGCAGTTTGCGCATGGTATCTGATTATGAAAAACGATATTATATCCCGTCCGCCAAACGCTGGGACGTTTTGCTGGCTGAAAACGCCGAGAAAGCCAAAAAAAAGGCCGCCCAAAGCAGTCGACTTCGTACTCTGTGGGAAAATATCGAGATAAAGACACCGCTAAGAAATACATCAGGGCCATATCGCGTCAGCGACAGCTTTCAGGTGACATCGGAAGTAAACCTTGGCGAGTTCAGGCCGGATGAAGTCGATGTTGAGCTCTACTACGGCCACCTGGAATCACTGGAAAAATTATCCGCAAGCCGTATTGAATCGATGACGGTTATAGAAGAAAAAGGTGATGGGAAATACCTTTACGGCTGCAATCTAATTTGTGACATTTCGGGTCGATTTGGTTTCACTGTCAGGGTAACGCCCGCCGGAGATGCACGGGTTAAATCAATGCCGAGGTTAATTACATGGGCCTAGTGTGAGGTGATGAAAATTCCCCTTTGATTAAACTGACCGCTTTTCAGGCCGGCTGCGGGGCTGACACCTTAATCCTTCATTTTCTTACATCTTGTTGCCAGAAAAAACCAGGTGAAGGCCTAGCGTCCGCAGAATGGAATCCGTCATAAATAAACACAGGAACACTATCATGAACACCGCAACTTGCAATCCCAGGGTTCTCATCGTTACACCGGAGGTTACTTATCTGCCAGACCGCATGGGGGGCCTGGCCTCTTTTTATAACGCCAAAGCAGGCGGCCTGGCCGATGTGTCCGCTGCGTTGATCAGTTCCCTGTTTGAGCAGGGGGCCGACGTCCATGTCGCCATGCCGGATTACCGCGCCCTTTTCAGTGACAAGCTGGCACCGGTGCTGAAAAAAGAAATCAACCGGATTCAGCGTAAAATGCCGGATGACCGCATCCATCTGGCCGAAGACCGGGCCTTTTATTATATCAACCGGGTGTACTCTTTTTACGGAGATGAAAACGTCAAGCTTTCCCTGGCATTTCAACGGGAGGTCATCAATAATATCGTTCCCCGGGTCCAGCCGGATCTGATCCACTGCAACGATTGGATGACCGGACTGATTCCAGCCATGGCCAGAGAGCTCGGCATTCCCTGTCTTTTTACCATTCACAACATTCACACCGTTAAAACAACCCTGGCGGATATCGAAGATAGAGGCATCGATGCGGCCAATTTCTGGCAAAATATTTATTACGAAAACATGGCCACCAGCTACGAACAATCCCGTGATTCTAATCCGGTGGACCTGCTGACCAGCGGGATTTTCGCAGCCCATTTCGTGAATGTCGTCAGCCCGACGTTTCTGCGGGAAATTGTCGACGGCCGCCATGATTTTATGAAGGACTGTGTCCGGCAGGAATTGGCCAACAAGGTCCGGGCCCAATGTGCTGCAGGAATACTCAATGCGCCGGATCCTTCTTTCCATCCGGCCAAGGATGAGGATTTAGCACGCAAATTCGGACCCAAAGATTTTGTTGCCGCGAAAAAAGAAAACAAGCGTCATCTACAAAAAAAACTAGGATTGATTCAGGATGACCGCGCCCCGATATTTTTCTGGCCTTCGCGGCTGGACCCGATTCAAAAAGGGTGCCAGCTGCTGGCCGACATTTTCTACAAAGTCATCTCAAAATACTGGGACCGGAACCTGCAGATCGTCTTTGTGGCCAATGGCGATTATCAGATGACGTTTAGAGACATCGTGAATTTTCATGAGCTGCAAAAGCGTGTGGCCCTATACGATTTCAGTGATGAACTGGAACATCTGGCCTACGGCGCTGCTGATTTTATACTGATGCCTTCAAGGTTTGAACCCTGCGGCCTGCCGCAAATGATTGCGCCCCTCTACGGCACGCTGCCGGTGGCCCACGATACCGGCGGTATCCACGATACAATCACTCATATGGATGTGAACAAAAACACCGGCAACGGATTTTTGTTTGAAACCTTTGATGCCAATGGCTTGTTCTGGGCCATCGAGCAAGCCATGGCATTTTACAATCTGCCGCAAAAAGTAAAGACCAAACAGATCAAACGCATCATGACGGAAAGTCAGGTCACCTTCACCCATGCCAATACGGCACGCCAGTACATTAAGCTGTATGAAAAGATGCTGCAGAGACCGCTGATCGTTGAAAATATGATGGACGCTTGCAAAGCTGACTTTGGTCAAGAGAGTCCGTCTTAACCAGGAAGAGCCGGAAAAAACAAATAACAAATCGCAAAACACAAATAATATCCAATTACCAAAACACAAATTCAAAAAAGATGTGTCTCGAATACACAAATTATTTAGACCATCGATTCGAAAATTCGATAGCGTATTTGCTCACTTAGGAGGAGATGTTGAGTGAGCAATTATGAAGGATGTTAATCATTTTAATTAATAGATAGAATTCCGATTATAATGATAAAACATCGAGCACCCCATATCAAATATTAAATATCGAGAATCCAACTTCCCATAATCATTGACTAAAATAAGTTTGGGATTTTGAATTTCCGTCATTGTGATTTGTTTGGTATTTGTGAATTGTTATTTGGTATTTTTTAATTGCTGAAACCTGAACACTGAAACCTGAAACCTTAGGTTCCTTGCAACATGTTGTTAGATAAAACAGGATAAGCGCCTAACCCGAAGCGCCGGAACAAAATATGCCCAGATCAACTCATAAACCTGTTCCATCATCAAACGATCAGGTTCAAAAAGCCTTGGACCGCCTCTTGGCCATCGATCCCTATTTAAAACCCTACGAAAAAACAATTCACCGGCGCTTATCGAAAATTATCGAAGCCGAAACCCGTCTGACCGGCGGTAAAATGACCCTGGCCGATTTTGCCTCCGGCCATGAATACTTCGGCCTTCATTTTCAAAACAATCAATGGGTTTTCCGGGAATGGGCGCCCAACGCCGATAAGATTTTTTTAGTTGGGGACATGACCGACTGGCTGGAAAAAGAGGCGTTTTCACTCGAGCGTTTTGACGACGGCATCTGGGAAATCCGTCTGCCTTGCGATACATTCAAACATGAAAATCTCTATCGACTTCGCATTCATTGGCCCGGCGGCCAAGGGGATCGCATTCCCGCCTATGCCCGGCGTGTCGTGCAGGATCCAAAAACGCTGATATTTAATGCCCAGGTGTGGTTTCCCGCTGCTTCTTATCCATGGCAATGCCCAAATTTTCGCCGACCGGCTGAAGCGCCGTTCATTTATGAAACCCACATCGGCATGGGCCAGGAAGATGAAAAAATCGGATCATACAAGGAATTCACCACCAATGTTCTCCCCCGAATTGTAAAATCCGGCTACAACACCATCCAGTTGATGGCGATTCAGGAACATCCCTACTACGGTTCGTTCGGTTATCAGGTGTCTAATTTTTTTGCCGTCTCTTCCCGCTTTGGCACTCCGGACGACCTTAAAGCCCTCATTGACGCAGCCCATTTCGCCGGCCTGGCTGTTCTCATGGACATTATCCATTCCCATGCCGTAACAAATGAAACTGAAGGTCTCAGCCGTTTCGACGGTACTTTATATCAATACTTTCATGATGGGCCGCGCGGGCGTCATAACCTCTGGGACTCCCGTTGTTTTGATTACGGCAGACACCAGGTGCTTCATTTTTTGTTATCAAACTGCCGTTTCTGGCTGGACGAATATCATTTAGACGGCTTTCGCTTCGACGGCATCACCAGTATGCTCTATTTACATCACGGCATGAATAAAGCCTTTACGACTTACGATGATTATTTTTCAGACAGCGTGGATGAGGATGCCCTGACATATCTGGCCCTAGCCAATAAGCTGATACATTGCCTGCGCCCCGACGCGGAAACCATCGCCGAAGATGTCAGCGGAATGCCGGGCCTGGCCGCATCACTTGAAAACGGCGGCTTCGGTTTTGACTATCGCTTTGCCATGGGGGTCCCGGACAACTGGATCAAGCTGATCAAGGAAGTTTCCGATGAAAACTGGCCCATGGGACATCTGTGGCATGAGTTGACCAACCGGCGTGCCGACGAAAAGACCATCAGTTATGCCGAATCCCACGATCAGGCCCTGGTGGGAGACAAGTCCATTATCTTCCGGTTAATCGCCGAGGACATGTATGACCACATGAGTGTCGGAGATGAGAACATCCGGGTGGACCGGGGTATTGCACTGCACAAAATGATCCGCTTAATCACCCTGGCCACCGCCGGCGCCGGCTATTTAAACTTTATGGGCAATGAGTTCGGCCACCCGGAGTGGATCGATTTTCCGCGGGAAGGCAACAATTGGTCCTACAGATATGCCAGGCGCCAGTGGCATCTGGTGGATGATCTCAATTTAAAATATCAATTTCTCGCCCGCTTTGATCGCGATATGATTGCACAAGCAAAAAAATTCCACCTTCTTGACAGCCCCGGGCCGTATCTTTTATATGAACATTCCGACAACATGGTAACTGTTT
>Ga0316189_10002196_pt1 | contig 19190 bp, 19 predicted proteins | sample LowCovwburrow_MG_FD_204930 | JGI IMG/M metagenome (GOLD analysis project Ga0316189, IMG submission 204930) | Coastal sediment microbial communities from Maine, United States - Lowes Cove worm burrow | ecosystem: Environmental > Aquatic > Marine > Coastal > Sediment | place: USA: Maine...
GAGATGTCGGGCGTTTGCGGGCGGTCGCATGGCTGCTCGAATCCGCGGTGAAAATTGAAGGCGTTGAAATTGATCCCGTGCGTCGCCTCGCCGCTTTGCTGGACCCAAAAAACACCCCTGATCAAGTCAAGACCGTTGCCGAACGATTGAAATTTTCCAACGTTGAACGCAAACACCTCCTAACCATCACGGCTAAAGAACCCAATATTCACGTTAATATCAGTGATCATGACCTCCGCCGCGCTTGTTTTCAGGTCGGTGGCGACAAAGTTGTGGATAAAGCTCTCTTATCTTGGGGGGGGAGCATTGCCTTAGAAGCACGCCTGCCTCAGGAACAAACCGCCACTTGGCAGCGTATTGTCGAAACCGCCCGTGATTGGCAGGGGGCCAGTTTCCCCCTGCGGGGCCGAGATGTCTTAGATCTTGGCGTTCCCCATGGGCCAGAAGTCGGGCAATTGCTCACTGAAGTCGAAAATTGGTGGCAAGAAGAAAACTTTCGTCCCGGCTATGATGCATGCCTAGAAACCCTAAAACGGCTTGCAAACGCGGCACCCCACCCATAAAGGTAGGCACAGCCCCCCACCACATTGTAGTAGCGCAAGCCCTATCTTTTCCTGTATCAAGAGACACTGGCACAACACTACATTCAATAAAACTAATAAAAGCCAGCACTAACAGGACTTAAAACACTGCAAAAACGCAGTATTAATAAAATCTAATGTGAACTGTTCTGGGGGGACTGTGTCCGCCTGGAAGTTTCACAGGGAGCCAGACCCTATGTCAGCCGACCGCCCACAACATAAATCATTCCCGTGGATACGGACGTTCATAGGTACCGCCGTTATTGGTGCCTTAATCGTCTTAGGTGCGCAGGTGTTTGAACAACAACTGCATCCCGTAGCCCCCGGTGAAGCACCCGCACCTCGTGTGCCTGGTGCAGATTTCCCAATGGATACCTTTGATGGCAAAGATGTCCCACAACCGATTAACTATTCGCACAAGCTGCATGCTGGTGATTTGGGCATTAACTGCCTGTATTGCCACACCTATGCACGTCGTTCGAAAGTTGCTGGTATTCCGCCCACTGCAAAGTGCATGGGTTGCCATACGGTTGTTGCAGACGACAAACCAGAAATTCAGAAACTTACCGCTATGTGGCAAAAGGGTGAGAGCCCAGCCTGGAATAAGGTTAATGACACTCCAGACTTCGTGCATTTCAGTCACGAACGCCACTTGCAGAAGTTCCTGCTTAATAATGAAGACATGAATATTGAGGATGCTCCCGATGTCTGCGCCATGTGTCATGGTGATATGAATACGGTGGGTGTCGCCAAGAAAATGAAGCCTCTCACGATGGGCTTCTGTGTGACATGTCATGAAAAAAACAACGGTCCTGCGGATTGTACCCGGTGCCACAAGTAAGCGCTGCCTTATTTAAGGCATGTGGCTTCGAGGTGTAAGGAAACGTCATGAGCAAAACTAAAATCGACCGCAGAAATTTCCTCAAGGTGCTAGGTTTAGGCACTGCGGGCGCTGCTATGGCTGGCTGTGATATGCCAAGCTATGTCACGTCTGAGGAAGGTGTGGAAAAAGTCTATTCGTACTTAGCCCCCGAGGAATACGTTATTCCTGGGATTGGTGTGTGGTATGCGTCCACCTGCCAGCAATGCCCTCAAGCCTGTGGCGTACACGGTCGTGTACGTGAAGGTCGAGTGCTGAAGCTGGAAGGCAACCCGGACACAGCTACGAACGCCGGCAAGATTTGTCAAATGGGTCAGTCCGCTATTCAGGCGCACTTCCACCCAGAACGCATCCAAAACCCGACGATTGGTGGTAAAGACGCCACTTGGGACGATGCTTTGGCTTTGATTAAAGAAAAAGCCTCAAATGCATCTTGGGTCACTGGCGCTGTCAGTGGTCACCAACGTGTTTTGATGGATGTCAGTCGCGAAGCGGCTGGTAACGGTCGCCACTACGCGATCGAAGCCGTCAACACACGCGCTTGGGAAGATGCCTCTGCGGCAACTTTGGGCGATGCCAATCCTAATCTGCATATTGATAAGGCCCGTGCGGTCCTGACCATTGGTGCTGATTTCTTGGGCACTTGGGGCAACCCGGTCCAAGCCATGCGCGACTATGGCAACTTCAGAAACGCACCACGCGGTGTGTTGATGGCGATTGAACCTGCCATGAGCATGACAGGTGCCAATGCCGATACTTGGGTCGCAGCGCGCCCTGGGTCAGAAGCAGCCGTTGTGTTGGGTGTTGGTCATGTTTTGATGTCCAAACATGGTGTTTCAGCAGCTGGTATGCCAAGTGCAGCCTCAGCCTTTAGCGCCATGAACCCCGCCAAGGTCAAAGACCTTTCCGGTGTCAGCGAAGCACAGCTCAATAAAATTGCAGACACCTTGATGGCAAACAGCCCATCCTTGGTGATTGCAAATGCAAGCCATGCTGCTGCGCATGCGGCTCAGGTCTTAAACCTAATGCTGGGCAACGTTGGTCAAACCATTACACCGGGCGCATCTCTTGCTGCTGGTGCGATGGCTCCGGTATCTGGATCAACCAAAGACTTGGTTGGTTTTGCTATGGATGCCAACGCTGGCAAAATTGGGGCCGCGATTATCACCGGCACAAACCCAACATTCCTCGCCCCCAAAGGCTTGGATATGTCGGCAGCGTTGTCGAAAATTGGCTTTAAGGTTGCCATCGCGGACTTCCACGATGAAACCACGAAGTCTTGTGATGTGGTTCTGCCAATGTCTAGCCCGCTGGAATCTTGGGGCACACACGTCCCAGCCAACGGCGCAGCTCCTGGCACGGTTCACATTCAACAGCCGCTTATGGAAAACGTCTATGCCAACACGCGTGGCTTAGGTGACATCCTTCTGTCCGTCGCACAAGGCGCCGGCGCAGAAGGCTTGGACGGCTTTGAAGATTACTACGGCTACCTCCGCACAGCGGTCAGTGCCATGATTGGCTCGGACATGGAAGGCGATTGGAACAAAGTTCTGCAAGCTGGCTTTGCCACTGCAGCTTCGGCTCCAACAGCCTTTAAAGCTGGTGGCGATGTGGCCTTGGGCTTCTCAGAACCAGCTTCTGCTGGCACATTAACCCTCATCACATCAGCCCGTCAGGGTATGTTTGATGGTCGTCATGCGAATTTGCCTTGGTTGCAAGAAGCACCCGATCAAATTAACAAGACGGTTTGGGACACATGTGCTGAACTCCATCCTGCTACGGCTGCTAAGCTGGGCGTTAAAACGGGTGATTATGTCTCCATCAACACGGCGAACGGTGCCATCAGCACCCGGGTCTTTACGTATAAAGGCATCCACCCAGATGCCGTCAACGTACCGATGGGCCGTGGGCACACCGATTATGGCACCTATGCCGAAAACGGCGTAAACCCACTTACCATCATGGATGCAACATCCGGTGATCGTTCGAGCACAGAACTTCTGAGCTCTTCAATCGCGGCAACGGTGACGCCAACAGGCGAAAATCGTTACTTGGTGCGTTCTATGGACCTAGCAGAACAACACGGACGCAAACTTGTTGCGACCATCACCGCGGATCAATTTGACCGCAACCAGGGGGGTGCTTAAATTATGCCTTCACTTCTTGGAAACGTATTCAAAGGTTGGGCCGACTACTCAAAAGCAAATGAGGACGGCGGTCACCACGATTACGAACACATGTATGCCATGTCCATTGATTTGGACAAATGCACGGGCTGTAACGCTTGTTCAACCGCGTGTTATGCGGAAAACAACCTCGCTTGGGTTGGTGAAGAAAAGTTTGGCGCGCGTCAGGCGATGAACTGGATGCGCGTTGAACGTTACTTTGACGAGCCTGATGTGGGCGAAGGTTCACCAGATAGTCTTGAACGTGGTGCTTCCTTCCTGCCCATGATGTGTCAGCACTGTAATGGCGCACCTTGCGAACCGGTTTGTCCGGTGGCAGCGACCTATCATACGGTCGATGGCTTGAACGCTCAGATTTATAACCGTTGCATTGGTTCTCGCTATTGCGCAAACAACTGCCCAATTCGCGTTCGTAACTTTAACTTCTATGACAACGCTCCGACCGCGTGGCCTGCTCCGATGGATCAGGGTCTGAACCCGGACATCTCCGTACGGTCTAAGGGTGTCATGGAAAAATGCACATTCTGTGTTCAACGCATTCGGGGGGCTTCTGATAAAGCCAAACGCGAAGGCCGCGAACTCAAAGACGGCGATATCGTCACGGCTTGTCAGCAGACTTGCCCAACGTCCGCCATCCAATTCGGTGATTTGTTAGATGAAACCAGCGAAATTTCCAAAGCTTGGAAACGTCAGCAGGTCGAATTGGGCAAATATGAACAAAATAAAGAGAACCCAGAAATGCGCGGTTATCGCGTTTATGAGGAACTGAACATTGATACCAAAGTTCTGTACCTTGAACGGGTGAGGGAGGTCTAAGTCATGAGCAATACGAAGCATCTGACCGATGAACAGGCCAAAGATATCGACGAAAATATTGCTTGGGCAAAGATCAACAAAGACGTTCTGCGTTCCATGGAAAACCCACGCATGGGCTATTGGGTGGCTTTAGCCTTCTCCGTGTGCCTATTTGGGTTGTTTATTTACGCCGAAATCTATCAATATATCTATGGTATGGGCCCTGCCCTACTGAACACCTCACACATGTGGGATCTTTACATCTCTACATTTGTGTTCTGGATTGGTATGAGCCACTCCGGCACGTTATTGTCCGCGATTTTGCACCTTTGCCACGCGGATTGGCGCAAACCCATCTATCGTTTCGCCGAAGCCATGACCACGTTCTCGTTGATGACTGCGGGTCTGTTCCCGGTTATTCACTTGGGCCGTGTTTGGAACTTTTACTGGGTTATGCCTTACATGTCCGATCGTGGCATTTGGCCAAACTTCCGTTCACCTTTGATCTGGGATGCGTTCGCGATTACGTCTTACCTGACCAGTTCTGTGTTGTTCTTGTACATCGGCATGATCCCTGATCTTGCCATTTGTCGTGATAACACAACGGGGTGGCGCAAGACCTTGTACACCTTCTTGTCACTTGGTTGGCGCGGTGATGACGCTCAATGGCGCAACTTCCGCTTCACATACCTGATGATTGCTTGCTTCTTGATCCCATTGGCTGTGTCTGTTCACTCCATTGTGGCGATGGACTTTGCCATGGCGATTATGCCGGGCTGGCACGTTACAACGTTCCCACCATACTTTGTGGCTGGTGCTTTGTATTCTGGTTGTGCTGCGATTATGACCTTGTTTGTGTTGCTTCGTTACTTCTTGAAGTTCGAAGAATACATGACCATGCCGATCATGGATAAAGTCTGCAAGTTGACATTCGTGATCGCAATGGTCTGGACCTACTTGAACCTGATCGAGTTTGCATCTGTTTGGTACGGGCACGATATCCCGTCCAAAGAAGTGCTCATGGCGAAGGCAACGGGTCCTTACTCCATTTTCTTCTGGGGTATGATGGTCTTTGGTTCGGTCTTGCCGTTCTCACTGCTCAGCCAGACTGTACGCCACAACATGTTTGCGATCTTCTTCGTTTCGATTTTCTTGAACGTCGGTATGTTCTTGGAACGCTGGATGATTGTGACACCAACACTTTCCTTGGGCTATCACCCACAGGCCTTCAACGTGATGTGGCCGGGCTGGGTTGAATGGGCCATGGTCGGCGGTAGCTTCGGCTGGTTCGGCATGTTGTTCTTGATCTTTGTTAAGGTCTTCCCATGCGTGTCCATGTACGAAGTTAAGGAAATGGTCTATCACCGCAAGCGTACGACGTTCGCTGATGTGGATGAAATGATGGAACTCCATACCGGCGTACCGGGACCAGCTCCTAAAACTCAAGAAACGGGAGGGTCGTGATATGTCAGGTCCTGCTAAAAAAATCGAGAGAAAAACCAAACGCGTTCTCGGTCTCTTCGGTGACTTCGATCAAGCTTTCGAAGTTATCGCAGACATCCGTCACTACAAGGTGCCGGGTGTAACCGTTGACGACGTGACGTTGAAGTCACCGATTGAACACCCCGAAATCGAGGATGTTCTGGGTGAACGCCCTTGCCACATTCCAAAGTATTCCTTTGTGGGTGCTGCGATTGGGTTCTGTTTTGGCTTTATCTTCTTGGCAAGTGCACAGGCAAACTTCCTCGCACAGCCCCAAGGTGGCAAGCCCGTCATTACCATTCCGTCGAATATTGTTTTGGCTTATGAAATGCTCATCTTGTTTGGTGTGATCGCCACACTGGCAGGCTTTATTTGGAGTGCGAAACTGATGCGCAAACGCGAAGGTCTTTATGACGCCGCGGTTACTGTTGATCAGATTGGCATCGTCATTGAAGTCACCGACGACACGTTCCAGCCAATGAAAGACTTATTCAAAAAGCACAAAGTGCTCGAAGTTCATGAGGAGTCATTGACATGAATTGCTTAAAGACACCCCTGCTTCGCGTCGCTGCATGTGCGGTTGTTGCGTTGGGCATCGTGTCGATGAATGCGGGTGAGGCAAAAGCCTTCCCGTGGTCAACAGACATGATGAACCATCAATCCATCAAACCACAGGAAAAGACCACGCCGTTTCCAAAGCGTTCTGTTCCTGTGTCAGGTATCCCCTCTGCTGAGTGGGAAGACCGTGATGCGACGGAAGAGCTCATAAACCCAATTTCAGCGACACCTGATTCGCTGAAAAAAGGTAAAATGCTGTACAAAATTTATTGTGCAGCTTGCCACGGCATGACAGGTCGCGCAGAAAGCGAAGTTGCTAAACGCGGCATGCCTGCAACAGATCTTACCGATGATGGGGCGCAAGTCGACATCACCGAAGGTTGGATCTTTGGCACCATCACATTTGGTTCTGGTATTATGCCTCCTTATGGACGCGCCGGAGATCAAGACGGTGAAGCTCGCGGTTCGAACGACCTAAGCGTTGAAGAACGCTGGCACGTCGTGAATTACATTAAACACCAGTTAGTGGCCGATGCTGTTGCAGCCGGTCCACTGCCGGAATAGGGGGACGAGACCATGGAAAACTTTGGTACTTGGTCCATTCTGACCACGAACTTCTTAGTTATTCTCTATATCGCCATGAGCGGTGCAATGCTTCCTGCCATCTTGCATCTTTGTGGGGCTAAGCGTTGGCGTGCTCAGGTTGGTTTTTTATCTGGCACCTGCACAGCATTGTTCCCTGTTGCGGGCCTGCTGTTAGCCGTTCTGTTGCTGAACGGTGAAATGACCTTCCCGTGGCTTAAAGGGGCTCGCGAAGCCGCTGCACACGGTGGCGATAGTGCTCACCACTTGAGTGGCTGGTATAACTACACGTTCCTCGTGGCACGTGAAGTTATTGGCTTCATTATTATGGCAAGCCTCAGCATCGGTTTGATCCGTCGTCAGTACCTTTGCGAAGCTGATCCAGACAAATACCCTTTGTCTCGTTTCAATTCTTTGGTCATCTTGATGCCGTTTGCTTACATTATTTACGGCACCATGGTCGCTTGGGACTTTGAAATGACCCTGCAACCTGGCTGGCACTCTGCTTCTTATGGCGCGTATCAGTTCCAAAGTGCGTTCCACGGCTTCTTGGGCTTCTTTGTCATGTTGCTGTACTTCTTGGATCGTTCAAACAAATTAACCCGACACTTTGACCACCAAGTGTTCAACCACATGGCTCAGTTCATGTTGGCGATGAGCATCATGTGGGTTTACCTATGGTTCACCCAATACTTGGTGATGTGGTATGGCCGTTTGCCAACGGATATGGAACGCTACTGGCGCATGATCGATGAAGGTTACATGTTCATCGGTATTGTCTTCTTGGTCTTGAAATTCGTGATCCCGTTTGTCACGTTCTTGTTCAAGGGCAATCGTCACAACCCTGCGATCATCATGTTGGTGGGCTTCTCTGTCATTCTTGGGACTTGGCTTGAACGCTATGTGTGGATTGCAGGTTCTGTCGTCAGTGAGCAGTACCATATCCCACTCAGCACCACGACCGACATCGCTATTACCGTGGTGGCCATGGGTCTAAGCTGGTTGGCTATTGGTTGGGCGTTGATGAACTGGTATTTGGTTCGTGTTAACGAATCTTCTTAAAAGATCAGATCAACTCAATAATACAAAAGGAGGAACCTTTCAGGTTCCTCCTTTTTTTATGTGGGGAACCTGTCTGTTTGACGCAAGGCCTCGCCCAGCACCATGGCTGCGGCAACGGCGACATTCAGAGACCTGGCCTCTGGGGCCATGGGGATGGTGATGCGGGCATCTACTAGGTTATGGACGGTATCGGGCACACCTGCGCCTTCTTGCCCCAACAACAGCACATCGTCGGCCTGAAAGGCGAAGTCTGTGTACGGTACGGCACCCTTTGTCGTTAACAAGACCAGCCGCCGTCCCTCTTGATTTTGGCGCAAGTCTTGAAACGCTTCCCAATCGTTGAGACGCTCAACCTTGGCTAAGTCTAAATAATCCATGCCCGCGCGTTTAAGATGCTTGTCGGAAAACACAAAGCCGCACGGTTCGATGATATCCATATCGACATTCAAGCACGCTGCCAAACGCAACAGCGTTCCGGTATTTTGTGGGATTTCGGGTTGGTAGAGGGCAAGCCTCATGAAATTAGCCCCTCAGATAAGCCTAAAGGCTCTCTTTTTCTTCCGGCATTTTATAAAACGTGCCGCGTTTTGGATACGTGACGTTGGCCTTCCACGACTTGCGAGGCTTGCGGCGTTTTTCGTCTTCAATCTTTTGCGCGTTATCCCCGTAAGTCCAAAAGCGATGAATGACGTCTTCCATTTCTTGCTCACTCAGCAATTTAGGCTCGCCCATTTGCAGCACCAGTTGGTACTGCTGGGACAGGACTTCGACCTCAACAGCCAAACTCATCGCCTTTTCCAGATTGTCGCCAAAGGCAATCAGGCCATGGTGGCTCATGAGACAAGCTCTACGCCCGTGTAAGGATTCCAATACGGCCTCTGACAGTTCTGGTGTGCCAAAGGGCTCGTACTTACAACACTTGATGTCTTTACCGCCCGCGACAGCGACCATGTAATGAAACGGTGGGATGCCTTTGTTCAAACACGCCAAGGCCGTCGAATACGGAGGATGGGCATGCACGATGGCTTTGGCATAACGGCGCGCTTTATAAATATCGAGATGAAAGCGCCATTCGCTTGAAGGCAGAAAATTTCCCTTCGCATTGCCATCCATGTCCATGAACACAATGTCTTCGGGGCGAAGCTTGTGATATTTAACCCCCGATGGCGTGATCAAAAACCCACCTTCAACCCGCGCGGATACATTTCCCGATGCGCCAGCACTCAACCCCGTTGAATTTAACTGCAACGCGGTTTTGATGATCTTGGCTCTGAGGTCAATGTGGCGCATTTATTTGGCCTGCTCCGGGAACAAAGCCAACAAACCTTCTTCAGAGGCATCACATACGCCGCGTTCCGTAATCAATTTACTGACCATATGATTGGGCGTGACGTCAAAGGCCGGGTTAGCCCCCTTTGAGCCTTCGGACACGATGCGGACCGTGTGCAAATGACCATCTGCATCTTTGCCCGTGACTTCGGTCAGTTCGACTTCATCACGTTCTTCGATGGGGATTTGGCGACCGTCTTTTAATGTCCAGTCCACGGTGGGGCTTGGCAAGGCGACATAGAACGGAACACCATTATCTTTCGCAGCCAAGGCCTTTAGGTACGTGCCGATCTTGTTACAAACATCACCCGTTGCCGTCGTGCGATCCGTGCCAACGATGCACAGGTCAACTTGACCGTGTTGCATCAAGTGTCCACCAGCGTTGTCGGCGATCACCGTGTGGGGGATTCCATGTTGGTTCAGTTCCCACGCGGTCAAGCTAGCCCCTTGGTTGCGCGGACGGGTTTCGTCGACCCATACGTGGACCGGAATACCCGCTTCATGGGCTTTGTAAATCGGAGCAATGGCGGTGCCCCAATCAACGGTCGCAAGCCAGCCCGCATTACAGTGGGTAAGCACATTAATGGTGCGTGTTTTACCCACTTTTTCATAAACATCTAAAATCAGGTCTTTACCGTGCTCACCGATAGAAGAACACATTTTGACATCTTCATTACAGATTTGCGCGGCCCGTTCCCAAGCGACTTTTTTACGATCCATGGGGTCTAAGGGTGACAAAAGCGTCTTCATGTCATCAATGGCCCAACGCAAATTCACAGCCGTTGGACGAGACTTAAACAAAATATCATAGGCCTGCTGCATGTGCGCATCCGACGGATCTGTTCTTGCCGCCAAAGCCATACCATAAGCCGCCGTGGCACCAATCAAAGGCGCGCCGCGAACCAACATATCAAAGATCGCTTGCGCCGCTTCTTCTACGGTTTCCAGACACACAATCTCAAGCGCGAACGGAAGCTTGGTTTGATCAATGATTTCCACGGCCTCCTCGTCTTTGGTGGGCCAAATGGTGCGCATAGGCTTGCCATGAACTTTCATTGTCTTATCCCTTCAATACACGGCCAGCGACGGCGTCTAGTTTTTCGATCATAGCCGGGTCACGGGCGTCGGGCGAGGTGATAATCGCCATATCCAAGGCTGTATGACAACCCGATGAGCAAGTGTCCGTGCGCGAAGCGAGTTTAGGGGCTACCGTCTTTACCAGGCTGCGCCCTGTGTCGGCATTGCCCAACAGGGTCTTGATGATGCTGTCGACTGTGACATGATCATGATCGGGGTGCCAACAATCGAAATCCGTAACCATAGCCACGGTGGCGTAACACATCTCGGCTTCACGAGCCAATTTCGCCTCGGGCATATTGGTCATACCGATCACATCACAATTCCAACTGCGATAAAGATGGGATTCAGCTTGGGTCGAAAACTGAGGACCTTCCATGCAGAGATAGGTCCCACCCCGTTGATAATTGATGTCGAGTTCCTTGGCTGCTTCTTCCAAAGCATCGCCCAAACGTGTGCAAACAGGATCACCCAAGGCAACGTGAGCTACAAGGCCGGTCGAAAAAAAGCTTTTCGTGCGGGCAAAGGTACGATCGATAAACTGATCACAAATCACGAACGTGCCCGGTGGCAGTTCTTCTTTAAGCGAACCACAAGCCGATACCGAAAGAATTTCTGTGACCCCTGCACGCTTCATCGCATCAATATTGGCGCAAAAATTAAGCTCTGAGGGGGGGATGCGATGACCGCGTCCATGACGCGGCAAAAAGACCATTTTCTGACCATCAAGTTCACCAAAAAATAGCTCATCCGAAGGCGCGCCAAAGGGGCTATCAACCTTTTCCCAACGTGTATTTTCCAAGCCATCGATTTCATAAATACCGCTGCCGCCGATTACGCCAATGACGGGTGAGTTGTCAGATGTCGTCATGATTTAAAATCCCCAAGGGTCATGTGTTCTAAGTCCCCCCTGTTATCAAACAGAACGCCCAAATCTGCAAGATTAAACCTCGCATAAGTAAACTTGCCATTTACGCATAGCAGTAATAATCTAGCACCACAGATATCTAAACGTGTAGCAGGTAGCTTTTGCATGACCACAGGCCTTTTCAGACTGAACCGATGGGTCATCCCGATGATATGTTGGGCAGTGTTCCTTTTTGGCGCTCAAAATGCTTCTGCAACTGATTTCACAAACCTTAAACGCTTTGTTTTTGGCGAGGCAACCAGTCTAACTCTTCTGAAAAGTGGGGAAATTGATTTTTCCACGGCCTTGGCCTTAGACGATGATGTCGAGGCAGAGTTGGTGGACTTGGATGCGGCTCTTGATCCTCCAACACGCTCAAACGAACCGCGTTATGCGATTATTCTTGATGTCTTCATGGCCAAGGCTTCTCGCCGGGTTTTGGATATAAAAGGCGTTCCTTCAACCGTCTTTTTAGGCTTTCAGGGCGCTCCGTTTTCCGTAGCAGCCGATGATCCAGTTCAAAAAGCACAAGGCTTTGCCGCCTTAAATGCCAATAGAGCATCCCAAAACATGTATGGTGGCACCCCCCAAGCCGTGGGCCAACCCGTGATCTTGTCGTATACCTATGATACGGCACAAGTTCAGGCGCGCCGCAGGCTCAGCGCCCATATCTATCTCATCGACCGAGTCGCAAGAACGTATATTCGTTCCACCGTGGATGTTGCTGAAGAAGAACGTTTTGAAATCGCCTATCGGGTTTCAAGGTATGACCCTCGTAAAAATGAAATTCACAAAAACTTCGATACAGAAAAAGAACTCGATGATTACGAACAAAAAGAACTGTTGATCAACCTTTCTGACGTTCTCAAAGATTTTCAGTCAAAAGCAGCCCAAGCCAAACCGTTCAAGACGACCTTGGCTCTGCACAGCCTTATTCGCAAGGGGCAAACCAAAACCCTCGCAAGCCTAGAAGCCAATCGTTTTGATGCCAGACCGTTAAATGATCCGCGCTTTGACAGTGTGGTCGCGATCTATACAGGGAAAGGCTCTTTGGGCAGTGGGTTTTATGTCACTTCAAATGTCATCATGACAAATTGGCATGTGGTGAAAGGACAACGTTTTGTTGAAATGAAGGCCTATGACGGTCAGCAAACCTTTGGCACCGTCTTGGGCCATGATGCCCGCCTGGACATTGCCTTGGTCAAAGTCGAACGACGGGGGCGTCCCGTCGCGTTTTATACTGGGCGCAACCTAAACCCCGGCTCCCAAGTTGAAGCCATCGGTCATCCTTTGCGTATGGAATTTACCATCACGCGTGGCGTGGTGAGCGCCATTCGCAAGCATTACAGCATCAATCTTCCCAAAAGATCGGGAGGCGAAGACGTCTTGTTTGTCCAAACCGATGCCCCCATCAATCCGGGCAACTCTGGCGGGCCTCTCTTTTTGGGCAATCGCGTGGTTGGTATGAACACTTGGGGACGCAGGGACGGCGAAAGCCTCGGCTTCTCCGTTCACTATTCAGAGCTTTTAAACTTCATCAATGAACATTTGGTGGGGTTCAATGTTGACCCTGCGGGAAGAGGCTAACATGATTAATATTAAGCACTTGGCACGAACACTCACCTTTGCCGCGTTGACGGTGGCCCTATCCTCTTGCACGGCGCCGCCCAATCAATCGCGAATGGGCATGGTTGTCGATGAAGATACGGGCCTTTTATTCGGCTCGGCCATTGAAAATAACCTCGTCACTGATGCCAGCTTTTACACCAATCGATCCATCAAGGTCCGCACCCGAAACACATCTGGCGATACGGCCTTTAACTTAAAAGACTTTACCGACAATCTTATATCGTCCTACCGAGCCAAAGGATACGAGCCCACCGATAAAGATGGCTTTGGTTTGTTGATGGACGTCAATGTTTTGTACAGCGGTCAGGTCCAAACAACCCAATCAACGCAATTTAGCGTCATCGGGGCTTTGATGGGCAGCACCTACGGTGGCGGCAGCCAAAAAGGCAATATTGTCGCAACGGCGACCGGGGCAACTCTTGGCCATATTTTGGGCTCTTACCTAACGGATGATACATATATGATTGTCGCTGAAGTCACCTTTGGCGAGGTTAAAGAATACAAGCAATCGAAAAAGCGGGTGACCTTTAGCCGCAGCGAAAAGCTTGCCAATATTGACGACCCCACCAGCGAAGAAAAAGTTTACGCCCGTGGTTTTAAAAATACTTTCACCACCCAATTCACGGTCTATGCCGGGGGGCGCAACTTAAAACAAAGTGAAATCACCGATGAAGTGCGCAAACGGGCCGTTCGGATCGCCGCGGACTTTATATAATAGAGGCCTTACTGGATAAGGGAATTTAGACGTTGTTGATCCAACATGGTGCGCGCCATTCCATCCGATTTGTCGAAGAACAACTGCACGATACCACCGTTGCTGTCGATGCCTTGACCGCTGCCACCGGAATCCGTGGATTGAATGAAATCAACTTTGAAGGTTCGCCCATCGTTACAGGTGGCATTGGCAGACCCTTGAGCCCCAATGCTCGTGTACCCGGAGGGCATTTTTGTGACCTGTGACGTTCCCGTGCAATGGACCAGACCATCTAAGCTGGAAATGTCTATGGTTCCGCTTTGGCCGACAGAAACACTCACGGTACCAAAGAAGGATTGCCCCCCATCTTCAAATTGTCCGGCAACGTTATATTTTGCACATGAGGCAAGCCCCAGCGCACATACAGACAAAATCACAAATTTTTTCATTCCCCATTCCTTCAAACAATTGCGTCACAAGAGAGTTTAACCAATGCAATTATTACGTCAATATATATGGATACTTGTTCCCCTCATGATAACGGGGTGTAACGTACATACTTTTGATCCAACATCCTTAATGTACGATACGTCTCCTTTCTCTCAGGAAACGCAAGCCAAGGGCAACGCCCATTGCACGACGCTCTACAGCAACGCACAATTTCGCCATCTCAAGGGCAAGATGCCGGTCATGCCCGGTGAAATCCCAACACGGGAAATGTTAAGTGTTGCCACCGTCCCCAATAATGATGAGGTTAAAGCCATTCAGAATTTAGAAAGTGCTGTTCGCAATTGCCGTAAACTCCGGGCCGCTGCTGGCGTTCCCACATCGGCAACCGAAGACATTCTCGCCGCCCGTCTGAGCAAACTGCGCTATGGACTCTACAAGGGCGAAATACCTTATGCCGTATACAATTACGGCGTTGCTCAAGCCATGCGCAAGAACAACACCTTTATGATGGCGGGGGAAAAAGCGGCGCAACACGGTAAGGTCGTTGGTCAACAGCGCCAATCTCAAGCCGAATTAATGGCCGATGTTAACAGTCTAAATTCCAGTATTCGAAACTATAACAATGACCTCAATAACTTTAATCGCAGCATTCCCAGTGGGACCTGGTTCTGCAAAGGTCCGATGTGTTATTAGACTTGCGTCCCTAAACGTTAAACCTAAACAGCATCAAGTCGCCATCCGTGACGACGTAGTCTTTGCCTTCTTGGCGCATTTTTCCAGCGTCTTTGCAGGCTTGTTCGCCGTTCAGTTCGATGAAATCGTCATAAGCGATGGTTTCGGCTTTGATGAAGCCGCGTTCGAAATCGGTGTGAATGGCACCGGCGGCTTGGGGGGCTTTGTCACCCGCGTGAATGGTCCAAGCGCGGGCTTCTTTGGGGCCGACTGTGAAGAATGTAATCAAGTTCAAGAGATCGTACCCGGCGCGAATGACGCGGGTCAGCCCCGTTTCATCAAGACCTAAGGTTTCAAGAAATTCTTGTTTATCTTCGTCAGAATCCAAAGTGCTGATTTCTTCTTCGATTTGCGCGGATATAACGACGGAATTAGCCCCCTGTTCGGCCGCCATTTTGGCGACAGCCTCAGACAGTTCATTACCATCTGCAGCGGACTCTTCGTCAACGTTGCACACGAACAAGATTGGTTTGGACGTCAGCAGTTGCAGCATCTGAAACGCCTTGTTGTCGTCTTCCGACACGTCCAACGTACGGGCTGGTTTGCCGGCTTCGAGAACGGCCAAGGTGCGTTCAATCAGATCAAGCTGATGCTTGGCCTCTTTATCCCCGCTTTTGGCTTTTTTCGCCAAGGGGTTCACGCGTTTTTCCAAGCTTTCCATATCCGACAGCATCAATTCGGTTTCGATGGTTTCAGCATCACGGATAGGGTCAATGCCGCCTTCGACGTGGGTGACATTTTCATCAATAAAACAACGCACCACTTTAATGATGGCATCCACTTCACGAATATTGGCCAAAAACTGATTGCCCAAACCTTCGCCTTTTGAAGCGCCACGAACCAGACCTGCGATGTCGACAAATTCAAGTTGGGTGGGAACAATCTTTTGCGATCCCCCAATCTCTGCGATTTTGTCTAAGCGTGGATCGGGCACACCGACACGACCGACGTTGGGCTCGATGGTGCAAAACGGAAAGTTCGCGGCTTCGGCCGCAGCCGTTGCCGTCAACGCATTAAAAAGCGTTGATTTACCCACATTTGGAAGGCCTACAATGCCGCACTTAAAACCCATCAGCCTAAATCCTTTTTTGGTTTTGAACCGCGTTCAGGCCGAAGGACCTGTGCCACGCGGGTCGTAAAATCTGCATCTTTCTCGGCTAACACCAAGTCGATGTTATCGGCAACGGCGTCAACAAGAGGCTCTAGCCAATCTTTGTCCACTTTGCCAAAATCTTTTAGAACGTAACCAGAGACTTGGTTCTTATCTCCGGGATGACCGATGCCCAAACGCACACGGGCATAGTCGGGACCAATGTGAGCATGCATTGAACGCAAGCCGTTGTGACCCGCATGACCGCCGCCCCGTTTCACACGAAGTTTACCGGGGGCAAGGTCAAGTTCGTCATGCAAGACAACGATGTCCTCGGCGGCGATTTTGTAAAACGTCACCAATTCTTTCACAGATCGGCCGGACTCGTTCATGAATGTCTGAGGCTTTAAGACCAGAACCTTCTCGGTTCCGATTTTACCTTCTGCCAGCTCGCCCTGAAATTTGGAACGAAAGGGCGAAAAGGAATGGCGGCGAACGATTTCGTCCGCCGCCATAAAGCCGATGTTGTGGCGGTTCCGTGCGTATTTTTCGCCAGGATTTCCGAGACCCACAACCAAAAGCATGAAAAAACGCGAAAAAGCTTACGCTTCGCCGCCCTCTTCAGTTGCTTCACCTTCTTCACCTTCAACACCTTCGACGTCTTCGCCTTCTTCGTCTTCATCCACACCAGCAGATTTAACAGAAGATGGAGCCGCGATGGTCGCAACCGTAAAGTCACGGTCGGTAATTGTTGGTGCTGTATCGTCTGGCAAGTTCACGGCACTGATATGGATGGAATCACCCAAAACAAAACCGCTTAGATCAACATCAATGAATTCTGGAATCGCTTCCGGAGACACATTGAGTTCGACTTCGTGACGCACAACGTTAAGAACACCACCTTGTTTAAGACCAGGTGAGTCTTCTTCGTTGATGTAGTGTAGCGGAATGTTAACGGCGATTTTCACACCCTTAGACACACGCATGAAATCGATATGCAAAGGACGATCCGTTACCGGGTCAAGTTGAACATCACGCGCGATAACGCGGTGGCTGTCCTTACCGTCTTTGATTTCGACCAGGTGAGCAAAGAAGCTCCCTGTTTTGATGAGTTTGTTGAGTTCTTTGGGATCAACAGAAATCATCACAGAGTCTTTTTTGTCACCATAGATGACGGCAGGCACGCGCCCCGCACGGCGGGTCGCGCGGGCTGCCCCCTTACCTGCCCGCTCACGCTGTTCAGCGTTAAGAACAAAAGCTTCAGCCATTTGGCTTCTCCTTCTTTAAAATCGACACGAACCTCCAGGGGTGTCCGTGTCCTCAAAAACCCCGCCGTGGCTTATCTAAACCCCGGCCGGGCATCTCTTGCTAAGGTCTAAGCCTTAGACAAACCAAAACCTTGCGGTTTTAGTCAAATAATGACGAAACCGAAGTTTCGCTGCTGATGCGCTTGATGGCTTCGGCCATCAACGGCGCAATCGGCAATTGAACGATATTTGCGGCACCCTTCACCCCATCGGTGGCTTGGATGCTGTCGGTAACCACTAAGTTTTTAAGTGGTGAAGCAACAATCCTGTCAACCGCGCCACCAGAAAGAACACCGTGGGTGATATAAGCATAGACCTCTTGGGCCCCTGCATCTTTCAAGGCAACCGCTGCATTACAGAGCGTGCCGCCGGAATCAACTATATCGTCGATCAAAATGCAACGACGATTTTCAACTTCACCAATAATATTCATGACCTCAGACACGCCAGCGCGTTCGCGGCGTTTGTCGATAATGGCCAAATCAGCATCTAGACGCTTGGCAACGGCCCGTGCACGAATGACACCGCCGACATCAGGCGAAACCACGGTAATGTTATTTTCACCGGGCAAACGCGTCTTGATATCGCGGGTAAAGACAGGTGCTGCGAACAAGTTATCCAAAGGAATATCAAAGAAACCTTGAATTTGTCCAGCATGCAAATCCATGGTCAGAACGCGATCAGCGCCCGCAGCCGTAATCATATTCGCCACCAACTTCGCCGAAATTGGCGTGCGGGGAGCAGGCTTACGATCTTGGCGGGCGTAGCCAAAATACGGCAGAACGGCTGTGATACGGCGGGCTGAGCCGCGGCGCAACGCATCAATAACCACCAAAAGTTCCATTAAATTATCGTTGGCAGGGTACGATGTCGACTGGATGACGAAAACATCCTCTCCACGCACATTGTCATGAATTTCCACAAAAATTTCCATATCCGAAAAACGGCGAATGGTGCTTTTCGCAACAGGAATATTCAATTCCTTGGAAATGGCTTCCACCAACGGCAAATTTGAGTTGCCTGCAACGATTTTCATGGGCTTGTACCTGACTTAATTGAGGTCCCTTTGGACCTGTCTTGCGCGCGGCGGGAACATACCAAGCAAACACGCAGAAAACAAGCGAGTTCTAAGGATAAATGAACTTCTTAGCGTGGAGGAGGCGGGGCGCGACCCGGCACACCCGGCAAGACAATTTCGGGAGGTTCCCCCTTTGCCCGATTTGGTGCCCCGGGAGCCGGTCCAGAACGCGCGCCAAAGACGTGCTCAACGCCGATCGCAGCGGCGGAGGCCACTTTGGGCGCCAGACGTTGCCAATCCCGGACCATCGCCCCAGAAACCAAGCGATTTTCCTGCACCGCATTGCCCAATTCAATGTAGTCCATGGTCAACACACGCCACACGATACGCACATGATCAAAGCCATCCTGATCGGGCACAATTTCGACTTCTCCGGCTAAACGGAACGTCGCTTGGCGCGCATCACCCGTGACCTGAACATCGCTGGTTCGCAAGGCTTTGCGCAATTCTCGGCTTAAAATATCCGAAGCTTCAAGCGACAAGCCCTTGACGTCTTCCACCAACAATCCTTTGCGAAGAGGATCAATCGGGGCCGTCGTCTTGCTTTCGGCCAACACCATCTGGGCCACCGGACCTGCGGTCGAAATGCCAATCGAGTTCAACAAGCGCGGCGAACCAAAATCCCATTCTGCTTGGGTGCCATTGACCCCTTCGGCATGGCTTGAGATCAACCGTCCGTGGGAATCTGACAGGCTCCAACGGATAATATGAGGATATTTATGTCGGCCCTGAGCTTCATTGTCTTCGATCACGCCCGTCAGCACAAAATGG
>Ga0316189_10002197_pt1 | contig 19189 bp, 14 predicted proteins | sample LowCovwburrow_MG_FD_204930 | JGI IMG/M metagenome (GOLD analysis project Ga0316189, IMG submission 204930) | Coastal sediment microbial communities from Maine, United States - Lowes Cove worm burrow | ecosystem: Environmental > Aquatic > Marine > Coastal > Sediment | place: USA: Maine...
CTCTACGGTCGCTACAAGGATCGCGGCCTCGTCGTCCTCGGCTTCCCCTCCAACGACTTTGGCGGCCAGGAGCCGGGCGACGCCGAGGCGATCAAGAGCTTCGTCGCCAGCGAGTACGCGATCGACTTCCCGATGATGGCCAAGGTCCACGCCAAGGGCCCGGAGATCGCTCCGCTCTACCAGACCCTCACCGAGGAGACGGGCGAGGGGATCAGCGGCGAGGTGACGTGGAATTTCACCAAGTTCCTGATCAACCCAGAGGGCAAGGTGATCGCCCGCTTCGAGTCGCCGATCGATCCGATGTCCGACGAGGTGGTCTCTGCCGTCGAGTCTGCGCTGCCCGCGGCGGGTTGAGCCGTGTTGGCGACTACGAGTCGCAGCTGCGCAACGCGGCTTGCGCAGCCGCGAGGGTCGCCCGCGGAGAGCCGCTTGAGTCGATCGTTTTGGCGACCGCGGCGAGCTCCGCCGAGGGGGCCTCCCAGGCCTGGCGAGCAGAGAGGTAGATCGACGCGTCCGCGTCGGAGGCGTCGCCGGACCGGGCCCTGATCCGCGCGAGGCTCTCCTCCTCCGAGGCCTCGCAGATGAGCAGGCAGAGCGGGACGCCGAGCTCTTGGGCGAGGGCGACGAAGAGCCGACGCTGACGGTTGCCGCGGAAGTTGGCGTCGACGAGGACCGTGCGTCCCTCGCAGAGCGCAGCGCGGGCCATCTCGAGGCAGGCGCCGTAGGTCCTCTCGGTCATCGCCGGGGTGTAGATCCCCTCGCCAAAGGCGGCCTTGCTGGAGGTCTCCGGCGAGAGACCGGCGAGGCGCTTGCGGACGACGTCGGAGCGGATGATGAGCGGCGGGTCGGCCTCTCCCCCGGTCTCTCCCTGGGTCTCTCCGAGGGTCTCTCCGAGCGCGGCCGCGAGGGTCGACTTGCCCGAGCCGGGAAGGCCTGCGAGGAGGATCAGCGAAGGGCCCAAGCCCGGGGCCGAGAGCTCGCGCAGGGCGAGGAGGAGGTGGCGGAGGGAGGCGCGGCGGGCCTCCTCGCGGCTCGCCGCTGGGACCTCGGGTTCGCTCATCCGGAAGGCCTCGACCTTGCCGCGGACGCTCGCTCGGTAGGCCGTGTAGAGGGGCAGGAGGGCCGCTCCTCCGTGATCGTCGGCGGCGTCGAAATAGGCGCTCGTCAGCTCATCGGCCTCTGCGGTGAAGCCGTGGTAGCGGAGGTCCATCACCAAAAAGGCGAGATCCGCGATCGGATCGCTGTAGCGAAAGGCGTCGTTGAACTCGACACAGTCGATGATCTCGAGGTCGACGGGAGGCTCACGCTCCGGGAAGAGGTAGACGTGGTCGAGCCGGAGATCGCCGTGGCAGTCGCAGGCGAGGCCCTGCTCAGCCCGGGAGGCGATGGTCGTCGCCTGTCGTCGTAGCTCGCGCTCGGTGAGGGTCGCGAGACGCTCTAGGAGAGCCTCGGGGATCGCGTCGAGGTGGAGGGCGGCGGTCTGCGTGTAGTTGTCGCGGCAGTTGGTCGCGACCGCGTCGAAGCAGGCGCGCGCGTCGACGTCAGGGCCGCGGGCGGCGTGTCGGTGAAATTCCGTGAGGCGACGGCCGATCGCTGCCATCGTCCCGGGCCTGAGCTCGCCGCGGGCGAGCCATGCGCCGAGGGTCCTCGCCTCGTCGAGGCGGCGCATCTCGACCGCGTAGTCGACGACCTCGTCGCGTCTCTCGTCTTTCGTCTCGGCTCCGTCGGCGCGGGCGTGGTCGTCACTCGGGCCGCGGTCGTCGTAGTCGCCGTCGACATAGAGGTGTCCGTCCGCGGCCCGTCGGATCACGACGACCCCGCGATAGACGTCGCTCGCGAGGCGGCGGTTGAGCTCGACCTCGACATGACAAAAGTGGCGACGTAGCTCGAGCGTCGAATAGTCGACGAAGGGGAGGCAGAGCGGCTTTTTGATCTTGAAGACCGCATCGCCGACCAAGAAGACGACGGAAATATGGGTCTGGATGACCTCTACAGCCTCCGCTCCGGCGGCGTTCGGGACTTCTGCGTAGGCCCGGAGGTCTCCAAGGGCGGCCATCTCGTCGGTGAGCTCAAGCTTCACGGTCGCGAGCATAGAGGCGCCGATCGAGGAGGACAAGACTGGCTCCTCGCTGGGGCCAGCGGGCTGTCTGCATTGTCTGCGCTCCTCGGTCGCGGAGCTGTCTGCCCTGGAGCGCTCTGTGTGCCCGCTCGACTCCGCGAAACCGTATTTTCCTACCAGGCGGCTCTTCTAGAGCTGGCGGCCGCCGAGTCGTCGCGAGACCGCGAGCGCCGAGGTCACCGCGCCTTCGTGGAGCCCCTCGCCGAGCCAGGCGCCAGCGTAGTAGGTGTTGTCGCTGCCGTTGGTAGCGATGATCTCCGGGCGGGTGGTGAGCGAGGCGACCGTGTAGAGCGGGGTCTGGTGGCGCTGGACGTGGAGGATCCTCGCCGGGTCGATCTCGTCCGCGAGGTTGTAGGAGAAGTGATAGTCGACCGGGTGGGCCGGCGGCAGGCCCGAGAGGCGGTTGAGGTAGGCGTTGTAGCCGGGCGGTCGGGCGAAGACGTCGAATTCAGCGTAGTCGACGATCCCCCGGCGGCGATACATCCCGCTGTCGGTGTGGATGATCGCGTCGGCCTCGTTGTCTCGCCAGGCCGAAAAGCGCCTCTGCTCGGCGTCGGTCGCATCGCTGAGGAGGGGCAGGACCTGCGCCGGTGGGGTCGCGAGCACCACGACGTCGAAGCGCTGCGGGGTGGCGCCCCTGAGGCGGAGCTCGACGCCATGTTCGTCGCGGGTGATCCCGTCGATCTCCGCGCCGGTGATCACCTGTCCCCGGAGGCTGTCGGTGATAGCCTCGATGTAGCGGTAGGTCCCGCCGACGACGCTCGTCCAGGAGGTCTCGCCGGCGAACTTGTCGAGCGTTGGGATGGCGATGGCGGCCGGCATCGCGTCGATCTTCCCCCGCGGGATCGAGTAGCCGTAGACCAAGAGGAGGCGTAGCCATTCGTGGAGCGTGCCCCCGCTCGGGCCGAGGAAGTCGCCGACCGAGGTGTGCATGAGGTCCTCTTCGCGGGCCCGCCTCGCGCGTGACCGAAAGCGGAGCTGCGAGGGGGCGATAGAGAGGGTGCGCAGGAGCGCCGCGACTCGTCGGGGCCAGGGTAGGGCGCTGTTGGCGAGCTTTGCCGGCGAGAGGTAGTGGCGCCCGGTCGCGGTGACAAGACCCGTGGTCGCGGGGACAGGTCGGGTCTCGACGGCGAGGGCGGCGAAGAGGCGATGGAGCGTAGGAAAGTGCTCCGGCGAGAATTCGATCGCCCCCGAGTCGAGGCAGAGACCGGGGGGGAGGCCTGCGCAGGCGACGTTGCGGCCGAGGGTCCGGATGTTGCCGCCGAGGATCGGCTGCCGCTCAAAGACCGTGAGCCGATGCGCTGGATCGAGAAGGTATGCGGTGATCATCCCCGCTGCACCCCCACCGACGATCGCCACGCGCATCGCACATGATCGTGCCAGTCAGCTCGACCGGTGGCGAGCCCGTCGCGGATTTACGGATGAACATTCTGCTCTGCGCGCGATCGCTCGATGTCCGGCGCGAGGCGCTCTTTGTCTTCTTGACCCGGCGGGAGCGAGATGGACAGGCATGAGGTGCCTGCAACCCGGCGGGAGCGAGATGGACAGGCATGAGGTGCCTTCAACCCGGCGGCAGCGGCATGGTCCGGGGGGCGATCCTGTGCTTCGATCCGACTCACAGGGGTGCTTGCTTGGCTCCGTCTCAGCTTCCTGGCTCCACCTCGAGGAAGCTGACGAGAGCCCGGATGAACGTGTCCGGATCTTCGAGATGGGCGGCATGATCCGCGCCAGGGACGACGACCCACTGACGCTCGGCGACCCTCAGGCCCTGGAAGAGCGCAGCCTGCCAGGCGGGCCGGGCGATGGGATCGTGGACGCCGTGGATCACGAGCGTCGGCGATCGGATCGCGGCCGGATCGAGGGCGGAGAATTGCTCGACCTTTCGCCAGTCGGCGCGGTGGCTGTCGGCCGCGAGGGCGGCCGCGACAAAGGCGGAGATCGCCGCGTCAGAGATCGAGCCGGGGGTGATGAAGTCGCTGGCCGCAGCCTCGGCGGTGTTGGCTCGGCGCGGCGGTCGGCTCGGCGGAGCGTCCGCGGGAGGGGCGGCGGACGATGGCTTTTCCTTCCCCGCCGCGTGCGGGTCGCGGGGGTAGCCGTAGAGGACGAGCTTGCGGGCGGCCTCTGGGTGTCGCTGGAGGGTGAGCTGGGCGACGAGCGCCCCGTAGGACCAGCCGAGCAGATCGGGCGTTTGCCCCTCGCGCTCGCGGATCTCCGCCAGCGCGGAGGCGACGTCCTCGGCCGCCCGGTCTGGCTCGCTCCAGCCGCTCGTGTCGCGCTCGGTCTCGCCGTAGCCGCGAAGATCGAGGGCGTAGGTGGCGACGCCTCGGTTCGCGAGCGAGTGCATCAGCGAGAGCCTGGGGTCGTCGCCGACGCGGAGGTCGAAGTCCGGGATGCTGCTCCACGTGCGTCCGTGGAGCAGGAGGATCGCCGGAGCAGAGGCGGGCGGATGCTCCCCGCCGGCGAGGTGCCAGAGGCGAAGGCGATGACCATCGTCGGCCTTGAGCTCGATCGAGCTCGGGCGTGGGAGGGTGGTGTGTGTCGCCGGTGGTGCCGGTGTCGCGGGCTCAGCCGAGGCGGCGGATCCTTCGGCGACGCAGGGGGGGCACTCGGCGGCGCCCTGAGCTCCATCGCCGGCTGACCCGGCGCAGGCTTCGAGGCCCAGGCCCAGGGCGAGGGCGGAGGCGAGGGCGAAGATCAGGGGAGGGCTGGAGCGGCTCGCGAGAGATCTTCGCACGCCCTACCTTGGCGCTACGCGGGCGATCTCGCAAGCGTTCGCGGGGCACGTCGCTACGGGCTTTGGGTCGGGGCTTTGGCGGGAGGCTCTGTCGGAGACGAGACGGTCGACGAGCGCGGCGCGTGGGCGGAGCGGGCGGGGGCGTTTGCCGGGACGCTCGTCCGGAGGTCGACCTCGAGGCGCGAGTCGAGGACCATCGCTCGCTCGTCGATGCGGGCCGCGACGGCGTAGACCTCGACGCCGTGCTCGATCGCCTGGCGAAGGGCTGCGCCCCAGGCCGGATCGATCGCGTCGGCGGGGGCGAAGCGCAGGCAGTCAGCGCGCTGGACCACCAGGACGAGCGCCGCTCGATGGCCGGAGGCGACGACCTCCTGCAGCTCGCCGAGGTGCTTGCGTCCGCGCTCGGTGACGGCGTCGGGGAAGGCGGCGACCCCGGGCCGCAGGCGCATGGTCGTGCTCTTGACCTCGACGTAGATCCGCTCGTCGCCGCGGTGCTCGGGCACGCGGCGGCGGCGGCCCGGAGTGACGATCGCCTCACCACCGCGGCTGAGGAGGAGATCGATCCGGGAGCGCTTTCCAGAGTCGCCGCCGTAGGCGACCTGGGTGACGACGCGGGGGTAGCCGGCGAGCTCTGGCAGGAGCTTGCCCGCGGCGATCGCCTCGGCGACCAGGATCTCGGCCTTCGCCGACCAGACCCCGACCCACACCCCGTCGACCTCGACGGCGACCCAAGTCCAGGCGAGGCGGCGCTTGGGATCGCCGGAGAAGTGGGCGAGGACGGGGGCTCCCTCGACCAGGCAACCGCGCATGGAGCCGGTGTTGGGGCAGTGGGCGACGACCTCGCCCACGCCCTCGAGCTCGAGATCGACAAAGAAGCGTTTGTAGCGGCGGAGGAGGCGGCCACGTCGGAGCTGCGGGTCAAAGCGCATCGCCTGGGAGGATGACGGAGCGCGCGAACGCGCGCAAGCGCGCGGGGTTATCCTCAGCGGCTCACGACGGGGCTCCCGAGCGGGGCTCCCGAGGGGGGCTCACGATGGGGCTCCCGAGCGGGGCTCCCGAGCGGAGCACTGAGTGACCCCGGCAAGTGGCCCTCGCCGATCGAAGGGCCAAGGGCCAAGGGCCAAGGGACAAAGGGACAAAGGGACAAAGGGACAAAGGGACAAAGGGACAAAGGGACAAAGGGACAAAGGACAGATGATGGACCCAGAGCTTCTCAAGATCCTCGCGGTGGTCAGCTACCTCAGCGTACTGGTCCTGATCGGCGTCGTCGCCTCGCGGCGGATGAAGGATCTCCGCGACTATCTCGTCGGCGGCAAGAACCTCGGCTATCTCGCCGTCGCCTTCTCGGCGCGGGCGACCGGCGAGTCGGCGTGGCTCCTCCTCGGCCTCACGGGGATGGGCGCGGCGGTCGGTTACAAGGCGCTGTGGGTGGTCTTCGGCGAGGTGCTCGGGGTCGCGCTGGCCTGGACCGTGCTCAGCCGGCCCTTCAAGCGCCTCACGGATCGCTACGACTCGGTGACGATCCCCGATTATTTGGAGTCTCGCTTTCGCGACAGCGCCCACACCCTGCGCAAGGTCGCGGCGCTCGCCCTCGCGCTCTTCGTCACAGTCTTCGTCAGCGCTCAGATCGACGCGACCGGCAAGGCCTTTGAGAGCTTCCTCGGCTGGGACTACACCTTTGGCGCGGTCGTCGGTTTCGCGGTGGTGATGGCCTACGTGACCTGCGGGGGCTTTGTCGCGGTGGTCTGGTCGGACATCTTCCAGGGCGCGCTGATGGTGGCCGGCCTCACCTTCCTGCCGATCGTCGCCTTGATCAGCGTCGGCGGCGTGGCGGCGCTGAGCGAGCGCCTGATGGCGATCGACCCCAGCCTGATGAGCCCCCTCGGCAGCGAGGGCGCGACCTTGGCGGGGATCTTCTCGGTCATCGGCCTGGCGGCGATAGGTCTCGGCTTTCTCGGGTCGCCGCAGATCTTCGTCCGTTTCCTCGCCCTCCGCTCAGAGAAGGAGATCGCCCCGGGGACGGTCGTCGCGGTCGTCTGGACGATCCTCGCAGACACCGGAGCGGTCTTCTCCGGGATCCTCGGGCGGGCGATCTTCTCGCGCCCTGGGGACGCGGCGGTGAGCGCCCTCGCCGACGCCGAGGCGGTCCTGCCGATGCTCGTCGAGCACCTGATGCCTGCGTTTCTCGTCGGCCTCTACGTCGCGATCATCCTCTCGGCGATCATGTCGACGGTCGACTCGCTGCTGGTCCTCGCGGCGAGCGCGGTCGTCCGCGATCTCTACCAGAAGATCCGTCGCCCGGATCTGCCGGACGAGGCGCTGGTCCGGCACAGCCGGGCGGCGACCGTGGTCCTCGCGCTGCTGGCCCTTGGAGTCGCCCTGGGGGTCGCCTCGGTGAGCCCCGGGCGGACCGTCTTCTGGTTTGTGATCTTCGGCTGGTCCGGGATCGCGGCGACCTTCTGCCCGCTGATGATCCTGTCGATCTTCTGGTCCGGGGTCACCCGGCGGGGCGCGATCGCGGCGATGCTCACCGGGATGACCTTGGTGCCGCTGATCAAGCTCGGCCTGGTGCACCTCCCGGTCGTCGGCCCCCTCTTGACCGAGCTGTCTGAGCTTCCCCCCGCCTTCGTCGCCTCGCTGCTCGTCGGCGTGCTGGTCTCGCTCGGTGATCGTCGCGGTCAGAGGCGGTTGAAGGACGCGGGGATCGACGAGGAGCTGGCAGCGGCCCTGCGTTGACGGCCAGGGCGCGCTGCGTCGCCGCCGGCCTTCGGCGGCTTGTCTTCCGAGCAGGTGTTGGAGCGGAGGCGAGGCCAGGTGGCGGCGTGGATGGTTCGGGCGCGTACGAGCGGAGTCGGGGATCGCGGGGGGTCGGCTTGCGTGAGGGGCGTCGTCCTGAGGCGTGGCGGAGTTGGCCTGGTGTTCTCGCGTTCTCGCGCAGGAGAGGTCGAGCGGAGGCGAGGCCCACCAAAGAGGAAAGGCGTCACCGGAGAGGGTGACGCCTTCGTGTTGAGCGGGCTCGCGGTGATGGGCCGCAGCGCCGCAGGCTAGACGCCGTGTCGGGCGTTCTCCCGCTCTTGAGCCCGCTTCTTGGCCCGCTTCTCAGCCTTGTGCCGGGCCTTGTGCTGGGTCTTCTGGGCCTTTTGCTGGGCCTTCAGCTGGGCCTTCAGCTGGGCCTTCTGGGCCTTCAGTTGGGCCTTGTGCCGGGACTTCTGGGCCTTGCTCTGGCGTTGGCCGGCGTCGAGGAGGCCGGACTCGCGGAGTTCGCGGCTGAGCTCGCGCTCGACCTTCGCCATCTCACGCTCGGCCTTCGCCAGCTCGCGCTCGATCTGCTGGCGCATCGGCTCGCTGAGGCCCGCCAGGTCCCTGTCTAGGAGCTCGCGCTTTGCCTCGGCGATCTCGCGCTTGGCCTCGGCAAACTCCTGCTTGATCTCCTTGAGGTCGTCCTTGCCCAGGAGCCCTGACTTCGCGATCTCTCCGAGCAGCTCATCGCCGAGCATCATCTCGGCCTGGCTTTTTTGCGGCGGTGAGGCCATCAGGCCGCCGAGGTCGAGGTCAAGGTCGAGGTCGAGGCCGAAGTTGAGGTCGCCGAGACCGTCGACGCCGTCGACGTCGAACTCCACGACCATCGGAGCATCGCGATGGTTGTCGATTCGGAGGACGTGACGGGGGGTGGGCGGCACTTGGCGCTCTGTGCAGCCCTCCCGCGCGCCAGCGCGCTTGACCTCGACGTGCAGGCGATCGCTGTGCGCCGGCGGGACCGGGCGCGGAGCTTCGAGGCGACGGGCCCGGGCCTCGAGGCGACGGGCTCGCTCGCTCGCCCGCCGGGCCTCGTCGTCCGCCTCGCGGATCTCGGCGGCGAGCTGCCGACGCTCGCGGTCGATCCGCGCCTGACGACGCTCCGCCTCGCGTGCATCTCGCTCGGCTCGGCGACGCTCGCGGCGGAGCTCACGACGGCTGAGGTCGGAGCTGGCCGTGAGCGCCGAGACCGCGAAGGGGGCCATCGCGTTCGAGTAGGAGTTGAAGACCATCGAGCTCCTGCCGTCGTCGACGGGGTCGCCGACCAGGGTCCGATGCCAGGAGTCACAGCCCTCGTCGGCCGAGCCGTAGGGGCAAAGCTCGGCCGTCTCCTCGACGTCGTCGACCGACGGGAGGGTGTTGTTCCTCGCCGCGGAGACCGAGGGCGCGAGCCAGGCGAGCGCGCCGAGGATCGCGAGGCCGAGGCCGACCCGCTGATGACCGCTCAGGCGTCGGCGGTCGGCGGGCATCACCAGGCGGCGGATCCGATCGACGATCGGCGACTGGGGCCGCGCCATCGCGCTGGCGAGGGAGAGGTGGGGGCTCTTCATCCAGCCGGCGACCCGCTCGATGCACTTGGCGAGGGCGAGGCCGTCGCCGGTGCGCTCACGGGCCCAGGCGTCGCAGAGGAGCTCGGAGTTGTCGACCATCCGCTGGCGGACCATCCGCAGCAGCGGCTGGAAGAAGAAGACCGACTCGAGCACCGCGCTCGCGGTCAGCCACTCCGGGTCGCGGCGGACCAGGTGGGCGATCTCGTGGGCGAGCATCGCCTGGAGCTCCGCCGGCGGGAGAGCTCCCTCGTCGAGGACCCGCGTCGGCACGCAGATCTCGCGGCCGACCAGCGCCACCGGCGAGGCGATCGCGTCGGTCGTCGACAGGCGCATCGCCTTGCCTCCGGGGGTGTCGGCGGTGAGCTCGATGAAGAGCTCTAGCGCGGGGTCTTCGACGGTCGCCCGCCGGTCCTTGAGGTGGCGCTTCAGGTCCCGCACCCGCCTGGCGAAGAGGCCGAGCGAGAGGGCTGAGCCGGCGCCCAGGAGGCCGAGGAGCAGCGCTGCGAGGTCGGGCGTGAGGGCGCCGAGGGGCGCCGAGGGGGTCGGGGTCGGGACGATCGGCGCCGCAGCAGCGGTTGTCATCGCCGCGGTCGCCATCACCGGCGGGGCGGGCCTGGGCGAGCTCGAGGTCGAGAACACCACCACCGAACCGGAGTCGGAGATGATCACCTGGCTCGACGGAGGCGGAGGGGGCGGGGCGTCCGGCAGGAGGAAGGCCGGCGGCGCAGCTGCGACCGCGGCCGCGGCGACGGGCGCGGTGGTGGCCGGAGTCTCGCTCAGGGCATAGCTTCCGCCGAGCCCGCCGACGCCGAGGCCGAAGTGGAGCGACGCGGTCGCGAGCGGTCCGACGAGCGCGACCTTCCAGAGGAGATCACGGGCGGTCGGGCTGATGTCCTTGCGGTAGCGGACGATCAGGGCGACGGCCGTGATCATCAGGGTGCTGTGGATCGTGTAGGTGGCGACCCATGCGAGGGCGTCCAGGGTCCAGGGGGCGAACTCACTCATGGTCAGACTCCTTGGAGTGCTCGGCCTCGGCGATCAGGCGCCGGACCTCGGCGAGGTCATTGCGGGTGATGTCGCTGCTGCGCAGCAGGTGGGAGACGAGGGCGGTGACGTCGCCGTCGAAGAGGTTGTCGGTGACACGGGTGACCATCGATTGCCGGATCTCGCTCTCGGCGATCGCCGGTTGATAGACGAAGCCGCGGCCCTCCCGCCTTGTGAGGACAAGGCCGCGCTTGGAGAGGCGACCGAGGAGGGTCGACACGGTCGTCTGGGCGAGGTCGCGCCCGGAGTCGGCGAGGATCCGCTGGATCTCGCTGGCTCCGGCCTCGCCGCGCTCCCAGAGCGCGCGCATCAGCGACAGTTGAAGGTCAGAGAGCTGGAAGTCGTCAGGCATCGGAAAACTACAACTGTAGTTCAACTACACCTGTGGCGGGAATCCTGTCAAGGGACAAATTCGGCATCGTTGCAGCGATCTGACGCGAGGCGCTGCTTTCGCCGGTGAGGAGACCAGGGCGAAGATGTGCGCGTTAGAAGCTCTCCATGGACCGTCGCGATCTTGAGCTCTCTCGCCCTTGCCCGATCGATCTCGACAGCCTCGGGGTCGACCGCAGTCAGGAGCGAGTCTTCTGCTCCCATTGCAGCGCTCATGTCACGGACATCTCCAAGATGCGGGAGGCTGAGGCCGCCGCCTTCGTCGCGGCGAAGCGTGGCTCGGGCGTGTGCATCTCCTACCTCTGCGACAGGGAGGGCAACGTCCGCTTCGCCGACAGCGAGCTTGGCGGGGCAGAGCTAGGCGCGTTGGAGGTTCCAGCGAGCATGAGGCCAGCGCCTCCGCTCGTCCCGCTGGCCCGGCTTCGTCGCCCTGCCGCACGTAGGGCCGCTGCGCTCGCCGCCCTCGCGCTCGCCGCCTGCACGCCGCACGGTGAGCATGACGAGCCCTATGTCGAGAGCGTCGACGATATCGTGATGGAGCGGACGAGCCCTGAGATTCCCCTGGCAGAGAAGCCGAGCGAGCTCCCGCCAGTCGAGGAGCCAGCCGAGGAGGTCGCGGAGGTCGGAGAGACGCCGGAGCTGGCCGAAGAGCCCTGTGGTCCCGAGGTGAGGGCGGAGGCGGAGACGCAGCCGAGAAAGCGGCAGCGCGGCAAGTTGGCCCGGGCCAAGACCGTGCCCGACTGGGACCGGGTCGACGGCGGTATCTAGAGGTCCCGCGCGCACTCCTGCCCTCGTGTCACTTCGGGCGTTCCACGGTCGTTCCACGGTCGTGGGCGGGTCCTCGCATGCGTAGGTCCACCTCTGCAAAGCCGGGCCCTGGATCGCGAGCTTTCTTCATATGGCTCTAGGGATATGTCAGTGGAAATCGCCGAGGCTCGCGCCAGTCCGCGCATAGGACGAAAAATGTCGACCAGAATCCCGGGGGCCGAGCGATGTACATCGTTAGGATCGACCCATGATGGTAGGAAAAAAGAACCTTGAATGGCTAATGTCCTTAGGATTGGTATTTGCGGTCGGCGCCTGCAGCGGCGATGACACGGCGGTCGGTGAGAGTCAGACGTCGACCGGCGGAGAGAGCGAGTCGACCTCGACCTCGACGACCGGGACGAGCGACGCGACGGTCGGCGAGAGCGAGACGGAGGGCGGTAGCGGTGGCGCCTCTAGCGACACCGGGACGACGACAGACACGACGACGGACACGACGACGGACGCGACGAGCGACACGACGACGGACACGACGACGGACACGACGACGGACACGACGACGGACACGACGACGGACTCGACGGGCGTGGTGACGGGTGGGCCTACGTGCGGGAATGGAAACGTCGACGACGGCGAAGAGTGCGACGACGGCAACGATGACGATTCAGACGCCTGTCTCAGCAACTGTGTCGCCGCTGTCTGCGGGGACGCGGAGGTCCAGGCTGGGGTTGAGGAGTGCGACGACGGCAACGACGACGAGAGCGACGATTGCACCAGCCTATGCGCCGCGCCGACCTGCGACGACGGGATCCTGAGCGGTGACGAGAGCGACGTCGACTGCGGCGGTAGCTGTGACGCCTGTGAGCTGGGCGGAGCTTGCGGGGGCTCCGAAGACTGCGGGGTGGGCGTCTGCGACGCGGGCGTCTGCGCCGTGCTCGCGAGCTGCAAGGCGATCCTCGCCGCCGAGCCAGAGGCTGGCAGCGGCGCCTACACGATCGACGTCGACGGCGAAGGGGAGATCGAGCCCTTCGAGGTCCAGTGCGATATGGACACCGACGGCGGTGGCTTTACGGAGATCACGCCGATGATCGCCTGCGACAAGCTCAAGGCGATCATGGACAATGACGTCCAGGCGCCGACCGAAGGGATCGACGACGAGTGCAGGCCCTATACCCGCGACGCTAGCGGCGACCACTCTTATCATTATACGATCCCGTTTCCGCCTGGATTTACCGAGTTCTACCTCCACGAGTATGTGATGAAGGCGAACGCAGGTAATAACCACACCTCGGACCTCCACACCACCTGGACCCAGACTCTCTGGACGAAGGCCTACATTGGAGGGGGCAGGGGCGACATCTCCTTCGGCTCGGCTGAAGAGGCTGGCCCCGTCACCTCCTACTCGGACACCCTCCCCGGCAACGTCAGCTGCCTCGACTGCGAGACCGCTTGGCCGGGGATGATGACGATCTATCAGACCGCTATGGAGTCGAAGGCGTTCAGGATCGGCTGGGGCGAGGCCGGCGGCGAGGCGGAGGGCTGGTATCCCTGGTGGTCCGGGACGATCCGCGTTCGCTAGGAGGTCGTGGCTCGCTGAGCTGAGCTGAGCTGAGCTGAGCTCGTGTCCCCCGTCGCATCATCCCCGACGACTGTCGTCGGGGCGAGGCGGCGTGGGGTCTGCGCTCTGCGCTCGCCGCTCATCGGCGATGGACACACGTCCAACGCGGGCGCAGGGGGCTGGCTCTGACAGGGCTTGGCTCGTCCTCGGCCGAAGGGCGCACTCCTCAGAGCGAGAGGAGGAGCAGGACAAAGCCGACGAGGAAGAGTCCGCGGCCGATCGCATAGGCGCGCAGGTAGTCCGGGTGGAGGCGCAGGCGACGGAGCCGGCGGTGGATCAGCACCTGCATGACGACCGAGAAGAGGAGCGCGGCCGGCAAGAAGATGGTCAGGAGCATGCTGGTGGTCAACGCCTCCAGGCTCATCATCAGGAAGTAGAGGCCGGCGAGGGCCGCGAGCGGCACCAGGGCGAAGAGGCGCAGGCCGGAGAAGGCTTCGACGAGCTGGCCCTTCTCCTCGGTCGAGAGCCTCCGCAGCGCTCGCTCTTGGATGATGCGGCTGACGATGATCGCCGCCAGGAACACGGCCATGCCGACGGGCGGGGGGACGAGTGGCATGCGGCACTGTAGCTGATCGTGGCGGCCCTGTGCTCGGTGAGGGCGAGGGGGCCCGCGGTCGAAGTCCGGTGTGCTCTCGCGCCGCGAGCGTCGATCCGGTCGGCTTCGACGAAACGCTGCTGTACTCGGCCGTATCACAGGTTCTGGCGGAGCTGACCGCTTCGACGGGGGCAAGCGAGGGGGCGCGGGGCCTCTGCCGCGGCCTCCGAGTAGGAGGGGGCCAGCCCGCAGGAGCAGCACTGCGGTGCCTGCCCGTGCCCCCTCACTCTGCGCCGGTGTTCTACTCTGCGTGCGCCCGCGGTTTCGGGGTAGGCTCCGCGCCATGCGACTCCTCTTCGCCTCCGCCTCCGCCTCGGCCTTCGCCGCTGCGGCCGCGCTCTCGCTCTCGCTCTTGTCGGGCTGCACACCGCCGATCCCTGCGCCCAATGACGTCGCAGCGCCGCCTGAGGACGCCGAGGTGACCGCGAGCGGCCTCGCCTACAAGGTGTTGGCGGAGGGCGCTGGGGAGAGCCCGACGGCGATGGATCGCGTGCGCGTCCACTACACCGGGTGGACCACGGACGGCGAGATGTTCGACTCTTCTGTCGCCCGCGGAGAGCCCTCAGAGTTCGGCGTCACCGAGGTGATCGCGGGCTGGACTGAGGGGCTCCAGCTGATGAAGGTCGGCGGCGAGCACCGCCTGTGGATCCCGGAGGAGCTCGCCTACCGCGGCGCTGCGGGTCGCCCCGCGGGGATGCTGGTCTTCGACGTCGAGCTGATCTCGATCGTCGACTGACCCCTGGCGAGGCGCTGACGCTGTCGAAGACCCAACGCCAGCCTGCTCGAGAGGCGGTGCGGGCTTGCCCGCGTGCGGGTCGGCTAGGGCTAGGGTGTCGGCGTCGGTCCTCCGGCGCCGCTCGCCTGGCCCAGGCGGAGCGGGTAGGTCCTGCGCTCGTCGGAAAAATTCCAGGTTAGGTTGACGGCCCAGGCGGCCTCGAGAAGGCAGCGCTCGAGCGCGCTCGGCCTGTCGGCGACGATGACATCGACGATCTCCTGGTAGGTGGTCTCGACCTGGAGGTCGACGCTCCAGTCGGCCTGGGGGCGGTGCTCTGCGACACAGGCGGAGATGCCGGTGGTCATCAGCTCGGGGATCGTCCAGGCCCGCCGAGCTCCGCCCACGCCCGAGCTGGATAGGCCACCGCCGCCGTAGCCGACGCCGCCAACACCGACGCCGCCAGCGCCGCTGCCGGTCCCTTCGAGGCCGATCAGCATCGGTCGCACACCTGGCTCGACCGCCAGGTAGGAGGTCACCGGAGAGACCGCGCGGCCGCGAAGGGCGACCTTCATCATCTGCTCGGGGCTGAGGTCGTGGTGCTCATCCTCGGAGAAGACGAAGGCCGCGGTGGCGTCGCTGAACCTGCGGTCGGCGTGGACCTTCCGGCGAAAGCTCCGGCCCCAGATCTTGCCGGTCAGGACGACCTGCCTCGGAGCGCTCTTGTCGTTGAGCATAAAGCCGTAGGCCGTGCCCTCGCGGAGCGTATCTGGCGGCGTGGGAGCGTCTTCGAGCTGGCCCAGGCCCCGGAGCACCTCGAAGTTGTCGATACCGATCGGTCGGACCAGGCCGAGGACAGCCGGGCTGAGCTCCTTGTGGGCGCTCCAGTCGGCGCTATCGAGGCCGTAGAGCACGCCGCCGCTCGCCTCGGGGATGGCCGCGAGCGGGTGGGCGTCGTCGCGGAAGAGGCGGGTCTCGGAGGCGCTCTCGTGGGGGATGACGATGTGGGCGATGGTGCCGCGGGGCGCCCCCTTGAGGGCGAGCGCGGCGTCGTCGTTGGCGAAGCGCGAGCGCAGGAGGCCGTCGGTCAGGAGGACGATCCGCTTGGGGCCGGGGCGACCCTTGAGGGCAGTGGCGGCGACCTCGAGGCCGCGCTCTAGGTGGCTGCCGTTGCCCTGCTCTAGGGCTCCGCTCTCCTCGGCGAGCGCGAGCTCCCTCCACAGGTCATCGCCGCGCTGAAAGTCGCCGGTGAGCCGCTGGGCGTGCCGGCGAAAGACGACGATCTCGGCCTTCGCGTCGCTGACATGGGCCATGTAGGCCCTGGCGATGTCGACCTGTGAGGAGACGGAGGCGGCGGAGCGCGACGCGTCGAGGACGAAGACGACGCTGGCCCGGCGCGGTAGTTCGCGCAGCTGCGGAGCGGCCTCGACCTCGAGGCGGAGGAAGTTGATCCCGTCGGCGACGACGACCCTGCCGAAGCGGGCCTCGACGTCGCGGATCGTCGGCGGCTCGATCTCGAAGATGGCGAGGCTCTCCGCACCGCCTCCCTGGGGGGCGTCGGGGATGAAGACCGGGACATCGCTGGCGGTGATGCTGCGGAACTTCATCGCGCTCGGCGGAGGACCCGCGGCGAGCTCGAGGCTCCAGGCGTCGAGCGTGCCGACGTCGAGCCCGGCGTGGTCGGAGACGACGAGGTGCCAAGCGCCAGCGATCTGCGTGTCGTCGTCGAACTCGACGTCGAAGCTGCTGTGCACGTCATTGTCGCTGCTCTCGAAGTCGGCGACGAAGATCCGCCGCCCCGCCGGGGTGACGAGCTCGAGCTGGAGGTCGCCAGAGTAGGTGTGATCGATGTCGACCGAGAGCTTCGCTGCCCTGGCCGTGCCGGTCTGCGCGACCTCGAGGCGGCTCCAGGCGTAGCTCGCGGAGGGGCTCGGGGCGCCCTCGCCGATCCAGGGCCGAGACTGCGGCGCGCCGAGGACCACGGGGGTGTCCGGCGCCGCCGGCTTGCCGTCGATGAGGATCGTCGTGGTCAGGTCTCCGTGCCCGGGGTCGATCCGGATCTGCGGCGTGGCGAGCGGGCGTTGACTCCCGCTCTCGGCGACAAAGCGCGGGTAGGAGAGCAGGTACCTGCCCGCGCGGTAGTGGAGCGGCGCGGTGAGGGTGTACTCGACGGTGCTGGTCTGGCCCGGGAGCACTGGGAAGACCTGGAGGTGCATGCGGTCGGCCCAGACCCACTGCATCAGCGCGGGATCCTTGGGCTTCCAGGCGCCGAGGGAGGTCAGCTCGCGGTACTTCTCCGCCGCCTCTTCGGCCTCGAGGAGATCGGCGCTGTACCAGCGATCACGGGCTCGAATCCGCAGGCCGGTGACCGCGGCGCCGGTCGGCAGATCGATGTCGAGCTGGGCCTCGTCGGCGAGGATGCCGGTGTTGGCGAAGGTCCGCCGGACAGTGTAGATCGCCAGCCCCTCGTCGATCCGCAGCTCGACTGAGTGGGAGACCTCGGCGAGCGGCTGTGAGCGGGTCGAGGAGAGCTCGTCGGCTGCGGCCTCGGAGCCCATCAGGAGCCCGAGGAGGGGGGCGATGAGGGCGATGAGCTTCGCGCTGCGGATCATGACGCTGCTATGACAGCGCCGCCCGCGGAAAGTTCCGCGCCGAGCTCTCCGCCGGCCTTCGTCGAGGATCGAGCCGCTCGGCTCCCGCGCCGGCGGGACCTCGGCCTCGCCCATGAGCTCCAGGGACATCGCGCTCGATCCCGCGGGCCGCTCGGCGTGATCGGCACGTCGTCGGGCCCGGTCCTAGCTGTCTCCTGGGGCGTCGCCAGGGCTGAGGGGCATCGACAGCGAGATCGCGTCGCGGCCGCTCTCCTCGGGCTGCGGCAGGGTGGTCGCGAAGAGCGACTCTCGCATGCACTCCAGGAGGATTGGATCGACGAGCTCGTTGGCCTCGCCGGGTCTGACCGCCTCGATCAGCCCGCCGATCTCCTCGTCGCCGATGATGTCGATGTCGAGGACCAGGAGCCCCGCAAGCTCGGGGTTGTCGTGGCGGGCGAGGGTGTAGCACTCGTCGGCGAGGGGCATCAGCTCTTCGTTCATCACCTTGAGCAGGTAGCCGTGGTTGCCGGTGCGATCCTTGAGGTCGGCGGGGGGAGGCGCTGTGTCCTCGTCGTCGTCGCTCTCAGGGCGTCCTTCGTCGCGAGCGCGGCGACCATCGTCATTCGTATCATCACTCGTATCGTTCTCGGCGTCGACCTGGTCCGCCCGGTCGCGGCCTCCGGTCGCGCGGGCTTGGAGGGCGTCGATGATCTGCCTGCGCATCCTCTCGCGCTCGGCGGGGGTCTTCTTCGGCCGTCGGGTGCGGCTCGGCTCGGTCGAGGTTGCGCCGCGCTCCGACAGGTTTGCCTCGGCTCGCGGCGATGACTGCTCAGCGGTCACGAGCGGCTCACGAGTGGCGATTTCCTCGTCCCTCGGCGCGAGGAGGAGGACGAGGGCGGTGACGAGACCTGCGAGGGGGACAAGGAGGATCGTCGTGCGCACGTCTTCCGATATCACGGAGGGGCTCGGAGCTGACGCGGTAGGGCGAGCATCACGTGGTAGGCTCACCTCGCTGACGGTCCTATGGAGAAAGCGCCGAGCAAGGCTGTGCCTCCTCCGCTGGACCCGGTTGGTCAGGCGCCGGGCGCTGGCGCCGTCGGGAGTTCGGCGGAGAAAGACCCGCGGATTGGCACGCTCGTCGCCGACCGCTACCGGATCCTCGACACCCTAGGCGAGGGCGGGATGGCGATGGTCTACCTCGCCGAGGATGTCGAGCGTGACCGGCCCTGCGCGGTCAAGGTGCTCGACCCCAGCGTCGTCGATGACGAGAGCATCGTCGAGCGGTTCTTGCAGGAGGCCCTCGCAGCGTCGGCGATCGACCACGAGAACGTGATCGAGGTGCTCGACTGCGGCCGGTCGGCGGACGACCACGTCTACATGGTCATGGAGATGCTCCAGGGCGAGGACCTCGCCGACATGCTCGCCCGCGAGGGGCGGGTGCCCTGGTCTCGGGCGCGGCCGATGCTCCTCCAGATCTGCGCAGCTCTCAGGGTCGTCCACGCCAAGGGGATCATCCACCGCGACATGAAGCCGGAGAATTGCTTTCGGATCTATCGCGACGGGTCCGAGGATTTTATCAAGGTGCTCGACTTCGGCATCGCCAAGATCACCGGCGAGCAGGTCGAGGGTCCGCGCGCCCTCACCCAGACCGGGATGATCTTTGGCACCCCGGAGTACATGTCGCCGGAGCAGGCGGCGGGGCGGACCGCCGATCACCGCACGGACATCTATTCGCTCGGGGTGATCCTCTTCCACCTCTTGACCGGAGACGTGCCCTTTCGCGAGGCAAGCCCGACGGTCACCTTGGTCAGGCACATGGTCGAGGAGGTGCCGGTCCCGAGCATCTTCGCCGCCGACGCCGGGATCACAGGGGCGCTCGACGACGTGATCCTGCGCTGCCTCCACAAGGATCCCGCCCATCGCTACCAGAGCATGGGCGAGCTGGCTGTGGCCCTCGAGCGGATCGACGAACACGGGGTGCTCCTGACGCCGCCGCCGTGGGAGCAGAGCGCGGCGGAGATCCCCTGGGAGCGGGAGAGCGAGGAGTTCCGCGACTATCGGCCCTACGGGGTCGACGAAGACTTCGGTGATGTCGAGGATATGCTCCCGAGCCGAGCGCCCGGGATGGTGGTGCTGGTGCTGGTGCTCGCGGCGTTCGCCGGCGTCGTCGCCTACATCCTCCTCGGGTCGTAGCGAGTGCTGGCGGGCGCACAGAGAGCCCGCAGGGGTCGCCCTCGACCTCCCCGGCCCCGACCCGCCAAGACGTGTACGGGGG
>Ga0316189_10002198_pt1 | contig 19186 bp, 16 predicted proteins | sample LowCovwburrow_MG_FD_204930 | JGI IMG/M metagenome (GOLD analysis project Ga0316189, IMG submission 204930) | Coastal sediment microbial communities from Maine, United States - Lowes Cove worm burrow | ecosystem: Environmental > Aquatic > Marine > Coastal > Sediment | place: USA: Maine...
CACGCTGGGTAAGGGGACCCCGTTGCTCTTCAACAGTCTCGATTACATTCTGTTCCTGGGCATTGCTGTCTCGGGGTTCTGGCTGTTGGCTCGACACGCCCAGCTCCGCATCATCTTCGTGTTTGTCGCGTCCTGCCTCTTCTACATGGCATGGCACCCGGCCTATATCGTCCTGATCCTCGGGTCCACGGTGGTCGACTTCGTGGCTGGCCTACGAATTCACGCCACGGAGAACGAACAGGCCCGAAAGCGCTGGTTGCTGGTGAGCCTGGTGTCGAACCTCGGGCTCCTCGGCTTGTTCAAGTATTTCAACTTCGGCTCCCAGGCGACCGCCGACGTACTGCATCTCTTCTTCGGCATCACGATCGAGAACCCGCCATTCCTCGACGTCCTGCTCCCCGTCGGGATCTCGTTCTACACGTTCCAAACGCTCAGCTACACGATCGACATCTACCGACGAAAGCTCGAGCCGACCCGCAACTTCTTCCAGTTTGCCTTCTTCGTCACGTACTTCCCGCAGCTCGTGGCGGGCCCCATCGTCCGCGCGTCGCAGCTCCTCCCCCAACTCCAGCAGAAGATCACGCTGAAGAACGAGCAGGTGACGCAAGGCCTGTTCCTGATCGCGACCGGCATGATCAAAAAGGTCGCCATCGCCGACTACCTCTCGGTCAACCTCGTCGACCGTGTGTTCGATCAGCCCGAGCTCTACAGCGGCGCGGAGGTCGTCATCGCCCTCTACGGCTTCACCATGCAGATCTACTGTGACTTCAGCGGCTACACCGACGTGGCGCGGGGGTCTGCGAAGCTCATGGGTCTCGAGCTCCCGGAGAACTTCGACCGGCCCTACCAATCGGCAAGCCCGGCCGAGTTTTGGCGCCGGTGGCACATCACGCTTTCGACCTGGCTCCGCGACTACCTCTACTACCCGCTCGGCGGATCGCACGTTGGCCCCGCGCGCGCGTACTGGAACCTATGGCTCACGATGTTCCTCATCGGGATCTGGCACGGCGCGTCTTGGACCTTCGTTTTCTACGCGCTTCTACAGTCGATGGCCATGGTGACGCACCGCTTCTTCTACCGCCGCTCGGGTCGGACCCGCGACACGGTCGACTCTTGGGAGGTTCACGCCTTCAAGGTGTTTTGGGCCCTGCAGTTCGTCGTGTTCTCTCGCATTCTGTTCCGCGCGACCAGCCTGCAGAATGCGGCTGACGTCACCGCGCGTCTCGGCAGCGGCACCTTCTCGGTTGGCCAAATCTCTCTGGGCATTTGGTTGCTACTCATTTTGACTTTCGCCGCGCACTACACGCCAAAGCGCTGGTTTGAATCGCTGGAGCTTCGCTTCAAGACGATGCCGGCCCCCGCGCAGGGCGTCACCCTCGCCGCAGTCGGCATTGGGTTGAGCCTCGTCGCCACGAGCCAAGTGGTCCCCTACATCTACTTTCAGTTCTGATGCTCAAACGAATCTCCCAACAGCTCACGCCTCTGCAGCACCTGACCACGGTGACCGTGTTCATGCTGGCAGCCTGCGCGATGACGTACGTGATTCCGCCGATGCACGAGCTCCGGCCTTGGATCCCCGGCGAAGAGGAGTTCCCGGTCATTCGCTTGTTCAGCCAGTGGGGCGACATCCCGGCATTCGCTGGCCACGGTGGTTCCTATCGCGGGTCGGCCGAGTCCGCGAAGGCATCCGAGCGACTCGCGGACGCAGTCGGCGAGACGGTCGCTGCCAACCTCGGCTCCAAGCCGGTTGTTAAGCCACCACCCGAGGACGCGCTCAGGATCAACACGAGCGAGTACGAGGGCATCTCCGTTCGCATCGAAGACCCTACGGGCCGCGGGATGCAACCCTTCTACGAAGCGCTCGAACGGACTGCGCGAGGGGAGGAAAGAGCGGTTACGCGCGTCGGCCACTACGGTGACTCGAGCATTGCCACCGACCTCATCACCTCGACGGTGCGCGAGAACCTCCAAGCGCGGTTTGGGGACGCAGGGCACGGTTTCGTGCTCGCGGCAAAGGGGTACATTCCATACAAACACCGCGGCGTTCGCCAATCCTCGAATCCAGATTCTTGGGAAACGAGAGAAGTCGCTCGACGACAAGACCGCCACGGTCGCTACGGCTATGGCGGCGTGCAATCGCGCGCAATCCGCGGTGCATGGGCGCGCGTCGGGACCGCGAAGCGGGGTGACGTCGGAACCCGCGCCTCGCGCTTCGACATCTACTACGAGGAGCAGCCGCGGGGTGGGAAGTTCTCGGTACGCCTCGACGATGGGAAGCGCGAAACCGTCTCGACGAAAGCCGATGCTTTCGGCGACGGCGTCTTTTCGATCGAGGCGCCAGATGGGCCGCATGCCATCGAGTTTCGCTACTCGCGAGGCGGCCCCGTTGACTTCTACGGCGTCGCGGTCGAGCGGGACGGACCGGGGGTCGTCTACGACTCGCTTGGCCTCGTCGGCGCACGCGCCAATCGGCTTCTCAACTTCGACGCATCGCACATCAGGAGCCAGATCGAGCGCAGAGGTGTGAACCTCATCGTGCTCGGTTTCGGCGGCAACGAAGCGAGCGATGACCGGACCGAGGATGAGTTCTACGAGGACTTCCGCGAGGTGCTCGAGCGGATGCGACAAGGACGACAGGACTTGGGCTGCCTCGTGTTGTCCCCGCTGGACCAGGCCCGACGCGAGCGCGGCCGTATCCGCACGCTCCCAACGCTCCCGCGCATCATCGCGGCGCAGCGCCGCGCGGCGTTCGACTCGGGGTGTGCGTTCTATGACACCTGGCAAGCGATGGGCGGAGAGAACGCGATGCGCCGCTGGTACAAGGCGCAGCCGCGGCTCGCCATGGGGGACTTCCGCCACGCAACGCCCGCCGGATACGAGATCATCGGCAATATGTTCTACAAGGCGATTCTGGCGGGTTTTGCCGACTACTTGGCAGGCGATTCGCCCGGAGCGTCGGGCTCGGCGGCTTCGGGCAGTACCCCCGCGTCCGCCGATTCGAGAGACGCGGTCGACTCGGGTTCGCCGGACTCGGACACGCCTTCGAGCAACGCCGACAGCAACACCTCGCCCAAGCGCTGATACCCGAGCCGGGTGTAGTGGATGTGGTCCTGCGATGCGTAGGCAGGATCGCTGGCGGCCCATTGGACCATGGAGAGCGAGCCGCCTTGGAAGGCAACGAGATCGAAAAAACCGCATCCATGTTCGAGCGCGACGCGATGCTGAATCTCGATCAATCGCGCGGTCCGCGTGCGATCTTCGAAGACCCGCTCTTCCACCTGCATCGGCCGATCGGACGGGCCGATCAGGAGACACGAGGCCTCAGGCACCGTGTCGCGCATGCGTTTGAGCACGGCCCGGAGATCGCGTTCGTAGTCTTCCAGCGGCGACTCGTCGCCACTCTCGTTCGTTCCGTAGGCGAGGACCACCAGGTCGGGGTCTCTGCGCTGAAGGTGCTCGCGATAGATCGCCTCGTTCCAGAGGAGCTGGTAGCGGGCACGAGAGCCGTTGATGCCGAGCGTGTCGACGATGACGCCCGGCTTGTCGCGCTCGACGGCGACGCCAAACAGCCAAACCGGTCGACGACTGAGGGTTCGGATCTCGAAGCGATGGCCGGCGTCGGGTACGCGAAACTTCGCGTACGCGGTTGACGCCTTCGAGGCCCGCGTGGAGATCCGGCGCGCACGGCGGCCGTCGATCAGGATGTCCATGTCACCGCCGCGCGGGTGCTCGAGGTAGTAGAGCTCGAAGAAGTCGGCCGTTCGGCCTTGCTCGTTGTCCTCGGTCGTGCTCACCGCGCCGAAGGAGCCAGGAAGCGTGCTGCTCATCGCGACGCCTGCGAGCCCGACGAGCTCCACCTCGCTGTCACCCACTCGAATCCGATGGGTCTCCCAGCGCTTGCCGTCGCTTTCGATATTGATATCGCGGTGGCGGTAGGTTCGCCACGGGTGCACCGGGACGACGAAGCCATGCCCTGCGTCGCCGTAGCGGCTTTGGAGCTCACGGCGGATGTAGCCGGTGAACAGGTCGCTCGCGACGTGGGAGGCGCCCCAGAACGCGAGGCGGGCTTGACCTTCGCCCGCCGCGGCTCGCAACAGCGCTTCGTGGAACGCCTGCATCGACTTGCCATCGCGATCCTCGATGGCGATGTCGAGACCGAGCTTGTCGGTCGGCGGCGGCTGCAACAACTTCGGCCCCATGCGCTGAGACGAGCGCACCGCGTTCAGAACGGCAGTCTCGTCGATGGCTGCCGGCGTCTTTGGCGAGGCATCCGCAGAAGTGCTCGATGCGCCGTAGCCGAGCGTCCACACGCCCGCCAACATCACCCCGACCAGCACGACCGCCAACGGCGAGCCCCATAGTTTCCCGAGCCGCACGCCCTCACAATGGCGATCCCGCTCGATCCAGTCAAATTGACGTGAAAACGTGTCGGAAGTCGGCCATGATGCGCGCCATGAAATCCCGCGAAGTGCTCCTGTCGAACTCCCTCTTCCAGGTGGCACGGCTGACGTTCGAGGGTCCGGATGGCAACGAAATCGTGCGTGACGTCATCGAGCACCGCGGAGCATCCGTGATCCTCCCGCTCCTCGACGACGGCCGCGTCATCTTGATTCGGAACATGCGGCGCACGGTCGGCAAGGTCCTCTGGGAGCTTCCGGCGGGTACCCTAGACCCGGGCGAGACACCCGAAGCCTGTGCTGCGCGGGAGGTCGAGGAGGAAACCGGCTATCGTGCCGGGACGATCAAGCCGCTCACCGCGTTTTATGCCTCCCCGGGCATTCTCGACGAACGCATGCACGGCTTCATCGCCACCGATCTCACGCCGAGCGCCCAGAACCTCGACGCAGACGAAGAGATCGAGGTGTTCCCGATCCCTCAATGGCAGGTACGGGACATGCTCAAAGACGGCCACATCGAGGACGCGAAGACCATCGCACTGCTCCTCTACTGGATGCACATGTACACGCCGTAGGGGCGACGATGGAGCTGCTGACCCGAATTCAAGAGAACTGGATCGTCCTGCTGATCCCGGTGATCAGCGCGATCGTCGGTTGGTTCACGAACGTCGTGGCGATCAAGATGATGTTCCACCCGGTCGAGTTCTTGGGGATTCCTCCGTACCTCGGCTGGCAGGGTGTCATCCCCGCCAACGCGCTCCGGCTGGCAAAGGTGTCGAACACACTGATCACGGAGAAGCTTCTGTCGCTCCGCGAGCTCTTCGACGAGACGTTCAACGCAGACTCGTTCACCGGCAAACTCGGGGCGGTCATCGATGACGTCACCGAGCAGATCATCGACGAAGTCGCCAACAAGCACGCGAAGGCCATGTGGGACAATGCCGGCGAGTTCATGCAGAACAAGGTCCGCCAGCAAGTGCGTGCGGAGGTCGTTCAGGTGTCTCACGCAATCGCGCTAGACATGGCGGACAACATCGACAGCATCATGGACATCGAGCGGACGGTCCTCGAGGCCATCGACCGCCACAAGGCGTTGATGGGCGAGATGTTCTTCGAAGTCGGCCACCAAGAGTTCAAGTTCATCGAGCGCTCCGGCCTCTACTTTGGCTTCCTCTTCGGGATCTTTCAGATGATCGTGTGGGTGCTGTACCCCGCTCCGTGGATCCTCCCGGCAGCGGGTTTTGGCGTCGGCTATCTCACCAACTGGATCGCGATCAAGCTGGTGTTCGCGCCGCGTGAGCCGGTGAAAGTCGGACCGATCACGGTTCAGGGGCTCTTCCACAAGCGACAGCCGGAGGTCGCCGAAGCGTTCGGCCGCATCGTCGCGACTCGGGTGCTCAGCGCGGACAACATCGTGCGCACGGTCATGGAGAGCCAAGGCGCGACGCGCATGAACGAGATCGTCGAGCACCGAGTCGGCGAGCTCATCGCGAAATACGAGGCTCACCCGATGGCGCAGCTGGTGCTTCCCGAAGCGGAGCGCCCTCCAGTCCGCGCCGAGGTACTCGACCGCATCAAGGCTGAATGGCCGAAGCCCGGCGGCTTCTTTCATACGTTCGCAGGCGAATCGGTCGACCTCCACGGCGAGCTCGAGCGCCGCATGAAAGCGCTCGACCGTGAGAGCTACGAAGGCGTGCTTCGCCCCGCCTTTCAGCAGGACGAGTGGAAGCTCATCGCTGCCGGGGCCGTCTTGGGAACCTGCGCCGGCGTCCTCCAGCTCGTGTACATCTTCGGTGATGCCATGGAGCGCTTGAGCAGGTAGAACCTGCCTGTGCTGGCCCTGCGCCCCCCCAACCGCTAAACACTACGTCGTGCAAGACACCGCCACCCTCCTCGTTTGCTGTCCGGACCGCAAGGGCCTCGTCGCCGCGCTTGCGCAGGTGCTCTATGGACACGGCGCCAACATCCTCGACGCCGACCAACACACTGACCCGGTGGCGGGGCAGTTCTTCCAGCGCATCAAGTTCGACATGTCGGAGCTCCACACCGATCGTCGGAGCCTCGAAACGGCGATCACGGAGGTCGCCGAGCGATTCTCGATGAGCTGGCGGCTGTGTGATCGTCTCCATCGCTACAAGACCGCGCTCTTCGTTTCGAAGTACGACCACTGCCTCTACGATCTTCTGCTTCGCCAACGGTCCGGCGAGCTCGCCACCGATATTCCACTGATCATCAGCAACCATGCCGACCTCGAGCCGGTGGCTCGCCAGTTCGACATTCCATTCCACCACGTACCGATCACGAAAGATACGAAGGCGGAACAAGAAGCTCGGGCCCTGGGGCTGTTGAAGGAGGCCGGCGTCGACCTCGTCGTGCTCGCCCGCTACATGCAGATCCTCACCGATGATTTTCTGAAGGCGTTCAGCGGCCAGGTGATCAACATTCACCATTCGTTCTTGCCGGCGTTCATGGGGAGCAAGCCCTACCACCGCGCGTTCGAACGGGGCGTCAAGCTCATCGGCGCGACGGCGCACTACGCGACCGCGGAGCTCGATGAAGGCCCCATCATCGAGCAGGACGTCGTCCGTTGCTCGCATCGCGACTCGGTGGAGGACCTGGTCCGCAAAGGCCGTGATTTGGAGAAGGTCGTGCTCGCGCGCGCCGTTCGCTGGCACCTCGATGATCGAGTTCTAGTCTATGACAACAAGACCGTAGTCTTCAGTTAGGAGCGCCCATGTCGGAACGAGCCAAACTTACCATCGACAATGCCGTTGCGACGGTCCGCCTGTCGCGGCCCGACAAGCTCAACGCCCTCGACGAAGCCATGTTCGAAGGCGTGATACGCGCGGGCGAGCAGATCATGGCCGACAAGAGCGTACGCGCCGTCGTGCTTCATGGTGAAGGCAGGGCGTTTTCAGCAGGCCTCGATTTCGCTTCGTTCATGGGGAAGCCTGATCTGATGCAGAAGTTGCTCGCACGGGGGGAGAAAAGCCCCGCCAACATGGCGCAACGCATTGCCTGGATCTGGCAGGAAGTGCAGGTGCCCGTGATCGCCGCCGTCCACGGCGTCGCATTCGGAGGCGGCCTGCAGATCGCGCTCGGCGCCGACCTCCGCTACGTCGCCGCGGACGCGCAGCTTTCGGTGCTCGAGATCAAGTGGGGCCTCATCCCCGACATGAGCATCACGCAGACGCTCACCCGACTCGTGCCGCTCGACATCGCGAAAGAGCTAACCTTCACCGGACGCATGATCTCGGGCACGGAGGCGGTCGATCTCGGCCTCGCCACCAAGGTGAGCCAAGACCCACTCGCCGACGCACTCGAAACCGCAAAGCTGATCGCCACCAAGTCCCCGCACGCCATCCGCGCCGCAAAGACATTGCTCAACGAAGCGACGACCATGTCCCGCGCCGACGCGTTGAAGCTGGAGACAGCACTCCAAGTCAGCCTCTTGGGCAGCTCCAACCAAATGGAAGCCGTGCAGGCGAACATGATGAAGAGGGATCCAGCCTTCAAGGATCCGGAGTAGGCCTCCCACCAGGTGGACTCAGTAGCCAGTTCCACAACTCCGACGTCAGCGTCAGTGTCAGCGGACCCTATCCCGCTTCAGGCGGCCGAGACACCCTCGGCTGGTAATTGCAGCAATCTGGTGCGCAGACATCCGGGGCCGGCCCGCGCTTTCCAAGCGCCTGGCGCACGGTCACACGCCCTAGCCGCTCTTCAATCAGCTCCCGAATCATCGCCACGAAGGCGGGGTGAGTTCCCACCGTCTCGGCGCGGGTCAGGGTGATCCCGAGATCGTTCGCGTAGTCCGTGGCCTCGTGATCGAGGTCCCAAACGACTTCCATGTGGTCGGAGATGAACCCAATCGGCGCGACGATGATGTCTTTGACACTAATTTGGGCCAGCGCGTCGAGGTGCTCGAGGATGTCCGGTCCTACCCATGGCACATGAGGCGGACCGCTCCGGCTCTGATAGGCGACCTGCCATCGCTCCTGCCGTGCTCCCTCGGCGACCAAACGCGCAGTCTCTTCGATCTCCTCGACGTAGTGACAGGTCGCGGCCATCGCATTGGGGATACTGTGCGCAGTGAACGCGACGCGCGCGCATTCTCGGCGCTCCTTCGGCAACGTCCCGAGCGCGGCCAGGAGCCGATCGACGTTGGCCTCGATGAAGCCGGGGTGGTTGTAGAAGGCGCGGAGCTTCTCTATGACGGGCGCGCCCTCCCCGAGGTCACGGCGCGCCTCCTCGATGTTCTCGAGGTACTGCCGGCAGCCGCTGTAGCTGCCGTAAGCAGACGTCGTGAATGCGAGCGCGCGCTTCTTGCCGTCGGCCTTCATCTTCTCGAGCGCGTCCGGGATGTATGGATGCCAGTTGCGGTTGCCCCAGTAGACCGGCAGGTCGATCCCGCTCCTGGCGAGCTCCTCTTCGAGCGCCGCGATCAACGCGCGATTCTGATCGTTGATCGGGCTCTTGCCCTCGAAGTGATTGTAGTGCGTGGCGACGTCCTTGAGCCGCTCGGGCGGCACGTTCTTGCCGCGAACGACGTTCTCGAGAAACGGCATGACGTCCGCGCGCTGCTCGGGACCGCCGAAGGAGACAACGAGAACGCTGTCGTATTCCACGTCAGAATTGCCCACGCCGTAACTCTCGCGCCTTGAGGCTGCGGTTGCAAGCCAAGAGTCTTGCCAAGCGATTCGAACCATGCTCTAGGTGGCGCGTGCGGGTGACGATCCTGGGAAGCGGGAGCGAGGGGAACGCGCTTCTTTTGGAGTCCGGAACGACCAGTGTCCTAGTCGACGCCGGATTGTCGTACCGCAAGCTCGTTCAGCGGTTTGATGCGATCGGCCGCGACATCCCACCTAAGGTTGCCGCTGTCCTGGTCACGCACAGCCACAGTGACCATGGGGCGCACGCATCGACCTACGCCACGCGCTTGGGTTGCCCGGTGCGCGCAACCGAGGTCGCGATGGGTGGGTTGCGGCTTCGCCAGTCTGCCACCCGAGAAACATTCGCGGTCGGCCGCTCGCTTCGCATCGGTGACATCGCGATCCGTTCCTGCGCGATTCCCCACGACGCGCCCCAGGTAGCACTGGTGTTCGAGACCGAGGAGACGATGCTCGGCCTCGTGACCGATCTCGGGCACGTACCCAAAGGGCTCGGTCGGTTCCTGGACGGCTGCGAGACAATCCTCTTGGAAAGCAACCACGACCCGGACATGCTCGCGACGGGGCCGTATCCGGCGTCGCTCAAGCGGCGGGTCGGTGGGTCGCTCGGGCATCTATCCAACGCGCAGGCGGGGGACTTGCTCGCGACGATCGATCACGCTCCTCGGGAGGTCGTGTTGATGCACCTCTCGGAGACCAACAATTCGCCGCAACTTGCTCGCTGCTCCGCCGAGGCTGCACTCGGGCATCGTGGGACCAAGCTCCAGATCGCCAAACAGCGGCAACCGCTCGAGCTCGGCACTGTTCGCGAGCGACAACTTCAGCTAAGTCTCTGAGGAGACTCCGATGGGACTTTGGTACGACGAGACGTTTGGCGACCACACTCGGCTCGGCCTTCGGGTCAAGGAAACCCTCTTTTCGAAAAGGAGCGCATACCAAGAAGTCGAGGTGATCGACACGGTGGGTTTCGGGCGCGTGCTGGTGATCGACAAGGTCTTCATGACCAGCGAGTACGACGAGTTCCTCTATCACGAGATGCTGACGCATCCCGCGCTCACGACAGCGCCGAGCATCGAGCGCGTTCTAGTGATTGGCGGCGGCGACGGAGGGACAGTGCGGGAAGTGCTGCGGCACCCCGAGGTGAAGCAGTGCGTCATGATCGAGCTCGACAAGCTCGTCGTCGAGGCAGCGAAGGAATACCTGCCGGGCATTGGAACGGCATGGGATGACCCGCGCCTCGATCTGCGTTTCATCGATGGCATCGAGTACGTCAAAGAGAGCAAGGACGAGAAATATGATGTCGTCCTCCTCGATGGAACCGACCCCGTCGGCCCCGGCGCCGTTCTCTTCGACGAGAGCTTTTATCGGGGTTGCAAGCGAATGCTCGCCGAGGATGGCGTCATGGCGCTTCAAAGCGAATCACCGCTGCTGATGATGGACATTTTCGTCGAGACGCAACGCAAGCTTCGGAGCATGTTCGCGGAAGTCCATCCGTACCTCGGGCCGGTCCCACTCTACGGAACCGGAACCTGGAGCTGGACGTGGTGCTCCGATACCGGCGAACCCCTGCGCCCCGTGAAGGAACGCCAGGAAGCCATCGTCGAGGGCAGCAAGGCGTACAACCCAGAGCTTCATCAAGCGATCTTCGCGCTGCCGAACTACGTGAAGAGAGCGCTGAAGCTCTAGCGCGGGCGTACTGAGTTCCTCGGTGGCTACCAGGTCAGCACGAGCTTTCCGAACGTCTCGTTCGCATCCATGCGGCGATGGGCGTCCTGGATGTTGGTCATCGGTAGCACAGCGTCGATGATGGGCTTCAGCTCGCCGGTCGTGAACCTCGCGAGCATCTCGTCGGTGAACGATTTCGTGAGCGCGGCCTTTTCTTCGGGGGAGCGGCTTCGGAGGACCGATCCGTGCACCGAGGCGCGCCTCGCGAGAAGAAGACCCAAGTTGAGCTCGCCTTTGACGCCACCCATCAGACCGATGACGATGATGCGCCCTCGCTTTGCAATGACTTGAACGTTCTGCGGGAGATACGCTGCGCCGATCGTATCGAGGATGACGTTCACGCCGTTCGCTGCGGCGGTCTTGACCTGCTCGGCGAACTGGCCCTCCTCCACCAATACCGCATGCGTCAGCCCAAGCTCGACGCAACGCGCGAGCTTGTCTGCGGTCCGCGAGGTGCCCACGGAGTTGGCGCCGATGACCGAAGCGAGCTGAATGGCTGCCGTGCCTACGCCGCTCGCCACCGCATGCAAAAGGACGGTTTGACCTCGCGCGAGCCCGCCTTGCAGCACGATGGCATCGTAGGCCGTGAGGAAGACCTCGGGGACGGCTGCCGCCTCCGCCAGAGAAAACGCATCCGGGATCGGCATGAGCTCCGCCGCCTCTGTGAGCGCTCGCGTGGCCATCCCGCCGCCCGCCACGATCCCCATCACGCGGTCGCCGGGCTTCCATGTGGTGACCGAGTCGCCGACCGACTCGATGACGCCAGCGATCTCGAGCCCCGGCACGTCCGCAGGTACGCCGGGTGGCGCCGGGTAGAAGCCGCGCCGCTGCAGGCAATCGGCGCGGTTGAGACCCGCCGCAGCGACCTCGACGAGCACTTGGGTCGGCCCAGGGCTCGCGAGCTCGATCTCGCCTACCTCGAGGACTTCCGGGCCACCGGGCTCGCGGATTCGAATGGCTTTCGCTGCTGGCATGCGGGGCATCGTAACGCGCCCGGCGCCGGCGTCCAGCGCGCCCGCCGTGCTAGGTTCGACCCGTGCACGACAACGTTGGCCTGTTCCTCCACCGATGGGCGACGCGCGACCCCGGACGCACCGGCATCATCGACGCGGGTCGGGACGACCTCGCCGTCAGCTACGAAGAGCTCGACCGCAAGGCAGCGCGAGTGGCTTCGCACTTGCGCGCCCGTGGGCTCGGCACGGGCGACCGCGTTGCGATCTGCACGGCCAACGGGCTCGAGTTCGTGGCCGCTTGGTTCGGCGCGGTCTACGCGGGCTGCGCAACGCTGCCCATCCCGACCGGATCCACGGTGCCAGAGGTCGCGTTTCGCATCGAGCACGCGCGGTGCGGCGCCCTCTTGACCGACGAGGAGCGTGCCGACGTCGCGCGCGAGGCCGCATCACGCACATCGAGCTCAACTGCGTTGCTCGACGTACGAGAAGCGATAGACGCTTCGCCAGGCGAAGCCACGCCATCTGAGCTCCCGCCCGACGCACTTGCGATGCTCCTCTACACCTCGGGCACGACCGGAGCGGCGAAGTGCGCGTGCATCAGTCACGGCTCGCTCCGCGCGCACACCCAGGCGCTCGTCGACGAAGTGATCGGCCTCCGCGAATCCGACCGGGTGCTCGGCACCCTCCCACTCACGCACTCCTACGGGATCCGCACCACGCTGCTCGTCCCTTTCTACGCAGGCGCATGCACCGTGTTTACGCCCAGGTTCTCGCCTCGGCAGAGCCTCGAGCTTTGCAACAGGCACGGCGTCACCTGGCTTCCGGGCGTCCCCACGATGTTCATCGCCTGGGCGAACGAAGACACGACGCCGGCGCCCGCGTCGCTTCGGTGGTGCATGAGCGCGGGCGCGCCCCTGCACGAAGACGTTCGCTTGCGCGCGGAGAAGCGCCTCGGCGCGCCGGTCCGCCAAGCCTACGGGCTCACCGAAGCAAATCTCGCCGCGATCAACGCGCCACCCGATGACGCGATTGCGGGCTCGTCGGGCAAGCCAGTCGCAGGGGTCGAGCTGCGCATCATCCGGGAGAGCGGCGCCGGGGCGCCTCAGGGGTCGACGGGGGAGGTGTTGGTCCGGGGCCCAAACGTCATGGCCGGCTATCTCGACGACAAGATGGCCACCGAACACGTCATGCGGGGCGGCTGGCTGCACACGGGGGACGTCGGCTTCGTCGACGCCGAGGGCCGCCTCACGATCGTCGATCGCAGCAAGGACCTGATCCTCCGCGGGGGCGCAAGCATCTACCCGTCGGAGGTCGAGAGCGTGCTCAGCGATCATCCTGCCGTCCGCGACGCCGCGGTAGTCGGTCAGCCGGACGAATACTACGGCGAGGAAGTCGTAGCCGTCGTCGTGCCTCGCGACGACGTGTCGGTAGAGGCGCTCGACGCCTGGGTGAGAGCGCGCCTCGCCGCCTACAAGGTCCCTCGACGGTACGCGTTGGTCGATGCGTTTCCCCGAAGCCACAGCGGCAAGACGCTCAAGCGGCGCCTTCGCGCTCAACTCGCGCGAGGCGTGATCTTGACGGAATCGCTAGACGCGGACCGGCCGGCTCAGGAGCTCGAACCCGACGATCATGACTAGGGTGCCGGCCAACAAGCCCGCCCACGGCCCGTACCAACCCGCCGCCACCGGCAGCTCTGCGCACAGCAGACTGACGCCGCCGACGAACAGCGCGTAGGGAAGCTGGGTTCGGACGTGGTCCATGTGGTCACAGCTCGTTGCCATCGAGCTGAGCACGGTCGTATCCGAAATCGGCGAGCAATGATCGCCCCATACGGAGCCTGCCAGGATCGAAGACACCGTGCCGAGCAGAATCGTCTCCTGCCCAGGTGCGACGCGGTGCGCGAGCGGCACGACGAGCGGGAACAGGATGGCCATGGTGCCCCAAGAGGTGCCTGTCGCGAAGCTGACCAACGCGGAAAGCACGAACACGCTCGCCGGGATCCAGACCGGCGAGATCCAATCTCCCAGCGAACCGATCAAGAACCCTGCCGTATCGAGGTCACGGCAGACGCCTCCGAGTGCCCAGGCCAAGACGAGGATGACGACGGCGTAGAGCATGGACTTCATGCCGCCCATCCACGCGTCGATCGATTCGCCGAACGAGAGCGCCCCACTCCATACGCAGAGCGCGAGCGCCGAAAGACAGCCGGCGCCCGTCGCCCAAAGGATGGCAGCGCTCGAGCTCGCCTCGCCGACAATCGCTCGAAGCGTCGGTTCGAGCCCCGCCGCAAGAACCTTGGCGCGCCCGTCGAAGTAGATCCCGAGCGCGGCGACCAGAACCACCACGACCACCGGAACGACGGCGTTCATCGGACGGCCCTCCATGTCTTCGGGAACGGCCTCGTCGTGGAAATCCGACGCGGGCTGCGCGCCTGGTCTCGAGACCAGGCCCTCCAAAAGGGCGCGCTCTTCAGCCCGGCGCATCGGACCAAAGTCACGTCCTCGAAAGCCGACCCAGAATACGAACACCAGCATTAGAATCGGATAGAAGCGAAACGGGATCGTCTCGATGAATGTGAGGTACGCGTCCCGCTCGATTCCGAGATGCGCGAACTGGTCGGCGATGTACCCGACCTCGACGCCAATCCAAGAAGAGATCAGCGCGAGGCTCGCTACTGGGGCGGCAGTCGCGTCGACGAGAAAGGCGAGCTTCTCCCGACTGATGCGGAGCCGATCGGTAACGGGGCGCATCGACGCGCCTACCAACAGAGAGTTGGCGTAGTCATCGAAGAAGACCAGCAGACCCAGGAACCAGGTCGTGAGTTGACCTCGGCGGCGGCTGCGCGTGTCGGTGCTCGCCCAGCGAGCGAGACCCTTCGCGCCACCAGACTGCGTCATCAAGCCGAGCATCCCGCCCAGCAACAAGCTAAAAAGCAGAATCGACGCGTGTCCGCGGTCAGCAACCGCCCCGACGAGGTGGGTGTCGAGCAAGCGGGCGAACGAGGCGACCGGCGAGAGATCGGCGAGTAGAAGCGCGCCCAGCCAAACCCCGAGCACCAGTGCCACCAAGACATGACGAAAGAGCAAGGCGAGAACGATCGCCAGCAGCGGCGGCAGAATCGAAACCCAAGCCGGCATGTCGTCGTTTTCCACACCCCCGGCAATCTCGACCGCCGCCCCGGGTGTGGTATTCATGAGACCGTCCTGAATCTCCGTGGTGGCAACGCCGTCTATCGAAAGAGCGCTGGCCCCAGCCGCAAAGCCGGCCATGACGACCAAAACCACGAGGAACGCACGCATGAACCAAGTCAGACATAGACAACAACGCGACCGCTGGTCAATTTTGACTGCAGCTCTGTCTGCCGCCTGCATTGCGGCGGTGTTCTTCGTGGCGCCGACCCGGTCCTTTTCCAGCAGCGACCAGCTGACCACCGAGGACAAGCAGATGCTCGCCAAAGGCGAGCTGGTCATGAAGCAAAAGAACGAGCAACGGGGCGCGTACAAGCTCATTGGCGGCCAGAGCTGGCAAATCGTCGACGTGCCGGTCGACGTCGCCTGGGCGGCACTACAGGACCGCGCCAGCTACAAGAACTTCATCCCACTGGCGACGGAAACCAACGTCAGCGGTCGAACCGACAAGGATGCGGACGTCGCTGTCCGCCAGCAATGGGGCCCGATCGACGTGCGCTACGTGCTTCAAACCACGCTCGAAACGGACCGCGGAGCGGTGGTGTTTCGCGTGGACCACTCTCAGCCGCACGACATTCGCGCCGGCTGGGGCTTCATCCGCGTTCGCCCCTACAAGAACGACCGAACGCTGGTCTCGTTTGGGGCGCTGGTCGACATCGGCGACGGTGTGTTCGTCTCCATCGTGCGTCCCGCGGTACGCAAGGACCTCCTTCGGATTCCACACTTCCTCAAGCAGCACCTCGAAAGCGACCAAGTCGCCGCTCAGGTCATCGACTAGACCAGGCGCTTGAGCCACCGCCGCTTCCGCGCGGTGTACGGTGGCAACATCAGGGGCGGGTCTTTCAGAGTGGGCTTCTTCAACACCCCGCGCTTGTGGGAGAAGGTTTCGAACGAATGGCGGCCATGATAGGCGCCCATGCCGCTCTCCCCAACGCCGCCAAACGGGAGCGCAGGCACGCCGACGTGGAGCCAGACGTGATTGATCGTCGTTCCGCCCGCGCTCGTCCCCGCGAGGACCTCGTCTTGGGCGTCCTTGCTGGTCGAGAAGCAGTAGAGCGCCAGCGGCTTCGGCTGCCGCTTGATGAACGCGACCGCAGCGCGGACGCTTGGGACGGAGATGACGGGCAGAATCGGACCGAATATCTCCTCCTTCATCACCTCGTCGCTTTCTTTCACGTTCTTGAGAATCGTGGGAGCGATGTAGCGCTCTGTGACGTCGGTCTCTCCGCCGGTCGCGATGTCGGCGCCGCTGAGTAGCCGCGCGAGGCGCGCGTGGTGGCGCTCGTTGATGATGCGCCCGAAGTCGCGGCTCTGCTTCGGGTCATCTCCGTAGAACTCGCGGATCACCGACACCATCCGGTTGAGGAGCGCATCGTGAACTGCTTCGTGCACCAGGACGTAGTCGGGAGCGACGCAGGTCTGACCCGCGTTGAAGAACTTCCCGTAGACGATGCGCTGGGCGGCGCTATCGAGATCGGCCGTCTCGTCTACGATGGTGGGGCTCTTGCCACCGAGCTCGAGCGTCACTGGCGTGAGGTGCTTGGACGCGGCTTCCATCACGACGCGGCCGACGGTGCCGTTGCCGGTATAGAAGATGTGATCCCATTTCTCCCGGAGTAGCGCAGTGGTCTCGGGTACCCCACCTTCGACGACCCGGACGGCGTTGGTGTCTAGGTATTTGGGGATCCATTTGGCGATCACCGCCGAGGTGTGCGGAGCGATTTCGGACGGCTTCAAGACTACGCAATTGCCCGCTGCCAGCGCGCCAACCAGCGGCAGCACCGCCGTTTGGAACGGGTAGTTCCAAGGCGCGATGATCAACACGAGGCCAAGCGGCTCCCGATAGATGTAGCTTCGGCCCGGCATCGCAATGAGAGGCGTCCGGACCCGCTCAGGCTTCATCCACGAGCGAAGCTTCTTGCGGGTGAGCCGAACCTCCGCGACGATCATCCGGACCTCCGGGAGGAGCGCCTCCATCTCGGGTTTGCCGAGATCCTTACGGAGCGCCTCGACGACGTCGCCTTCTCGCTCCATCAGCAGATGCTCGAGCGCGTCGAGCTGGGACAGGCGCCAGTCGAGGGACTTGGTGGCCCCGGTTTCGAAGTGGGTGCGCAGCGCACCAACTACAGCGGCAGCGTGGCCCTCGGCGTCCGTGTCGGAGGTGGAAACGAGTTGTAGCTCTGGCATGAAGGTCTCCTACGCGGGGCACTGTGAAGAATTTACCAGTGATTATCAATGCTTCAGGGTGGCGCGAAACACTTTTGAAATGAAGTCAATGGCTGTATAATCGCCGGATTGGGATCACCTAGCCCGTTGGAGACCCCCATGATGAGCAGCGAACGACACTGGCAGCCCGACCGAAAACCCGCTCCTTGGTGGGCGCACATTTTCCGCTGGTGGCTCTAGCCCCCAGCTAGGCGGCTAGGCTCAGCTTCTTCGGGGTGCCGGTCGGCGCGCCCGCGTCGTTTGCCTCGCCTCGATCTCGACGCCGTCCCTCTTCGAGGACGTGCTCTGGGACGTCTCGGATGTCCCAGACCAGACCGACCCAGCTCAAGGTCTTCAACACGTAGAACGTGACATCGATCTCCCACCAGTAGAACCCGTTGCGACAGGACGACTGGTAGTGGTGGTGGTTGTTGTGCCAGCCTTCTCCGAGCGTCAGTAGCGCGGTGAGCAGGTTGTTGCGGCTCTCGTCATCCGTGTCGAAACGCTGCTTGCCCCATACGTGCGTGACCGAGTTGATCAGGAACGTGGTGTGCCAGAGCAACACGGTGCTCAGGAAGAATCCGATGAAGAGGCCGGACCATCCGGCGATCAGGACGCAGGCGATCGCAAGCACGGTTGGCGGAACGGCCCAGTACTCGTTGAGCCATCGGAGCTCAGGGTACTTTGCGAAGTCACGGATCTTGTCCCAGCGGGTCTCCTCGGTGTCGGCAAAGATCCAGCCGACGTGCGCATGGTAGAAACTGGTCTGGACGGGCGAGTGCACGTCGCCCGGTTGATCCGAGAGCTTGTGGTGCACTCGGTGATGCCCGGCCCACCACAGCACGCCCTTTTGAGAGCTGCTCTGCGCGAGGAACGCTAGGAAGAACTGGAAAGCGCGACTCGTCTTGTACGTCCGGTGCGAGAAGTAGCGGTGGTAGCCCGCGGTGACGCCCCACATGCGCACGAGGAACAGTACCGCGCAAAGGAGAGCTGCCTGCCAGGTGACACCGGTCCAAATGGCACCGAGGACGGCGAGGTGGGAAAGGATGAACGGCATGGCTTTGAGCCAGCGACGGGATCGGGTCGGCCCCTCGGGGCTCGGCTCGACCGTGACAACCCTTGTTTCCATGCCCTGAGGCTATCGTGGGGGGCCCCGATGCACAGTCATGGTTCAGTCGGCGATTGTCATAGTTGTGTAATAGATTGCTACGCGACGAACTTGTAACCGGCACCGCGAACGGAGAGGAAGTGGGTCGGCGAGCTGGGATCATCCTCGAAGCGGCGGCGCAGGCGGGAGATGAAGTTGTCGACGGTCCGGGTGTTTCCGTAGTTGCGGAGCTTCCAGACACGCTCGAGAAGCTCGTTACGGCTGAGGACGCGGCCGGCGTTCTCTGCGAAGTAACGCAAGAGATCCAGCTCGAGCTGGGTGAGCTGGACCGCCTCTCCGGAAACCGTGACCTCGTGGGTGTCGAAGTTGATCTCCGCGTGCCCGAACGAGAGCGTGGTGGCTTTGATGCTGACGCCGATGTTTTGCTCCCAGCGCTGGCGGCGGAGCACCGACCGGACCCGAGCGAGCAACTCGTTGAGCTCGAAGGGCTTCACCATGTAATCGTCGGCGCCAGCCTCGAGGCCGAGGACCCGGTCTTCAGGAGACGAACGGGCGGTGAGCATGATCACGGGGATGAAGTTGCCCGCCTCGCGGAACTTCTTGCAGAGGTCGAAGCCGTTGACGTCGGGGAGCATGACGTCGAGCACGATCGCGTCGTATCCGTTCGGGTCGAGCAAGCGCTGCCCGGCCTCCTTGGCGTTGGCCGCCAGGTCGACACGATACCCCTCGAGCTCGAGATTGAGCTTCAAGCCGGCGGCGAGATGGTCTTCGTCCTCGACGATCAGGAGCCTCTGTGCTTCGCGCTCAGCCATCATCGGTTCACCGCGCGCGCGATGGGCAGCTCGACCCGCATGGTCGTGCCCTGCCCTCGCCCTTCCGAAAACGCTTGTACCTTGCCACCGAGCTGTTTGACGAGCGCCGAGACCACGAACAGTCCGAGACC
>Ga0316189_10002199_pt1 | contig 19179 bp, 20 predicted proteins | sample LowCovwburrow_MG_FD_204930 | JGI IMG/M metagenome (GOLD analysis project Ga0316189, IMG submission 204930) | Coastal sediment microbial communities from Maine, United States - Lowes Cove worm burrow | ecosystem: Environmental > Aquatic > Marine > Coastal > Sediment | place: USA: Maine...
GGAGGTGACTGTTCACTCGAAATGACAGATGTAGTCCAGAAGTTCAATGACTTCGATATCAAATGAACTGTTAGCGGAAACATGGAAGCTCTGACCAGCCTTAAAGTTTTGCCATTCGCTGGCACCTTCCAGAAGAACTCGACAGTTGCCACCGAGCACCTCCATATTCTCCGCTGCATCTGTTCCAAAGTGGTAAACACCCGGCAGCATAATACCCAGCGTTTTGGTTTCACCTTCAGCAGTAGTGATTGTCCGGCTGGTGACTTTACCACCGTCATAGATGTTGGCTTTTTTCTTGATTTCAACATTTTTAAAATTCATCAGAACACCTCTGTTAATCCACGTTTCTGCTTTTGCATTCTGATCGCAGTCAGGATGCCGGTTGATCGATCCAAACAGATAATCGCAAGTATGCCTGCTTTTGTGACATGAAAAAGCCTGTGATTTTAATGGATAGGCACTAATATCACGGCATGGAAGTTGTACTTGCGTCAAAATCACCTCGAAGACTGCAGCTATTGCAAGCAGCAGGATTTGCCGTGGAGGTGCGTCCGAGCCATGTGGATGAGACGCCGCTTGCCGGGGAGTCAGTGGTCGACATGGTGCAGCGGCTCTGTCGATTGAAGGCAGAGGCCTGTCAGGTGGAGGGCCACCCTGTTATTGCGGCGGATACCCTCGTATCACTGGAGGGTGAGGCGTTGGGGCAGCCGGTCGATATGTCGGAAGCCAGGAAGATGATTCAGCTGCTTTCAGGAAGAGAACACCAGGTGTTTACGGCAGTTTGTGTACGGTTGGGAGATAATATTCTTGATGGTATGATGGAGACACGTGTTCGTTTCAGGGATATCGATGAGTCTGAACTGGATATCTATCTTGAGCACAATGAGGTGTTCGATAAGGCGGGTGCCTACGCCATTCAGGCAGGCGCGGCCAGTTTTATCAGGTCAATTGACGGACCGATGGACAATGTGATTGGACTGCCTGTGGTGTTAACAAAGGGGCTGTTGATGGAGCTAAAGAGAGAGGGAACCGCATGAGTGCAGAGCTGCTGGTCAATGTCGCACCGTTTGAGACACGCATAGCCAGGATTGAGAGCGGATTGGCGGAAGAGCTCTATCTTGAACGCGAGAGTGATCGTGGCCTAAAAGGCAATATTTACAAAGGTAAGGTGCAGAGGGTTCTGCCGGGGATTCAGGCTGCCTTTGTAAATATTGGTATGGAGAAGTCAGGTTTTCTCTATGCCGGAGATATTGCAGTTCCAGAATCAGATGATGTGGAGCTGGCTGCAGCCGGGGATGTTGAGAATGGTTCCGAAGAGGCCGCAGTGGACGATGTTGCTCAGGGCGAGAGCAATCGTCGTACAATTCCTCCGATCGCCACGCTCTTAAAAGAGGGGCAGGAGATTCTGGTGCAGGTCTCCAAAGATCCGATTGCCTCCAAAGGGCCAAGGTTGACCAGTCTTCTTAGTCTTGCCGGAAGGTATCTCGTCTATCTTCCCGGTGTGGACCACGTCGGTATTGCCCGCAGGCTTGAAGAGACTGAGGAGCGTGAACGCCTTCTTGCCATTGGTAATAAGATTAAGCCTGAAGGTGGAGGCCTGATCATCCGAACGGTTGCTGAAGGTCGTGATGCAGCTGATCTGAAGCAGGATCTGGATTTCCTGGTAAAACTTTGGAAAGATCTTGAGAAAAGAAGTCAGCATGCAGCCCCAGGCTCGATGATCTATACAGACCTGAATCTCTATCTGCGTGTGATGCGTGATTATGTCGATGATGAAGTGGAGAAGATTCATATCGATTCGAAAGAGGCGTATCAGAGCATGAAAAAGTTTGCCCGCAGGTTTATGCCTGAGGTGGCCAAACGCCTCTACTACTATCCGGGCGAACGTCCGATTTTTGATGTGTATGGGGTGGAAGAGGAGATCAACAGGGCGCTTGAGCGAAAGATATCGCTGCGTTCCGGCGGTCATATCGTGATTGATCAGACAGAAGCGCTGGTTGCGATTGACGTTAATTCAGGATCATTTGTCGGCTCCCGCAACATGGAGGAGACAGGCTTCAAAACCAATCTTGAGGCTGTAAAAGAGATTGTACATCAGCTCAGGCTCAGGAACCTCGGCGGCATTATTGTGGTCGACTTCATTGATATGCAGGAGAAAGAGAACAAGGTCCGCCTGATGGAGGTGCTTGATGAGGTGCTGAAACGGGATAAGTCGAAGACCAATGTGGCTCAGCTCTCTTCCCTTGGCCTTGTGGAGATGACCCGTAAACGGACGAGGGATTCCATCGGCAGGGCGCTTCAGGAAGAGTGTGAACGTTGCCATGGCTCGGGGAATATCAAGAGCCTGACCACCATCTGCTACCAGCTTTTCAGGGAAATTGTAGCCGAAGCGCGTGCCTACCCATGTGAGAAGCTGATGGTGATCGCACACCCCAGCCTGATCGATCTGATGCTCGGTGAGGCGGGCGAGGATATTGCCGGGCTTGAAGAGTTTCTCGGCAAAGAGATCAGCTTCCAGAGTGATGTGAATCTCGCGCCAGAAAATTACGAAATCGCTTTGCTGTGATTCTGTTGGCGCGAGCCATCGTTATTTCTCGCTCATTTGCAAATAGCAAACTTCGCTCCTCATGCCTTGGCTGGCACCAACATAATCGACAGCACTGTTGAATAGGTAACCCATGTCTATCTCTAATCCACTCATGTTATATGTTCACATCCCGTACTGCGTGCACAAGTGCCACTACTGCGATTTTAATTCGCATGTGCGCGGTGATCCTGACTGGCAGCAGTATGAACAGGCGTTGCTTTCGGAGCTCTCGCAGTGGGCAAGGCAACCTCAGTTTACCGGACGGGAACTTGCCTCCATCTTCTTTGGTGGTGGCACGCCGTCACTGGCTCCCGCTTCACCAATTGAATCGGTGATCGGAAAAGCATCCGAACTGTTCCGGTTCAGTGACAATATTGAGATTTCGCTTGAGGCCAATCCCGGCACGGTGGATCAGTCGAACTTCGCTGGATTCAGAGAGGCTGGAGTCAACCGCCTCTCTATCGGTGTGCAGAGCCTGAAGGATGACGAACTCAAATGGTTGGAACGTATTCATAGCGGCGAGCAGGCTGTTGCCGCCCTTAAGGCCGGAAGGGCGGCCGGCTTTGAAAACATCAATCTTGATCTGATGTATGGACTGCCGAACCAGGCGGTTGAGGGATGGATGGAGACGCTGAACCGCGCCATTGATCTGAATCCGGAACACCTCTCCTGCTATCAGCTCACCGTGGAACCGCATACCAAGCTGGCGGCCGAGGTCGACAGAGTTGCTGCACAGCTTCCGGACGATGAGCTGGCGCTTGAGTTCCTTTTTAAAACCCGAGAGCGACTGGCCGAAGTGGGCTATGAAGCCTATGAGGTCTCCAACTTCGCCAAACCCGGATTCAAATGCCGTCACAACGACGGCTACTGGCTCTACCGTGATTACATCGGCATTGGTGCCGGAGCATCCGGTAAGTTTGATCTGGAAAATGGTGGTGTGACCCGTTACAGCAACATCCGTAATCCCGAGAAATATATAGATTCCGCCCTAAAGGACGGAAGGGCGATCAACAGCGATGAGCAGTTGTCAAAATGGACCGCTGAGGCCGAAGCACTATGGCAGGGGCTTCGCCGCACAGGTGGCATTAGTGATGCATGGTTCACCGAACGTTTCGGCACAGGCATCCAAGCACGATTCGGAAGTGAACTTGCTCCGTGGCTGGCAGAACAGAAGTTGGCTTGGGAAGGTGATCAGCTGCATCTGACAGATGAAGGGCTTCCTTTTGCCGACTCCATTGCTAGCGATCTGTTTTAATGTCCGCTTTCGGCCAAAAGCGGACATTCAGTTTGGAATCATTCGGTATCTTTTTTGGGTGTTTTAAGCGGCAAGAGCTGGGAACAGCTCTTTGAGTCCATTGGCCATGATTTCGATGGCAATGGCAGTCAGAACAAGACCGAACAGACGATTAACTATATTGAGTCCCGTATGACCGAGGACTCTTCCGATGCGTTCTGCCGAGCGCAGAACGATCCAGAGAAGCAGGCAGACCACTCCGATAACGAGTATGACAGGCAAAGCGTGTAGCTCTGCATCGGAGCGATGCATTTCGATAATCACGGTGCTGATAGAACCTGGTCCGGCTAACAGCGGAATAGCCAGAGGCACCACGGCAATGCTGTTTTTTTCTTCTGCTTCTGCCTCTTCGGCAGGGGTGGTTCTCATAGCACCCGTCTCTGCATGAAGCATCGAAATCGCCATGAGCAGCAGCACAATACCGCCACCCACACGGAATGATGCCAGGCTGGTGCCCATGCCATGCAACATCGATTCGCCCAGGAGAGCGGAGGCAACCAGCACAAGAAAAACTGTTGCCACTGTAATATGTACAATCTTTCCCCGTTCCCATGTTGTGAAATTTCTGGTCAGTCCCAGAAAGATAGCAACAGCGGCAAAAGGATCTGAAATGACAAATAGCGTTGTAAAAAAACGCGAATATTCTGTCCAGTGCTCCATCAGGGGAGTCCTTAAGCAGCAACCTCTTCAGGCAGAGACTCTTCAACCGTGTTGTAGTGGTCATGCGGGTAGAGCAGCTCACGCTTTTGAAACGATAGAATCAAAGGGTTCTGAATCACACCACTATCAATGTTTATAGCCTGTCGAATGGTCTCATTGTTCTGCCATGCACCGCGGCCAGCCAGCACGGACGGCAGATAAACAATGAGTGCGGCAGAGATTGAGCGTGTTGCACTCTCCCAGAGATAACTGGGTGTATGGTCTACGGCGTAGTAATCGATGGTTTCATACTTAAACATCGGCTTTTTGAATGTGGTGGGTTTAGCAAAAAAGAATCCCATGCCCTCATCACAACTGACATCAACAATCAGGCTGTTGGGTTTGAGGCATGCACGTTCTGATTCAATGACAAAGTCGGTAGGATTTTCCGTTGATTGAAAGGTGCCGTTGACGATGATATCGGTTTCGCTGATCAGATCGGTCAGCGGTCGAATTGTTCCATCGTGTTCAACCACGACCATGCGTGACTCGCCCTCACGGCCTTCCCTGATCTTGACGTAGTGACAATCAAGCACCTCTTCACGTACCTCGTGATCGGGGCGCTGAGTGCAGATGGTAATATCTCTGAAACCATGTGCCTTGAGCGCGTATATCGCGCCACGGCTGACCGCGCCAAAACTGAAGATGACCACTTTGCGCTGGTTGCCGTAGTGGCCATCAATACCTTTAAGCTGTAGCGCATGGATGACGGCACAATAGCCGGCCATCTCGTTGTTTTTGTAGAATGTGTGACGCCCCATCTGACCGTTCGGTGCCCAAACAAACATATCCTCAAAGGCAATGAGAGTCTGCTTACGATCGAGTGCAGCCTGGGTGATGTCGCTTTGCTGAACACAATGCACATAGCCCCAAAGGGTTCCGCCTTCCTGAAGTTCCTCTAAATCGGCTAGTACCGGCTTGGCAATGATCACTGAACCAACGTCGGCCAGTAGTTCGTGGCGCGTGGCCATGCCGCCGCACTGCGCAGCAATTTCCGAGTCTGAAATGCCGAAGGGTGCGCCATAACCCTCTTCAAATATAAGTTGGCTACGAAGCTGTTCAGGAATTCGAGAGAGATGCTCAGGATGGATGGGTAGACGTTGCTCATCGGTTTTTTTTGAAGTCCCAATGACTCCCAGTGATAATGTGTTCATGCTGTTTCCTCTTTATTACAATCAATATATGGAATTTCATGAACGAATGATCAGTGCCGCAAATGAGCTTGCTTGTTTGTGTTCTGCCCTGTCGCAAGCGCTCCAGAGTTTCAAGAAAGTGGTGCTGTTTAAGTGATGGAAAAACAGGGGATGGGCTTATTCAAGAATGTTTTCGAAGAAGCTTTCAGTCTCTTTATGAAAAGATGGTAACAGAAAACGTGAAATTGTCCTAACTGGAGCTCAGCTGACTCCGGATTGATTGGGGGCTTTCTACCCTCAGCTGAAGGCGAAAAGAGTGCGCCCAAATGGGCTATTTTGCCAATTCGTCCTGCTCCGGCAGCAGGCTGGTAATAAAGGCTTCGGCATCGAATGGCATCAGGTCTTCCAGTGTTTCGCCTACACCGATATAGCGGATCGGTAGATGAAACTTGTCGGCAAGTTGCAGCACAATGCCGCCCTTGGCTGAGCCGTCGAGTTTGGTGACAATCAGGCCGGTAGTGCCTGCGGTCTCTTTAAACTTCTCTACCTGAACCACGGCATTCTGGCCGGTACCGCCATCGACTACCTGCCACACTTCATGCGGGGCATGCGGATAAGCCTTGGTGATCACGCGACGAACCTTGGCCAACTCATCCATTAACCCCCGGTCGGTCTGCACACGTCCGGCAGTATCGACAATAATGACATCATAACCGCGTGAGAGGCCGCTCTGAATGGTGTCGAAGGCGACAGAGGCAGGGTCAGCACCATCATGTTGTCGAATCAGGTCGGCACCGGCACGTTCAACCCAGACTGCCAGCTGATCAACGGCTGCGGCACGGAAGGTGTCGGCAGCGCCGACCAGTACTCTTTTCCCATCACTGGCAAACAGTGTGGCCAGTTTGCCGATAGTGGTGGTTTTTCCTGTGCCGTTCACACCAACAACCAGGAGAACAAAAGGGCCTGAATCGGGGTGCTCAATAGGGGCATGATTCTCTACCTTGGCAATCATCGCCTGTTTCAGCGAATTAAGGGGATTACGGCGCTCTTTTTTCGCCTTTTCAACCAGGCTCATGGCCAGCTCAGCACCGCAGTCAGCCATAATCAGCCCATCTTCAACATCCACCCACTCGTTTTCTGAGAGCTGTTTCTCAGTTTTGGTCGGCAATATCTGGGCGAGAGAGTCGCGGCTACGGCTCAGGCCTTTGGTAAGTCGGGAGAATAAGGATGCCAATGTGATCTCCTTGGGCATCTTAAAAAAACCTGCTGTGCGACAAATCTACTGCGTTGTGCGGTACTCGCGTCTCAACATATTCAACGATATGCCTCGAACACTGCGTGCCGTACGCCTTGTCTGTTTGTCGCTCGCGACGTTTTTTTTTCAAGACGCCCCTTAATTAATGGGGTGGAACAAAAACGGCCGATGGAGTAATCCACCGGCCGGTTATGCTGTTGACTCTGCAACAGCAGGTCAAATGTTGAGGCTGTTTCAAGGAAGTGCCAATCGTTGAGCGCTTCCGTGCGATCCATGGACGGGTCGCCAAAATGGGCGGCAATGGCCGTCTATTTTGTAAGAGCATGGAAAACCGCGATTTTTCATGCTCGTAAAGATTTTTGGCAAGAGGCCAAATAATCTTCTGCTAAAGAATTACGCTTTAAGAAAAGCCTTACACTCTTTGATGCAGGCGGCACAGGCATCTGCACAATCTTTGCAGCTTGAGTGTTTCTTTTCGTGTTTGCGGCACTCTTTTTCGCAATCCGCACACATTTTGATGCTCAGTTCGCACATCTCTTTCATATGTTTTGATTCAAGCGTGGCCATCTTGGCGTGGGCGGTACAGAAAGCACCGGTCTCCAGCACAACTCTGGCGCAGTCAGCCATGGCACTGTCGCCAGCCTTGAATTCCATCAGACAGTGATTGATACAGACATCACCGGTGCGAATGCACTCATGCAGCAGGGCAATCATCTTGGCGTGTTTGCTGCCGGTATGTTTGCCGTGATCCATGTGGCCGTGTTCACCTGCGAAGGCCGAAGAGGCTGTTGCAGCCGTAGCCAGGGCCCCGGCTCCAAGCATTCCGGCTCCGATCAGAACATTGCGACGTTCGGATGAAATTTCTTCATTTTGTGAGTTTTTCTTGTCAGTCATGATCTCTCCTTAGTGGTGCATGCCGTGATGGCCTTGATCGTCATCGTTGCCACCATGTTTCATTTCAGCATGGCCGCTGCGCATATCCCGAACCTCAGCATGAACCATAATAGACTTACCATTAGATGTTTCCAGTGTGATCATCAGGTGTTCACCGGCCTCAAGTGCACGGGTCAAGCCGACCAGCATCAGGTGATTCCCGCCCGGATCGAAGCTGATTCCGCTACGCGCAGGCACAACAACCTTCTCCATCTTCTGCATGTGCATCATGCCATCATCCATCTCCATGCTATGGAACTCCGGATGTTCAGCGATGTCAGTTTTGATGCCCGTGATTTCAATATCCCTGTCACTATGATTACGGATGGTCATATAACCGGCAGCGGTATCGGCAACCGGTGGTGGCAGGCGTACCCATGCATCTTCAACAGTGATCTCTGCCATAGCCTGAACCGGCATCAGAAGCAGTAGACCGAAAAGCATAAAAAGTCGTCTCATTTTTTGTCTCCTTAAAATCAAACAAAGAAGGGAGCCTAATTGGCCCCCTTCCATTTGTCTGGTGCTAAAAACGCGTTGTTGCGCGCAGGAAGAACCAGTTGTCAGTTACCTGCTGAACGCCATTGGTTTTCTGGTAAACAGGAACGCGATATTCACCACTAACGATGAACTTGGGCGTTACTACCCACTGAAAGCCCGGTGAGATGAAGATCGAGTGCAGACCTGTATTCTGAACCTTATCGATAATCGACATCGGATTCTGGTATGCAATCAGTCCACTGGAATCGATGGTGCCATCTGTGCTGTCGCTGTTTGAGATGACGCCATTCATATCAAGTTTTACGTTGAATTCGGAAGTGATGCGATAACGCGCCGAAAGATCGTAGTTCAGGCGGTTACCAACCTTATATCCCAGATCGTTTTTGGTGGTCATGTGATACATCAGAGAGGGGGAGAGAAGCCACTGCGCGCCACCGTCATCATGTTCGCCAAAAGCGAGTGTTCCGTTGGCCAGGAACAGGCCGTCCCAGGATCCGGTACCGGCCTGCATCATCATGTGAATGAGTCTGCCGTTTGTCGCATTACGGGACTTCGAATTGCCGGTAGGTGCCTTGACACCAACACCAACGGAGAAGCGCTGACGGGTACGGAAATCCGTATCTTTATATAGATCATGCAGGTAGACGAGTGAAATATCACCCATGCCACTGATGGTATCCATGGTCATCGGCACGCCGGCAGGATTGAGCATATCCATATCGTTGATGAGGTAAGGAATGGTCAGGATAAAGGCGTTATTCTCATCATGACGATAAGCAACATTGACAGCATATTTCTGCATTACCATCTTGGTTGGAACGGCATCGGGTGCACCGCCATCGGCAACCCTTGCCTGTGCAGACGAAAGCTTGGTTGTGCCCTGCTTGATGGTTTTCATGTTCATCGTGTCATATTGAAGGGATAGAGTAACGCCAGTTGCGCTTCCTACGCCTTCTACACCGGCTGCAATACAGCACGAGAGGCCACATTCGCTTGCCGATGCGGGCATTGATGCCGCCAGACTCAGGGCTGCCGCTACTACGACACCCATAATATTTGTTGTTTTCAATTTAATCTCCTAAATATCTGATTGTAAATCCACTGCAAGCAACCGTTTCAAACCCGATCTGCGGGCCTGAAATTGCATGCATGTGTTCTTCCGGCAAGTTGCCGGAATTTAATTGTTGGGATTTATCAGAACTGTTTAGGAGGTGGAGGGGGGACTGCTTCTATGAAAGATTGAAGAGCAGGAAAAGATTCCGGCTCAATACGAGCGACCTGCTCGACGGTTTCAAAGTTAATAACTGGTACGATATGTGGTGACAGCACCTGTGGAAATCCATCCACACTTCGGTTGCAGCCACAGCCACACTCAATTCGGCACTCTTTTTCAACTGCCGATAGCTGTTTCTGGTGTTTGTGCATCTCTTTCGGCTGTTCGATGTTCTGGTGGTCATGATGGTTTTGATCATGATCGGAATGTTTCGGCGAATCGTGACGCATCATGGCGTCGTGGTCGCCATGGTTGTTATGGTCCATGCTCTGCTGCATCTCCATGCCTGAGCCATGCATCATGTGTGCATGCATGTCATGTGCGGTCGTATTCATGTTCTCCTGTGGATGACATGTGTCGCAGGCAGCATTAGCTTCCGCCGCGTGGCAGGCAGGTGTCTGCGGCAGCATAGGAAGGCTGCTAACAGAGAGCAGTGCAGCGATCATAAGCAGGGATGTGAAGCGACGCATGGCCGTGAAGCTTACGGTTGAAACTGATTGTTGCAAGAAATCACGCTGAATTACGACCATTAGGTTTTAAACATATGAGGAACCGGATTATGTCTTATTGGAAATCGAAACTGGCCATTTTTGTTACCTGCCTGGTTATGTCTACGTCACCACTGTTTGCGGTGGAGTATGAGTGGACTGATATAGCCGGCAGTGTGAAGTCACTGGCGGACTACAAGGGTAAGCCTGTTGTGCTTCACTTCTGGGCCAGCTGGTGTCCGCCATGCCGGAGTGAGATGCCAACAATGGAGAGCTGGAGCAAAGCGAATAGCGATGTCGAGATGGTGATTGTTTCACTGGACAGGGATATTGCCGATGCAATCGCATTTCTGGAGTCGAAAGGGATTGGATTTCCAGCTCTGAAAGGTGACATGATCAAGGCTCAGCGTCTGGGTGTGCGCGGCCTGCCCACAACGCTGGTGATTGGTGCTGACAGCACTATTATTAAAACGCGCATCGGTGCCCTGCACTGGGATGAGGAAGTCGATAGCAATAGTATTCTTCAGGCGCTCAAGTCAGATATCTGATTTATTGATAAGGCGTGAGGCTTGATTCGGAACATCCCCGTCCTCACCCTTTGGGCGGAAAACCCGTCCAAATAGGTCTCCCTACCATATTTCAATTACTGAATTCATCCTCGACTCCCGGCGATGCCTATATTTTTGAGTATAGTGGAAATTGCACTTGCAGGGTGAAGATGGCTTCTCCACCATGTCGGAAATAAATTAAATAGTGATGGGGTAAATGATGCGCTTACTAATTATTTTGATGTTGTTGTTGGCACCCGGCTCTCTTTTTGCAGCCGATGATCCGAATATTGCACCCAAGATGACGGAGCAGATTCGCAAACAGAATAGCGATCTGAATATTGACGCTATTTGGCGTACACCTGTTTCCGGCATCTATGAGATAACCATAGGTGCAAACATCTATTATGTAGACCACAGCGGAAAACATCTGTTCAGCGGCCACCTTTTTGATACCACAAAGAAAACAGACCTGACAGCCGCAAGGCTTCAGCAGATCAACAAAATTGAGTGGAGCGTATTGCCGCTTGAAAAGGCGATTGTCTCCGGCGATGTCGATGGTATTGAGATGGCAGTTTTTACCGATCCGGACTGCCCATATTGCCGTAAACTGGAAGAGAGCCTGAATGAGCTTAAGGGTGTGAAGGTCTATACCTTTCTCCTGCCTCTGACCCAGCTTCACCCGGATGCAAAACGTAAATCAGAAGCGATCTGGTGTGCGGAAGATCGGCACGCAGCACTGACCCAAGTGATGCTTACAGGCAAGCCGATCACAGGCGGAGGTTGTAAAACCCCGCTGAATGATATTGCCATGCTGGCGGCCAGCCTGAATATTCAGGGAACACCGACGATCATCGCAAAGGATGGCCGTAAACTTAGTGGAAGCATGCCTGCCGGACAGTTAAAGGCCTGGTTAACCGGAAGATAGAAAGGCCAAAGAGGAATAAAAATGCGTGAAGATCGTAAGGTGGATGAACTCCGCCCAGTCTCAATTGATACAACATTTAACAGCTATGCCGAAGGTTCGGCGCTGATCAGCTTTGGTAATACGCGCGTATTATGCACAGCCAGTGTTGAGGAGCGGCAGCCGCCTTTTTTGCGAGGCACCGAGCGAGGCTGGGTGACAGCCGAGTACGGCATGTTGCCGAGAGCAACCCATACCCGTGGTGGTCGCGAGGCGGCACGTGGCAAACAGACCGGACGTACAGTTGAGATTCAGCGCCTGATTGGTCGTTCACTTAGGGCAGTGGTTGATCTGGATCAACTGGGTCCCCGCTCAATAAGTCTCGATTGTGATGTATTGCAGGCAGATGGCGGTACTCGCACAGCAGCAATTACCGGGGCCTGGATTGCACTGCGCAGGGCGGTAAACACACTGCTTGAGAACGGTACCCTTGAGGGTGACCCGCTGATGGGTCAGGTCGCGGCAGTAAGTTGTGGTTTTGTAGAAAATCGTGGTCTGCTTGATCTGCAGTACTCCGAAGATTCACAGGCTCAGATGGATGCCAACTTTGTCATGACGCCGGATGGTGGCGTGATCGAGGTGCAGGCCACGGCTGAGGATAAGCCGCTTGCGTGGGATCAGTTTATGCAGCTGAAGATGCTGGCGGATAAGGGGATTGCTGACCTGGCCAAGCTTCAGTTGCAGGCGGTCAACGCTTAAAAAAGTCTAAGGAAAACATTTCCAATGAGAATGGTGATTGCCAGCAACAATGCAAAGAAGCGAAAAGAGATGATTGCTATCCTGGGAGAATTGGGCATTGAAGTGATGCCTGCTGAGGCGACGGCATTTGTCTATGTGGATGAGGATGGCGAAACATTCGCCGAGAATGCTGCAAAAAAAGCCGAGGCTTTTGCTTATGCCAACCGGCTTCCGGCTCTGGCAGATGATTCCGGCCTCTGTGTCGATGCGCTTGACGGTGAACCCGGTGTCTTCTCCAGCCGTTACGCCGGTGAGCATGCCAGCGATGCCGAAAACAACAGTAGACTGTTAAAAGAGACAGCTTCAGCTGAAAAACGTGATGCTCATTTTGTCTGTGCTCTTCATCTAGCATTTCCGGATGGGCAACAACCAGCCGTCGCCGAAGGACGGGTTGAAGGCACGATCCTGGATGTCATGGATGGTGATCATGGCTTTGGATATGACCCGCTATTCTATTCAACAGAACTTGAGATGAGTTTTGCCTCTGCCACAGCCAAGGAGAAGGCATCGGTTTCACACCGAGGCAGGGCGTTACGAATGCTGGCTGATCAGTTGAAGTCAGTTGTTTGATATGAAGCCATCTGATCTGAACACGTTTGATCCGAAGTGTCGGGCTTGCCCGAGGCTCGCAGAGTTTCTGGATGAGGTGAGTGAAAAACACCCATCCTATTTTGCCGCACCAGTCCCTGCTTTTGGCGATCCATCCCCCAGATTGTTGGTGGTAGGTCTTGCTCCCGGTATGCATGGAGCCAACCGGACGGGGCGTCCGTTTACCGGCGACTATGCAGGAATACTACTCTACCAGACGCTTTTTGATCTGGAGCTGTCCAGCTCTCCGGTTTCTGAAAGTGTAGATGATGGTCTTGAATTAAAGGGTGTTCGCATCAGCAATGCGGTGAAGTGCCTGCCGCCCCAGAACAAGCCGGAGACGTCAGAAATCCGCAACTGCAATCCGTTTTTAAAACATGAGATAGAACAGCTGCCTGCCGGCTGCAATCTTTTTGCGCTGGGGCTGGTTGCGCATCAGGCAGTGCTGCGCGCATATGGCTTGAAACTGAGTTCATTGAAGTTTGCACATGGTGCAGTTCACGAGCTTCCCGATGGACGAAAGCTTTATGACTCCTACCACTGCTCCCGTTACAACACGCAGACCAAACGCCTGACACCTGAGATGTTCATGGATGTTTTTTCTCAAGCCGTTAAGTAATTTCCGCTGACGGGAAGCTCATTCTTTACCACCCCACTGCTCTCTTCTTTCTTGTGCGACCAAGAAAGAAGCAAAGAAGGTCGCCCGCCAAGTTACACTGATCCGAATTTTCATCATCTCTTCGGGTAAGGCCTAAAACACGTATGCCTTACTTATTCCGAATAGACCATGAAGAATTCGGGTGCTACTTGAAGCGGGAATCAGGGATAGTGCATATCCATACAGCTCCCACCCACCCATGGATGTAGCGAGTCAACATCCTAAACTCGTATATGTTAAACTACCCTTTGGTTGTCTGACTATCTTCTCTGGTGGCTTTAAATCTACGCATCTGAGTAAAGACTTTGTTGGGATATTTATTACGGCCGAGTGAACCGTTGTAGGCGGCAAGCGCCCTGTCGATTCGCTTGTAACGTTTAATATAGTGACGAACGATGGCACACCCGTATCTGATATTTGTCTCTATCTCAAACAGGTTATCGCTTGGTGAGCCCAACTCTTTTTTCCAGAATGGCATCACCTGCATCAGGCCACGGGCCCCGACACTGCTAACAGCGAAGTGATCGAAATTTGATTCTACCGAGATCAGGCCAAGAATGAGTTCCGGGGAAAGTTCAAAACGTACACTGTATAGATAGACCCAGCGGGCAATCGCTTCGGCCTCATCAGGGTCGGGAACCCACCTTTTGATCAGCTGTTTGATATCCTGGACCCATATCTCCTGTTCAAAGTTGGGCTGCTCGGTTTTTTTCACAGGTTTGAGCATTTCGCGCAGCTCATCCTTCTCTTCCGGCTTGATATCCAGCGAGCCTGTACTCTTCTCCACAATGGTTTTAGCCGTTGTGGTCTGGGCCATATGCTGTTTCTCTTCCGGTGTCGACATGATCCAGAAGGGGAGCGAGATGGCAAAGCCGGCAATCATAATGCCTGCCAGCACGCCTTTGCCGGAAGCACCGCTCAGATATTCAATGGCCCGTCTTTTCAGGCACGGCTCCCTGACAGGAGTGATTGGGCTTCGTTAACTGCACTGTCCAACGCGACCTCCTCTTTTTCGCCATTGCGGGCACGAATTTCAACCACGCCATTTTCAAGGCCCCGATCACCAACAACAAGGTGAACAGGCAGTCCCATCAATTCAGCATCTTTGAACTTCACACCCGGGCGCTCCTTACGGTCATCCCAGAGCACCTCGATACCGGCATCCAGCAGCTCATGGTAAATCTTTTCCGAAGCCTCTAGCCCGGTTTCACTCTTGCCCATGGTAATCAGTGCCACCTGGAATGGAGCCAGGTTTACCGGCCAGGCGATGCCATTTTCATCATTGCACTGCTCAACCACGGCAGCCATCAACCGCGATACACCGATACCGTAGCAACCCATCGTGGCGGTGGTACGTTTGCCCTCCTGATTCTGAAACTGAACTTCCATCGGTTCAGAGTAGCAGGTTCCCAGTGCAAAGACGTGACCAACTTCAATGCCTCGTGAGAGTTCAATACTGCCTTCACATTTCGGACAGTTGTCTCCTGCGCGGGTTTCCCGCAAGTCAGTGAACTGAGCAGCCGATTCATCACGGCTAATATCCAGTCCAGTGATATGCATATCTTTTTTATTGGCTCCGGCAATCAGGCCGGTCGCACCTTTCAGTGTATCATCAAACAGTCGTTTGCAGCTCAGCCCTACAGGCCCGACAAAGCCGGTTACACCGCCAACAGCTTTAATCTCTTCATCGGAGGCCATCTCTACGCCATCAGCGTCCAAAGCCCGGATCAGTTTGATCTCCTGTAGCTGATCGTCGCCGCGTATACATGCGGCGACAATGTTTCCATCATCAGGGCCACCAACCACACGGTAAACCAGCGCCTTGACCAACTGCGCAATGTCGCTTTTCAGAAACACAGCCACATCTTCTGCAGAGGTGGCGTTGGGCGTATCAACACCCGCCATGTCAGCTGCAATGCCGGTTGGTATGTCGCGGGTTGATTCCGCCATCTCAACATTGGCTGCATATTCACAGGCTGAGCAGTGGGCAATCAGATCTTCACCCGATTCAGCCAGCACGTGAAATTCGTGACTTGCACTGCCACCAATAGAGCCGGTATCAGCCTCTACCGGGCGGAACTTCAGCCCCAGACGGGTAAAGATGCGCTGGTAGGCTTTAAACATGTTTTCATACTCAGCCTCCAGACACGTTTCATCGGCATGGAAAGAGTAGGCATCTTTCATGACAAACTCACGACCGCGCATCAGACCGAAGCGTGGACGAATCTCATCACGAAATTTGGACTGAATCTGGTAGAGGTTCATCGGCAGCTGTTTATAGGAGCGCAGCTCTTTTGAGACCAGATCGCAGATCACCTCTTCATGGGTGGGGCCAAGGCAGGATTGATGGTTATGACGATCAGTGATTCTCAGAAGTTCAGGGCCATATTTTTCCCAACGTTTGGATTTTTCCCAAAGTTCGGCTGGCTGCACCATCGGCATCAACAGCTCCTGTGCGCCGGCACGGTTCATCTCTTCGCGCACAACCTGCTCGATCTTGCGCAGAACACGTAGACCCATCGGCAGAAAATTGTAAACACCGGAAGTCACACGGCGGATATAACCGGCTCTTAGAAGTAGTTTATGCGAAATGACTTCGGCATCGGCCGGGTCATCGCGGAGAGTGGGGGCAAGAAATCGTGAATATCGCATGGCACGGAAGCATAGCGATGATGGAACGGTTCAGGTAGAGGATTATTTCAGTGAGCCAGCAGACGTTTCAAAAGGCGCTGATGGATGCCATCAAAACCGCCATTGGAGAGGACCAGCAGATCATCACCTGGCACTGAACCCGATGCAATATATTCGATGATGCTCTCCACATCGGGAAGTACCACGGCATGGTCGCCGATCAACCTGCAGACCTGCGCCGTATCAAGCACCTCATGGGGCTCAAGGTTACGGTCTTCGGCGGGAGCGAAGATCACCCGGTCTGCATCATTGAAGCAGTAGGGAAGACGATCCTGATGAATCCTTGTGCGCATGGTGTTGCTGCGTGGTTCAACAATCACCCATAGTTTACCATCACTTTTCATGGCGTGTTTAGCGGCAGAAACCATACCGGTAATGGCGGTGGGGTGGTGGGCAAAGTCATCAAACACTCTGATGCCTCTGGCCTCTCCTACCAGGGTCATGCGACGGCGGATGCCTGAGAAGGATTCAAAGGCTCGCTTGATGGTGTCCATATCTATGCCAAGCGTGGTTGCGGCGGCCGCAACAGCGCAGGCGTTAGCAACATTATGAATGCCGATCATCTGCCAGCTGACTTCAATGATTGACTCACCCTGTCGATAGAGGCGGAAGCTGCTGCCGTCCGGAGAGGTTACCTCCCACTGCCACTCGGCACTCTGATGACCTTTTTGTGCAAAGGCGGTGATGGGTGTCCAGCAGCCACGTGACAGAAGGTCAGCAATATTTGGATCATCGCTGTTCGCAATGATATTGCCGGCATGCGGAATGGTGCGGATAAGATGGTGAAACTGGGTCTTGATGGATTCCAGGTCGGGAAATATATCAGCATGGTCATACTCAATGTTGTTTAGGATCAACGTGCGTGCCCGGTAGTGCAGAAACTTAGAGCGCTTATCAAAGAAGGCGGTGTCATATTCATCACCCTCCAGCACAAAGTGTTCACCTGTTCCCGATCTTGCCCCACCATCGAAATTTTCCGGAATGCCACCAATCATGAAACCGGGATTAAGCCCCGCCTCTTCAAGCAGGTGGGCGATGATACTGGATGTGGTAGTTTTTCCATGCGTGCCTGTTGCAACAATGGCGTGCCTGTTGGGAAGAATATATCTGCCGATAAACTCAGGTCCGGATAGATAGACCAGCCCCCGATTCAGTGTGGACTCCACCTCAATATTTCCCCGGCTCATCGCATTGCCGATGACAACCATATCCGGCGCAGGCTCGAGATTATCCTCACTGAAAGGCCGAATTTGAATGTCGAGCGATTCAAGATAATCGGACATCGGCGGATAGATGCCGGAGTCGGAACCGGTCACCTCAAAGCCCGCCTCTTTTGCAAGATTGGCAATGGCTGCCATGGCCGTTCCGCAGATGCCAAGAATGTGAATGTGCTGTTTTTGTCTCATTTCTGCATGAGATGATATGCAGCTTCTTCAACAAAGTAAAAAAACCTTCCTGTTTGGGATTGTATCGAGTTCATGGCATGCTTGAGCGATGAAAACCCGAACGCTTCCTGCTGTCGAAGTAGTTACTGGAGAGAATCCGACCGCCACAGTTATATGGCTGCATGGCCTGGGTGCGGATGGGCATGACTTTGAACCGATTGTGCCGGAGCTTGGCCTGTCGAATGATCTGAATATCCGGTTTCTGTTCCCGCATGCGCCATCAATACCGGTGTCGATCAATAGCGGGTACATCATGCCTGCATGGTATGACATCCAACACACAGACATCGGATATCAGCAGGATGAGAGAGGTATTCGTGAATCAGCCCGCCAGATTCAGCTGTTGATTGAGCGAGAGGTGATGCACGGCATCGCTTCGAATCGAATCATTCTGGCCGGATTTTCGCAGGGTGGTGCGATGGCACTGCATCTCGGGCTTCGTCAGGGCGAGCCGCTGGCCGGTATCATGGCGCTCTCCTGTTACCTGCCGATTGAAGATACGGTTGAATCAGAGCTGTTTGAAGAGTCCAAATCAACACAGATATTCATGGCGCACGGCGTAAATGATCCGGTGGTTCCCTATGCGTTGGGTGATAACTCGCATCGCAAACTGGAGTCGCTTGGTTATTCGGTGGAGTGGCACAGCTATCCGATGGAGCACTCCGTCTGCTCTGAAGAGATTACTAAAATCGGCCAGTGGATCAGTAAAGTCCTGAGTTAACAAACCCCGGATTTTGGTCGGAAGCGGGCATACAGACTATAGCTACCCCTTGCCGGCAATCCCTATTACAGGCTACGAATTCGGCGATATACCGCGACCTTAATGAAGTCATTCAGAACAAACCATGCCGTAGCATACAGCCAAATATACATCGCATAAGTCCAGCCAATAGGCTCCATAAACAGGCCATAGACTGCAATCAGTGTGCCAATAATGCGGGTCGAAAATGCAGCTCCAAATAGCGTTAGTGACGGATATGGCTTCTCCCAGAAATGCCTGTCACCGGTACGTGTGGTGTATATGGTCGAATGACCAGCAACATCCAGCTTTATGAATAACAGTGCCTGAATCAGCGGCAAGGGTAATTCATAGTGCATCAGCAGAAAGAGCAGTAGAAATGACGAGGCAACACCGGCCAGGCCCAGTACTGATGATACTGTGAGCGTCTCCTTCATGTTCCAGCGAACCGGAGTTTTGTCGACTTTGGTATTATCAAAGGCGATTGCCATAATTGGAATATCATTCAACAGGGCCAAAATAATGATCATGGTGGCCGTGACGGGATAGAAATCGAATATGATGATACTAAGCGCTATAAATAGAATGATGCGCATAGTTTCGGCGATTCTGAACAGGGAATAGCTCTGCATTCGTTCAAAAGTGATT
>Ga0316189_10002201_pt1 | contig 19171 bp, 14 predicted proteins | sample LowCovwburrow_MG_FD_204930 | JGI IMG/M metagenome (GOLD analysis project Ga0316189, IMG submission 204930) | Coastal sediment microbial communities from Maine, United States - Lowes Cove worm burrow | ecosystem: Environmental > Aquatic > Marine > Coastal > Sediment | place: USA: Maine...
CTCGGTATGAAAGCCCGCTGGGATACGGTTGCCATCAATCTCGCGATCTTCGACCAGCAGATTGAGGGCTTCCAGAGCAACATCTTCACCGGTACCGGTTTTAGCCTGCAAAACGCGGGTGAACAATCGACGAAGGGCGCCGAAATCGACGTCCGCTGGCTGCCGACGGAAAATTTCGAGGGCACATTCGCAGCAACCATCCTGGATCCGACGTACGACTCATTCGTCGGTGCTGAGGGTATTGGTGGTCCTGTCGATCTCAGCGGCACGACGCCGCCAGGTATTCATGAGCTCAGCATCACCACGACCGGTACCTACAACTTCACGATGGGCAACGCCGAAGGTTTCGCACGCCTCGAGTACATCTACGAGGACGAAGTGCAGGTCATCGAGAACGTACCGGCCGACATTGCCTCTCGTAAAGTCAGCACGCTGAACGCAAGTTTCGGTCTGTCCTGGGAGAACGGTTTCGAGGCCATGCTTTGGGGCCGCAACGTCACCAACGACGAGTATCTTGTGAGCGCGTTTCCGACCACGGTGCAGACTGGCAGCTACTCGGGTTACCCGAACCAGCCACGCACGTTTGGCGTGACGGTACGCAAGTACTTCGACTGATAAAGCACTTAATCAGTCAGCGAACGGGCCCTCTTCGAGGGCCCGTTTTTTTTGCGCCGCCCATTTGCCCCACCTGCACGTCAAGACACGCCACGAGGTCATAACAGAGCTGCTGCGACGCATAGCCCGAGTCAGTACTTATCTCGATTGCGCTGCGTGATTCACGGAGTAGCTTTAGGCTTGAGAATCACTATCCGCTCTGGCGGGTAAAGGAGTTGGCGATGGAGGCCCTGAACTTACTGATATTTGCAGCTTTGGTAGCGACGATCGCCGTTATGGTGCTTGGCGTGCGGTCGATGGGCAAGGGCGGTTCCTACGATAAGGAGCACGCCGAGAAATTCATGTGGGAGCGGGTCGCGCTGCAGGCGCTGACCGTTGTTTTGCTGCTGGCAGCAGCATTCCTGATGAATACCTGACAGGTCGTAATTGCGCAGCGTTTGCTGAAGAAGAGATGACAGCGCTGTCATTTCATGCCAGACTGTGGCCCATGTTTCGTACCGGAAAGTCTTCGGGATCTGGAGAAAGGGCCGTATCTGATGATTAAAAGAGCATCGAGTGAATATCCGACACTGTCTGAAATGGGCGTAGAGAGCCCCAAGCAGATCGACAAGTACTACATTTCCAGCGTCAACTACGTTGATGTTCTGAGGATCGTCTACGACCGTCCTGCTGACTCGTGCCTGCCATCCAGCCGGACCTACAAGTTTCCGCGGGTTCAGGAGACCGTCGCCGAAGGGCAGCAGTCGAAAAGCGAGACAGGCGTTATGAGGACACACCCGAGGCTGCGTGCGGCCATGCAGGAGCTGCAAAAGATCTTCGAGGCCAAGTCGAGCAAAGAGTCGATTGCCGCGGAAATTCTCAACGAGATTGCATTGCTTGAAGAAGACATTGCGATGCGCAGCGAGTACCTGAAAGTCCTTGCCAAGAAGATACCCGTTGTTGAATAGCTAGGGCCTGCTGTTCCCGGCAGCAGCTCGCGTTGCATCCAATCCGGCGCGCCACGCATCTGTACCCAAACAGCATGGAAAGTCATTGACTGATTCCGGGGGGGCAGGTGCATGTCGACACAAGCGCAAGAAGCAGCATTGGCAACAACAAGCAGGTTTCGTAATCCAGAGGACAACCGTTTGCGCGCCGGCTGGCGAATAGCGACGTTTCTGCTCATTTTCTATGGCATTGCGTTGCCGTTGCTATTCGGCTTAAAAGCTCTGCTGGGCTTCTCAAAGTCGTCCCCGATGGTCATTGTCATCATCGCGATGGCGGCAACGCCTGCCGTCTACATTGCGCGCCGCTGGATAGACGGCAAGTCTTTCGTTTCCCTGGGGCTGCAGTGGAATGCTCGTGCGGCGAGCGATCTCGTGTTCGGCTTTCTCCTCAGTGGGCTGATGGCAGGGTCGGTGTTTGCCGCCATGGTCGTGCTCGGTTTCATTGAAAATGTGCAGGTAACAGTCGATCTGTGGGCGGCCTTGAGCCTGATCGCCATACCGTTGCTGACGATGGCATTGGTGGGCTTCTGGGAAGAGCTCGTATTTCGCGGTTACGTCCTGCAGAACATGGCCGAGGGAATGGGCATGCAGACAGGGATCATCATCTCCTGCCTGCTTTATGGTCTCCTGCATGCGATGAATCCAAACGCCGGAATATTGTCATCAGCGATCATCGTCCTCTTCGGTTTTTTGCGAATCTACGGATACCTGTGCACAGGCCAGCTGTGGTTATCGATCGGCATGCACACTGGGTGGAATTTCTTCCAGGCCACGGTGTTCGGATTTGCTGCAAGCGGTCATGCAGAAGACCAAACCGTGGTGTCTCACGATGCGGCGGCTGCGAATTGGCTGTCTGGCGGCAATTTCGGCCCGGAGGCGAGCGTACTGACGATTCCTGTCGTATTGGGGGCGCTGTACCTGATGCGGGTTTGGTCGCGACGGGAGTAGTCAGGGCACCTCGCGCGAGGCTATTCTGCGCGATGTAACAACTTGTGACAAAGCGCTGAAACCCGTGCGATTTTGCGCTTCGCAACGCGCGGTTTCTTCTATAATGGCCGAATGTCTCAAATCAAGCTCATTGCCCTTCTGCTGATGCCGCTGCTCGCGGTGACAGCCTGCTCGAAGTCTGCGGCGCCGGAAGCAGGCGCTGCAAGACCGTCCGCACGAGAAGTCCCTGTGATTGCCGAGCTGCTCACGTTTGAGCGTCAGCGGGTGCGTATCGAAGCCGTCGGCACGTCACGCGCGCGACTGTCAGCTGAACTGTATCCGCTCACTTCGGGGAAAGTCGTTGCCGTGGGATTCCAGCCCGGCCAGGCCGTCAAGGCGGGTGATGTCCTTGTTGAACTCGACAACCAGAAAGAGCGAGTGGCCCTGCGGCTTGCGGAGCTGCAGCTTGAAGAGGCAGTGCGTCTGTACGACCGTTACCAACGCTCAGCCGACAGCGGCGCAGTGTTGCCAACGGTTCTGGATGCGGCGCGCACCGCTGTTGAGATTGGCCGCCTGGAAGTCGAAAGCGCGCGCATTGCGTTGCAAGACCGCACGGTTGAGGCCGTCTTCGACGGATACGTCGGTAGCTCTGAGGTTGATCCGGGTGACCGCATCGACACCGGTACGCTGATTACCACGCTCGATGATCGCAGTTCATTGCTGGTCAGCTTTGCGGTACCGGAGGCGTTCATCGGTGAGCTTGCAGTCGGCAACTCCGTGCAGCTGGAGACATGGAGTGACAAGCAGAACGATGTCACGGGTCAGATCATTGATATTGGCAGTCGCATTGACCCAAACAATCGCACCTTTGAAGTTCGTGCTCGAGTCGAAAACAGTACTGATTCGTTGCGGCCGGGAATGAGTTTCAGGGTCACTGTGGATGTGCAGGGCGAGTTGTACGCAGCGGTTTCCGAGACCAGCCTGCAATGGGGTGCTGACGGTGCCTATATCTGGAGCGTCGTCGATGGCCGCGCACAGCGTAAATCGGTGCAAGTGGTGCAGCGACGCGAGGGCAGGGTGCTTATCGACGGTGATCTCGACGAAGATACTATTGTCGTGGTGGAAGGCACACAGTCTGTGCGCGATGGCGTCGGTGTGAGCCACGACATTCCGCGCATTGCTACGAACAAATCGCAAGTTTCAGTCGACTAGAGCGCGCATTCATGGACACATCCGACCGTGATGATCTGCCAAGCATCAGTGTTCGTCGCCCGGTCCTGATCCTGGTCGTCAACCTGCTGATCGTAATCGCCGGCATTGCAGCAATACTCGCGGTCGAGATTCGCGAGCTGCCGGATGTGGATCGTCCTGTCGTGACTGTGCGCACGAGCTTTCCGGGCGCATCTCCCGAGACCATGGACGCCGAGGTCATCAGCTTGCTTGAAGGCGCGGTTGCGCGCGTCTCCGGCATACAGGAACTTCGATCCTCATCGGAGGAAAACACGGGCCGCATCTTTATCGAGTTCAGACCGGGCGTGGACCTTGATACCGCAGCCGCGGACGTCCGGGAAGCGGTCAGCCGCGTATCGCGGCGGCTCCCCGAGAGACTCGAACAGGTCGTCGTTGTTAAAGCAGATGACGATGCCCAGTCGGTAGTGAACCTCGCGGTTTCAAGCGATGTTCTGCCGATGGAAACGCTGACGAGGGTTGTCGAGCAGGAGATCGTGCCGATGTTCCTCTCTGTTGAGGGTGTGGCCGATGTGCAGGTCTCCGGCAACCGCCAGCGCATGTTGCGGGTCGCCGTCGATCCGTTGCGGTTGTCGAGTTTCGGTCTGGCTGTCACCGATGTCTCAACGGCTCTCAGGCAGGCGCCGTTCGACGTTCCTGCGGGTAGCTTTCGGTCGCTCGACCAGCAGTTGATCGTGCGTGCCGACGCAACCGCCGACACGGTTGCCGATATCGCAGATATCGTCATTCGAGACTCGATACGCATCGGCGATGTTGCCAAGGTCTACTTTGGTCCGGAAGATGTTGAGTCGTTGTCGAGACTCGATGGCAAGCCGGTGCTCGGCCTCGGCGTGATCCGCCAGGCACGTTCAAACACGATACAGATTTCCGCCGGTGTCATCGCCGCGGCAAAGCGAATTAACGACAGGTTTCCCGACCTCGAGCTGGTCGTTACCGACGACCAGGCAACATTCATAAAAAGCTCTGTCACCCAGGTTCTCATTACCCTTGGCCTGTCGATCGTGATCGTTATCGCGACTATCTGGCTGTTCATGGGCAGTCTTCGCGCGACGCTTGTTCCCGCCCTTGCGATCCCGGTAGCGCTCATCGGTACCATCGCTGCCATCTGGGTGCTTGGCTTTTCCGTCAACATTCTCACGCTACTGGCGTTGGTTCTCGCAACCGGACTGGTGGTAGACGACGCCATCGTGGTGCTCGAGAACATTCAGCGCCAGCGTGCAGATGGCGCCGGCCCGCGCGCCGCTGCCGTTATCGGCACGAGGCAGGTGTTCTTTGCCGTTGTGGCGACGACGCTGGTGCTGATATCGGTTTTCGTACCGATTTCATTCCTGCCGAGCACGGCGGGACGGCTGTTCCGCGAGTTCGGCCTGGTGCTGGCGGCGGCCGTCATCATTTCGAGCTTTGTCGCGCTTTCGCTGGTGCCGGCAGCCGCGGCGCGCTTGGTCAGAAAGGTAGAAAAGAATCGCCTGCAGGAGGCAATCGCGAATTTCGGCCAGCGAATGTCGAATGCCTACGAACGTTCCCTGGCGACGTTGCTTGATCGACCCTGGTTGCCTGTGCTCGTAGCCGTGTTGTTTGCCATCGCTGCAGGATATGCCTACCAGTCACTGCAGCGTGAACTGGTGCCGCCGGAGGATCGCGGCATGGTTCGCGTGTTTGCCAGTGGCCCGGATGGTGTTGGCGTTAGTTTCATGGAGCGGCAGGCAGACAAGATCGAGGAGATACTGCAAGAGTATGTAGCGAGCGGTGAGGCGCAATCGATTTATACGCAAATTGGCAGATGGGATCCAAATCGCACCTACAGCATCATGCCGCTGGTGGACTGGAGCGAGCGCGATCGCAGCCAGCAGGAAATTATCGAGGAACTGCGCGGACCACTGTCGAGTATCCCGGGTGTGCGGGCCGGCGCCTGGAGCAGCAACAGCCTTAACCTGAGAGGCGGCGGTGGCGGTGGCCTTGATATAGCCCTGCTGGGCAACAGCTATGATGAAATTTTTGCAGCAGCGAAAATGTTTACTGCAGCACTCGAAGAAAAGCTGCCGCAGCTGACAAGGCCGCGAATATCATTTGACCCGACCCAGCCACAACTCTCGGTGCAGATCGATCGCCGCCGTGCTGCAGATCTCGGCGTGGACTTACCTGAACTGGCGGCAACGCTGCGCGCCATGATTGATGGTGACGAGCTCGTTGACCTCAACATCGACGACGAGGCTGTGCCAATTCTGCTGGAATCAGCCAGCGGCAAGATCAACGATCCGACAGATCTCGTGAATCTCTATGTTGGCACCAGGAGCGGCGAGCTGATTCCGCTGTCCAGCATCGTAACGTTGCGAGAGGAGGGGGTCGCCACACAGCTCGACCGCCATGAGCAGCGTCGCAGTATCGCAGTCAGCATCGAGCGGGCGGAGACGTATGCGCTGCAGTCGGCCGTGGATGACGTTCGGCAGCTGGCAAATGAAGTTCTGCCTGACAGCGTTTCGATCATTTTCCTCGGCGAGGCAGCGACACTTGAGGAAACCTCGCGCGAGGTCGCGCTTACATACGTCCTGGCTATCGTCGTCATATTCCTCGTTCTGGCAGCCCAGTTTGAAGGCTTTACAAGTGCGCTCGTGGTCACCTGCATCGTGCCGTTCGGAGTCGCAGCCGCAATCTTCGCGTTACTCCTTACCGGTACCTCGCTGAACATCTATTCACAGATCGGACTTGTGCTGCTGATCGGGCTAATGGCCAAGAACAGTGTGTTGGTGGTCGAGTTTGCGGAGCAGCTGCGCGACCGCGGGCTCGATGTCCGCGATTCCATTCAGCAGGGCGCTGTGCGCCGGCTGCGTCCTGTCACGATGACGATGATGTCCACTATTCTTGGTGGCTTGCCGCTTATTCTGGGCAGTGGTGCCGGCGCCGAGGCGCGGCATGCGATCGGCTGGGTAGTGTTCGGAGGCCTCGGAATTTCGGCACTGTTTACCCTGTACCTCACGCCTGCGCTATACCTGATGTTCGCGAGGTTCTCCAAACCGCGAGCGGCGGCTACCAGTAGACTGTCAGAGGAGCTGGAACAGGCGAGTCTGCAGGGTGTAAGGTGAAGTCATGAACTATCGTCATCTCGGCAAGGCCGGCATACAGGTCAGCGAACTTTCATTCGGATCGTGGGTTACGGTCGGCAAGCACGTAGATTTAGACAGGGTCGTCGAGATCATGGCCGCGGCCTACGACGCCGGCGTCAACTTTTTCGATAACGCCGAAGGTTACGCGCTAGGCGAATCTGAGCAGATGATGGGTCAGGCTTTCAAGAAACTCGGTTGGCGACGCGGCAGCTACCTGGTATCGACAAAGTTGTTCTGGGGGCTGCACGAAAACCCCAACGAGAAAAACACGCTCAATCGCAAATACCTGTTGGAAGCCATCGATGGCTCGTTGCGGCGGCTTGATCTCGATTATGTCGATCTCCTGTTTTGTCATCGTCCTGATCCGAGCACCCCAATCGAGGAAACGGTCTGGGCGATGCATAACATTATCGAGCGCGGCAAAGCGCTCTATTGGGGCACATCCGAATGGGAAGCGGCTGACATCCTGACTGCAATCGAAATTGCGGAACGGCACCACCTGCACAAGCCCGTCGTCGAGCAGCCGGTTTACAACCTCTTCGAGCAACATAGGCTGGGAACGGAATACGATGCCGTTTACGATCAGCAGCGCCTTGGCTCCACGGTATGGAGTCCGCTTGCCTCGGGGCTGCTGACCGGCAAGTACCAGGCGGGCATTCCCAAAGACAGCCGCGGTGCCAATCCTGCGCTTGGTTTCCTGAAAGGGCAGCTAACCGATCCCGACAGGCTGGCCAAAGTGGCCGCCCTCGAACCTCTGGCAAATGACATGGGCGCGAGCCTGGCGCAGTTTTCGCTCGCATGGTGCCTGCAGAATCCTCGCGTGAGCACGGTCATCCTGGGTGCGAGCCGACTCGAACAGCTGCAGGAAAATCTCAAGGCGCTGCAGTACGTCGACCAGTTCACCCCGGAGCTGCTGTCGACAATCGACGAAATATTTACCTAGCGGACCGCTACTCGTTGCTGAGATAGGCGAGTTTTGACGCGTCGAACGCAGCAGGCGAGCGGCCTGCGAGCAGCTCCAACTCGGCTGGGTCGGCCGTATTGTCCTCGGCAAGCATGGTCAGCTGGTCCCGTGTTACCGGAAAGAACGGCAGCCAGTCGAACAGCGTTGCCGCGAGTTTCATGGCGCCAATCGGCATGGGCAGAATAATTTTCTTCTTGCCCGCGACAGCGGCGATGCGCCGAATCATCTCGGTCCACGACAACACCTCCGGGCCACCGAGCGCATAGGTCTTGCCGACGGTTGTCTCCTGATTAAACGCTTCTCTGACAGCAGCGGCGACGTCGCCAATCCAGGCCGGCGACATCAGCACCTGGCCCCTGGCAGGCGAGAGCCCCTTGAAGAACCCGACTGCTGGTATAGGCGGTGCCACCATGTCGCGATAAAGCTGGGTTGCGAATTCCATGCGGCCTTGCGGGTCGCCAAAGATGATAGAGGGGCGCAGCACGGTTGCCTGGAGGCCGCTGGCCATGAGGTGCTGTTCGGCGCGTAGCTTGGTTTCCTGGTACCTGGTGCCTGGAATCCTGACGCCATTAGCGCTGATAAGAACGAAACGACGGGTGCCGCATTGCTTTGCCGCTGCGACAGTATTGACTACGCCTTCGTATTGGGCGTTCTCAAATGTGATGCCCTTTCTCGGGAATTCGCGAAGCAGTCCCACGCTGTAAACGACACCGTCGCAGTCTTCGAGTGTTTTGGCGAGCGCTGACTGATCAGCAAGGTCTCCCGGGGTGGTCCGCCAGATATCGGTACGTGGCAACTTGGCCTCGCTGCCAGGCCGCACGAGCACAGATACATCATGGCCTGCCGACATCAACTCGTTGACGACATGGCTGCCGACAAAGCCGGTTGCACCGATTACCGCAATTTTCATGTTGTAGAACTCATCTGTTGGCAAAACGTATGAAGAGTATAGACATAAAAAAAGCCCGGAAGATTCCGGGCTTTATTATTACGATTTGTAGCAGCAGATCAGGGCGTCGCTGCAACCTCAACAATAACCTCGTTGGCCTCGAAGCAGCTGTCTGCAACACTCTGGCCAAATACGTCGACCATCTGCCCCAATGCCAGATCCGCGAACGTTCCCATGGTGACCGTTGAGTTTGCGTCATCAACGAGCAGCACATCTGCGCTATCACCAACTCGTACGCAGGTATCGCCACCGCCGCTCAACGTGAGTCCAAAGCTCATGTCGTCAGCGTCCAGCGGTTCGATAATCGTGCCGCTGATCTGCTCGTCGGGATCATCTTCTACGAAGACCAGCGCGGCGCGCAGAAGGTCGGGATCGGCCTCGTCAGCTTTCGGCGGCTTCACGCCCTCGACTTCGATGTCGACGCCAAGCACGATCGAGTCAGCACCAATCTCGCCCATGTCGTCAAAGTAACGGGTGCCAGGCTGCTGTTCAATAACGAGGTCGCTGCCATCATCTGCAACCAGCAGGAACGAGTTATCCATCGGGTTGCTGACCACGTTGCCCTTAACCTGTTCAGCGTTGCCGCCGATTTCAAGCACGAGCGCATTCAAAACGATGTCAGGGTCAACCTGGTAACGACCGATTACAACGACCATGTTGCCGACAGCCAGCGAACTGAAGTCCGCAGCCAGTCCGTCGTCGCCGAAGATGCTCGACGTGCTGTCAGTCGCAACCTTGACGCAACTGTCGGGCGTGTCGATGTCGCACAGCAGGAAACTGCCAGCCGGATCGGTGTAGATCTCAGCGACGTTACCCTCGACTCTGGCGAGCTTGTTGTCGAGGCCGCCGTCCATGAATTTGGCTTTTACGACAGGTCTGAAATTGTACTTCTTGCCGTTGCCCGCGTTGGTGATCTTGATCGACTTGTTTGCGTCCATGTCGATTTCGACCATGAGCGTGCGGCCAGGTAATACGGCGAAGCCTTCGGAGTCGAGCATGTCAATTTTGCCGTTTGCGGGCAAAGCAGGATAGATCGGGTCGCCGACATGCGGTACGAGTTCCAGGTCATCGATATACAGGCGCAGCTTGGTGTAGGTGCCGACCGCAACTTCACCGAAGACGATAGGCTCTGAGAAGTTTGTCAGGTTCAGAAGGTCGATCGGCTCTGAGCCCTCGAACAAGGGTTGCTGACCATCATCGCCGCCGATCAACACCGCCTTTGTGACGTTCAGGTTGATTTCGCTGAATTCGTCGGTCGGTGCGTCCGTGAAAAACAGGCCGACCGTTCCGGTCGTTGGAGTCGCAGCCACTGGCGAATCGTTGCTGCCACCTGAACCGCCGCCACAGGCGACGATGGATAAAGATGCAAATGCAGCCAGCAACGCAACGCGCGTCTGGCCACAGAGTTTTTGTGCGTTCATCGGTATTCCCACTGTTTAACGTGTGCTTGTTATTGCACCAATCTAACACTAAGGAATTGCGATACAACCGTCTCCAAAAGGAGACATTTACATAAGCTGGAGAGAGTGCCGGCCTGGCGAACGCCAGGCCGGCAATGGCTTTCTAGAAGTGGTAGTCAACAGCAACCGTGTACATGCGCGGAGTGCCGTAGTAGGCGGTCTGGATATTACCGACGCTGCGGAATTCCTGGCCTTCCACTTTGTAGACTTCGTCCGTGGCGTTCTTGATTCCGGCGCTGAGGTTCCAGTGTCCTTCCGGACTCGTGAAGCTCACCAGCGCGTTGACCAGGGTGTAGTCGTCTTCTGACAGTGGTACTACGTTTTCGACGCTAAGCCACATGGCATCACGGTAGCTGCCGTCAACGCCGAAGGTCAGGCTGGCGCCGCTCGCGAGGCTTGCCGTGTAACTGGCAGCAATGCGTCCTGTGAACTCTGGTGAGAATGCTGGTTCGTCGGGAATGCCGTCAGACCCGGAGAAGCCACCCTTGCCATATTTGGAATCCAGGTAGCCGATTTGTGCGGCCAGCTGGAACGAGTCTGTCACTGCCAGCACCGCTTCGATCTCGGCACCAGTAATGTCGAGCTCAGCAGCGTTCAACACCGGGAAGCGGAAGTCGATACCGTCAGCCACCGAAACGCGCGCCTGGAAGTCTTCGTAGGTGCTCTGGAAGATGGCGTAGTTGGCCTGCAGCTTGCCGTCAAACACAATGGTTTTTGCGCCAAGCTCCGCCGTCCATACCGTCTCAGGATCGAATGAGCTCACGTCTGCTGCGCCATTAGCACGACCATTGAAGCCGCCACTCTTGAAGCCCTTGGCAACGCGACCGTACAGGCGCACGTCGTCATTCACCGTGTAGTCGAGGGTGACCGTCGGTGTGAAGTCGCTCCAGTCGTTGGAGTCATTGAATTCAAATGCGGGATCAGCATCGCCCAGGATGTTCGAGAACGTGCTCGTGCTACGGAAGTAGCTCTTGTCTTCGCGCGTGTAACGACCACCCAGTCCGAGGTTCCAGTTGCCGAAGCGATAATCGACCTGGCCGAAAACGGCATAGCTCTTGGTATCGAGATCATCGACGATTGTGCGCGTGAACGAGATCGGTGCACCGCCGAATAGCAAAAAGTCATCGGCAAAGGCGATCTGGTCCGAAGGTACTTGTTCATGCAGGTAATAAAGTCCCATGATCCAGTTGACGTTGTCGCCATTGGTTCCGATCAGCTGTAATTCCTGGCTCATCTGTTTCTGGTCGAGGCCGACAAATACGTCACCGAGTTCCCATTCTGTCGCATCGATGTCGATGAAGAATTCCGTATCCAGCGTGCGGTATGCCGTGATCGACTTGAACTGTACGTTGTCGTTGGCGTCCCAGGTTGCAGTGACGTGGCCGCCGCTGCTGCGGACTTTCTGGCCCTCGCCATCATTGAACGACGTGCGTGTGCGGTAGTCCCATTCGCCTGTCGGCGGCCCTTGCCTGAGCACAACGCCGGTCAGCAGATCGACGCCGATTATCGAGTCCTCTGCGCGCCCTACGGTCAGGCCCACATCCTCTCGTGTCATATCTACCGCGAAATCGAAGGTCCATTTGTCAGACGCATTCCAGACGCCACTAACGCGGCCGACTGTCGTGTTTTCGTCATTGTATTTCTGGCCGGTGGCAGGATCATCGACATAGCCGTCGCGTTTGTCGGCAAGCACGCTGACACCAAGGCTCAGGTTCTCGCTTACGGGTCCGGCAGCATATCCCTTTACCTGCATACGACCGTAGTCGCCGGCCAGCAGGCCAGCACTACCTTCGAACTCGTCACCGGGGCGCTTGCTAATTAGTCGGATCGCGCCACCTGGGGTGTTCTTTCCGTATAGCGTGCCTTGCGGTCCGCGCAGTACTTCGACGCGTTCCATGCCGTAAAGCTTGAACAGCGCACCCTGGATTCGTGCCATATAGACGTCGTCGAGGTAGACGCCGACCGCAGGGTCAAATGTCTGCAGAGCATCCGGCTGACCGACGCCGCGAATAAAGATGTTGACGCTCGAATTCGAGCCACGGCCGCGAACCAGGTTGAGGTTAGGTACCGCGCCCTGCAGCGAATCGAGATTATCAGCCTGCAGCGCAGCGAGGTCTTCGTCCGTGAAGGCGCTGATTGCCATTGGCACTTCCTGCAGCGACTGCTCGCGGCGTTGTGCCGTGACGACAATCTCTTCGAGACCGTCATTTTGAGCAAGCGCGGCGGGCGTCGCCGTAAGCCCTGCGGCAATCGCGGCGCTGCCGAGAATAAATTTATTAATCAATGGGTTAAAGGTAAAACGCATGGTCACTCCCCCCTTGGGACATGAAGGGCATACTCGCCCATATTTCAACGATCGTTGAAGAAATACTAATTCAACGCTCGTTGAAGTTCAAACTAAATATTTCGACCTAGGATTCCTGGCAAAGTGCCCTGAAGCCCGCGGCCAGAAATTTCGGCATTCGTTCATTGATCGCCACCATATCTGACGATCTGCAGATTCCGCCGGAAAGATTATCGATACGGCCGGTCTCTGCAAAGGTCAGTGTAAGTGCACCGGACATGAAGTGATATGCCCAGTACAGGTCGATGTCTTCGCAGTCGGGAATATTCTCGCGAACCACGGACAGAAACTTCTGAATCAGTGGGTCGAAATAGCGGGTCATCAGCTCGCCGCCCATGGCGGGAGAACTGTTGATCTGCGCGACCAGCTGCAGGTAGTACTTCCATTCCTCGTGATCGCTGGCGAGTAACTCAAGCAGGGGGCTGGTAACCGCCCCCACGATCTCTTCCAGAGTGGCCTTGTCGTTTACATGACGACGTTCAACCTCCTCGAGCGCCTTGAAACGAATTTCGTTCAGATAGTCGACGCGGCGCAGCATGACCTGGTCGAATAGATCGCGCTTGGACTTGAAGTGGTAGTAGGCCAGCGATACGTCGGCTTCTGCGGCGCCGGTGATCTCCCGAACCGACACGCCCTCAAAGCCTTTTTCGGCGAACAGGCGTTCGGCAGCATCGAGGATCCGGTCCCGGGTCGCTTGTTTTTGTTTGCTCATCGCGACGACCGTAGCTGAGCGTTAATTGAATTTCAACAAACGTTGAACTAATATTCAACGATCGTTGAAATAATTAGAGCTGGAGAATCAGCCATGGCATGGTTCAAGCCAAAACCACTGACCGTCCCGGAGATCATTGAGCTCAATGCGCACAATCTGCCAAACAAGGCAGCCGTGATCATTGATGACGATGTGACCAGCTGGCGCGAGTTTGGCGCAGGCACCGCGCGACTCGCAAACGCGTTACTCGACTCCGGAATGCTGCATGGCGACCGCGTCGTGCTGCTCATGAAGAACAGCTACGAAATGTACGAGGCGATGTTTGGTGTCATCCGGGCGGGCCTTGTTGCGGTGCCGCTGAATGTCTCGATTACAGATGAGGCGGTCGCCAACATGATTGGCAACTCCGGAGCGAAAGCCGTGTTTGCATCCGGCGAGCACGTTGCGCGCATTGACGCCCTGCGGCAGCACTTGTCGAAGGACATCGGCGAGCGCTTTGTATCACCAGACGCGACAACTGCAGGGTGGCTGCCTTATGCCAGTCTGCGCGATGCGGCGTCTGCGGATGACCCGGTTGTCGATATTCGTCCGGAGCACGAATGCAATATTATCTACAGCTCCGGAACCACCGGCATGCCCAAGGGCATCATTCACGATCATGCATGCCGCGAGGCGTGGGGCAGCGACATGGCGGTGTCGCTGCGTTACCACGCGGGTGCGCGCACACTGTGCAACCTCGGGCTATTCTCGAACATCACCTGGGTGGCGATACTGGCGACGATCTTCGCCGGTGGAGCGGTTGTTATATCGCGCAGGTTCGAGGTTGAGGATTGCCTCGAGACGATCGAGAAACAGCGCGTAACCCATACCGCAATGGTGCCGCTGCAGTACCAGAAACTCTACGAGCATCCGGATTTCGGGAGGTTTGACTTGAGCAGTCTTGAAAGCAGCATGTGCTGTGGCTCACCTCTGCCGACCTGGCTCAAGCACGAGCTGGCTGAGCACTGGGCGGGCCGCTTCATCGAGCTCTACGGCCTCACAGAAGGGTTGGTCACAATCCTGTCTCCGGAGGACCTGCTGACAAAACCGGATTCGGTAGGGCAGCCATGCCCGGGTCAGCGCATGGTCATCCTGGACGACGACAACAACGTTCTGCCGCCGGGCGAAGCTGGCGAGATTGTCGGCGAATGTCGTTTCCTCATGGCGGGTTACCACGCCAACGATGCTGCCAACGAAGAGGCCACCTGGATACACCCGTCCGGCGCAAGGTGGTTGCGCACGGGAGATATCGGCAAGCTCGACGAAGATGGCTTCCTGTATCTTGTCGATCGCAAGAAGGACATGATTCTTTCCGGCGGCCAGAATATCTACCCCGCTGATATCGAAGAGGTGGTCACGCAACACGCGGCAGTTGCCGAAGTTGCCGTCATCGGTTGCGAAAGCGCCAAGTGGGGCGAAACTCCGGTTGCAGTTGTCGTGGCAAAGTCGAGTATTGACGCAGACGAGCTGACCGCATGGGCCAATGGCAAGCTTGGAAAACAGCAGCGCATCGCCGCAACTGTTTTCGTCGATGAGCTGCCGCGCAACCCGAATGGCAAAGTCCTGAAGCGCGAATTACGTGATACGTTCGCAGACCTGAAGTTCTAAAGAAGGCGCACATGTCGACGAATGAGAAAAGTCGTACCTACCAGAGTCACGATGGCCTCGAGTTATTTTATCGTGACTACAATGGCGAGATGCCTGGCACACCGGTGATCTGTCTGCCGGGTCTGACGCGAAACAGTCGTGACTTCATCCACGTCGCTGAGCATATCGGCGAGCGTCGTCGTGTCATCGCGCCTGATTTCAGGGGCCGCGGCTTTTCCGCACATGATGCGAACTGGAAAAACTATCACCCCGGTACCTACGTCACCGATACCTGGACCCTGCTCGACGAACTGGGCATAGAAACGGTGATCATCATCGGCACCTCGCTCGGCGGATTATGCGCGATGGCGATGTCGGCGATGAACGCCGAACGACTGGCGGCCGTGATCATGAACGACGTCGGCCCGGAAATTAATCCGGCCGGGCTCGCGCGCATCCAGTCTTACGTTGGCAAGCAGACTCCGCCGAAGAGCTGGGACGAGGCGGCAGACCAGGCGTTTGAGGCATACAGCGACACGATGCCCGGACTGCCCAGAACATATTGGGAACGCATGGCGTGGCGCGCTTATCGCGAAGGTCCAGATGGCGTGCCTGTGCTCGACTACGACCAGAATATCGGCCGCGCCGTGCGCGAGGTTGGCGCCCAGGTTGCAGATCCCTGGGTATTTTTTGAGGCGCTGAAACCGGTTCCCACAACGCTGCTGTGGGGTGAGGGATCTGACATTCTGACGCGCGATATTGTCGACAAGATGCTCGCGAGGCACGAAGAGATGCGACTGGTGCCGGTGGCAAACCGTGGTCACGCGCCGCAACTCGATGAGCCCGAGTGTCTCGCCGCAATCGATGACGTGCTCGAGGCGACACCCTGATGAATGGACGACAACGCGCTTTCGTCTGTCTGCTTGCCCTGTCGCTGAGCGCATGCGGCGGCGAGGAAGTTACACAGGACCTTGGCGCGCTCGCGAGTTACGACATCGACACATCAAGAATCAGCGTGTCAGGCGTGTCTTCGGGCGCAATGATGGCGACCCAGATGCATGTCGCACATTCGGGATTGTTCTCCGGCGTCGCAATGCTTGCCGGCGGACCTTACTACTGCGCAGAGGGAAGCCTCAGCAAAGGTCTCGGTGAATGCATGAAGGGGGGTGACCTCAAACTCGACGCGCTTGTGGAGTACGCAAGGTCGTCCGCTGCCTCGGGTGCCATTGACCCACTGCAAAATCTCAGCGATGACAGCGTGTGGTTATTGCTGGGCAGCAAGGACAGCATCATGCACCCGGATCTGCCACGCGGCGCCGTCGCCTTTTACGGCGAGTTTCTTGATGTTGGCAATATCACGTATGTTGATGCGGTACCGGTTGTGCACGGATTCCCGACACTTAACACCGGAGCACCCTGCGATCAGTTGTTAACGCCATTTCTGAACGCCTGCGACTACGATGCAGCGGGGGAATTGCTGCAGGCCTTGCTGGGTGATCTCAACCCGCGGGCCCAGGCAAGCGGCGAATTGCTCAGTATCCCGCAACCCGGATACGACGACGCTACAATGTTGCCGGACGCTTTCCTGTATGTGCCCGATGCATGCGCCAACGGGGCCAGCTGCGGCGTACATGTCGCGTTTCACGGATGCCAGCAGTCAGCTGCAAAAGTCGGCGATGCGTTTGCCGCTGGCGCCGGTTACAACGAATGGGCCGAAGCCAACAAGCTGCTTGTTCTTTATCCGCAAGTTGCCAGCAGCAAGATCGCACCGATGAATCCCATGGGCTGCTGGGATTGGTGGGGTTACACCGACGACAACTACGCGACCAAGGCCGGTGCCCAATTGCAGGTCGTGAAAGCAACGCTCGACCTGTTGGCGGGTAAAGCGCTTTGACGTTTGCCTGGGGCCTGTTTGTCGTCTACCTCGCGGGAACCGCGTGGCTGGGTTGGCTGGGCTACAAGAAGACAACAGGCTTCGGCAGCTTTGCCGTGGGCAACCGCGCCATGAATCCTGTGGTTGTCGGCATCACGCTGGCCGCGAGCGTGTCGTCCGCATCGACATTCATCATCAATCCCGGCTTCGTCTACGTCGACGGGTTCTCCGCGTTTTTCCACATGAGTATTGCGGTAGCAATTGGCTTCTTCGCCATGCTCGTAACGCTGTCATTCCAGTTTCGCCGCATTGGTGCCGAGGCCGCCGCGTTAACGATTCCGGACTGGATCGGCAAACGCTACGAGTCGAAGTCTTTTGCCCTGTTTTTCTCGGTACTCAACCTGTTGTCTTTTGCGTTTGTGGTGCTGCTCGTGGGTGGCATTTCTATCGTGATGCAGTCGCTGTTGGGTGTGTCCAATGAGGTTGCTCTCTCCATAACGCTCGTGTTCGTCACCGGCTATGTGTTCATCGGCGGCACCAATGCACATGTTCTTACCAACATGTTGCAGGGCAGCCTCATGATTATCGTGACCATACTCGTGCTTGGTTCCTGCGCGTGGGTCGCGCTGCAGCAACCGGTGTCGGTCGTCGAGTCGTTACGTGCGATCGACGCCAACCTGGTGGCCGCGGTCAACAGGGAAGGCCGACTCTTTAACGATGTGTTCTCGATCTACGTGGCCGGTTTCATTGTAGGTGCCGTGGTTGTCTGCCAGCCGCATATCCTCACCAAGGCACTGTACGTCAAGGATGATCGCGCTGTGCGCCAGTATCTTGGCGTATTTGCCGTCATATTCCTCCTCTTCCAGATGCTCGGCCTGGTCGGATTCTTTGCCCACCTCGCGGTGCCACCGGATGCACTGGTTGATGCGACGACCGGCCAGTTCCGACAGGACCTGGTAATGACACAGTACCTGGCAACGCTGTTCCCGCCCTGGGTGTTTACCATTGTTGGTGTCGTGCTACTGGCCGCTGCAATGTCGACGCTCGATGGACTGCTGGTATCCATTTCGACGATCACGGCAAACGACCTGGTGCTGAACCTTGTTGAACGCCGCGCGCACCACAGCGAGGAACAGCAGATGGCGATGGCATTGAAAGCCAGTCACGTCATGCTGATTGTCATCGCTGTTGCTGCTTTCCTGGTGAATCTGCAGCCACCAAAACTGCTCGGCATATTCGGTCAGGTTGGGGTCTACGGTTTGACGGCGGCTGCTGCGCCGCCGTTGCTGCTGGGTGTGTTGTTTCGCCGCGTTCCTGTATTGCTTGTCTGGGTGGGTTCGATTGCTGCGATCACCTTGCACTTCGTGCTGTTCTTTCAAGGCAGCGCGATATTCCCGCAGTCCGGGCTGACGTTCGCAAACCCCGGCGTCACGGTATCGCTTGCTACTCTGACGGTGTTGCCGCTGATGCTCGTTATAGCCTACTGGCTAAACCGCGAGCTTCCTGATGATGCGGCCGAGGGTGGAGAGCGCCTCACCAAGTAGCTCTGCGCCGATTGTCAGCGGCGGTAGGAAACGAATGACGTTGCCGCGCACTCCGCAGGTCAGCAGGATGACACCTTGCTTCGCAGCCTCTGTCGCAATTGCCTTGGTCATTGCGGCGTCCGGCTTGTCAGCGTCGTTGTCTGTAACCAGCTCAATCGCACACATGGCGCCGGTAATGCGGATGTCGCCGATGCAGCTGGTGTCGCCCTGCAGTGATTCGGCCCAGTGACGAATCTGCTCACCGATGGCGTTGGCCTTGTCGCAAAGCTTTTCTTCCTCGATCACGTCGAGAACCGCCAATCCTGCAGCGCAGCCGAGCGGCGAGCCGCCGTAGGTGCCGCCGAGGCCGCCAGGTTCAACGGAATTCATGATGTCTGCCTTGCCAATGACGCCTGACAGCGGGAAGCCGCCGGCGAGGCTCTTGGCAACGGTCATGAGATCCGGCTCAACGCCGGCGTGTTCAATAGCGAATAATTTGCCGGTGCGAGCGAAACCGGTCTGGATTTCATCGGCCACCATCAGGATGCCGTGCTCGTCGCAGATGTCACGCAGCTTTTGCAGGAAGCCATCGGGCACAGGATAGAAGCCACCTTCGCCTTGCACCGGTTCGATAATCATCGCGGCAACTCGTGACGGTTCCACGTCAGACTTGAACAACTTGTCCAGCGCCGCGAGCGAGTCGTGCATCGAAATGCTGTGGTAGTCGATGGGAAACGGGACGTGGAAGACCTCAGCGGGAAACGGGCCGAAGCCAGCTTTGTAGGGTACAACCTTGCCTGTCAGCGCCATGCTAAGCATCGTTCTGCCATGGAAGGCACCGGA
>Ga0316189_10002203_pt1 | contig 19162 bp, 13 predicted proteins | sample LowCovwburrow_MG_FD_204930 | JGI IMG/M metagenome (GOLD analysis project Ga0316189, IMG submission 204930) | Coastal sediment microbial communities from Maine, United States - Lowes Cove worm burrow | ecosystem: Environmental > Aquatic > Marine > Coastal > Sediment | place: USA: Maine...
TGGATAGATTATTTAATCCCACAAGTATATTGGAGTATGGATCTACCTGTTGCCTCTCATTCCAAAATAGTTGATTGGTGGTCTAAGAACAGCAGTAACACCAACCTTTATATTGGCAATGGGGCTTATAAGGTGCGCAATAACAGTGATAATGCCTGGGAGAATAAAAAGGAACTCCCCAATCAATTAAAACTGGCACGTACAACAAAACAAGTAAAAGGCAATGTTTTCTTTAGCGCAAAAAGCCTAATGAAAAATAATCCAGATGTTGTTGAATACATCAAAAAGAACTATTACAAAAACAAAGCACTCCCTCCTATTTCCCCTCTTGCACCCGTTTATAAGAACGAATACCAAAAACTTGAAACATTGACAAAAGAAAGTGGATATATTCAGTTGAAATTCAACAATATAGAAGAATATCGATATGTCTTGGCCTATTCTTCTGGTAGAAATATAAAATCTGATTATCCGATTAAAAAATTAATTTCGAAATTACCTATAAGAGAAAATCAAATAAACCTACCAACGAACATTATTGAAAATAAAAAACAAATAGCACTTACGTTTATAACCAAATTTGGCCATGAAAGTGCTCCTGTTTTAATCCCATTAAACCAAAAAAATGGTACAAAAAAATAAAGGGGCCTGGGTCTGGATTCCCGTACTCTATTTTACGCAAGGCTTACCTTTTGTAATGGTGGTAACCGTTTCTGTGATCATGTATAAAAAATTAGGGATAAGTAATGCCGATATTGGCTTTTATACCAGTTGGTTGTATTTGCCATGGGTAATTAAACCCCTCTGGAGCCCATATATTGATATGTTCAGTACAAAAAGAAATTGGTTGCTTGCCATGCAACTTCTTGCTTCGATTGGGCTTTTAGGAATTGGATTGACCTTGCCCACGAATATTTTTTTCGTGACTACTTTGGCCTGTTTCTGGATGGTTGGATTCGCTTCTGCCACTAATGATGTGGCCTCAGATGGTTATTATATGATTGGATTGACCCAAGATAAACAAGCCTTTTTTGTTGGATTCAGAAGTGTTTTTTATAAACTAGCCAATGTAACAGGGCAAGGGCTTTTGGTAATCCTCGCGGGATTTCTGGAGAATTACTATGGAGATAACGCGAAGGCCTGGTCTATGACCATGATCGTTGCTGCATTGTTGATGCTGAGTTTAACAATTGCCAATTTTTTTGTGACTCCTAAATACGAATCATCAGAGGCTATTAAAAAAGATAAACCTTTGGGGTTCATCGAAGTTTTCTCATCATTCTTCAAAAAGAAAGGAATGGGAATCGCCTTGGCTTTTGTGCTTTTCTTTCGTTTGGGAGAATCCCAATTGGTAAAAATGGCATCTCCTTTTTTTCTTGATTCCCAGGCGGAAGGTGGTCTAGGTTACACCACAGCTGAAGTTGGTACAATTTATGGCACAGTCGGGGTTATAATGCTTACCATCGGGGGAATTCTTGGTGGAATTCTTATCTCACGAGATGGACTTAAAAAATGGATGCTTCCCATGGTATTGGCCATAAACATTCCCAATGCCTTTTATGCCTTTCTGGCAATAACCAATACTACTAATATAGTCGCAGTGGTCACCACTGTAGTTTTGGAACAATTTGGATACGGGTTTGGTATTGCCGGCTTTATGGTATACCTCATTTACATTTCCGAAGGGGTATCTAAAACCTCGCATTACGCCCTAGCAACCGGTTTTATGGCCCTTGGCATGATGTTGCCTGGTCTCATTAGCGGTTTTGTACAGGAATGGTTAGGTTACGACGGCTTCTTTGTTTGGGTTGTCATAGCGTCCATACCTGCTTTGTTTATATTAAAATATCTCAAATATCCACCAGATTACGGTAAAAAAGGAGCTGATGTCAATGAATAGATTACAAGATTACAAGAATGCCTCATTAGTGCTTTCAAAAAAAGAAAAGATCGGTCAATTTTTCATGCCTGCAGCATTTATCAATGATACTGAAGAAGAAATTCGGGCTTTGGAACAACTCATCGAAGAAAACCAAGTTGGTGGACTTTGTTTCTTTCATAGTAGGGCGAGTGCTGCGACCAATTATGAAGGTAAAAAAGAGGTCATCACAAATGAACAAAGTTTTAAGACACTACAAAATCTGGTAAAACGCTATCAAGAAAAATCCAAACATAGACTCTTAATCGCCATTGATGCCGAATGGGGACTTGCCATGCGTATTGAAAACACGCCACAATACCCTTATGCCATTACATTAGGTGCCTTACAGGGTAATACGGATTTAATCTTCGAAGTAGGCAAAAATATAGCCCATGATTGTAAACAGGCTGGTATACACTATAATTTAGCCCCAGTTTCAGACATAAATAACAATCCAAACAATCCAGTTATAGGGTATCGTTCCTTCGGTGGGGACAAAATAAACGTGACTGAAAAGTCCTTGGCCTATATAAAAGGTATGCAAAGTGAAGGTGTTATGTGTAGCTTAAAACATTTTCCAGGTCACGGTGATACAGCCGTTGATTCACATTTGGGACTTCCGGTCATCGATAAATCCAAAGAGGAATTGTTGAACAATGAATTATTCCCTTTTAAGCATTTGATAAAAGAAAATGTCGACTCCATTATGGTTGGGCATTTATCGGTACCTTCGCTCGCTAATGGTCAAAGTATTTCATCAAGTATATCAAAAGATATGATCACTGGTTTGCTGCGAAGTGAATTAGGTTTTAAGGGAGTTGTCATTTCCGATGCATTGAATATGCATGCGGTATCAAAAAACTATCCGGTTAAAGGCGAATTGGAATGGTTGGCCTTTGATGCTGGAAATGATATTTTATGCTTTGCTGAGCACGTATCTGAAGGTATTGAAACCATACTCAGTAATGCGGACGACACTCAAATAGAAGGAGCATTTAAACGTGTTTGGGAACTAAAGGAAAAAGCCATTAAAGCAGAAGTTGATATCCCAAAAGAATTGAGTAATCCCGATATTTTAAACGAAGAAATTGCAAAAAACTGCATCACGTTTTGTAATGGAAACATAAATAACATCAATGTATTGAGGAAGGAAGGTTTCTTAAGTATATCAAACATACAAAATACTGATAATAAATTTATTACAGATCTTAAAGAGCATTTTAACTTTAAATGCATCTCTATTACTGGAGAATCTGATAAAAGTGATATTGCCAACGCGGAAAATATACTCCTTTCGCTATTCCCTCCACAAGTGAAGCCTACTGATAATTTTGGCTTTACAAAGACTGAAATTCTGTTTATCAACGAATTAATCAGTGCTAAAAATGTCGTACTATATCTTTTTGGGAATCCGTATGCATTAAGGGTTTTTGATTACAAAAATGCCAGTGCGGTTGTTTTGGCGTATCAAGAATTTACAGCGTTCCAAAAAGTAGCGGTATCACATTTCATGGGTTCGGTCATAGCAAAAGGTAAGTTGCCTGTAGCTTTATAATAAACAAAAACTTCAAACATAAAAAAGGCCCCGTATACATAATATATACGGGGTCTTTATTGGATGAACTTTAATTATCTAAAGTTCCTTTATCTTAACATTTCTGAACCAAACATCATCGCCGTGATCCTGAAGTCCAATATATCCTTTTGCAGGAACATCGGCCCATTCCGGATTTAAAGCTGGGAACTTACTGCCTGCCACCAATTCATTCCATTCTGGTGTCCATAAGTGGTATTCCACAACATTCTCGCCATTTTGATTATGAACAACAGTACCCTTAAACACGGTTAGCTCTATTTTATTCCACTCTCCAGCAGGTTTTGCATTCTGTGGTTTGGCAGGAATAAGGTCATACAAAGATCCAGCCATACGATTGCCATCTTTGCCCAGTTTTGCATCAGGGTGTCTTTCATTATCCAATATTTGCATTTCTGGTGCTGTTTTCCAGATATAATCCAATTTTTCTTCTCCTAAGTAAAGAATACCTGAATTGCCTCCTTCAGAAATTTTCCACTCTAAACTCAGGGTAAAATTTTGGAATTGCTTATCAAAAATAATATCGCCACCATCCTTCGCTCCTGCTTCGCCACGACCAGAGCCTAACATGTGCATAGTGCCGTCAACAATTTCCCATGCTACAGGAAAGTGGTCTTTTTGATAACCACGCCATCCATCAGAAGTTTTTCCATCAAAAAGCATTACCCATCCATCTGCTTGCTCAGCAGCAGTAAGCCCGTTCATTACCGCTTCTTCCACTACCTCTTTAGTCACCTCGGCCTCTGTCGCAGTGTCTTCTTTTTGATCTGCTTTTTTCTCTTTACAACTATTTAGAGCTGGAAATAAAAACAGACTAAATATAAATACTAAACTAATTTTTCTCATTTGTTTGTTCTTTTTTGATTTTTATAAGTAGAACTGGCTAATTAGGCCAGTTCTACTCATTTTACTATTTATTGAAATAGTGCCATACAAACCATAACCTATGCAGGCATATCCGGTAATGACCAACCATCTCTATACGTATGTTTCACCAATTCTTCCGAATATGCCAATGCATTCATTGGTTCTGTCCAATCTTTGTTAAAGGTTGGGTGACCATCGTGAATCTTGAAACCATCTTTAATTACGGTCCTAATTTCCTCATTGGCACCGATATTAGTGAACTTCATATTCTGACCATCCCATTCCAGTACTTTGTTCAAGGCCTGTAAGCGAACAGCAAGTACACCCATTACGACCATTTCATTAAATGGTCCGGCTTCAGCAAAGTCAGAAGTACAAGGTTTTCTATTTTCTGCACTTTCCTTACAAGCTCTTACCCAATCCATTTCATGGGCACCTCCACCCCATTCAAGTTTCATTTCTTCTTCAACTCTTCTTTCAGTTTTTGGTGCATTGATTTTCTTGCCAGATAATAATTCTGGCTCAACACCATAACAGCCTACATGAAGAATGTCTTTTGTTCCGTAGAAGAAGGTTCCTCCTCCGCTCTTATTCGGGTTTTTACCAGCTGGCCAATTGTCTGGCAACATAGGCTTGATACCACCATCATACCAGTGTACATCAACTTCATTTAATTTCATTTTGCCTTGTCTTCCTCTCGACGGGAATGTCAACTTCACAGCCTGTGATACTGGCGCAGAATCATTCAATAATAATGACGAACTTGCCTGTACGTTAGTTGGATAACCTAATTTTAGGCCTTCAAAAACAGGATGCAATATATGGCAAGCCATATCACCTAAGGCACCTGTGCCATAATCCCACCAGCCTCTCCAATTCCAAGGATGATAAACCTCATTGAAAGGTTTCATTTTAGCTGGTCCTGTAAATAGGTCCCAATTCAATGTATCAGGCACCCAATCCCCTCTTTCTGGGGTGTTTAACCCTTGTGGCCAAATTGGTCGGTCAGTGAAGGATTCAACTCTTGTAACATCACCAATTGCACCACTCCAAAGAATTTCACAGGTTTCTGCAACACCTGCTCCAGATGCTCCTTGATTACCCATTTGGGTAGCAACATTGTGCTCCTTAGCCAATTTCGTCAATAACCTGGATTCATAAACCGAATGCGTCAATGGTTTTTGAAGATAAACATGCTTACCCATAGTCATTGCGTTGGCAGCGACAATGGCATGTGTATGATCAGCGGTAGCAACGACAATTCCATCTATTTCATCTCCCATTTCATCAAACATCTTACGCCAATCCCAATATTTTTTGGCATTTGGATATCTGTCAAAAGCACCTTTGGCATATTTCCAATCAACATCACAAAGTCCTACAATATTTTGCGATTCCAAATTCTTTAAATTGGCAAGCCCCATGCCTCCAACTCCTATACCAGCAATGTTCAATTTATCACTTGGAGCAACATGTCCAAGTCCACTAACGGCATATGACGGTACAATGGTAAACGCTGCGGAAGCGGCCAAAGTTCTACCCACAAAATCCCGGCGAGTTAAAGTGTTCTCTTTTTTAGTCTTACTCATATTGTATTACTTTTTAAATAAGTTAATAAAATTGCGAATCAGTTAATACGTTGGCTAAAAACCATTTATGAAACAATCATAGATTTTTAACATACCTGGTAATTCAATCTTTAGAACAAAGCGTTTTCTATTTTGACATAGCCAGCTTTAAAAATACGCATTTTTGTGAAAAATCAATAGTATAAAACCTGTAGATTTCCACATAAAAAAAGATTTGCGGCTATTTTGACAATATTTAGGTAGTTATGGGTCATGTTTGAAAAAATCTGCTTTCTTTACCAATATTCAAAACGAATCTATTTATCTTTCATTTTAGTCCAAAAAAGGCATTGAATAATACAATTACAGCAAATGAAAACATATAAAGTTATAGGCGTAATGTCGGGCACTTCATTGGATGGACTTGATATCGCTTATTGTCATATTTACAAAACCCTGGACAAATGGGAGTATAGCTTAGAACAAACCAAAAGTGTATCGTATTCTTCAGAAATGAAGGAAAAGCTGAAAAATTCGATTTTTCTGTCAGCGGATGCACTTTTGTCATTTAACAATACCTATGGCCACTGGCTCGGGGAACAAATAAAAGCCTTCATTAAAGAAAATGATTTGCAAGTTGATTTTATTGCCAGTCATGGACATACCACACATCATCAGCCTGAAAATGGCCTTACTTACCAAATTGGTTCCGGACAACATTTAGCAAATAAAAGCGAGTGTAAGGTAGTCTGCGATTTTCGCACCAATGATGTTGCTCTGGGCGGACAAGGGGCGCCTTTGGTTCCGATTGGAGATCAGTTGTTTTTTGGTAATTATGGATTCTGTTTAAACCTTGGCGGAATCAGTAATATTTCCTTTGAAAAAAATGGCAAACGCATTGCCTATGACATTGGGCTCGCCAATATGATTTTGAATCATATTACCCAGAAGATAGATTTGCAATACGACCACGAAGGCCAATTGGCCAGTACCGGTAAAACAAATCCATCAATGCTTCAACAATTGAATGCTTTGGAATATTATAGATTACCTTTTCCAAAATCTACTGGTTATGAGTGGTTTACACAAAAGGTGGTTCCAATTGTAGAAGTAACTGAAGATTCCGTCGAAAATTTACTGCATACTTCAATCCATCATTTATGTGAACAAATTGCCATTCAGGTTAAAGCAAATACAAACGCGTTAAAATCCACTTTATTGGTAACCGGTGGTGGTGCTTTGAATGATTTCCTTATTGAAACTTTAAAGAAAAAATTAGGCGTCACTATTGAAGTTGTGGTACCTACAAAAAAGCTGATTGAAAACAAAGAGGCCCTTGTTTTTGCATTAATGGGGGTTTTACGAATACAAAAAGAAATAAATGTTTTAAGCTCTGTGACAGGTGCACTTAGGGACTCTTCCAGTGGAGTTGTTTTTCTTCCTAATTAAAGAAGTCAGATAGCATAATTTAGAGTAAGCCTCTTCTATCTGAATTAAAAAAGAGGTCCTTCAATTTTAGGTTTCTTGCTTTTTTTAGGTTGGATAAGGTTTTTAGAAATATCAATCCTGTAAGAAAAGCGTCGCCAGAGGCGCTATGACGATCATGATTTTTTAGCTTAAACTGTTTACTGAGGTCGTCAAGTGAATAATGCTTGGCCTTATTCTTGCATAAGTCTGTTTTCTTGAACAGTATACCAGTATCAATAACTTTGTTCTTTAATTTTGGCAAACCCATTCTTTTCAATCCCGCATTGATCATTGCAACATCAAACGCAGCATGATGGGCAACTAAAACAGCGTTTTTGGCATATTCCAAAAATGAAATAATAGCTTGCTGTTCTGTATGTTTGATCATATTACCTTCTTTTAAGATACCATGGAATTCTACTGAATCGACATTGAATATCTCTTGTTTTAAGTATATCTCAAGAGAATCACCAACATCCATCTTGCTTTCAAAAATTGCAATTGCACCAATTGCCAAAACACGGTCCATGATAATATCCAAGCCCGTAGTTTCTGTATCAAACACAATAAATCGAACCTCATCAATCTGCTGCGAAGGTTTGTTTTTGAAATGGTCATTATAATCCTTCCAAAATTCAGGCTTGTTTTTATTGAAAATCCTATTGAACATTTACATCATATGTGAAAGGTTAAAACGTACTCGAATCAACTCCTGAATATCTTTGATCGGACCAAAGCATCCTTTCAATTTTAAACGATCTGATTTACTCAAGGATTTAAGATCAATAAATCTTCCGGAATCACAAAGTCTTAATCCCGCTATTGTTCTGAAGCGCAATAATATTTTGAAGGCATCTATACATGCATTGTAAAGTTCTTTATTTTGTGGCTCCAAGTCTGCAAGTTTTTGGAATCTTAGGATTGTATTATTGTAATCTTTGCTATTTTTTGAAAGAACCAATAATCTAGCAGCATCAACCAAAGGCATAATAGCTCGGGCTTTTATGTCGAACATATCTTTATGTTCACCACCATGTTCCACAAGAAATTGCCTAAAGAAGCTCAAAGGCGGTGAATTTTTAATTGCGTTCAGCGCAAGAAAGTTTAAAAATATTTCATAAGTGTCGATTGAATCAAAAATACTATCAGACATTTGAGCAACAAGGTCACTATCGCCATAAACCTCTTCATAATCGAAGAAAATTGTAGAAAGCATGATCTTGTCCTGATCGGGTTTCGTAATCCAATCATTGAATTGTGCCTTCCATTCACTCAGTGACAAGCACCATTTGGGGTTACTCGCCATCATATCAGCTGGGCACATTTCAAAACCCACATCATTTAATTTTTCAGTCACCAAAGCTGCCAGTTTTAGATAGTAGGCTTTGGTTTCCTTGTATAGCCCTAAAGGAACATCAGCGAAAACGAGTGCATTATCCTGATCGGTAAGAAGTAGTTGTTCTCTCCTACCCTGACTGCCTAAAGAAAGCCATGAGAAAGAAGTTGGGGCTTGTTTACCCATTTCTTCCAAAGAAAGCGCTATTGCCTTTTGACAAATGGCCTCATTTATGGCAGATACAATTTTAGAGACAAAAAATACCGGTATCTGCTGATCAAGATAACGTTGCATAAGTCCTTGGGCATTTTGGCGAACATCCTTGAGTTTTTCCGAATTTTGGGCTCTTTTGATTTCCTTGATCAATAATGATGGATTATTGCTGTGCGAAACAACAATATCATGTTCAGATAAAACACCAACAAGTTCAGATTCGACCGTACCATCTTTTGTGATACAAAGATGGGTAATCTTATTTCTAAGCATTGTTATTTGGGCTTCGGCAATCGATGTAACCTCAGGAATTGTTATGACCGGGGAACTCATGATTTGAGTAACCTTTTCCGTCAACTTGAATTTACCAGTTGCAATTTTAGCACGAAGATCTTTGTCGGTAATTATTCCCTGGGGTTTATTGTCCTTGGTGATAATTATTGAGCCTACCTTTTTCTCTGTCATTGTTATCGCGGCAGTTTCAACTGTGGTGTTTTCAACACAAGTAACAGGAGCCCTCTTAAACTGCACATTCTGTACATGATTGAGGTGTTCTGTAGTCTGATTGAATTCCCCTTCTTGCGAATACAATCTACTATTACTGTCATCGATATAAGGATTTAAAATGTTTGATGCGAAACTCGCCAGTAAAAACTTATTCGCTTGCACATTTGTCGTTATAAACTCTTCTAAAAGCTGTGAAGAAATACTATACACAATACTCTCCTCAATTGTCTTAGCACTTAGGATATACTCACTTTTTCGAATGAGTGCCCTTAACCCAAAAATATCGCCCTCATCACATTCGTCGACCAAAATTTCGCCTTCCCTAAAAAGTCCGACAGCGCCATCTTTCACTACATAAAATGAATCATGCAGTTCATCATCTTGTTTAAAAACAAAATTGTTCTTTTCATAATAACCCACCCTGACATTTTCACAAATAGTCAACAATTGATCCCTTTCCAATGAATTAAAAGGAGGGAAATCCTTTAAAAAATCATAGATACGTTCGGCAATTGTATTCTTCATTCTATAAATTTAACTATTGAAAGTGTATCAAAACCTTAGGATTACCATAATTATATGATTATGGTTTTATATGGTGTTTATATTCAAAGCCTTTGAAGATACTATCCTAATTGGTAATCCTATTAAATTTTTGGTTTCAATTACCTATATTAGTACAAATAACAAAAAATTCGTTTTGCAATTCACCTCAAAAATATTGATATAACAAAATCCTATGTCTGATAAACAAAAGAAGGCTACGGCCTATTGGAAGGAAAACGTTCGCTATCTATTTATTCTTTTGGCCATTTGGTTTGCCGTTTCCTATGGTGCAGGTATTCTTTTCAAAGATGCTTTGAATTTGGTTAAGATTGGTGGATTCAAATTGGGCTTCTGGTTCGCTCAGCAAGGTTCAATTTATGTGTTTGTGATTTTAATATTCGTATATATTGGATTGATGAACAAATTAGATAAAAAATACGGCTACAACGAATAGCTGCCAACCAAAACCAGATATTTATGGATGTTCAAACCTGGACATATATTTTAGTGGGTATTACATTTGCACTTTATATTGGAATTGCCATTTGGTCTAGGGCTACCTCTACCAAGGATTTTTACGTCGCTGGTGGAGGAGTTTCTCCATTGGCAAATGGAATGGCCACTGCGGCGGATTGGATGTCGGCGGCATCATTTATATCCATGGCGGGAATCATTGCCTTTGCTGGGTATGACGGATCTGTATATTTAATGGGGTGGACAGGTGGTTATGTGCTATTAGCTCTTTTACTAGCCCCTTATCTAAGAAAATTCGGCAAATTCACCATTCCTGACTTTATTGGGGATAGGTACTATTCCAATACCGCTAGGATTGTTGCAGTTTTCTGTGCACTAATCGTGTCTTTTACATATGTTGCAGGCCAAATGCGTGGTGTGGGCGTTGTGTTTTCAAGATTTCTGGAAGTCGATATTAATACTGGTGTTATCATAGGAATGGTAATTGTACTATTTTATGCGGTACTGGGTGGTATGAAGGGTATTACTTATACACAAGTGGCCCAATATTGCGTATTGATTTTTGCTTTTATGGTACCCGCTATTTTTATCTCAATTCAAATGACAGATAATCCTATCCCTCAATTAGGAATGGGATCTACTTTAAGTGATGGGTCGGGTACCTATTTACTTGACAAATTGAATGGACTTTCAACAGATTTAGGTTTTGCCGAATATACTGATGGCTCAAAAAAAACGATAGATGTTTTTGCGATTACTTTGGCTCTTATGGTAGGTACGGCGGGATTGCCACATGTTATTGTAAGGTTCTTTACAGTAAAAAGGGTCAAGGATGCAAGAAAGTCAGCTGGTATTGCCCTTTTATTAATAGCTATTTTATACACTACAGCTCCCGCCGTTGCTGTATTTGCAAAAACCAATCTAATAGATACCGTAAGTGATAGGCCCTATTCAGAAATGCCAGAATGGTTTAAGAATTGGGAGGACACTGGGCTACTTAGATTTACGGATAAAAACAATGACGGTAACATTCAATATCTAGCCGATAAAAGCAAAAATGAATTAGTGGTGGATAATGATATAATGGTTTTGGCCAATCCCGAGATTGCAAATTTACCGGCATGGGTAATTGCATTGGTGGCCGCTGGTGGATTAGCTGCAGCACTTTCAACCGCTGCCGGATTATTACTTGTCATCTCTGCGTCTGTATCACATGATTTGATAAAAAAGATTTTCAGACCCAATATTTCTGAAAAAGGTGAGCTTTGGGCAGCAAGAATCTCGGCAACTGTTGCTGTGGTTATAGCTGGGTATTTCGGCATCAATCCCCCAGGATTTGTTGCCGCTGTGGTTGCATTAGCATTTGGATTGGCGGCTGCCTCATTTTTCCCAGCCATACTTTTGGGTATATTCTATAAAAAAATGAACAAAGAAGGAGCAATTTCAGGCATGATTGTAGGAATCTCATTAATGTTATTTTATATGCTGAAATTTAAATTTGGGGTTTTTGATGGTGGCAAAGAAGCTATTGAAAGCCTTAAAGAATCATGGTGGTTTGGTATTTCCCCTGAAGGAATTGGCACTGTTGCCATGATCGTGAATTTTATTGTCGCCCTTGTGGTTAATAAATTTACTCCTGAACCTCCCGATGAAGTTCAGGAAATTGTAGAAAATATAAGAATTCCAAGCGGTGCAGGTGATGCAACTATCCATTAAATATGTTTAGAAAATATCTTAACAAAAATGGCTTGGGTTTATTTTTTAATTTTATAACAAATTAGTATAAACAATGAGTAACTACCACATCAAACATTTAGAAGAATATTATCAGGTCTATAGAAAATCAGTCAGAAACCCTGAAGGGTTTTGGGAAGAAATCGCGGAAGAACATTTTGTTTGGCGAAAAAAATGGGACAAGGTGTTGGAATGGGATTTCAGCAAGCCAGAGGTCAAATGGTTTCAAGGGGCGAAATTAAATATTACAGAAAATTGTCTTGATAGGCATTTACCAACCCGAAGAAATAAAACAGCGATTCTTTTTGAACCCAATGATCCTAAAGAAGAAGCACAACATATTTCCTATGGGCAGTTACACGAACAAGTATGCAGAATGTCCAATGTGCTGAAAGATAATGGTGTAAAAAAAGGTGATCGCGTTTGTATATACTTACCAATGATTCCTGAATTGACCTATGCCGTTCTTGCTTGTGCCAGAATAGGTGCAATTCATTCGGTTGTTTTTGCAGGTTTTTCATCCAATGCGCTTTCTACAAGAATCAATGATTCAGATTGTAAAATGGTCATTACCTCTGATGGTTCTTATAGAGGAAGTAAATCAATTGATTTAAAAGGAATAGTGGATAAGGCTTTGGATGATTGCCCAGGTGTGAATACCGTATTGGTGGTCAAACGAATCAATAGTGATATAGAAATAAAAGAAGGACGCGACAAATGGCTGGCTCCTCTGATGAGAGACGCCTATGCCGATTGCGATGCCGAAATCATGGATGCCGAAGATCCTCTTTTTATTCTTTATACCTCAGGATCGACGGGTAAACCAAAAGGTATGGTTCATTCCTGTGGCGGTTATATGGTCTATACTGCTTATACCTTTAAGAATATATTTCAGTATAGAGAAGAGGATGTGTTTTGGTGTACTGCCGATATTGGATGGATTACAGGACACTCATATATTGTATATGGACCGTTGGCCAATGGCGCAACATCCCTAATGTTCGAAGGGGTTCCCTCCTATCCTGATTATGGGCGTTTTTGGGAAGTGGTACAAAAGCATAAAGTGAATCAATTCTATACGGCGCCTACGGCCATTAGAGCTTTGGCCAAAGAGAATTTGGAATATGTTGAGAAATACGATCTTTCTTCTTTAAAAGTATTGGGTTCGGTAGGTGAACCTATCAATGAAGAAGCATGGCATTGGTACAATAATAATGTGGGAAAAAAACAAAGTCCAATTGTAGATACTTGGTGGCAAACAGAGACCGGTGGGATAATGATTACTCCCATCCCCTATGTCACCCCGACCACCCCAACATTCGCAACCTTACCCTTCATTGGAATTCAACCTGCATTAATGGATGAAAATGGTCAAGAATTAAAAGGAAACCAAGTGGAAGGTCGACTTTGCATCAAATTCCCATGGCCGTCAATTGCCAGGACAATTTGGGGTAATCACGAACGCTATAGGGACACCTATTTTTCAGCATATAAAAATATGTACTTTACAGGTGATGGTGCCCATAGAGATGCGGTAGGATATTACCGGATAACCGGCAGGGTTGATGATGTAATCATTGTTTCTGGTCATAACCTAGGAACGGCCCCTATTGAAGATGCCATTAATGAACACCCAGCAGTAGCAGAATCTGCTATTGTAGGTTTCCCTCATGATGTGAAGGGAAATGCATTATATGGCTATGTAATACTTAAGGAAACGGGAGAAAGTCGTGATAAAGATAATGTACGTAAAGAAATCAATCAGCAAATTACCGAACATATTGGGCCAATTGCCAAATTGGATAAAATTCAATTTGTACCAGGTTTGCCCAAAACAAGAAGTGGTAAAATTATGCGACGTATTTTGCGTAAAATTGCTAGTAAGGACACTTCCAATTTAGGAGATACAAGTACGTTGTTAAATCCTGAAGTTGTAAAAGAGATTATGGATAATGTCCTCTAATCCAAATTAGTTTTTATCACTAATTGAAAACCGAAAAAACCGTTCCTGAGTTAACTTTTAGGAGTGGTTTTTATTTTTATAGGTCTAGGCGATGGATTTTAACTGCTTTGTTACCTGTTTTCGCATTGCTATAAAAATAGCGAGGGAAAGCAAACCACAAATGGCCAATCCAATAAACATAGGTAAAACTGTTTCCTGTACAAAACTGCCCACATATGCTGCGATAGGGATTGACAGCAAGGTTGAAATAAAACCTGTTATCGCTGCTCCAATTCCTGCAATATGACCAATGGGCTCCATGGCGATAGATCTAAGGTTTCCCCAAACAAAACCCAAACAGAAGAATTGTACGGATAAAAACGCAATCAATACGATCAAGCTAGGGTTATCAGAATTCCAAAAGAGAAATACATAAAGGATTGCAAAGCCGCTAAAAAAAGTAAGCGCCGTGAACGCCAGTTTTCGCATTCCAAATTTTAATACCAAAGTGCCATTCAAGAATGTTGCCAAGCCTATTGAGATTGCAAGTCCGGCAAAAATATAGGGGAACTCATCCACCAATCCGTATTGATCTTCAAAGACATGTTGTGAAGCACTTAGATATACCAAAAATGAACCTGTAATAAGTCCTGAAACAATGGTAAAAGCAAGGGTTTCCTTATACTTAACCAATTCCTTTAACCCATCAACAAAAACATGGCTTGAAAACGCGATTTTATATTCAGGATGTAAGGTCTCTGCCTGTCTTCTCCAAAACCAAATACCAATAACCAACGCGAATAATAATTGAAGATAGAAAATCGCTTCCCAGCCAAAAACGTCCATAATAGCTTTGCCTATGGCAGGGGCGACAACAGGGATCAAAATAAAAAAAGCAGTAACGAAAGACATCACTTTTGCCATATAATCGCCTTTATAGGTGTCTCGTATTATGGAGATAGCAATAGTTCGAGGAGCAGATAAACCAATTCCTTGAAGAATTCTGCCGAATATCATCCATTCCAAAGAAGGGGCCCAAACACAAATGATACTCGCCGTTGTAAATACAATAAATCCTACATATACCATTGGTTTTCTACCATAGCAATCAGACAATGGGCCAAAAAACAATTGACCAACGCCCAATCCCAAAAAAATCATGGTAATCAGCAATTGATTATCTGTAGCGTCCAAACTATTTATAGAAATCCCGATTTTCGCAATGGCAGGTAATAAAGCATCAATAGCCAAAGCCACTATAGACATTAATGCCGCCATAAGGGCAATGAATTCAAAATTGGGTTTTACATTTTCTTTTTGCATTGGGCAAATGTAACCATATCCCGTCTAATTCTTGTGCATTAATAAGTCAATTATAAGTCAAAAAAAAGACCCCATAGCTTCATATATCCATGGGGTCGAATTGAGTAAATGATTTATGCTACAACGGAATATTTCCGTGCTTTCTATCAGGACGATTCACTTCTTTGCCTTCAAGCATTTTGAACGTCTTGATAAGCTTTCGCCTGGTATTTTCCGGACGTATTACCTCATCTATAAATCCACGACGTGCGGCCCTGTACGGATGGGCAAATTTCTCTGCATATTCAGCTTCTTTTTCCGCCAACTTAACGGCAGGGTCATCAGCTTCCGTGATTTCCCTTCTAAAAATAATCTCGCTGGCCCCTTTGGCTCCCATTACCGCAATTTCAGCGGTTGGCCATGCATAATTGAAATCGGCACCAATATGTTTCGAATTCATTACATCATAAGCGCCACCATAGGCCTTACGTGTAATTACGGTAACTCTTGGTACTGTTGCTTCACTCAGCGCATATAACAATTTTGAGCCATGAACAATAATACCATTCCATTCCTGATCCGTTCCTGGTAAGAATCCCGGAACATCTACCAATACCAATAAAGGAATATTGAAGGCATCGCAGAAACGAGTGAATCGAGCAGCCTTTATTGAACTATTAACATCAAGTACACCAGCAAGGAACATAGGCTGATTGGCTATAATTCCAATACTTCTTCCTCCCAATCTGGCAAAACCAACTATAATATTTTCAGCAAAATCCTTATGTATTTCAAAGAAAGAATCCTCATCAATGATTCCTTTAATGACATCATGCATATCATAAGGTTTGTTAGCATTGTCGGGGATAAGGTTTTTTAAAACATCCCTAACTTCATCTTTTAAATCATAAGTCAGGTTTTTGGCAACTTCCTTATTGCTTTGCGGAAGATAGCTTAATAATTTTTTCAGATCCTCCATACACTCAATATCATTGGCCGAAGTGCAATGTGCCACACCAGACTTTGTCGCATGGGTATTGGCACCCCCAAGCTCTTCAGCAGTAACCTCCTCATTGGTAACGGTTTTGACCACATTTGGGCCTGTTACGAACATATAACTTGACTGTTCAACCATCAAAGTGAAGTCGGTCATAGCTGGAGAATACACAGCACCCCCAGCACAAGGTCCCATAATAGCGGATAATTGTGGGATTACTCCAGAGGCCTGAACGTTTCTGAAGAAGATATCGGCGTAACCACCTAATGATCGCACCCCTTCTTGTATACGAGCCCCACCGGAGTCATTTAAACCAATTATTGGGGCACCAACTTTAACGGCCAAATCCATTACTTTACAGATTTTCTCAGCATGCGTTTCCGATAAAGCACCCCCAAAAACCGTAAAATCCTGGGCATATACATATACCAATCGGCCATTTATGGTACCATAACCTGTAACAACACCATCACCAAAATACAGCTTTTTTTCCATGCCAAAATCAGTGGAACGGTGTGTAACCAATATACCCATCTCTTCAAAAGAGCCCTCGTCTAACAAGTAATTTATTCGCTCCCTAGCTGTTAGTTTTTGTTTGGCATGTTGTTTATCTATTCGTCTTTTACCTCCACCTATATGGGCAGAAGCTACCCTATCTTCTAACTTTTTCAATTTTGGATCCATAATCTATAGTGTTGGTATTCTTAAGACCTTTTGATCTTCATGGTATTTTTTTAATGCTATAATAGCCGCAATTTTGGCTTCTTCGTTTGTTTTTGCCTTCAATACTTCGGGGGAATAATAATTTTTTACGAAATGGGTGTCAAAATTCCCTGTTCGGAAAGCTTCATGTTCAAAAACGAACTTACCGAAGGGTAAAGTGGTCTGTACACCCTCAATGCGGTAATCTGCAATGGCCTTCAACATCAATTGAATAGCTTCGTCCCTATTTTTACCGTAAGTTATCAATTTGGATAACATAGGGTCATAATAGATAGGAACATCCATACCCTCTTCAAAACCATTATCAACACGCACACCTTCCCCAGTAGGTAACTTATAGGTTTCTAGTTTTCCAACGCTAGGCAAGAAATCATTCAATGGATCTTCTGCATAAACCCGCAGTTCCAATGCATGACCAGTGATTTTCAAATCTTCCTGTTTTATCTTCAATTCCTCGCCTCGTGCAATGCGAATCTGTAATTCAACTAGATCAACCCCAGAAATAAGTTCACTTACGGGATGTTCTACCTGCAATCTTGTATTCATTTCCAAGAAATAGAATTTGTGGTCCGCATCCATTAGAAACTCAACTGTACCAGCACTCAAATAATCACAGGCCTTTGCCACTTTGGTAGCAGCTATTCCCATTTCTTCACGAAGCTTAGGAGTTAATATAGACGACGGTGCTTCTTCGACCACTTTCTGGTGGCGACGTTGTACGCTACATTCACGCTCGAAAAAGTGTAAAATATTTCCATGACTGTCTGCCATTATTTGTATCTCTATATGTCTAGGCGATGAAACATATTTTTCAATAAAAACAGATCCATCCCCAAATGCCGATGTAGCTTCGCTGATTGCCCGGTTCATCTGGGATTCGAGATCCTTTTCTTTCTCAACAACACGCATACCTTTGCCCCCACCACCGGCAGAAGCCTTTATTAAAATCGGAAAGCCAATTTTCTTAGCAAGTACTTTTGCTTTTTTTACATCGGTAATCGCTTCATCAATACCGGGAACCATGGGGATATTATAATTCTTAACTGCATCCTTAGCCGCCAATTTACTACCCATTACTCTTATGGCTTTTGATTTTGGCCCTATAAAAATGATGTTGTTCTTTTCAACCTCCTCGGCAAAATCAGCATTTTCACTTAGGAATCCATATCCAGGATGGATGCCATCAACATTTAAACTTTTTGCAACTTCAATGATCTTTGAACCCAATAGGTAGGATTGGTTCGATGGCCCCTCACCGATACAAACGGCTTCATCGGCAAATTTGACATGGGGAGCATTTCGATCTACCTTTGAATATACAGCAACGGTTTTGATTCCCATTTTTTGGGCAGTTTTCATTACACGAATTGCTATCTCTCCCCTATTGGCAATTAATATTTTTTTCATACGCTTAAATTATTGTAATTATCTGATGCTAAGTGTATTAAATAATTGAAAACGCATATAACCACTACGATCTCAAATAAAAATTTTAAATATCGCCTTTTGCGAAGTAATTCTTAAAATTTCTTATTACTCGTTTCATTGGTGCATTATTCAAACTCTATCAATAATTGTTTTTTCTCAACAGCTTCACCCTGGTTTACCGATATTGATTTAATGATGCCATCTCTTGGGGAGAAGATTACATTTTCCATTTTCATGGCCTCCAAAATCAACAGTGGGTCTTCTTTGTTCACCGCCTGGCCCACGGTAACATTTATTTCCAAAATAAGTCCGGGCATTGGGGCATGGATGGATCCAATATTCTTGGTTGATTCCAAAGAAAACCCCATTTCCTTTATTAAAAGGTCCAAACCATCTGATATATCAACATTATAGGAGCTGTTGTTGACCTTCACAGTATAGCTCTTTTGGTAAAAGTCCGAATCGATTATCTCGGCCATAAATGGTTTGTTGCCTTGCAAGATATGATATGATTTTGATGAAGTTGGCAAAGCATCAATACTC
>Ga0316189_10002204_pt1 | contig 19149 bp, 13 predicted proteins | sample LowCovwburrow_MG_FD_204930 | JGI IMG/M metagenome (GOLD analysis project Ga0316189, IMG submission 204930) | Coastal sediment microbial communities from Maine, United States - Lowes Cove worm burrow | ecosystem: Environmental > Aquatic > Marine > Coastal > Sediment | place: USA: Maine...
GCTTGAGCGCGTATGTGATGGCCAACATGGCGGCTATGACGAGCGCGCTGTGGATTCGATCTCGAGTCACGAGCCGCACCGCAGCTGAGAGCGTCTCGACGTCCAGATCAGCAGCGCTCCGGCAAGCAGCAACACCATGAGAAACACGAGATGCGGTTCCGAACCTTGCGTCAGGCCGCCGACGGCGTACTCGCTGACGCCCTGTGGCAGAGGCAAGGGTTGCTTGACCTCTTCGCCTTCACCCAGATCGTTGCGTGGTGTTTCGTCGACCGCGATGAATGACGTGTAGTTGGTGAGAAGGCTGTATCGGAGGCCGAGGGCTGTCACTTCCTCTTCTGCACTCTCGACTCCAAGCACTGCGCCGAAATCTGATAGGTCGGCGATTCTCTGACGCGCCCAGAGATAAGACAGCGCACGGTTCTGCTCGGCTGCGCCTACGTCGGCGACGTCGAAGCGCTGCGTCATGGGACCCTTGCCTCCCACGCCGCGAAGCGTGATCGTGCCAGCTGGCTTCCCGGCGAACTTCCCGAACACCAGGACCGGTCGCTCCGCCAAGACGTCTGGCACCGAGGTAGGAACGATGTCGTACGCCCGGAAGCCGTCGAGCTCGACGCGAATGTCGGTGAGGACCGGAGCGCTGACGTAGTTGCGGAAGCGCTGCGCCGTGGATGAAGCATCTGCCGCGTCGGTGACGACGAATGGCTCCCCGAAGCCTGCCTTCGCGATGCCATCGACGAGATACCGGTTCACTGAGGTCCCGATGCCAAACGAGAAGACGTTCGCCTTGCCGAGGTGATTGCGGACGTATTGAAACGCCTCAGCCTCTGTAGCGATGTATCCGTCCGTGATGACGACGAAGCTCCGCGATGTCCCGGATTCGTGCTCCATCTCCATCGCCATGCGGAGCCCAGTCAAGAGCTCCGTTCCACCGCCGCCTTGATGCTCGTCCAGTACCGCGATGGCACGCTGCACGTTCTCGTGTGTCGCTGGCACCGAACGCGGCTCGAACTGGGTCGAGCCGCCCGAGAACAGAATCATGTTGAACGTGTCGATCGGCCGAAGGTGGCCGATGAGGTCGCGCATCAATTGCTTCGCAGTGTCGAGTGGGAAGCCATACATCGAGCCTGAGACGTCGATGATGAAGACGTACTCGCGCCCCGGTACGTCGCCGGGGTCGACCCGCTTCGGCGGCTCGGCCATCAGAAGGAAGAAGCTCTCGTCCTTTCCTTCAAACAGCATCAGGCCGCTTTGCACGGCCCCACCGGCGAGTTGGTAGCGCAGAATGAAGTCCCGGTTTCCTCCGTGCCGCTCCGACTCATCGAGCGCCACCCTGACGAGCCGCTTCCCCTCCCATTGCGCGGCCACTTCGTGCGATTTGCAAGACAGCGCCTGAACGTCGATGCCCGTCGAAAGCGTCACGTGCATATCAAACTCGTATGTCGGCCCCCTTCCCTCTCGGAGATACGGACTTGTGACCCATGTGTCCTGCGCGTTGGCGGCGGAGTGACGTTCGCTGGCGTAGCGAGGCCCGACCACCGTGGGGTAGACGAATGCATAGATACCGTCGGTCGGCCGGAGAAGCTCAGTGTAGCGCAGCTCCACTTCAATCAGGTCGCCTGGCAAGATGTTTGCGATCTTCATCCGAAATACGTTCGGACGCTCCTGCTCGAGCAGCGATGCGCTCTTGCCGGCAGCCTTCGCTTTGGTGAACTCCTCGGACGCCGCTTCTCGCTCTTTGATCTTGGCGACGATCACTCGCTCGCCGATTCTCATGCGCATTCCGTGAACCGCGGCGCGGGTCGAACCGGGAAAGACGTACTCGGCGTGGATCGGCCGGCTGCCTTCATTCTTGTAGGTCTGTGTGACCTTCACGTCGGCGATGACGCCGGCCACGTCGACCTTCACGTCCGTCTTGGCTAACGGGAGACGGTCGACGGTCGGGTCACCCTCGATGAAGAAGTAGGGAGAAAGCGTCTTGTCGTCAGTCGTCGGCTCGGCCAGGGCGGGTGCGGTGAGGACGCAGAACAGGCCGGCGAGCAGCAGCGTTCGCCTCCAGCGGTGGTTGAGTGGCACGGGGGACCTCCTTGTTGGAGGCGGTTACTGCAACGGGGGTGCCATCGTGTTTCCCGCGGAAATGCGGTGAAGTCGGGTCAAGAGCGTGTCAGAGCCGAGACGCGGGTGTGTCTGGGCGGACGCGGTTTCCCTTGAATCGGGCTGGGTCAGGTCACTGCCCTCTCTCGAGAAACCGAAGTGGACACGCCCGGCGTTCTGAGTAACTTGCTCGGCGGAAGGAGCGGTTGGCGGTTCAGTGATGACTGTGAACGGTATCGGCGCTCGACAGCGAAAGACCCCGATGCGGACCATGGCGGTGTTCGGGATGGCAGCGTGCGTACTGCTGTCGACTGGCTGCGCCTGGCGGGGGGGGCTCCCGAAGGCTCCCCCGGGCATGTGAGCGCCGCGAACGAAGCACGCGCGACGCTCTTCTGTTCCGCTGACGAAGAATCGCCAACGAGTCCCGAGTGTGCGCCCTCGTGCATGTGCGGGCGCTACGCATTTTCGGAACCCGCCTACGACGCATACGACGTTCACGCGCTGCGAAGTTGGAGGCTCCTGAACCCTTCGGACCTGCTTCCCGACGATCCGTACAGCAAGCGATCGCTCGAGCGGAACGTATGCCTCGCGTGCGACGAAGCGCATAGCGGACCGATATTCAAGGAGTTCGCCGGTCGAACCCGTCGGCGTTCAGGGTTGTCATCGGCGATCGCTCGCCCATGCCTCGATGCGCGCGGCGAGCCGGCGGTGTACCCGGTCGAACACTACTACTTCCGCTAGCGCTCCTCGCGATCTCACCCATACGAAACGACACGAATGCGATGGGAGGTCAGGTCGATCGATTGCTGTTGGAGCCCGGGGCTTCATCTTAATTCACAATTCCGAACTCGAAGGGTTCAACACGCGATGCGCTGCGTTTCTGAGGCGAACGGGCGCGCGGTGATCCAAGTCACGAACCCGTTTGCGCTTGTGGGATTCCGGCTCGCGGTGGTAGCAAGCGGGATGGTGATGACAATGAGACTCATTGGATTTGCTTGGCTCTTGAGCTTCTCGCTACTGGGTACCGGCTGCTCGAATACAGCAGAAGATGGCGCGCCGGTGGCGTCCCTCGAGCTGGGCTTCGAACTAGCCGACGACAGTCGAGTGGACGAAGTCTCGTACTCGATCACCGGCAATGGGATCGACCCGATCGCCGGCGTGATCGACACGAGTGCGCCTGGAGCGACAGGCTCGGTCGAAGTGTTCGGGATGCCGGCTGGCAGGCAGTACCTCGTGACGCTGGCGGCCACGACCGAGGATGGTGCGACGACCTGCGAGGGTTCGAGCCGTTTTGACGTCTCGGATGGCGTCGCGACGGAAGTTCAGGTGATGCTTGGTTGCAAGCGCACAGCGCTGTTCGGGGGGGTTCGCGCGAATGGGGAGCTCAACCTCTGTGCTGGTCTGAGCAAGGTGATCGCATCTCCCCTGCAGACGTCGATCGCCAACGGTGTCATTCTGAGCGCCGAGGGCAGCGATGAAGAGGGAGACCCCGTCGCTTATCGATGGCGGGCCACGGGAGGCTCGCTCTCGAATTCTTCGGTCGCGGTCACCACGTACACCTGCGAAGTCGCCGGAGAACAAACCGTCGAGGTCGAGGTGTCGGACGATGGCTTTGAGTACTGTGTAGACAGCTGGACCATCGACGTGACCTGCGTGATGGCTGGTGAAGTTCCGGACGCCGCGCCGTCGCTACAAAGCAGTGACCCGAGCGCCGGCTCGCGTGTGGTTCCCGGCGCCTGGTTGGACCTCGTTTTCGCCGACGCTGTTTCGGCCAATGCACTCGGAGGCTTCGCGCTCAGCTGCGATGATGAGACTCGCCCCACGACCGTCCATCGACTCGGCAACGACGACCTCCGACTGGTCATCAATCCGCTCGGAGACCTTCCGAACGACGCGCTGTGCTCGCTTCGATGGACCGGCCCCGAGGGACCGACGTCACTCGACTTCACCACCTCTCCCGACAGCAGCGGCGCCGAGGTTCTCTACGATCGCGCGGACCGCAGCCGATACGCACCGTTCCCCGATGACATTTGGGTCGTGCCCGACTCCTCGTCACCCAGCGGTCGGCGCTTGGACCTGCCGATTCCTGAACGCACCGGCGACGTGATCAACGTATTTGGAAGAATCAGAAACGCCATCGGCACCTCCGACGGATTCAGCCCCCTGGGCGCGCTTGTCGTCGAATTGTCAGAAGCGCCGGAACCGGATTCGTTGCCCACGACGCGCGATGCCTCACTCGATCCACTTGCGACCGTTGGCTTGTTCGATGTGGACCCGAGCAGCGCTTCGTACGGGTCGCGTATTCCCTTCGAGCTCTACGTGCGCGCCGTCGCACCCACGAGTGACCCGCTCAAGCCGGAGCACGCGCTCATCTTGTTTCCATCTATCCCGCTGACATCGACGGGTCGGTATGCATTGGTCGTCACCAAGCGCGCGCTGGCGGACGTCGACCGGCCGTTGCAGCCTTCGTCGTTCATGGCGGCGGCGCTCGGCGTCCCGACGGACGGAGATACTGATGTCGCGGCCCAGGTTCGGAACATTCTCGTTCCGGCCCTTGCGGGTCTCTCCTCGGCATCGCCGCCAATCTTTGCCGACGATATTGCTCTGGTGACGCGCTTCACGATTCGGTCGACCGATCGGTTCCCGCTCACGCCGCTCACGATGCGCGAGCAGATCCAGCAGCTACCGCCACCCACGTTCACGATCGAGCGCGTGGACCCCTACTCGTTCGATCTGGAGGCCGTGGTCTATGGGACTTGGGAGGCTCCCGACTGGCGGACGGGCAAGAGCATCGCCCGCGACGCGGATGGGCTGCCGCTGCTCGTGGAGACGCGACAGGTCCCTTTCACGCTCGCGATCCCTCGCACGGCTCGGGAGACGCCCGCCCCCGTCACGATGTACCAACATGGAAATCCGGGAAGCGCGGAAGCGGAAGTCCCCGGCCAGGCGAACCAATACTTGGCCGCCAAGGGGCATGCCGTCATCGGCTTTACGGACAATCTCAACCGCGAAGCCGGGTCCAATCAACAGGCTCAGCAGATCGCCGTCCTGAGCCCGCTTCTCTTGTCGGGGATTCTGCCTGAGTTCGACATGCAGACCACCGGTGAGCAACTTGCGTTCATCCGATTCATTCAGGAGCTCGGGGAGCTAGACCTGGTCCCGCTCGGTGCGCCCGATGGCAAACCCGACCTCGATCTCGGTCTGCCGCTCACCTACGACGGGATCAGCGAGGGCGCGAACAAGGGGCAAGCATTCGTCGCCTACGCACCCGAAGTTGCGGCCGCCGCCCTCGTAGCAGGCGGCGCGCGCCGCGCCGAGATCCTGTTCTTCCAAGACATCGTCAACCCCGGTGGAGTGGGCACTCCGCTCTTGGGCGCGATATCGCTTTTCGCCCCGAACCTGCGCCCGATGGACCTATGGATCGGCCTCGCGCTCTACCAACTCGCCGCCGATCCGGAAGACCCGCAGAACCACGTATCGTTCATGTATGCCAATCCGATCGAAGTCGGCGGGACGTTGAAGAAGCCGAGCGTCCTGGTTCAAGAAGGGATTGCCGACCAGCTCGTGCCCAACAACGCGACCCGCAGCCTCGTGTACGCCCTCGGAGCGACGCCACTGATCGAACCGGTTGCCGAGCCGGTTCCCTACCTCACGCGAGCCGAGGCTCCCTTGACGGGCAACGTGGATGCTCAAACGACGAGTGCATACGCGCAGTACGTGCCGAACGGGGTCCCCGGCCTGCCCCCGACTCCTGGCTGTGAGTTTTGGACGAACGGACACTACTGCCCACAGACAGCTCCGGCGGCCCTCGACCAACGGTTTCGCTTCTTCGAGACCGCGCTCTACGATGAGGCGCCAACCATCTACGTCGGCCAAGACCCCATCGACCTGTGCAGCCCTGCGCCCGACTGTGACGACGGAGACCCTTGTACCGAGGATTACTGCAATCCCGACGACGGAAGCTGCATCAGCTCGCCTGCAAGCGGCCCTGCCTGTGAGGTCGACGGACAAGACGGCATCTGCAACCGGGGGACATGCACGCTCATCGAGATGTGCAGCATGATCGACCCGGCGCTCACGCGTGTGACGGCGATGCTGGACTGCCGCTTCTTTGGGCTCCCGATCGAGCTGTCTGCCTCGGTGGCGGCACAGCCCCTTGGGCCGATTGAGCCAGGCCCGGTCGACTACACCGTCCAAACTTCCATCGGCCTGCTTCCCGAGTCGGTCGATTTTCTGTCTGTGTTCAGCCCCTTTGCCTCGGTGCAGGGATTCACCGCTGTAGTCGCGTCGACCCTCGGCAGCGTCGAGCCGAACCCGATCACCACACGGCAGCCCCCGGGCGCTTGTGAGTTGGCGCTCGTAGAAGGCGCACCCATCGTGGGGCTGGCGTCGGATCCTAGCGTTGGAACCTGGTCGTTCCAAGAATCAGCTACGGCGCAAGGGTTCACACTGCGAGACTTGGAGTTCGCGTTCTCGCTGAGGGGCCTCGATGAAACCATGACGACCGCCGGTCCCGATGCGAACTGCACCTGGGCCCCGGCTCCGCCGACGGTGATCCTGACGCCATAGCGGGGTCCGCCGACCGCCGCATCGCGGACCCTCCGCGCCAAGGTCGACGGCGCCCCGGGGGGCGTTGACCTTGGCGCGGGGCTGTTGGAGACTCGTCGACGTATGGGACGCATCGTCGTTGGAGACATCGTGGAGTACAGCTCGGTCGAGCTTGCGAAGAAGTACACTTCGACCGCCGGGTCACAGCCGAAGGTGCCTGCCGAAGAGCTGGACCGATGCATGGACGCCGTCGAGCGGAATGGCTATGTCGTCATCGAGAATCTCATCTCCGAAGAGCTCGTTGCCGAGATCAAAGAGGACCTGATTCCGCGCTTCGAATTCGACTCGGGGCGCAACAACTTCGAGGGCTTCAAGACGCAACGTCTATACGCCTTTTTCGAGAAGTCGCTGATCTGCAATCCCTTGGTGGAGCATCCGTTGATCCTCGGCTGTCTCGATCGGATTTTCGAGCCGAACTACCTGCTGTCGCAACTGCAAGCGATCAACATCCTGCCAGGCGAGGCGCCGCAGCCACTCCACCCCGACGACTCCTTCTACCGGGTGCCGCGGCCGCGCCCTCCTCTCGGGGCGGCGACGATTTGGGCGATCGATGACTTCACCGAAGAGAACGGCGCCACGGTGGTGATTCCAAAGAGCCACCTTTGGGACGATCGAATGCCGACCGAAGCCGACCTCGCGATGCTCGAGCCGGTGGTGATGCCCGCGGGGTCGGTGGTGTTCTTCGTCGGAACCTTGTGGCACGGCGGCGGCGCGAACCGAAGCGACGCCGCGCGCCTGTGTGTGTCGGCCCAATACTGTGCGCCCTGGTGCCGCACCCAGGAGAACTACAGCCTCTCGCTATCGCGCGAGACGGTGAAGCGGTGCAGCGAGCACATTCAGCGGATGCTTGGGTACAGCATTCACGCGCCGTTCATGGGCTTTGTGGACGGTAAGCATCCGAAGCGCTTGCTGGAGGACTAGGGATTGCACGCGACCTTGGTGGCCGCGTCTTCGGCCCGGCAGGGAGCGTTGCGGCCGCTGGCCCGCTACTCCTCGACGCCCGCGAGCTGATACGTGTTTTGCAGCTCGTCCTGGACGACGGTCGCAATACCATCCTGGTCGACGACGACGTAGTCTTCATCGACGACCCTTGTTCGATAGACCCAGCCCTCCGGCAATGCGAGTGATTCGCCGAGGGCCCGAAGCGCAGCCTCGTTCAAGGCGTCGTCGACGATGTGTGCGTAGCTCTGCATGACGTAGACCTTGCCGCCCGGGGCGATGAGCTCGTAGACCTCGCTTCCGGCCAAGAACACGAACTCGGTGTCGCGGACGACGCTGCGCTCGGCGTAGGGGGCTTGGGACACATCGCCCGGATCGAGTTGCACCGTTGCGATCTTGCGCATTTCGAGCTCGCCGAAGAACCGAGGCTCGCCGGGCTCGCTGAAGCTCTTGACTGCGTCGATGAGCCAGAAACGCGGACCGTTCATCAAAACCGTGAGTGCACCGAGCTCTTCTTGAATGGCTACTGGGTCGAGCGCCTCCCATTGCGAAAGGGGGCAGTCGCTCAGGCCCTGCGTGCCGTAGACGTCCGCTCTAAACCCGCCGTCGACGATGACGGCGACGACCTCGCAATAGCGGGCGCCGCGCAGATCGACCAACTCGTTGCCAACGGTCGAAGAGCTTTCACTGCAGCCGCCGAGGGCCAGCACGCCGAACAACGAAGACAGGATGAGACAGTTGAATAGATGGGGCATGAAACCTCGGGCGGGGCGCATTCGCCACATTGGGATCAAAGGGTGGTCGCTCGAATGAAGTCGAGGGTGACGTTTGCGAGCTCTTCGCCTTTGTCTTCTTGCAGGAAGTGGCCGCCGTCCTTGATGGTCGTATGCGGCTGGCCCTTACAGCCCGGGATGACTGCCTTGATGAATTGATCGGCGCCGCGGGTGACCGGGTCCTGGTCACTGAAGGCACAGAGCCAGGGCTTGTCGAAAGCCTGTAGCACTTTCCATGCATCGCGGTTGGGCTGGGCCTCCGGGTCGTCGGGGGTGATCGGGACCAAGATTGGGAACTGTCGCGCCCCGGCTTTGTACTCCTCAGAAGGGAACGGCGCGTCGTAGGCGGCCATGATTTCGGCAGAGAGCTCCGTGGTGGTGGAGCGCTGCAGCATCTGACCGATGGGAAACACCGGCGTCTCCTGAGAGAACTGCCGCCATTTCTTGAAGGCTTTGCCCGGGTCCATGTCGCCCGTGGGGAGCATCGTGTTGGCCGCTACCACCCGGCTGAACCGATCCGGCTGCGCGGCCACCAGGCGCATTCCGAGAAGCCCGCCCCAATCCTGACAGACCAAGGTGACGTCGTTCAGAGCGAGTTGGTCGAACCAGCTCTGCACCCAGCCGAGATGCCGCGCGTAGCTGTAGTCCGAGCGCTCAGTCGGCTTATCCGATCGGCCGAAACCAACGAGGTCTGGCGCGATCGCTCGATACCCGGCCTCGACGAAGATCGGGATCATCTTTCGGTAGAGATAGCTCCATGAGGGCTCGCCATGCATCATCAAGATGGGTGGCGCTTCCCGCGGACCTTCGTCCAGGTAGTGAAGTCGGAGCGCGGTGTCCGGATCGCCGCTCACGCTGACCTCGGCGTAGTGCGGCGCGTATGGGTAGCCGGGCAAGTTCTCGAAACGCTCGTCGGGGGTGCGTAGGATTCTCATGCTGCTCACATACCTTTTTTCTCTCGGACGCCTAGTTAGGCGAGCCCCTTGTTCGGGTTAATCAGGTATTTTTCGCCTGTCGCCTGTTTTCCGTACACCGCGATGGCATCCAGGGTCAGGGCCTCGGCGAGGGAAACTTCCCGCGTGTAGCTGCTCGCGAAGGTTGTCTTGATTTCGGCGGCGACGCGTTCCTGCAGCTTCCGAGAGGCTTGGGGTCCGATCTTCTGGAGGAACGGAAACAACAACCAGCCGCCGACGCCCCAGGCCATGCCGAAGCTTCGGGCGAGGACGATGGGACTGCGATCGAGTCCGCCATAGATGTAGACCTGCTTGTGCGTGGTCGTTCCGTACGGGCTGTACGCGGCGCCCCTCGCGCTCGCGGCCGCCTCCATGCAGGTCAGGATCTGCCCGGCCAGCGTGCCGCCGCCGATGGCGTCGAACGCCAGAGTTGCACCCGTGCTGATCAGCGCGTCGGTCAGGTCTTTCATGAACGTCGGTTCGCTGGAGTTGCAGACATGGGAAGCACCCATGCCCCGGAGCAGCTCGACTTGTTCTGCTTTGCGCACGATGTTGACCAGCGGCACGTCGTCCGCGAGACAGACCTTCTGCAGCATCTGGCCGAGATTGGATGCCGCTGCGGTGTGTACGAGAGCGCCGTGACCCTCGAGGCGCATGGTTTCGACCATACCGAGCGAGGTCAGAGGATTGACGAACCAGGACGCGGCCTCTGCGGGTTTGGTGCCCTCGGGCAAAGGAAGTGCCTGGTTTGCCGGGACGCAACGGTATTGCGAGTACATGGCGCCGCCGATGATCCCGACGGTCTTGCCGATCAAGGCCTGCGCGGATGCGTCGGCACCGGCCGCGACCACGGTGCCAGCGCCCTCGTTGCCAACCGGCAGCGATTGATCGACCCGCGCTGTCATTGCACCCATGAGCTTGTCGGGGACGCTGGCAGTCACGATCGGACGATCCGCGCTGCCCGCGGACCGCAGGGTCGTAGGGTCGGCGGCACCGAACAGCAGTCCAAGGTCCGAGGGGTTGATCGGCGAGGCTTCAACACGGACCAGCACCTCGTCGTCTTTGGGTTGTGGGATCGGGATCGTCGCGAGCGACAACTCGAGCGTGCCGTCGCGTTTGATCATGGAGCGCAGCTGCAACGCGTCACCTGAAAGTTGTTTCGCCATCTTGGACTCCTCAGATTGAAACGCACTATCGCGTCCGAAACGGAAAAACTCCAGCCCGTCCCGCCTGCCGACTATCGGGTGAGGCGAATCGACCAGGTGCCGCCTTGCGCCTTCGCGTGGAAGAGCGTTCCGCCGAACCACGGGGTCGAGTCGACGGAGCTGAGGCCGGTCGACTCGATGGCCACCGAGCTGGGGTCGCCGGTGGGGACGAATACCTCGAGGCGGTTGCCGGCCGGGGCGTCGTCGCCGCTTGCGCTGAGCTCTTTGTCGTCGTGCGCCCAGACGACCTCGGTCAATGCGCCTGGTGCGAACCTCAGGGCCATCTTCTTGATGGTCTCGAGGTACTCCCTGCGCATTCCATCGACCGTGTTGGTTTCGCAATTCGTCTCGAAGAAGCCCCATACTTGGGGGATCTGTCCGTTTTGAAACTGGCCGTACGTGTGCGGGTCGCCGCAGGCCGTGTGCCAGCTCCAGATGGTCGCGCCAAACAGGTAGCTGTCCTGCTCGCCGAGATGGCGCTCGAAGTAGTCGTCCATTGGATCGGCAGCGCGCGACGGCGTGCTGCCCCACTCTGTCGTGACCACGGGCGCCCCCTCGTAGAGGCGAATCGAGTCGTCGGCCGCCCGCATGAACCCTTCTTCCAGAGTTCCAGGATCGATGCCCTCTTGGTAGATGTGCGGCGCATAGACGACTTGGTCGTCGTGATCGAATGCAGGCGGCGCAGGTAATCCGACCCCGTTCCACAGGATGCTCGGCTCGAAGAAGAAGAGCCGCCTTGGCGCGCCGAGGGCGGCTTCCGCGGCGCGCATTTTCGCAAGGCAGTCTTCGTAGAGCTCGACGAGCTGCGATTGTTGGCCGACGGTGAACGCATTCGGCTCGTTCATGACGTCGAAGCCCGCGACGGAGTCTTCGTTCGCGAACCTCGCAACGACCTGTCCGAACATCTCGGCGTATCGCGTGCGAATGCCGACGCCGCCGGGCCCCTCGACGTTGTCGAAGAACGACTCCCACGATGCTTGGACGGCAGGCACGAGCTCGCGCTGTCCGCTCTCGCAGCGGGGCTCTCCCTGATCGAAGGTCGCCCAGTCAGGGGCGCCGTCCCAACCGCCCGCGGGGCGGCTCCCGTCGGGGCACACCTCATCGGGCGGCGCAGCGAGCGACGCGTCCCAGGCGTCTTGGTGGAGGTCGATGAGCGAATAGATGCCTCGCTCGCGGAGCATGGCCACGGACTCCGCGACCTCATCGAGGTAGTCGTCGTCGTAGACACCCGGCTCCGGCTCCACGCGCGACCAGCTCAGGAGCACGCGCACCATGGTCCAGCCCATGGCCGCCATCATGTCGGCGTCTTCCTCGGTGAACGGGTAGTTGGTGAACCGGTCCGGGTCATACTGCCAGTACTCGACGTGAGAGTTGAAGTTGACGCCACGAAGCAAGACCTCGCGCCCGCTGGAGTCGACAATGCGCCCAACGTCTTCGGCATCGGGCACCGCGTGGAGTGCGGGGAGCGGATCACCGGGCGCCGGTGGACCCGAGCTGCTGCTGCTGGTGTTGGTGCAGCCAAGGGCGCCGAGTAGAGCCAAGGAGACGATGTATCGGGCTAGTTTCGAATGAGACATGAGAGAAGCTCCGGAGGGGACGGCTTGCGGGTTGCTACAGGTTCCGCTCGATGAAAGCCAGCAGCGGCTAGGCCCTCATCGTCGAGGAACAAGGGGACGGGCTTTGCAGAGAGATGGCATCGTGTTCACTCCAGTCGTTACTTCAGCGCGCTAGCCTTGCCTTTGCGGCGCTCTTTGCGCCAAGCAGCACCGCGTCCTTGAGGTCCAAGGGAAGCGCTGTGCGAATGCTCCTCAGCGTATCGGCGCGCAGGCGCTTCTTGGACAGGGCGTGCGCAGCCGAATCGAGCTCCAAGAGCGCCGTCGCCTTGTTGCGCGCTGCAGCGAGCAAGCGCTCGGCGGGCACCAAGGCGTCGACGAAGCCCGCCTGCAGTGCCTCCTCGGGCGAAAACTCTTCGGACAAGGTCACCGCGCGCTCGCGAGCCGCGGGGTTCAAACGCAGGCGAAGCACCTCGCAGGCAACGCGCGGCATGGGAAGACCGATCGCCACTTCGTTGGCAACGTAGGTGTAGGGGCCTGGAACGCCGAAACGGTAGTCGCCCGACAACAACATGAACACGCCCATCGCGTACGCGTGACCGGGTGATGCGATGACAACAGGCGTCGGAAACGACAAGAGGCGCGCGGTGAGCGAGTAGCCGGCGCGCAACATCTTGATCGCCTGCGCGCCGCCGGACTTCATCACCTTGAGGTCAAAGCCCGCGGACAAGACCCCTTCGCGCCCGGTGATCACCACGGCCGCGCCCTCCCGCTCCGCACGCTCGAGCGCTGCGTAGATCTCGTCGAACATGGCCGGTGACAGTGCATTGCGCTTGCCGTCGTCCATCGTGAGCGTCGCGACCGAGTGATCGATGTCTAGCGTTACCAACGAGTTAGGCATACGCTCAGCCATAGCACGTGGCGTCGTTTCGGGCGCGCCCGCTAGGGAGCAATCTTCTTCTTGATCGCTTTCGCGACAGGTGAAGGGACGCGGCCGAGCGCGTTGAGCATGTGTGGCAGCACTTTGAGCTTCAGCCCTTCGTACTCGCTAGGGACGATCGCGTCGATCAGATACGGGCCACGGGTCTGCACTGCGTTCTGCAGGGCTGTGTTGAAGTCCTCGGCTGTGGCGACGCGTTGTGCAGGCACGCCCATTGCTTTGGCCATTGCCGCGAAGTCAATCGCGGGTTCCGATAGGTCCAACTGCGCCTTGGCTTTGGGTCCGATTTTGTCTGCTCCGACGCGCTCAAGCTCAATATTGAGTATCCCATAGGAACGGTTGTTCAAAATGACCGTGGTTACGTCGAGACCCTCGCGTGCGATCGTCCAAAGCGCCTGAATCGTGTACATGGCGGAACCATCGCCAATGAGTGCGAGCACGGGACGGCCCGGCGAGGCCGTTGCCGCCCCGACGGCGACCGGCAAGCCCTGTCCGATTGCCCCGCCCGTCAAAGTCAGGACGTCATGACGAGGCGCACCCGCGGTGAAGCTCGGCAGCTTCACCCCGGAGGTTTGCGCCTCGTCGGAGATGATGGCGTTTGGCGGCAACAAGGCACCAATCGCCTGGCATACCTTGGCAGCGTTGAGTTTGCCGCTGGGCAGCTCTGGACGTTCCGCCTTCTGCAATTTGGGCTCGGTGTCGGACGCAGCAAGCGCTTGCACCAGTGCCTGCAGCGAAGCGAGCGCATCTTCATGCGCCTCCCCCAATGTGTGGGCAGTGCACTTGTCTGGCACGAGGTAGCTCTTTTTGCCTGGATAGGCGAAGAACGACACGGGAGCCTTGGCATCCACCAGAACCAAGTGCTCGTAGCCGTCGAGCTGCACCGAGGCTATTTCCGCAAGGTACGCAATGCGCTCCACGGAGGGCAGTCCTTCCCCTCGCTCGAGGCGTGTCGGAAAGACCTCGCAGAAGAGCTTGGCGCCCGTCTTCTGCGCAATCTGCGACGCCGCGCGCAGCCCGGCCTCACGCAACACCCGATTGCCCAACAAGAAGGCGACCTTCTTGCCCGACTTCTTGATGACCCGTGCAATCGCCTGCACCGTTTCGTCGGACACCGGCGGCGGCTGCACAGGCTGCTGCGCCTGCACGGGTTGGGCACCCTCGCCCCAGGACACATCGGCGGGCAAGATCAGGGTCGCGATCTGTGCGGGCGGGCCCTTGGCCACCGCGACCGCTTCAGCCGCATCGGCGGCCAGTTGACTGGTTTCAGGCGTTGTCTTGATCCACGTAGAGATGTTCCTGGCAACGGTCTCGATGTCCGACTGCAACTGCGCGTCGTATTGAGTGTGATAGGTCGCGTGATCTCCAATGATGTTGATCATGGGCACACGCGCTTTGCGCGCATTGTGCAGGTTCGCGAGCGCATTGCCGAGACCGCATCCAAGATGCAAGAGCGTTGCTGCAGGCTTATCCGCCATGCGCGCGTATCCGTCGGCAGCCCCCGACGCCACACCTTCGAACAAACACAACACCGCGCGCATGTCAGCGCGATCCAGGGCGGCGACGAAGTGCATCTCCGACGTTCCGGGATTGGTGAAGCAGGTGTCCACACCGCAGTGGATCAGAGTCTGAATCAGAGCTTGTGCACCGTTGTTCTTGGTCATTCAGTCGGGGTACGGTACTGTGCGATGGACGTATTGGCTAGGGGTGTAAGGCGTCTGGCGGCCGCCAGCCCTGCTCGAGTCAGAGATTTGGTGCTTGGTGCTCGTTCCGACTAACCTGCTTCTGTGACCGGGTGCTTCTAGCCGGTGCAGCTTGGGGACATGGAACGAGCCGTGCTGTCAAAAACGCATCTTTCGGTGCTCCTTTTCATCGCCGCCTGCGGTTCGGCCCATCACGGGTCGACCACGGTCGACGGCGGGCGCACAGCTGCGGCGGTCGGCGGCGGGGGCACAGCTGCGGCGACGGCCTCGGCGGCGCAGCTATCCGAGAACACGGTTCGGTTCTCGACGGCGGTGATTCAGGCGCTGAACGACGACGCCAAGGAGCCGCCCGCGAGCAACAGCTACAGTCACCAGAAGTTGCTCGGCCCGCGCAAGCGGCTCGGCGAGCCGCAGGTTCAGCTCGAGGCGACCGACGCGCACTCCCTACTCGCTTCGACCGACTGCTCTGGCTGGCTCAGCTTCGTGCTCAACACGATCTCCCCGCTCCATCAAGCGGTCCTGCAGGCCCAGAGGCGGCGAGCCGAGCACAACCGGGTGTATTCGGAAGACTTCGCGCTTCGGGAAAGCCGCAGGCCATGGCCGCGAGCGTTCGTGGTGACGCACTACCTTCGCAGTGGCGACGCACATGCGACGGGCTTTGAGGTCGTGACGAGCTTCGAGGACTTACAGCCGGGCGACATCGGTGCCTACGCCATGGGACGCTACGCCAAGCCGACCGACGAGAGCCGGCCCAAGCCACGCGACACCGGGCACGTTTTCATCGTCAAGGGCTCGCCCACCGTGATCGACCCCGCCACCAAAGACTATGATGGCCGCGGGTCGCTCGAGAAAGACGCAGCGAAGGTCATCGCGGTGCCGGTCGTCGACTCGAGCGCCACCCTTCACTTCGACCCCGATTCTAGAAAGAACGCAAAAGGGCGCTACGGCTTGCCGAAAGCTCGTCCCCATTTGCGAGCGAGGCCCGGTGGGGTCGGCACCGGTACGATTTGGTTTGCCTTGAGCAAGGAGGGACGCGTTCTGCAGCGGCGCCTCGGACCACACCAGAAGTATCGCCCGGTGCTCGCCCGCGCGGCTCGCCTGAGCGGGAACATCACCCTCGATGAGGGGGTGCTAGATGGTGGAGATGCGCTGCTGGTCCGTGTCTTCGACAACTCTCCAGCGGAGTTTGCCGGTGTCTCATACGGAGGCACGCCGGTTCATCTCACCGGAGAAGGCGGTCTGCGGATCGGCAGCGGACGACTCGTCCTGAACGGGAACAACGACTTCTCCGGCGGTGTGACGGTGCAGTCTGCGGAGCTGATCGTGGCCTCCCCAACCGGCCTAGGAATAGGCGACATCGCAGTACGCGGCGGGTCGATGACGCTTCAGGAGCCAGCGATATCGGACTCCGCCACGCTGAGCGTCGCCGAGGGCATCGCCGAGGGGGCGATTCGTCTCGATTTCAAGGGACGCGACGTCGTGCGAATCCTGCAAATCGGAGGCACGATGCACAGCTGCGGAACTTGGGGAGGGCCCGATTCCCGGGCGATGTTCGTCGACCCTGTGTTCTCTGGGCGAGGTATCCTCGAGCTCTCGGCCGCGCCGCTCGAGTCCTGCTCACCGTCTCGCAAGGGGTCCCAAGGACGCCGTGCGCGAAGGCGCAGCTCATCACAGTTGCACGCCAGCCGTCGCTGACGTTCATCGGCCCGCCGGCGAACCTTCGTTAATGGGCCAAAAGTGAGCTGCAAGCGGGATGCCGACGGTCTCCGGCACCGACTTGCGGACATCGGAGGGGATTTGAGCTAAGAAGAGCTTCCCAGGGTCATTGCGATTCTCGCTGCCACATCGGTTGCGGGCTACTGGGCTCACCGACAAAGTCGGGCAGGAACGAATACAACATGGCTGAAGGTACAATTAAACGTCTTACGGACCGGGGCTTCGGGTTTATCGAAACCTCTCCGGGCAACGACATCTTTTTTCACATGTCCAACGTGGACGGCGTGCGATTCGAAGACCTGCGCGAGGGACAGAAGGTCTCATTCGACGAAGGCCAAGGTCCCAAGGGCCCACGCGCAGAGAACGTCCGGCCTCTCTGAGGCACGATCATACTCGTAGATCGTAGTAGAGTGTCCCGCGTCATGCGGTTCACTTCATTCCGATGCACCTCGAGTTGTTGGGGCCTCGTCGCTTTAGCCCTTCTTGTGACGGGCTGCCCGACGAGCACAGAAAAATCCCCGGCGCCCGCGGCGACTTGCGTCACGCGGTACGCCCAGTGCCGAATGCCTGATGGGCCGCTCGGGGTGTGCAATGACGCGCCGTGCGCGGAGGGCCAACCCGCGCCCTGCTTCAAGTGCGTCTCACAGCACTGACGATGTCTTCGACGGCGTCCATCACTTCGTCGCAGTAGGCGGCCTGGAGCGTATCGGTCGGATAGAGGCCGGCGAGCTTGAGCTTGGGTATGATGGAGACTCTAGGGCGAAACGGGCCGGCGTCCCCTAGTTTCTAGAGGTCTTCCGGCTTCCAGGTGGGTGTGACGCCATCGAAGGGCACACCGTCCCACAATGCGCGTTCGCTGCCGTCGGGGTCGTTCACGACCTCGGACATGAGCATCTCCTCGTTCGTGTCGAAGATCATCGTCGCCCGGGCGCTCGCATCGTACGCTGGCCAATTCGGCATCCTCGAGTGGTTCGGGTTGCCCGTTTTCGCAAACGCGAGCCAGGCGTCCATCATTTGCTCGGTCAACTCCCGCGGGAGCGGGTCGGGGCCGTAGATGTCGAGCCATGGCTCGTTGCCGCTGCCAAACATGAAGCCGAGCTCGGTCGCGTGCGGAGAACCGAGATCCTCGTCCGGCAACACCGGAGCGGGCGCCGGCCAATGGAAGCGGTAGACAAACGTGTTGCGGGGCTGGTGGGCGAGCTGGGCCTCGGCCAAGCGAATCGCAGGCAGCCGAAAGAAGATGTCGCTGCCCGCCGCGTGTGTAATCACACCCGGCTCCGCGCCCGGCCGATTGGACTCGTACAAGTCGATGACATCTTGCGCGGTCTTGCCCTCGGGGATCGATCGTTCACCGTAGGGTATGAGAGCGACAATCGCGTCAAAGGAGATGTCTGCCAGGATGGGGACGTAGAAGATCCAAAGGCGCGTTTCGTCCTTCGTCGTCCCCGTCAGGAGTGGAACATCCGCCGCGCTGCCATCGGCAATGGCCTGGATTGGGCCCTTTGGAAAGATGTCTCCGTCGACAACGCTTCCGAAGAGGGAGTCCGAGATGAAGGCGTCGTCGACCACGAGGTTCTGTGCGGCGCGCAGCTCTTCCATGCTCAAGGCCAAGAGCCCGTTCAGGTCGGTAACGCCGGCTGACTCCATGAGCTTCTCGGAAACCGCCGTGGCGTAATCGACGCTGCGCGCCGTGCTCCCTGCCCCACTCTGCGCAATCGCTTTGTGGAATAGGCCCTTGGCGCCGGGCATCGCCATCAACGCGGTCGCGCTCATCCCACCGGCGGACTCGCCGAACAGCGTGACGTTGTTGGGATCGCCCCCAAACGCCTCGATGTGGTCGCGCACCCACTCGAACGCGAGCTTCTGATCGAGAAGGCCTGCATTGCCGCTCCCGGGAATGTCGTCAAAGTGACTGAAGCCGAAGACCCCGAGCCGGTACTCCATGCTCACCACGACCACGTCACCACGCGCGGAAAGATGCGCGCCACTGTAGAGCGGGTCCTCGGTGCCTTCGTAGATCCAGCCGCCACCGTGCACCCAAACCATCACGGGCCGCTTTCGGTCGTCAGCCGACGGCGTCCAGACGTTGAGGGTGAGGCAGTCCTCGCTTTGATCGCCGTAGAGCGTGCCCGTGCCCGAATCCGCGGGCTGGGGGCATGCCGGCCCAAACTCGGTGGCGTCGACGGGGCTGTCCCAAGCGGCGATTGCAACCGCCGGCTTGAAGCGAAGATCGCCCACAGGCGGTTCCGCAAAAGGAAGACCGAGAAACGCGACGACGCCTTCGTCGGTCATGACGCCGTTGGCCGTACCGAGCGTGGTATCCGCGGTCGTGACCGCTGGCGTGCTGCTTGCACTGTCGCTCGAACAAGCGACCACCGTCCATGCCAGCGTGGCCACACAACACAAAGTCGAAACTCGCATCTGTCAGTCCTCTTCTGGGGTCCAATCCATCACTGGGCGCTCCAACTGCCGGACCGCTTGTTCGTAGCAGTGAGGCCTGGGTTCCCAGTTGAGCCCCTCGTTCTGCGCGATGCCCTCGAGGGCAGCAACCCAACCTGAGTGAGCCGTGGGCGGAGTCTTGAGGCGCTAGTTCGATGGGTCGACCACGCGGCCGATGAAGAGGGTTGCACCCGTCGGTCGGTCGATGATCGCGAACATGAATGGGCGG
>Ga0316189_10002205_pt1 | contig 19148 bp, 15 predicted proteins | sample LowCovwburrow_MG_FD_204930 | JGI IMG/M metagenome (GOLD analysis project Ga0316189, IMG submission 204930) | Coastal sediment microbial communities from Maine, United States - Lowes Cove worm burrow | ecosystem: Environmental > Aquatic > Marine > Coastal > Sediment | place: USA: Maine...
GTTGATTGCGAGGGTGTGATGCCACAGAAGTGTTTGCTGGTAAAAGAGTCTAAAGAGGCTGACTGGAGCTACTTTTATGATCAGATCGAAGGTTTTCAATATGAGCCTGGATATAGCTACACTTTACTCGTCAAGATCACTACGATCGATAATCCTCCACAGGATGCTTCTTCACGACACTATCAATTAATCAAAGTGCTTGAACAGAACTGCGACGCTTATTAAGTCTATAAGTCATAGCTTGTAGAGTTTTTCAGCTGCTTCCTATTAATAGTTGGTTTACGCCGTCATATTCAAAGTCAAACTACAGAGAAACATCAAATTAGCCGGAAGACTCGATTCTATCGCCATGCTCACCCAATCTATTCAACATTGAGTTGGCAGCCAACATCCAAGCTATTATCTTGGTAGATTGCCTAATTTAGATCCTAGGAAACAGCATTTCTGATTATCTGCGACCATACCAGTCTATGGGTTTGAGTACAGGACATCTCTATGTGTAACTCTAAATATGTCGTGGCACCACCTAGCTTAGACTCACTTGATCTTGTGATGAAAGGTATAAAACTTTATTGAATAAACTGATAACAGCTGATCCAAGATCACGTACTATTAAGTTTAAGCAAATTAATTAGAGGCCAGCATTATGTCTGATATCGGTAAGTCTATTATCCAGTTTATTGTTGAAGAACAACGAAGGTATCCAGAATCTAGCGGTTCATTGACGGGCTTGATGACTGATATTTCGAGTGCCTGTAAAAAGATAGCGCATCTTGTTAATCGTAGTGGCATTATTGGCCTTGGCGGGGCAGCAGAATCAGAAAATGTTCAGGGTGAGGTTCAAAAGAAGCTCGATATTATTACCAATGATGTAATGGTCGATCACTTAAATTGGACAGGCCATTTGGCAGCGATGGCTTCCGAAGAGATTGAAGAGATTATTCAAATCCCTGATGGCTTGCCGAAGGGTGAGTATTTAATTACGTTTGATCCTTTAGATGGGTCTTCTAATATCGATGTCAATATTTCAGTCGGTACGATTTTCTCTATTTTACGTTGTCCGTCAGGTGTGACGCAGCCAACGGTTGAAGACTTTATGCAAGCGGGTACAGAGCAAGTCTGTGCAGGTTTTTGTGTTTATGGCCCGACGACGATGATGATTATGACCACCGGTAATGGCGTGAACGGCTTTACTTTGGATAGGGATGTCGGTGAGTTTATTTTGACGCATCCTAAGATGACCATTCCCGAAGATACCGCTGAATTTGCGATTAATATGTCTAATCAACGTTTCTGGGAGCCACCGGTACAACGTTATATCGATGAGTGCATGAAAGGTGTTGATGGCGGCCGCGACAAAAACTTTAATATGCGTTGGGTGGCATCAATGGTGGCTGAAGTTTATCGCGTACTGACGCGTGGCGGTATTTTTATGTATCCCTTGGATAATAAACCGTCGACGCAAGGCGGTAAACTCAGGTTAATGTATGAAGCCAGTCCGATGAGCTTTATTGTTGAGCAGGCGGGTGGTCTGAGCTCGACAGGGCGTGAGCGAATCATGGAAGTAATCCCCGAAGGTGTACATCAAAGAGTGCCGGTTATTTTAGGCTCTAAAAATGAGGTGGAACGTGTGGTTTCATATCATCAAAACAATGCGTAAATAGCCTTATTATGGCTTAATAGCCAACAGGGATAGCATGATTTTAGTATCGCAAGCTTACATAGATTAGGGGTTGTCGATGAAAAAACTAAAAAATGAAAAAGAACTCGTTAAAAAAGCCATTGCAGAAGGCGTTAAATACGGTGAGAAACGGGGTGTTGTAGAGTTTGAAGCAACGGACTCACAGCATGAAAAGATCGAGTACATTTATCGCCTGCTCGTCCATGACAAAGTGATCCAAGCCATACCCGAAGATCAAGTGACTCAGCAGTCTCTCAAGCATAAATTGGCCATTTGGGCTTCAAAGTTGAAATGACAAGGAATAGCCATGCTAAACTAGCCCGCTGGAAAGTCTAGAAGTGTGAAGAAGCCCACACTTAACGTGATTTATAAGGATGAAGGAAAGCAGTTAAGGTATGAAAAAGTTGTTATTGCCGTTTTACGATAGACAAGTTCTCGCAAGGCCCGTTTTAACATTATTGTTAGTGGTATTGGTAACGAGTTTTTTTGCTTGGTATATTCAAAACTTTAAACTTGATATTTCAGCCGATTCCTTGGTATTAGAAAACGATAAAGATCTGCTCTATTATCGCTCGATTAATGCCCGTTATGGCGCTGATGATTATTTGATCGTTACCTATACCCCCAAGGAAGCGTTGTTTGCGAGCCAAACTATAGATGATCTGCAAAACCTAAGTGATAGTTTGGCTGGTATTGAGCGTGTGGACTCCGTCATTAGCATCCTCAATGTACCGCTTATTTCCAGTCCGCCGATGAGTTTTCGGGAGATACAAAAGCAGATACGAACATTAAGAGATGAAGATACCGACCAAGCGTTGGCAAAGCATGAGTTAAGCACCAGCTCTTTGTATCAAAATAGACTGGTGGGTGAAGATGGTGATACCACTGCGCTGCAAGTGAACTTCAAACGTGATCCTGTTTATATTCAACTACGTGACCAGCGAGATGTGTTACGAGAAAAGCAACTCACAAGCGAACTCAGTCCATCAGAATTAGCGGATCTGCAACAGTTAACGTCAGAATTTAAGCGCCACACGGAAGCGAACATGGCGCAAGAGGCGAAAGATATAGCCGATATTCGAACTATCCTTGATCAGCATCGCAATGTGGCTGAGGTACACCTTGGCGGTGTGCCGATGATTGTCGCAGATATGATGGAGTTTGTGCGCCATGATTTGCGCGTATTTAGTGTGGCCGTTGTTGTCATTCTGATCACGATTCTTGCGGTAATATTTGGCCAATTGCGTTGGATCGTATTGCCGTTACTGACAGCAACCGTTGCCAGCATTATCACTATTGGTTTTTTAGGGCTGGTTGACTGGCGGATCACGGTGGTGTCATCCAATTTTATAGCTTTATTGCTGATCTTTGCATTGTCACTGACGATCCATTTAATTGTGCGTTACCGTGAGTTACGGCAGCAACAGCCTGAAGCGGATCAACGGGCATTATTGCTTGAGACTGTACGGAGCAAGGCGCTGCCTTGCTTTTATACGGTAATAACAACCATGGTTGCTTTTGGCTCTTTGGTCGTCAGCGGGATTAGACCTGTTATCGATTTTGGTTGGATCATGGTGATTGGTTTAGCGGTTGCTTTTATTCTTACTTTTACTTTATTTCCTGCCATTTTGGCATTGATGAAGCCCAGCGACGTTAAGCAGAAAGGTGATATAACCAGTGTAATTACGGGTCATTTGGCCAATCTAAATGAACGTTTCGGCAATGCTGTTTTAGGCTTAGCTGTTTTGGCAGTGGTGGCAAGTGTTGTTGGTATTACTAAGTTGACGGTTGAAAATCGCTTTATCGATTATTTCAAAGAATCGACAGAGATTTTCCAAGGTATGTACCTAATTGATCAAAAATTAGGTGGAACAACACCACTCGATATCATTATTGATGCACCGATAGAAGTCGCAGCAGAAGAGGAAGAAGAATACTTTGATGACGATGATGATGATTTCGATCTTGATCTTGACGGCGAGGAAGGTTTTACAGCCACCAGTTATTGGTTTAACAGCAATGAATTTGACACGATTAAAAAGGTACATGACTATTTAGACAATATAGCTGAGACGGGTAAGGTCTTGTCTCTTTCTACGAGCATGGATGCATTAATAACGCTAAATGATGGTGAAGAGATGGATGATTTCTTCCTATCGTTGCTGTATAAAAGGGCACCAGAAGATATCAAGGCAAGCATGCTCTCACCTTATATTTCTGAGGATGGTGACCAGCTGCGGTTTTCAGTGCGGGTATATGAGTCTGATGTGGCATTACAGCGTGATGCTTTGCTGACCAAAATCAAAAAAGGTTTAACGGAAGAGCTTGGTTTTGCGGAAGAGCAAGTGCACTTGACGGGCATGTTGGTGTTGTTTAACAATATGTTACAAAGCCTGTATAAATCACAAATTTTAACGCTTGGCGTCGTATTTTTTGTGATCTTCCTGATGTTTATTGCCTTATTCCGTTCGGTTAAACTGGCTGTGATTGCCATTACACCGAACCTAATTGCTGGCGGTGCAGTATTGGGCTTGATGGGTGGCCTTGGTATTCCATTGGATATTATGACGATTACTATTACATCAATCAGTGTGGGTATTGCCGTCGATAATGCTATTCATTATTTGCATCGTTTTGAAAGTGAGATCGCCAAAGACTGGGATTATCGTGCTGCAATGCGACGGTCACATGGCAGCATTGGTCGTGCAATGTATTACACGACGATCACCGTGATAATTGGCTTTTCAGTCTTAGCGTTGTCCGATTTCACACCAACGGTTTATTTTGGATTGCTAACTGCTTTTGCGATGTTGGCAGCATTACTGGCAAATTTAACGGTTCTGCCTCTTTTGCTTGGCAAGTTACAGCCTTATGGTAAGCAAGCGCCTGTTGCTAGTTAGGCTTTAAGCTTACGGTAAAAGTCGTTATTTTAAATGAGCGGCGATTTTGCTGGCACTCGTCAGTGCCGACTCTAAGGCACCTTCTAGATAGCCGCCCGCGCCCTGCGATGTTTCTGTACCTGCAAAAATAAGCCGATTATCCCAAAGTGAGCTTGCCGATGCTGGCAAGCCATAGAGTGGATGTGAATTGGCGCCAATTTGATCTTGTTCGGTAGCGGTAAAAGTCTCTTCTGACCAATCGATTAAAAAGGTATCAACCGGTTTTGCCGCCTGTTCGCCGAATAGATCAGCAAGTTGCTTTAAGGTCACTTGAATCAGGGTTTCTCGGCCGGCCGTTTTACGTGCAGCGGCATTAACACCGACAAAGCCAAACAGTGCGGGCTTGCCTTCCAGTGCACTGGCATCATGGATTTCAACTAAGGGGCCGGTTTGGCTACTTGCCGATCCCGATAAGCCTTGTTGACGCCAAAAAGGCGTGTCATAAACCGCAACAAATTTAGCATGAGCCGCCATCCACGTCAGGGTGTTTTGACAATGTCGAAGCAGGTCTTCTGGTAATGCCGGTGAAAATTGAATACTACTGGCAAGTAATCTGGGTGGCAGGGTTAAGATAAGATGTCGAGCACTGAAGGTTGAGGATTGATCGGCTGTTTTGACCTTGAACGTAACATGACCAGCGGCTTCATGTGTTATTTCAGTGATCTGATGATTGAGCCGAATTGTGTCTGCTGGGAGCATTTGACTTAGGGTTTCAATTAAGCTGTGCATGCCACCAGAAAGACGCATTGAAATCGGGCTGCTTGTGAAGCCTAGTTCGTGACGCTGTGGCGAGACACCCCGGCCACGGTCAAATAAATGGGCACCGATTTGATATTGTGGGAATGCTGTGAGTTTTAAGTCTTCAATAAGCTTTGCCATATGAGGGTGCATATCAGGCCAAAACCAAGAAGGACCTAGATCATATCGTTCTGCTTCGGGGCTGACGTCTTGGGCTGGTTGTGATGAAGGTAAGGAGACTATACGGCCGCCGAGGCGATCGCGTGCTTCAAAAATAGTGGCCTTGATGCCTTGTTGCTGCAAAAGATAAGCAGTGTAGAGTCCACTGAGTCCGCCACCAATAATGGCGACGGGCGTTTCGATCGTTGTTGTCATGATAATATCTATATTAGAAGGGTTCAGATTGCGGCCGGATATCGATTTCATGCGTCCAAGCAGAAGGCGCTTGTTGAGCTAGATCCCAGTAAATATTAGCCAGATCATCACAGTGGAGACAACTTTCTGGTTTTAGGCTGGGGAAGCGTCGTTGGCTTAATTCTGACCAAATAATGCCATCAAGGATCGGATGAATAATATGTAAGCCTTGGGCTTGGAATTCTCTAGCGAGAGACTGGGCTAAGCCGCGAAGGGCAAACTTGGCGGAGCTAAAAGGGCCGAATCTCGCACCACCCCGTGTACTTGCTGTGGCACCTGTGAGGATGAGTGTGCCGGCTTGTTGGTCTTGCATGGCGGGAATCACGGTTTGGCTAACATTAATGGCTGTCAGGACAATGCTACGCCATGCGCGTTCGAAGTCACCGGCATCAAGATCGAGAAATTTTCCTCGGATCAGTTCTGCTACATTGTGGATAACGACTCTAGGTGTACCGTGTTGCTTGATGACTGCTTTGATCACAGTGTTAGTTTGCTGTGGATCGGTTAAATCTGCATGAAAGTCACCAGATGAACGGGCGATACCGATAGTTTGAAAGCCGCCTCGTTCAAAACGTTGTTTAAGGGCTTCGCCGAGGCCAGGGCCATAGCCTGTGATGATGACGCTTGGTTTCATAAATTACTTTCCTAATGGCTGGCAATACCGTTTTTAGTCGGGCACGCTAATCGTCAGTATTTTACCTTGTTGAGAGAGTTTTAAATGTTTTAGAAAAGACATGCCTAGCAGGACTTCATCAAATTGCATGCCTTCGCTAATGCTGGCGGGCACATTGTGCATTTCAATATCGCCAAGTGAAATAGTGTCCAGTGTTGTCATAAAGGATTTGCTGGTGCCGTTGGCGGTGATGGTGTCGTGGGCAGCCCCTTTTTCTAAATTTAATCTTTTGGCTAAGTGTTCAGGAATGGCAACGTTAGTCGCACCGGTATCGAGTAAAAACTCGACGGTCTGCTTATTAATTTGGCCTGTGGCGACATAGTGGCCTTGGCGGTTTTGTTTTAGGGTGATTTCACGACTGCCATTGTCATTGATTTGGATGGCAATCGTTTGGTTAGGATTGTTGATTTTCTCTAAGACATCATCAAAGAAGAAACTGGCCCCAGCCAATAATCCAACCCAGATCAGCACCATGGTAAAGGTATTAAATGTCGGCGGGTTTTGAGGGTTATCCATGACTTATTACTTAGCCTTTAGGGATTTATTGCTTGTTATCCTGCCGGTTTTTAAGGTCTATTGCAATGGCTTGAAATCAGGATCAAAATCTAGCGTTCACTGTTATAGCATTATTTAGCAGCAGTGATAGCGGGGGAAGGTCTTCTTCTTCGGCGAGCACGGTTTGGTTTATTGGCTGAATCTGAATTGTGTGGCTTATTGTGACCACTAGATCGGTTTCCTGCCGCTTTTGGCTTCCGTTTTTGGTGTTTGTGAGGCTTGTCTAGGTTAGAGGCAGGGAGGTCGTGAACAGGTTCAAAGCCTTCAACAACGCGACGTTCTATGAGTTCACCCGTTAAATGCTCGATATCAGACAAATAGTCGAACTCATCAGAGCAGACTAAGGAAATCGCGTGGCCTGTAGAACTGGCTCGGCCTGTACGACCAATACGGTGGACATAATCTTCCGGAATATTAGGCAGGTCAAAATTGATCACATAAGGTAATTGATCGATATCAATACCCCGAGCAGCAATATCTGTGGCAACAAGGACTTGAATGGTATTGTCTTTGAAGTTTGCGAGGGCTTTGGTGCGAGCGCCTTGGCTTTTATTACCATGAATGGCGGCGGCTTTTAGGCCTGTGGCTTCGAGTTGTTTGACCAGTTTATTGGCGCCGTGTTTGGTTCTTGAAAAGACTAAGACTTGGTGCCATTGATTGTCATTAATCAGGTGGCAGAGGAGTGGAGACTTTTGTTTCTTATCGACCGGGCAAATCCATTGTTCGACCGATTTGACTGTGGTGTTTCTTGGGCTAACAGAGATCTCAACCGGGTTATTCACTAAGCCTTTGGCTAATTGGCGAATTTCATTAGAGAAGGTGGCCGAAAACATCAAGGTTTGCCGTTTTGCTGGCAACATTTTTAAGATTTTCTTGATGTCGTTAATAAAGCCCATATCAAGCATGCGATCGGCTTCATCGAGTACTAAAATTTCTAGTTGGCTGAAACGGACGGCATTTTGGTTATATAAGTCGAGTAAGCGGCCGGGTGTGGCAACGAGGACGTCAACGCCACGGCGTAGTTTCATCATTTGCGGATTGATTTTAACGCCACCGAATACAACAGCTGACTTTAACGGTAAAAATTGACCGTAATTAGTGACACTGTCATGGACTTGAGCGGCGAGTTCACGTGTTGGGGTGAGAACGAGTGCCCTTGCTTGATTGCCTGAGGCGGGTTGGCCTTTTGATAGTTGAACAAGGAGGGGAAGGGTAAAGCCTGCCGTCTTGCCTGTACCCGTTTGGGCGGCCGCCATGACATCACGTCCTTCCATGATGGCAGGGATGGCTTGGGCTTGAATAGGTGTCGGTGTGTCATAGCCTTGTTGTGTGACGGCTTTGAGAATAGGTTCTGGCAAACCGAGATCGGTAAAATGCATAGGGTTGGTGCTCATTTAGGGTCGTGTGTTTGGAAAAGGATAGCAAGCTTACAGGGTATCAGTCGCTGGTGCTATTAAATTGTTGATGTTTCAACTCTTTTTGGGATGAATTGGTTATCATGATTGTCATTATTTAGTTTGTTTGAGTTAGGAAAGGCGATGTTTAGAAATATGTTTAAAGGATTGGGTCTAGTGTTGCCCTTGATGTTATCAGTATCAGCGATGGCAAATGAATGCCAGCATAACCGGGTTGAATTACAGGTATTGGGCTCAGGTGGGCCAGAGCTAGATGAAGGTCGTGCTTCTAGTAGTTATCTTATTTGGTTGGATGGCAAAGCGCGTGCTTTGGTTGACTTGGGCCCGGGCTCTAGTGTGAATTTTGGCCAAGCCGATGCGCGCTTAGAAGATATAAGTGTGGTGATGCTGACCCACTTGCATGTTGATCATAGTGCGGATTTACCTGCTTTTGTTAAAGGGGCTTTTTTTACAGATCGCCAAAAGGACCTCACTTTATTAGGGCCCGCTGGCAATGATTTGATGCCGTCAATGGATCAGTTTGTGTCTCGCTTATTTGGCAGTGAAGGCGCGTTTTCCTATTTATCTAACTATGTTGACCCTAAGCAAGGCAGTGCCTTTAAATTAAAAGCAAAAAGTGTGGGCTTGGACTTAAAAGAAGTCACTTATTACCCTATCGGCCGGGAGATGATTTTAAGCGCTATCCCGGTTCATCATGGTCCGATTGCAGCTGTTGCTTGGCGGGTCGATGTGGCAGGGTGTGCGATCACTTTCTCGGGTGATATGAATAATGATTATCAGACTTTGGAAAAGCTCGCTTTAAACAGTGATATTTTGGTCATGCACAATGCTGTGCCAGAAACAGCAAAAGGTGTGGCGGCACATTTGCATATGACACCCTCTCAAATTGGTCAGATTGCACAACAAGCGATGGTTAAGCAGCTCGTGATATCTCATCGAATGAAACGTACCTTAGGCAAAGAAAGCGAGACGAAGAAGCGGATTAAGCAGTCTTACCAAGGCCCAGTGTTATTTGCCAATGATCTAGATCGGTTTAAGCCTTTTTAAGAAATTGACTGAGTAATACGATCCGTGTGCCGTTCACTTTGCCTTCAATGTGTTCTGGATTATCGGTTAGGCTGATATTTTTAACGGTTGTGCCGCGCTTGGCAGTGAAGTTGGCGCCTTTAACGACCAGATCTTTAATTAAGGTCACGGTGTCACCGGCGGATAAGGTGGCGCCATTGCTATCTTTGCATACCACGTCATTATCATCAGCGTTCGTTAAGCCGTGTTGTGCCCAAGTCAGGGTGTTGTCTTCTAGGTAGAGCATATCTAATAGGTCAGGTGCCCAATCGGTGCTTGATAAGGCATGAAGCTGGCGGTAGGCAAGGACTTGCACTGCGGGTACTGGACTCCACATGCTGTCGTTAAGGCAGCGCCAATGGTTTTTATCAAGTTCAACCGTGCCATCGAGTTGTTGTTGGCAGGTGGCACAGATTAGAGCAGATTGTTCTACAGAACTCATGTTTTGTGCGCCAGTGACTTCATAGGCTGCTAGATCACTTGTGTTGCCACACAATTCGCATTGGCCTTCGCTACGGGTGATGAGTGCTTGTTCGATGTCCATCTGTTGAGCCTGCCTGTCGTCAGTTTGGGGGTCATTGTCTCATAGTTAAGGTGACGAGCCAGTGCTATGATGTGCGATTGTTTTATGGGTTAAAAGTGATGGTAGAAAAGACGCTTATTAAGGGCAAAGATAAAGACTTAGAGTCGAGTATTGCGTTTATGCAGGGCCAGTTAGCGGTATTGGGTTTTGATATTGAACAAGTGTCTTGGCTTAACCCGGTCGAAGGCGTGTATTCGGTCCATATTCGAGATATGCACTGCCATGCCTTATTTACCAATGGCAAAGGCAGCTCAAAAAAAGCCTGTTTGGCCAGTGCTTTGGGCGAGTTTTTTGAGCGATTAAGTTGTAATTATTTCTTTGCTGATTATTACTTGGGTGAAGCGATTTCTCAACAAACATTTGTGCATTACCCCAATGAGCGATGGTTTGAGGTGGAAGCCAATCAGTGGCCAACAGGCTTAATGAATGACAGCCTATGGGCCTATTTTGATCCGGAAGGTCACTTAGACCCAGCAAGCTTATTTGATACTAATTCGGGAGCCGGCGAACGCGGTATTTGTGCTTTGCCTTTCGTGCAATTGTCGACACAAGAAAGTGTTTATATTCCGGTCAATGTGATTGGCAATATCTTTGTCAGCAATGGTATGTCAGCCGGTAATAGCCATGCTGAAGCTAAAGTACAGGCCTTGTCTGAAATATGTGAACGCTATGTTAAACATCGGGTGATTTCAGAAGGTTTATGCCTACCTGATATTCCACAAACAGTAATTGACCGTTTTTCTGCTATTGCCCACTCTATTCAAGCCATTGAGGATTATGGCTATCACCTTAAAGTAGCCGATGCGTCATTGGGTGGTGTCTATCCTGTGATCAGCGTGACCTTGATTAACCCTAAGGATGGTTCGGTGTTTGCTTCTTTTGGTGCCCACCCTTGCTTTGAAGTGGCGTTAGAGCGAACGGTGACGGAGCTATTGCAAGGCCGAAGGCTAAATCAAATGGATGTGTTTCACCCCCCTATTTTTGATTTAGATGAAGTGGCGGCACCGCAAAATATAGAGATGCATTTTATTGATTCCAGCGGCTATATTTCGAATAATTTTTTCCGATCTGAGCCAGATTACGTCTTTTGTGATTGGAATACCGATACCATAACGGAAGCGGAATATCAGTATCTAACGGCATTAATTCATGATCAGGGTTATGAGATTTATAGCGCTGAATATGATCATCTCGGCGTACCTGCTTGCCGAATTTTAGTACCGGGCATGTCCGATATTTACCCTGTTGATGAACTAGTTTGGGAAAATAATAATGAAGGGGCGGTTTTTCGAGCAGCGCTATTAAATCTTAGAAATGCCGATCCAGCTGATTGGCAGACTTTACTAGAAGGGCTTGAAGCTGGTGGCTATAACGATCAGACTTTAGTGGCCCAATTTATTGGCTTACTTCCTGATTCTGACAGCCTTTGGGCTAGTATTCGCCTTGGCGAAATTAAGGCGATGTTGTGTTTAGCTTTGCAAGATGAAGCGGCCATAGATTGGGTCGATTGGTGTTTAACGTTAGAAGACTTAAGCGAGCAGCAGCTTAAACATTATCGCTGTGTTAAGGCCTTATTAGACATCAAAGGGCATGATGATCGAGAGTATGGTGATTACGTTGATGGGTTAGCCCTGCTCTATGGGGAAGACATAATTCAAGATGCTTTGACAGCCGTTGAAGCTGAAACGGTATTTAAAGGTTTAACAGCGCCGGGTTTAGGGATTAATGACTTTGCACAACATCTTGGTTTGTTGGCGGCTTATGAAAAGCTACAACAAGTAAAGCGTGGTTTGTAGCCTTGCTTGTTATGGCTGATTATGGAATATTTAATTCACTAGAATATAGCTTGGAAGAGTATGCCGTTAGAGTGAGCGTAGGCATAAAAAAGTTAAGAGCCTGTAGAAAAAGGAAGGTGTTCTCACATGGAAGATATCAAGCAGGCCGTCCCTTTGTGTCTTTGATCCTTTGAACGCCTTGAACAGGGCTTGGCGCAAGAGCCACTTTATTAAATAACTAGGAGGTTAGCCATGTATAAGCATTTATTTGTGTTGTATGTTCTATTAGGGCATACCAATATGTTGCAAGCAGGGTCAGAGAAGGAAGAAATAGATAATTATCTAAATAGTCTCGGCCAATGGGAAGAAGAGAAACTTGGTCCTAGTAAGGCAATCACTAAATACCTCGTGATACCTGGCACTGATGACACGACTAGCTCTGCTGGCCCGTCTACTCTCGCGTGGCAAATTAAATATCAACAAGATGAAATTTCGAATGAAATGGAATTAATAAAGTGGAAGGGCGCGACCAAGCAAACGGTGTGGCCAGGTGCAATTTATACAGGTGAGTCGGTTAATAAAGGCAGCCCTGCTCTGCTTCGTGTAGCGCGATCCAAGATGAAGCTAACAATTGATGCAGTTATAGATACGGTCAGCACAGAAATCAATGAACCGACAATGGCTAACGTTTCCACAGTCATTAATGATGATTTTCTCAAAAAGCTTGAATTTAGCAACGTAAGCACCTCGATTGACCACAAGGCTAATATTACTCATTCTTTAAATGAAACCTTAGTACAGGTTGGAGCGTCTGCTAAGTTTCCGGTATATGAAGGTATAACCGCTGCAGCAGAAGCCGCGGTTAAGGCTTCTGCTTCTAGCGAGACAAAGGTTATCGCCGGATCCTTTGAGCAGGTCTTGTTTAAAATTACTTTTGATGACGATGAGGTTATTAATAACGCGGATTTATTTGCAGACGGTACCACCACCACTCAAATTAAAGCTGCAAATCCCGGTCAATATAGCCCGGTGTATGTGTCGGAGGTTCACTATGGGCGGAGCTTAGCTTTCTTATTGGTTTACAAGGGTGAAGCATCTGAATCCGAGGTTAAGGCGGCAATGGAAGCGAGTGCCGCTACTGTTGGAGGCAGCGCAGACATTGAGGAAAAATATAAGAATATACTCGATAGCTCGACAATAACAGTCGCTGCAATTGGCCCTTTCAACTCTAAAGGTTATGAAGAAGCAATAAAAGGGGGAACTGTTGGTGAGCTTTTCGAGGCCGTTGATCCCAAAACCGCTGCGCCATTGGCTTTTAAGCTTAAATATTTAGACAATAATCGCAACCCAGTGGTAGTGGTAAGTAAATACTTGAAAGAGCCAGAGGACATCATGCAGTATGCAGAAAAACCGATTGGGCACCGCCTCACATTTAATCTAAAAAAGATTAGGCCAACGGCCGGCAACTGTAATCTGCCTCGTTGGTATTATTCCTCAGTTTACCGTTACGATAACTGGAGCAAAGCACATACGGGTGAGTACAATATGCTGAATAAATCCTCGAAGCTACAGGGGCCGTATCAGGTAAATAAAAAAGTTCACATGGATTTCGAGGAGCCCATGGACAGCAATAATCCACACGCCGTTCTATTGTATTCTGGATATTGGGAAAGAGGGTTTGGCCTGCCTGCTTATTTGTCTTTAACTTCGGGGGCTGGAGGAATCGCGGCGTTATCAAAGTTGATTTATGATTATAAGAATGCGCAGTATCTTGTATATCCGTTTTCGAATGACTTGAGGCCCGGGGCAAAATTAGAAAAAGAACAACTTGAATACGGCAACAATGCTGCCACACACGTCACAAATAAAGCTAACTGCCCTGCAGAGTGGACCTACACGATTACCAAGCAGGCTAAGTTTAAAGGCGGCCAGTTATACCCTTAGGAAATATAAAGGGGCAGAGCCTGACGAACCCCACGAAATAATGAGTAAAAAACAAGCTGTTAAGCCGGTCCTTTTAGGCGCTTTGAATAAAAAGCGACAGATGTATTTAATTGGGCCTATTTAACAAGATGTGACCTGACAAATTGGCCGCTTTTCCAACAGGGATTAAGGTTGATCTTTCGGAGGGAAAAAGCCGATAGCTTGATGGACTATCGGCCTTTACATTCGCTGTCTAAATACTGGAAGCGATGATTATGTAGACGATTCTAATTTAACGCCCCAGTTTGAGTTGCTTACACCGACGGATTGTATGTGCGGGTGTGTATCGATAACCTTTTGCACCGCCAATTGTTGTTTTTTATTACTATCAATCAACAGCACATGTTTGCCTTCTTGTAGCGCTTTCTCGAAAGGGGCGTAGTTTATATTTTTTCTTTGTATGCCAATAAAACCACCTTCCCAGGTGCAAAAGCCGAAAATGATCAGCGCAAAAAAGACAAAAGGCAGCCAACCGGCTGCACTTGTTGTCCAGCCCATAAAGTAGGCGAGAGCTAAAACGAATAGGGCGCCAACAGCGCCAACCATTGCGCCAATTTCCCCTGAGTGAATCACGTCTCGTTGAAGCACAGAATTTACAGTGTGCAAATGATGGTTTTCTACATCAGCTGCACTTTCACTTAATACGTGGATTTGAGAGTCTTTGATGCCTACGAATTCAAGTTCTTGTTCAACCTGCTCTAGTTCATCAAGATTGTCTGCAATATAATAATGTTTAACCATGACACATACTCCTTCGGCTATTACAGCCTATTGCAAGTAAAAGGAAAATGTACTTGTTTACCGTTATACCCCTATAAATACATTCTCGCAATGAAGTATCGACATCTCAGTGGTATGAAAAATTCAGAAAATAAACTATTCGCGTCTTCTGGGGAGGCTGAATGAGGGGCTGTACGTTTTGAATGCGATGCAGAAAATAGAAATCAAGCGGGGTATTATATTTCATGGCTCGACTGCTTTTAAGGTTAAAAGCATTCTACATTTTTCAATATCCCCATAAGGACAAGAGGGGTGTCAGTGAATTTCAGCCGTCACTTTATAAACCCTGTTTCAGTATGTTGGATATTTCATCTGCACTGACTGGCTTACTAAATAAATAACCTTGTACGTTCATACAGCCTAGCTTTTTGAGGTGGGTAAATTGTTCTGATGTTTCGACGCCTTCGGCGGTGATTTCGTAACCTAACTCACTGCCCATTTTAATCATAGCGTTAATCAGTATGTGCGCCTTGTCATCGTCGATCATGTCATCAATGAAGTATTTGTCGATTTTTAAGCAATCAACATTGAGGTGTTTCAGGGAGGCAAAAGAGGAATACCCTGTTCCAAAATCATCAATGGCTAATTGTAGACCAAGGTCTTTCAGATCTTTAAAAATAGAGAGGTTGCGCTCATCTATTTGGGCAACGCTTTCGGTAACTTCTAACATCAGATCTGCTGGGTCAATGCCTGTTCTCTCAAAAGTATGTTTGATCATTGGCACCAAGGCTTTATCGAGGAAATGGCTCGGGGAGATATTAATTGCCATACGGAGGTTATGGAAACCCTGTTCTTTCCATGATGTCAGTTGCGTACAAGCGGTCATTAATACCCATTCAGTCAGGGGTTTAATCATGCCAATTCTTTCCGCGGTGGCAATAAAGTCATTCGGAGGCACATGGCCTAATTCAGGGTGGTGCCAACGAGATAAGGCTTCGACGCCAAGAATATTCCCTGTAGCCACATTTATGATGGGTTGATATGCCAGAGTGAGTTGTTGTTTATCAATGGCTTTTCTAAGATGGTGCTCGACTTGGAATCGGTATTCAGCTTTATGGCTCAGTTCAGGGTTGTAGAATGAATATTGATTCTTGCCGTTTTCCTTGGCGGCGTAAAGAGAGATGTCTGCGGCTTTTAATAGGCTTGGTATATTTGTTCCGTCATCAGGATAGTGGGCAATCCCTATGCTGCAGGCAGGTAAAATATTTCTGGAGAGCAACGCTAAGGGTTGGGTGACAGCTTGAAGACAGCGTTTTGCAATTACGGCAGTGGAATCGTCATTGATTTCCTCTGCAATAATGCAGAATTCATCGCCACTGAGTCGTGCAACAAAGTCTATTTCGCGGCAGGTCGCTTTTAAGCGTTTGGCAACGGTTTTGAGCAGTTGATCTCCAGCGTCATGCCCAAGGCTATCATTAATGCCTTTAAAGTTATCTAAATCCAAAGATAAGACGCCGAATTTCCGGTTATATCGCTTAGCAGTGTCGATTGTTTTTTCTAGAGTTTGATAAAAACAGGCCCGACTCGGCAATTGGGTTAGGCCATCGGTATAGGCTAAGGTGTGTATCCGTTTTTGGGCTTGATCTCGCTCCATCACGATGCTGGCTAGATATGCAGCAGAAGTGAGATCTTTAGACTCTTCTTCAGTAGGCAATGCAGGGTGATCGAAATACATACCAAAAGCACCAAGGACTTTACCGGAGGGGTTTTTAATGGGTTCGGACCAGCAGCAGCGCATACCGTGTGGGAGTGCTATATCTTTGATTTTGGCCCACTTTGGATCCGTTTCTATGTCGTCAACGACGACACGTTGGCCGGTAAAGGTTGAGGTACCACAAGAGCCTACATCAGGACCGAATTCGAGACCATTTATGGCCTTACAGTACTCTGTTGGTAAGCTGGGCGCGCCACCGTGTATGAGTTTGTTGCCATGTAACTCGAGCATAGAGCAGCGTAATCCTGCGTGACGGTCTTCATACATTAAGGCGATGGTATTATAGATGTCAGCAGCTTGACGGCCTATTGCGATCATTTCTAGAATTTCGGCATGTTTGTCATTAAAGGCGGCAATTTTTTTGCGTTCAGTTATGTCGACATGAGTCCCAACTAAGCGAAGAGGCTTATTGTCTGCTTCATGTCGGACCAGAATTGCCCGGGACAAAATATGGACAGTATCGCCATTTTGATGATGCATACGCATCTCAACTTCGAAAGCATTTTTGTCGCCTGAGATATAGTTTTCAACTTGCTCTAATACCCTGCTTTTGTCGTCAGGGTGAACAAGCGTTTCCCAAGTGGCCAATGTATTTCCAAGTTCATTTACATCATAGCCGAGCATGCTTTTCCATCGAGGGGAGTAATAAACTTCATCTGTTTCGAGGTTCCAGTCCCACAAGCCATCGTTTGCGCCTTGCATGGCAAGAGAAAATCGTTCTTCACTTTGGAACAGTTCGCTAGCGTAATTCTCTGACTCTATCTTAGAGTGAGTGAGTTCGGTGCTAAGCTGTTGAATTTTTTTATACAAATGGTTTTCTTGCATGTTCAAGTTATCCATAAACCCTTATTTGTAAAGTTAGTATAACTATGTTTTTGTTGGGTGCGCTTAGTTGCTTATGCTTTTTTGCGAAGTGTGTATATAAATTACCGTTTGGGGTATTCAGAAAATTAATGTTTCACGTGGATCATAATTGCTGTATTCTCCTCGCTTCTTGTTTGCCAAGGCCTTTGGTGAGTAAGTCAGTGCGGAGCGGTAGTTCAGCTGGTTAGAATGCTGGCCTGTCACGCCGGAGGTCGCGGGTTCGAGTCCCGTCCGCTCCGCCATTTCTTGTTTTAATGTGGCTTTCTGCCCACACATTCTTCATTGTCATTTTCCTTGTTGATACGAAAGCTCCCAGATAGGCCTGTGATATGAACGATATCAGGGTTATGATGTCTATTATTTTGTCTGGTATGAGTAAGTGATTTTGGCTTAAGTTGATGAGAAAAATATTAACGCAGTTACTTGTTGTTCTTTTGTCTATGCCTTATTTGGCATGTGCAATGCCCGTTTGTGGCCATGAAGCAGCCATTATTCAACTTGAGACACAACCTTGTGCGGGTCATGACAAGATATCTGAGCATCAGGGCCATGATACTGCGGAAGTGATGTTTCTATCAGACTGCGCGGGTGTCGATCTAAAGCTTATCCAGCATGATTCCGCGCTCCAGAAAGCAGATTTTAAAAGCGATAGTTCAGCGATTTCAGAGCATGAGCCTGAGCTGTTTAAAGCGCAGGCTTTTGTTGACACAATTGTCTGGCCCATTTGGGACGCTAGCGCCCATCCTCCTCCGAATATTATCCTAGCTACTCAGCGTTTTCGTCTATAAACCCTTTTCCTTGTATTGAGTCTGTGCTTTTTTTGAGCGCGGCAGTTTTGGTATTTGGACTAGGAAGGAAGATGAGGATGATTAAAACATTATTGGTGTTAAGTGCGATGCTATTTAGCCCCAGTGTGGTATGGGCTAAATTGGTTGAATATCAGCTTGATGTCGACTATAAAACTGTTAATTTCACCGGTAAGTCGATCCAAGCAATCACGGTGGGCGGGACTTTGCCTGCACCGACGCTTGAAGCGACGGTTGGCGATACGCTAAGGGTGACTTTCCATAATAAGCTCAATGTTGAAACCTCGGTGCATTGGCACGGGATTTTATTGCCCAATGATCAAGATGGTGTGCCTTATTTGACGTCGCCACCGATAAAAGCGGGCACTTCATTTAGCTTTGAATATCCAGTTGTTCATCATGGTACCTATTGGTATCACTCACACACGGGTTTGCAGGAACAGCGTGGTGTGTATGGCTCTTTGGTTTTTCATCCGAAACAGGGGGAGCGGGTTGAAGCGGAGCATGATGTGGTGGTGGTGTTGTCCGACTGGACAGATGAAGATCCGAATCAGGTCATGCATAACCTTAAAAAGTCAGACGATTATTACGCCTTAAAAAAGGACAGTGTGCAGTCTTGGGCGAAAGTGATTAGCCGAGGTACAAAAGCCATTAAGCATCGTTTAGATGGGGCTTTGATGCGTATGGGCCCGATGGATGTTTCTGATGTTGGCTATGATGCTTTTTTGGCGAATGGTCAACAGGAATATGCTTTGCCTAATATTAAAGCCGGGGAGCGGGTTCGGCTGCGGCTGATTAATGCTGGGACATCAAGTTATTTTAATGTGGCTTATGCTGGCGGACCCATGACGATTGTGGCAGCTGATGGGGTGGATATAGAGCCTGTTGATGTTGCGCGTCAACGACTCGCGATTGCAGAGACTTATGATGTGATTGTAACGTTACCTGATCATGGCGCTTATGAGTTTAGAGCGACTTCACAAGATGGTACGGGTTATAGCAGTGTCGTTTTAGGCGAGGGTGCGTTGGTGGCTGCCCCGACCATGACTAAGCCTGAACCGATGATGATGGATCATGCCATGCATGATGAGAAGAAGAGTAAGGTAGGTCATAAGGCTATGAAGAATATGGATCATGCCGCCATGGGCCATAGTATGGATGGC
>Ga0316189_10002207_pt1 | contig 19132 bp, 14 predicted proteins | sample LowCovwburrow_MG_FD_204930 | JGI IMG/M metagenome (GOLD analysis project Ga0316189, IMG submission 204930) | Coastal sediment microbial communities from Maine, United States - Lowes Cove worm burrow | ecosystem: Environmental > Aquatic > Marine > Coastal > Sediment | place: USA: Maine...
ACAAATATCGAACTTGCCATAAAATAAACACCACGTGCATGGTAGGAAATTTAATGACAGTATTTAGAGATACCCTTTTTGATCTTATTCAGCCTTGCCGCACGCTCTTTATCTGAGAGATAGGTCCGTTCACCGTCAGGGCTCATCGTGTATAGCTGGTTGGATTGTATCTGATTCTGATGATGCCTTTTAAAATTATCACAAAGCTTTTGATGCTTTTTCTTTAACGCCAGTCTTTTTTTTCTTTTCTCTGCATCTTCCTGCTTTTTTTCATCTATTTTCTTTAGTAGATATTCGCGTTCATCATTATTGCCAGAAGAATTTGTAACACCCGTGTGATTGTCAGTGTTGATGTTTATTTCTGTCGCAGACTCAACATCGACAGGCCGATCACCAAAATGGACCTTCCCATTACTGTCAGTCCACTTATAAATACCAGCACTGACAGGGGAGACTACGAGTAACATCAACATTATAAATTTATTCATAAAATTACTTTTTCAACGCTGAAGACAAAGAAATGAAAAAAACTAAATCAATACTAGCAGATTTTATATTAGCAACCACTTCTTCCCTGTTAACTATTTTTCTTTTAACCAAATCCCCTCTCTATGATGACAGAATTTAGTTAGCGTAACAGCAGTGAAATTAGTGTGTAAAAGATAAAAGGGGCAAATCTGTTTTTATCAAATAAAAAAGATTTGCCCCTTTTACTAAATGCTATAAAGTCATTTTATCTTTGTTTTTCTCTACCGTTTTTGCACCGATACCGGCAACATTCTCCAATTCTTGAAGTGATTTAAAATTACCGTGAGTACTGCGGTATTCTACTATTGCCTGTGCTTTGCTATCACCTATCCCTGTCATGGTACTGGCGATCTGTTCTGCATTAGCCGTATTGATATTGATCTTTTCAGCCGGATCTTGAGCAGACATGGCAGATGACGAAAATAATAAGATAAGTGTGAACAGTAACGTATGAAATAATTTCATGAGTATCCTCCCTGGACATTTTTGCTTGATTGGAGGACAGAGAGTAATCGAATATTAAACGATAAAATATCAGCTAATGTCGCTAATTATTGTACGTAAAACCTTACACGGGTCGGCAGCCTGCGTTATGGGTCTGCCGATCACCAGGTAGGACGCACCATCACCTATGGCTTTTTTCGGGGTTACTACACGGCACTGATCATCCGTGTCTGCTTCAGCAAGACGAATACCCGGCGTGACCAGACAAAAATCACCGCCTAAAGTTTTTCTTAACATCAATGCTTCCTGTGCTGAGCAGACCACGCCATCTAAGCCAGAATTTTTTGTCATGACTGCTAGTCTGGAGACCATTTCCTGCGGCGTTGCTTTGATTCCTAATGCATCCAGCTCAAGCTGACCGCTGCTGGTTAACCAGGTGACAGCAATCAATAAGGGAGAATCGTCAGCACTCAGAGCTTCTCTGGCAGCGCTCATCATCTTTTCTCCGCCTAATGCATGCACGTTTAACATCCATACGCCAAGGTCAGCTGCGGCAAGACATGCCTGCGCGACTGTATTTGGGATGTCGTGATATTTCAGATCAAGAAACACATCGAAATTTTTGTCAACCAACCGTTTGACCAGAGAAGGTCCACAACGCGTGAATAACTCTTTTCCTACTTTTAAACGACATAAGGAAGGTTCCAGCTGGTCGACCAATTGCATGGTCTCTCGTTCAGATGGATAGTCTAATGCAACGATGATTGCTGATGATTTATTCATTAAATAGGTTTTTTATTTGTCGCGTTGTTTTGCATTGGTTTTCGCGGAGTACATTTGAGTTGCTACGGGTATAAAGCATTAATGCTCATGCTGAATTATACTGGGTTTTACCTTACCCCAATGGTTACAGCTCGGACATAACCAGTAATGTGTGTTCGTGCTAAAGCCGCATTTCTGACAGCGATATTCAACCGTTTCGTTTTGCATGACAGAGATAGCCGTTGTTAAATCAATGAATACTTCATCAGCATCGATCTCTTTTTCTTTATAGGTAACAAGCTTTTGTAACCCAGCAAGACTGGGCTGACGCTTAATCTTGTCAGACAGATACTTTATAGCCGCTTCTTTACCCTGTGACTTTTCGAGTACCGTAGCGATAACATTTTGTAAGAATAAATTCTCATGGCGATTTTGAAGTGCGCTCAGATACTCGTACAATTTATCTGAAGACGATAAATTTTCATAACATTCGAGCATCGAATCGATCACCAGCATCATCGATTCAGCGTCCTGTTTTTCAATACCTTCATACAGATTAATTGCTTTTTTATAGTCACCCGAAGACCTGGCCTGATCTGCTAACATGATCGATGCGCGTACACAGTTAGCATCATAACGTAATGCTTTATTAGCATTATTCAGCAACTGAGTGACATCACCTTTTGTTTTCGAGGCCTCTGCCAGTTCACAATAGTATTGCGCAATCATCGGACCGACGACCGAAGGGTTTTCCGCAAACAGATCAACAGCAATTTCTATTGCCTTATACCAGTCTTTTTCCTGCTGATAGATAAGAATTAAATTATGACGTGCTTCTTTAGATTTTTTATCCTGAATCAATACTTCCTTAAACAGACCCTCTGCGCGATCGAACCAGCCAGCACCTAAATAATCGTAACCCAGTTCGAGTAAGATTTTACTGCGATAACGATCAGGTAATGACGGTCTAGCAATCAAACCCTGGTGAATTTTAATGGCTTTATCCATCTCACCATTTTTACGATATATCTTTCCCAACGCGAAATGGGTATCTATCGTGTCCCAGTTTGATTCCACCAACTTAACAAAGATATCGAGCGCCTTACCCTGCTCATCATTAAGCAGATAATTTAGACCTTTGAAATATTCAGAAGATAGCGTGGATTGCTGTTTGTTATGCGATTGCGTTGTCCGGAAAAACAGCCATAAAAAGACGATAGCAATCGGAACCATTGCTAAAAACCAGACGGGCATTTGTGAAAAATCAAACACGTTGTTATATCAGGTTAGGCCTGAGGAAATTAAACAGGAACAAACGAAAACGTTTGATCAGGTGATTTAAAGGATCTAGATGACGGTTTTATTACAAATGCCATGCTTGATTAAACCCTGGATATTGTGCTTAAGACAACTCTGATTAAGTATTTGAGCCGGTTTCTTTCAGCATTGACTCATTGACTCGCTCACGCAGTTCTTTACCTGGTTTGAAATGTGGTACGTATTTACCCGGTAGCGCGACAGAGCCGCCAGTTTTCGGGTTACGACCAGAACGCGGTGGCCGATAATGTAATGAAAAACTGCCGAAGCCTCGTATTTCAATACGTTCACCGCTGGATAATGAATTACTCATTTGTTCCATAATACTTTTAACCGCTAGCTCCACATCCTTGTAGGCGAGATGACTCTGCTTTCGTGCAATACGTTCAATCAGTTCTGATTTCATCATTGCGTCCGTTTGCATTTCTTCAGCCATATCTGTTACTTCCTCTTAGTAAACTAACAATTAAAACTTTTCTGTATTATCGTTTATATTATCGTCATCTCGAACTTTAGTGAAAGATCTTATATAGAAAACTCACGGAACTGAGTTCATAAAATCCGGCACTATCGTTCAAGATGATAGTAAGCGCTGCTCTTAGTCGTTAGACTTCATCTGCTCTTTCATTAAATCACCCAAAGTCGGCGCAGCACCTACCGATGCATCCTGATTATCTGAGAAATCTCTCAGTGCTTCAGTTTCATCATCATAATCTTTCGCTTTAATCGACAATGCGATACCGCGGTTCTTACGATCAACACCCATCAGTTTGGCTTCAACTTCTTCGCCTACTTTAAGTATAGTGCTTGCATCTTCAACGCGGTCACGTGATAACTCAGAAGCACGTAATGTACCTTCGACGCCTTCAGCCAGATTGATAATCGCTGCTTTGGCATCTACAGAAATTACTGTACCTGTAACGATAGATCCTTTCTTGTTCTCAGCAATAAATGTAGAGATTGGATCCTGTTCCATCTGCTTGACACCCAGTGAAATACGCTCACGCTCAGCATCGATAGAAAGTACGACTGCTTCGATATCATCGCCTTTCTTATAGTTACGAGCGATATCTTCACCTGTTTCATCCCATGAGATATCAGACATATGAATCAGACCATCGATCTCACCGTTAAGGCCAACGAAGATACCGAAATCTGTAATAGATTTAATGGTACCAATAACTTTGTCGCCTTTATTGTGTGTTGCGAAGAACTCATCCCATGGATTCGCCTGACACTGTTTCATGCCCAGTGAAATACGGCGACGTTCTTCGTCGATATCCAGAATCATCACTTCTTTTTCTTCGCCCAATGTAACTACAGATGCGGGATTAACGTTTTTATTCGTCCAGTCCATTTCAGATACGTGAACCAGACCTTCAACGCCATCTTCGATCTCGACAAAACAACCGTAATCAGTGATGTTGCTAACTTTACCGAACAGGCGTGAACCTTCAGGGTAACGACGAGCGATTTCAGCCCATGGATCTTCACCCAGTTGTTTCAGACCTAGAGAAACACGCGTTTTCTCTTTGTCGAATTTGAGCACCATAACCTCGATTTCCTGACCCACTTCAATGATCTCTGAAGGATGACGTACGCGTTTCCATGCCATATCAGTGATATGTAACAGACCGTCGATACCGCCAAGATCAAGGAACGCGCCGTAATCAGTAAGGTTTTTAACCACACCTTTAATCGGCTTGCCTTCTTCGATGCTGTTGAGCAATGTTTCACGTTCTTCACTGTACTCGTTTTCGACGACAGCACGGCGTGAAACCACAACATTGTTACGTTTCTGGTCAAGTTTGATAACTTTAAATTCAAGTTCTTTGTTTTCCAGGTAAGCAGTGTCACGAACTGGACGTACGTCAACTAATGAACCTGGTAAGAATGCACGAATATCACCCAGTTCAACAGTAAAGCCACCTTTGACTTTGCCGGTGATAATACCAGTGATAATTTCTTCGGCTTCGAATGATTTTTCTAATGTGATCCATGCCTTAGCACGTTTCGCTTTTTCACGAGATAAACGTGTTTCACCGTAACCATCTTCAACGGCTTCTAATACAACTTCAACTTCATCGCCGATAGCAACTTCTATCTCACCAGACAGGTTGGTAAATTGGCTTACAGGAATAACACCTTCTGATTTCAAACCGGCAGAGACAATTACGTATCCATCGGAAATATCAGCAACGGTACCAATGATAACGTTGCCCGCACTCATATCGGTTTGATTCAGGCTTTCTTCAAATAATTCAGCAAAACTTTCTGACATAATAATAATTCTTGATTGTGTGTTTATTTATCGTTTGATAATTTATCGTTAGATAATCGGATAAATGGAAACACTGTTAGTTAATAAAATAGCCTGTCTAGCGACAGGCTGCCTTTTTGTACAAACGTTGGTACAAACGATGCTACAAACAACATTTGTACGGTATATCCGAGCAATACCATTACATATAACAGCAATGGCTGGCAGTCGATAAACTACCTAAATAACCCGTTGACTCACCCAATGCATGACTTCATTAGTCACTTGCTCAATATTAAGTAAGCTGGTATCGATGATGATAGCATCTGAAGCAGGTTTCAGCGGAGCTGTCTGCCGATTCATGTCGCGCTCATCACGTAGCCGTAACTCTTCAACGAGGGATGAGAGGTTAGCATCTATTCCCTTTTCTTTCAACTGCTTATAACGTCTCTGCGCCCTTTCTTCGGCACTTGCGGTCAAATAAATCTTAAGTTTCGCCTGTGGAAACACCACCGTACCCATATCTCGACCATCAGCAAGCAGCCCTGGCATGGTTAAAAATGCCCGCTGACGCGCCAATAATGCCTCTCGAACAGCCGGAATTGCCGCTATCTGTGAGGCTTTAGCTCCTACCTCTTCATTTCTAATCAGCTGTGTAATATCTTCTTTATCAAGGTAGATAACCAGCTCATCGTCCTTTTCGACATAAGAGACTGATAAATTTTTTGCGATTTCGGCTAATTGCGATTCATCGAGTGATTCTATTGCCTGACCAGGAAAGTCTCTTGAGACTTTCAAGGCGGTGATACGGTACAAAGAACCGCTATCAAGAATGTTCCAGCCAAGCTTTTTTGCCACCGCCAGGCAGATAGTGCCTTTACCGACGCCGCTGGGGCCATCGAGGCAGATAACGGGGATATTGTTTTCACTCATGAAAAATCCTGGAAACAAGGATTTAACCGCAGAGGCACAGAGAGCACAGAGTCATTATTCTGCTCAAAGCTAACAAACCTCTGTGCACTCTGTGTCTCTGTGGTAAAAAATAGCTCTTCGTTTTTAATCATTTATAGCCCGAATAGGCAGACCGCAGGAGGCTGCCAGCTCAGCAAAACCAGGAAATGAGGTATTGACGTTGTCGCAGTCTTCGATATGAATATCGCCATTTGCACGTAACCCCGCCATGGCGAATGCCATCGCAATACGATGGTCATCGTGACTATGTACTGTGCCTGAACCGATTTCGCCGCCATGGATTATCATGCCATCGTCGGTCGCCCTGGCATTAACGCCCAGTGCATGCAGGCCGTCGGCCATCACCTGTATGCGGTCACTTTCCTTCACTCGCAACTCTTCAGCACCGGTAACTATTGTCTGCCCCTCGGCACAGGCCGCGGCGACAAATAACACGGGGAATTCATCGATGGCTAATGGCACCAGTCCTTCAGGGATATGAACCCCTTTTAAATCAGCACTTTTGATTCGGATATCAGCCACTGGTTCACCACCGACTTCCTGCTGGTTAAATATGCTGATGTCTGCACCCATCAATTTTAAAATATTGATAACGCCGGTACGCGTGGGATTAATACCTACATGCTCTAATACGATATCTGCATCATCAGCGATACTTGCACCCACCATAAAAAAGGCTGCTGAGGATATATCTGCGGGCACATCGATATCGGTGGCAATTAACTTCGCCGGACCGGTGACACATGCGGTGGATTCATTGACTTCGACATCACAGCCAAAAGCTTTTAACATCCTTTCGGTATGATCGCGCGTTACCGCAGGTTCTGTTACACAGGTTTTTCCCTGTGCATACATGCCTGCCAGCAGGCAGCAGGATTTAACCTGCGCACTGGCCATCGGCATCTGATAACTAAAGCTGTTTAACGATTGATTACCGGTAATCTTCAGCGGCGGTTTTCCGCCTTCAGCGGTTTCAATTTTTGCGCCCATTTCTGACAATGGCTCGGTCACGCGCTTCATCGGCCGTTTTGATAGCGAAACATCACCGCTTAGCTCAACATCAAATTTCTGCCCAGCCAGCAATCCTGCTAACAGACGCATGGATGTTCCTGCATTTCCAAGATCAAGTGGTTGCGCCGGTGGCGTTAAGCCATTCATACCGACACCCTGAATAGTCACTTTGCCATCGCTAGGACCATCGATAGTGACACCCATCGCCTGAAAGGCGCGTAGCGTATTCAAACTGTCTTCGCCTTCAAGAAAGCCGCTGATATGACTCGTGCCTTCAGCAAGTGAACCAAACATTATCGAACGATGAGATATCGACTTGTCGCCAGGTACACGAATCGAGCCCTGAAGCCCTGTTTTTTCCAGGCCGCCTTTTACTATGAATTTCATATTTTAATTATGACAATAAAATCCTGTCATTTCGACAACAGGGATAAACCTTATGTTTAGGTATATAAGATCTTTCACATTCGTTCAAGATGACAAGATAATGATTAATGGGTAAATTTATCGCGAGTCTGTTTCGCGTGCTGAAAAACTTCGATCAGTTTTTCGCCGTCGCTCGCTTCGAGGGCATTATATAACATATCCAGTTCATCCTTATAACGCCTCATCATATCGAGAATGGGTTGCCGGTTATTCAGGCAGATATCTCGCCACATCACAGGGTCACTGGAAGCGATGCGTGTTACATCCCGAAAACCGCCCGCAGCGAAACGAAACACATCTTCTATATCCTCCATGTTTTCAAGGCAATGCACCAGGCCAAACGCCAGTACGTGCGGCAGGTGACTGGTCGCGGCTAATACTATATCGTGATGCGCTGCATCCATGGTCTCGACTGTAGCGCCGGTTATTTGCCAGATCTCTTTAACCAGTTTTATTGCTGCATGGTCGGTTTTAGCCGTTGGAGTAAGTATGACCCGGCGATCTTTGTATAACTCGGCAAATGCTGCATCTGGGCCACTATTTTCTGTACCGGCGATAGGATGACCAGCAACAAAACGGCTTGAATTAAACCCTGTGGCATCATCTGCAAATATCTGTTCAGCAAGTTGCTGTACCCGCTGCTTGGAACTGCCAGCATCGGTAACAACCGCTTTTTTATTAGCAGCCAGTTTTAGGCCAGCAGATATTTTTTCAAAAACTGATTCCATTGCACCCAGGGGTACAGAAACAAAGATTAAATCCGCATCCTTTACTGCATTTGTTATCTCAGTTTCGTAGCTATCGATTATATTTAACTGCTGTGCTTTTTTTAAGGTTGCTTCACTGCGCCCAGCACCTACAATTTTTTTACAGGCACCCGCTTCTTTTAATGCGAGACAAAACGAACCGCCTATCAAGCCGGTACCTATCACACACAGATTGTTAATTAATGTCGCCATTGTTTACTTATGTTTCTAATGTCTGATTATAGTTTAATCGGCCTGGCATAATGGAATGGAAAATAGCATGGATATCACAAACACTGTTTTAATGCTTCAATAAAACGTTCATTTTGCTGCTGCGTGCCAATTGTTATTCTCAAATACTCCGGCATAGCATAATTTGCCACCGGCCTGACGATCACACCTTGCTGCAGAAGCTTCTGGTATAGCTTCAGACCATCTTGTTTCACGTTCAGCGAAATGAAATTACCCATGGTCGGCAGATAATCAAGCTTCATCTCTGCAAACGCATCCTGTAAAAAGGCTTTACCGGTTTTATTCATCTCGACACTTTTACTTACATGCCCACTATCATCCAGTGATGCGAGCGCTGCCGCTTGTGCCAACATATTAGTATTAAACGGCTGCCTGACCCGATTTAAAACATCTGCTATCTCCGGGTTCGACATCGAATAACCGATCCTTAAACCTGCCAGTGCATAAACTTTTGAAAAAGTCTGCGTCACAAGCAGATTAGGAAACTTTTCTAGCCACTGCTTGATCGGTGGCTTGAACTCATCATCCATGTACTCGGTATATGCCAGGTCAAGAACGATGATAATATTCTGCGCAACTTTCTCAAACAGCTCTTCGAGCATGTCTGGTGTTAGCCAGGTACCTGTCGGGTTGTTCGGATTAGCGATAAAGATAATACGCGTCGTGTCATCTATCTGCGAAAGCAAAGCATCTGGATCATGACCCAGCGGCATGGTTTCATGATCCTCTGGAAATGCTTTGGCAACATTGGCCTTTGCGCCAACCGCCTGTACCACGATAGGATAGACCGCAAAAGAATGTTCAGAAAAAACCGCTGAGTGTAACGGCGTTAGAAAGGCACGCGTTACTAACTCCAGAATATCGTTTGAGCCATTACCTAAAGTGATGTTTGAAGCATTAAGCTGATACTTTTGAGCAAGTTTATTGCTTAGAGCAAAACCACCGCCATCGGGATAATAATTAATCGATGACGAGTGCTTTGCGATAGCATCTAATGCCAGAGGACTCGGCCCTAAAGGATTTTCATTTGATGCCAGTTTTATAGAATCTGATATGCCCAGTTCACGCTCGAGCTCTTCAACAGGTTTACCCGGCTGATAAGGTGTCAGCTGTTGAACGCCTGAAGTCGCCAGTTTTAAATAAGAACCTGCAAGAAAAGACTGCGACATCTTTTTAGATAACGGCTTTGGGGTATGAGCCAAGTATTTTCACCATGGCTGATGATGCTTCGATCTCGCCGATGGCATCATGTAATTCTTCATTTTCGCGATGCCCGTCGATATCAATGAAAAAGACATATTCCCAGACACCACTTCGCGAAGGTCTCGATTCGATGTTGCTCATACTGATATTACGCCTGGCCAATGGTTTCAGCAGATCATAAAGTGAACCCGGACGGTTATGTGCAAATACCAATAAACTGGTACGATCGCAGCCACTTGGCGGCGCGTCGTATTTACCGATAACCACAAAACGTGTTGTATTGTGCGGCTCATCTTCGATATCAGGATTCAGTATCGCCACACCGTATAATTCAGCAGCCATAAGACCCGCGATTGCCGCTGAATATTCGTGGTCTTTAGCAATCAATACAGCTTCCGCATTGCTGTTTACCGCTATGCGTTCAGCATTAGGTAAATTTTTATCCAGCCATAAACGACATTGTGCTATGGATTGCTGATGCGAATAGACTCGCTCAACTGAGGACAGGTCTTTCTCATTCGTTATCAGGTTATGACGAATACGAAGCTCAACTTCGCCACTGATGGATAAGCTAGAATTCATCAGCAGATCCAGCGTATGGTTAACCATGCCTTCGGTCGAATTTTCTACCGGGACAACACCAAAGTTTGCACCTTCTGCTTCGACCAGACGAAAAACTTCTTCTATGTTATTGACCGAATGCGGTTCGATTAAATTGCCAAAATGTTTGCAGGCTGCAGCATGTGTATAGGTGCCCTCAGGCCCCAAAAACGCTATGCTCAAAGGTTTTTCCAACGCCAGGCAGGCAGCCATGATCTCACGGAAGATACCGGCGACACTTTCGTCAGTAAGTGGACCGGTATTACGCTCCATTACCGCACGTAATACCTGTGCTTCTCGTTCCGGGCGATAGAAATGGCCGGTTTCACCTTGCTGTTGTTTGACCTTTGCCACCTGCGCAGCACAGGATGCACGCTCAGACACCAGTTCCTGTATTGACTTGTCTATTTCATCGATACGATTACGTATTTCGGTTAGCGGGTCTTCCATATCGTCGTTATGGGTCATTAATATTTTTGTTTAAGCTTCTATTTTTTTAAATTCAAACTGCATACTGATAACTGCCAACCAGTATCAGCCAACCAGGCTTTATACCTGGCGCGCTTTTAGTACACCTTCGATGGCACCAATCTGTTCGATTAAATCATCCCCGATTTCGCACTCAATGTCCATCAGAGTATAAGCCAGATCATTTCTTGATTCGTTACGCATGTGATGGATATTAAAACCTGCTTCACCTACTACTGTTGATATCTTCGCTATCATATCAGGCATGTTTTTGTGTGTGATAGCAACGCGTGATTTACCACCACGTGGAAGCTTAACTGTCGGAAAATTAACCGAATTTCTAATGTTACCGTTTTCCAGAAAATCTTTTATCTGGTCAGCAACCATCATCGCACAATTTTCTTCTGCTTCAGCGGTAGATGCACCGAGATGCGGCAAAGTGATTACACGATCATTACCTTTTAACTTCTGCGCAGGAAAATCACAAACATAAGCACCTATTTTATTGGATTCAAGCGCAGCAAGCACTGCATCATCATCAACAACACCATTACGTGCAAAGTTTAATATCACTGCACCATCTTTCATGCCTGCTATACGTTCAGCATTTAGCAGGTTAAGTGTCGCATCTATTAAAGGCACATGAAAGCTGACGAAATCAGCTTCTTTCAGCAGCTCTTCTATACTGGCCATCTCTTCTACCACGGAAGACATTTTCCATGCACTTTTTACTGTAATAGTAGGGTCAAAACCAACCACACGCATGCCTAAAGCTACTGCAGCATTCGCAATTTCAACACCTATCGCGCCCAGGCCGATAACACCAAGTGTGCGCCCCGGTAATTCGTAACCGACATATTTTTTCTTGCCGGCTTCTACTGCTTTGTTCTGTTCTTCATCAGTGCCTTCAACATTAGCTGCGTATTGCCATGCCTGACAGATATTTCTGCACGCCAGTAACATGCCACAAACGACCAGCTCTTTAACTGCATTGGCATTTGCACCAGGTGCATTAAAAACCACAACACCCTGTTCACCAAGTTTTTCTACCGGCACATTATTCGTCCCCGCGCCTGCGCGACCGACTACTTTTAAATTTGCAGGGATATCCATGTCATGCAGATTTTGTGAACGTAAGATAATTGCATCGGGGTTTTCGATATCAGGATCGACCGAATAAATTTCAGCGGGTAGACGGCTTAAGCCTTTATCAGAGATGTTGTTGATTGTTTTGATGTTAAACATGGATGTTTCCAAAAAGTTAGTAATTATATAATTAGTGTGTATTTGTTAAGCAGACACAGTTATATATTTGGGCAAGTTGGCAGTTATCAGTTTAGAAGCTCTGTTTTTACTGCCTACTGATAACTGCCAACTTCTGTTAAATGTTAGCCAATTTACGAATTAGCAGCGGCAAACTCTTGCATGAATGCGATCAGCGCATCGACACCTTCTTCAGGCATCGCGTTGTAGATGCTGGCACGCATACCACCGACCGAGCGATGGCCTTTTAATGTAACCAGACCCTTTGCCGCCGCCTGTTCAATAAACGCAGCATCAAGATCCGCATTGGCCAGAATAAATGGCACATTCATCCACGAGCGATAGTTGACATCAACCGGGTTACTGTAAAAAGCAGAATCATCAATCGCTTTATACAGTTTTGCGGCTTTACGTTTATTTACCACTTCGATGGCAGACATGCCGCCCTTTTTAAGTCCCCGGGCGAAAACCAGACCGGCAAGATACCAGCTATACGTCGGCGGAGTGTTATACATTGATTCGTTATCAGCAAATGTCTTGTAATCAAACATCACAGGCATATTTGCATCAGCGTTACCGATAAGGTCTTCGCGTACGATAACGATGGTTAAACCTGCCGGGCCGATGTTCTTTTGCGCACCGGCATAGATCACGCCAAATTTAGAGACATCGATCGAACGCGATAATATCGTCGATGACATATCTGCAACCAGAGGTACGTCACCAGTATCAGGGATATAGTCGAACTCGACACCGACGATGGTTTCATTCGGTGTGTAATGTACATATGCAGCTTCAGGATCAAACTTGAGACTCGCCTCATCAGGCACAGTGGTAAATTTACTGTCAGTGGTATCGGCCACCAGATTAACATTGCAAAAACGTTTTGCTTCAGCAACGGCTTTTTTAGACCATTGGCCGGTGAGCAGATAATCTGCAGATTCCCGCTTTACACCATCACGACCATTAAGTAAGTTAATCGGCACCATGGCAAACTGACTGCTGGCACCGCCCTGCAGGAACAGAACTTTGTAATTATCGGGAATACTCATCAGTTCACGCAGGTCCGCCTCGGCTTTCGTTGCGATAGACATATAGTCTTTACCTCGATGACTCATCTCCATTACTGACATGCCTGAACCATTCCAGTCCAGCATCTCTGCCTGTGCCTGCTCTAATACTTCTGTGGGTAGTGCGGCTGGACCGGCACTGAAATTGAATACTCTGCTCATATGTTTTTACACTAGATTTTAGATTATGCTTATTTAATAACTTATTGAATTATATATATTTATGAGCGCACGCATCTGCTCACAACGTACCCCGCGATTTGTCATCACATAACAAACAATCGCGCAACGCGCTACTAACAGAGCGGTTCGCCCCTGGCAATGAATTAACTATTCTTCAGGCGTTGCATCATCGGGCAACTCGTTTGCGCTTTTAACATTCTCGGCATCACCCTCAACAATATCTTCAGCACCGCTTTCATCAGTAGAGAGAACTTCTATCTTCTCTATCTCGACCAGCTTCTCGCCTTTGGTCAAACGGATAAGACGTACACCCTGGGTATTACGGCCCATCTCGCTAACATCAGAAACTGCGATGCGAACCAGTGTGCCGCTGTCAGTGATCATCATGAAGTCATCATCACTCTGCACCTGAACAGCGCCGACAATCTTGCCGTTACGTTCATTGGTTTTAATAGAGATCACACCCTGGCCACCACGACCTTTCAACGGGTAGTCATCGACGTTGGTGCGTTTGCCAAAGCCATTTTCAGTCGAAGTTAATATGGAGCCGCCTGCTTCAACTTTGATCATGGCGATGACTTCCTGATCTTCGTTAATACGGATACCACGCACACCACCCGCTGTACGTCCCATGGAACGTACAGCGGTTTCAGAGAAACGAATAGATTTACCTGAATCAGCAAGCAGCATAATATGATCACTGCCGTTAGTGATAACTACATCAACTAATTTATCTTCTTCTCGCAGCTCAATGGCCTTGATCCCAGATGTTCTTGGGCGTGAGAAATTAGATAATGCTGTTTTCTTCACCGTACCGCTGCTTGTAGCCATGAACACGAACTGGTCTTCGCTGTATTCGCGAATCGGCATTACCGCATTGATACGTTCACCTTCCTCCAGTGGAAGAAGGTTAATAATCGGCTTACCGCGTGAGCCACGACCCGCCATCGGCAATTGATAAACTTTCAACCAGTACACTTTGCCGCAACTTGAGAAGCAAAGCAGCGTGTCGTGAGTATTGGCGACAAATAATTTATCGATGAAATCTTCTGTTTTCATCGCGGTTGCAGATTTGCCACGACCTCCTCGACGCTGCGTATTGTACACATCCAGATGCTGCGACTTGGCATAACCATCGTGTGAGAAAGTAACCACCACATCTTCTTCGGTAATGAGGTCTTCCATGTTGAAATCAAGCTCATCCTGCATGATTTCACTGCGGCGTTTATCGGCGTAGTTGTCTCGGATTTCTTCGAGCTCTTCACGGATGACCTCGAGCAGGCGTTCCGGGTTAGAAAGTATTTCAATAAGCTCTTTAATAATATCCAGTATCTGCTGGAATTCATTAACAATTTTATCTTGTTCGAGACCTGTTAATCGATGCAGTTTCAAATCCAGAATAGCCTGCGCCTGAACTTCTGAAAGATGATAACCATCGTCTTTCAAACCGCATCGTGGATCCAGATTATCGGGACGTGAAGCGTTTAGGTCTGCACCCTCTGTGGCGCGGGCAACCATCTCGTTAACCACACCGGCCGGCCATATTCTATTCAGCAAACCAGCTTTCGCTGCAGCAGGATTTGCTGATTTTTTAATCAGTTCGATGACTTCATCGATGTTTGCCAGAGCAACAGCAAGGCCTTCTAAGACGTGCGCACGGGCGCGTGCTTTACGTAATTCATAAATAGTACGGCGGGTAACGACTTCACGACGATGACGCAGGAAGGCGTTTAAAATCTGTTTCAGATTCAATAATTGAGGTTGACCTTCGACCAGCGCCACCATATTGATACCGAACGAACACTGCATGGATGTCTGCGAAAATAAATTATTGAGCAACACATCAGCAGCATCATTACGTTTTACTTCGATGACAATGCGCATGCCATCTTTATCAGATTCATCACGTAATGCCGAAACGCCTTCGATACGTTTTTCTTTAACCAGTTCAGCCATACGTTCGATCAAACGCGCTTTATTGACCATATACGGGAGTTCAGTCACGATGATCGACTGTTTGCCCTTCTTATCTTCAACGATCTCGGCACGAGAACGCATAATCATACGACCTCGCCCTGTCTTATATGCCTGGTGAATACCTTTCACACCATTGATAAATGCCGCAGTCGGAAGATCAGGCGCAGGTATGTGCTGCATCAATTCATCTATCGACAGGTCTGGATTCTCGATCAGGGCCAAGCAGGCACTGATGACTTCACCAAGGTTGTGCGGTGGCATATTGGTCGCCATACCAACAGCGATACCAGTAGAGCCATTCACCAGCATGTTTGGTACGCGTGTCGGCATAACCACTGGCTCTGATTCTGAACCATCGTAGTTTTCTACGAAGTCGACAGTTTCTTTATCCAGGTCAGCGAGCAATTCATGCGCGATTTTTGACATACGTACTTCGGTATAACGCATCGCAGCAGGCGCATCGCCATCGACCGAACCAAAGTTACCCTGACCATCGACCAGCATATAACGCAGTGAAAACGGCTGCGCCATACGCACGATAGTATCGTAGACCGCAGTATCGCCATGCGGGTGATATTTACCGATAACATCACCGACCACACGGGCTGATTTTTTGTAAGGTTTGTTGTAATCATTACCTAATACGTTCATCGCATATAATACGCGACGGTGTACAGGTTTAAGACCATCTCGAACATCGGGCAATGCACGTCCGACAATGACACTCATGGCGTAATCCAGATAGGATTGACGCATTTCGTCTTCGAGATTTACCGGAGATATTTCTTTTGCAAATTCAGTCATTTAGAGGTGTGTATCTGATTCCATCACGTGGCTCGTTAAGCCACTGTCCGCCCAAAAAAATAGCGCATTAAAATGCGTCTTATCAAGCGCACAATACTAACACAGTTCCGCCAGTGACTGACACTCTATTTACCTGATTTTTCTAATGGAAATGAGCATTCAGACAAGGTCTATCTGGTTCGCTCAAAAGCTGAAAATCAGCCCCGCAAAACGGGGCTAGTTTTTGACAATCTGATGCAGTTTTCTGTACATGACAGCGTAATAAACCACCGGGATAACTATCAGTGTCAGAATGGTAGATACCAGCAAGCCAAAGATTAGTGAGATAGCCAGGCCACCAAAGATCGGATCATCGATGATGAAGAAACCACCGATCATCGCAGCGATACCTGTCAGCACGATTGGTTTTGCACGCACCGCTGCCGAATTAATCACTGCCTGCTGAAACTCCATACCCTCGCGCACCTGCTGGTTAATAAAATCTACCAGCAAGATAGAGTTGCGCACGATGATACCGGCGAGTGCTATCATCCCGATCATCGATGTCGCGGTAAACTGTGCACCGAGCAAAGCATGGCCAGGCATGATACCGATAATGGTCAGCGGTATCGGCGCCATGATCACCAGCGGAATCTTATAGGAATGAAACTGCGCTACCACCAGCAGGTAGATCATCAACAGACCCACCGCATAAGCCGCACCCATGTCACGGAAGGTCTCGAATGTTACCTGCCACTCACCATCCCATTTCAGGCTGTATTCATATGGATTGATCGGCTGTCTGGTAAACCATTGTTCCAGGCCACCCTGCTCATTCAATGTAGATGAGATATCGAACATACCATAGAGGGGGCTATCGACATCACCAGCCAGGTCAGCAGTGACATACACGACAGGTAACAGGTCCTTATGGTAGATGTTTTTTTCGCGCTCACCCGACACGATGGTTACCAGTTCACTCAATGGAACCAAAGCACCGTTTACTGAACGCACCTGCAACGCCAGCACCTGCTCGAGATCAGCTTTATCAGCATCATCGTATTCGATACGGATAGGCACGGCATATTTCAGGTTCTCGCCATGCAGGAATGTGACATCTGAACCATTTAAAACCGTTGTCAGCGCTTCACCGATCACCTGCTGCGACACCCCAAGTCGTGCAGCCTGCTGACGGTCCACAACAACTGTAAGCTTCTCAGAGGGATATTCCACGCTGTCATCAACGTCCACGATATTATCGGTGGCCTCGAACACTTCACGCAGTTGTTTTGCCTGTTGCACCTGGCCCGCATAGTCCAGTCCATAGACTTCAGCTACGATCGGTGACATCACCGGCGGCCCGGGCGGAACCTCGACAATTTTTACATTGCCGTCATACTGTCTCGCAATGTTCTGCAACGGCTCGCGTACTGACAATGCTATTTCGTGGCTTTTACGCTCACGATGATGTTTATCGACCAGGTTGACCTGGATATCACCGACGTTGGCGCCTTCACGCAGATAATATTGACGCACCAATCCATTGAAACTGATCGGAGCCGCAATGCCGGCATAAATCTCATAATCCGTTACTTCATCAAGTGTACCGATATATTGCCCCATCTCCTGCAGTACACGACTGGTCTGTTCGAGACTGCTGCCTTCAGGCATGTCCAGCACCACCTGAAACTCGCCCTTGTTGTCCGAGGGCAGCATCTTTAATACCACTGCCTGAACGGCAACCAGCGATATTGCAGCAGAGATTAGTAACAAGATTCCACCAAGTAATAACCAGCGATTACGATTACCTTTTGCACCGCCTAGAAAAGGCGTCATCACACGGGTGAAGAGCCTTGTCAGCGAGGTATCTTGTTGTGGGCTATCACCATGAGACATTTCGTGTTTCTTTGACTTGCTCAGCATGACATTAGTGAGCCATGGAGTGAATACGAAAGCGACGATGAGCGATGCCAGCATACCCATGCTGGCATTGATCGGGATCGGACTCATGTACGGCCCCATCAGACCAGAGACAAACGCCATCGGTAACAGAGCAGCGATCACCGTGAACGTAGCCAGAATCGTCGGGCCGCCTACTTCATCGACCGCAACCGGTATCAGGTCCAGCAATTTCTGTTTACCCAGTGCCATATGCCGGTGAATGTTCTCTACCACCACGATGGCGTCATCGACCAGGATACCGATCGAAAAGATTAACGCGAACAGAGAGACGCGATTCAGGGTAAAACCATAAGCCCAGGACGCAAAAAGTGTGACCAGCAAGGTGACAGCAACGGCAGCACCTACGATCAGCCCTTCTCGCCAGCCCAATGCCCACATCACCAGCAATACCACCGCTATGGTTTCGATGATCAGTTTCTGTATCAGTTTTTCAGACTTGGCCTGCGCGGTAAGACCATAATTTCGAGTGATACTCACTTCGACATCATCAGGAATAAAAGTACCTTTAAGCTCATCCAGTCGTTTAATGACCTGGTTGGCGATATCAACCGCATTGGTGCCCGGTTTTTTAGCGATAGCCAGGGTCACCGCGGGTTGCAGCTTATTTATTTCGCCAACGCCTTCACTGCCTCGTAGGCTGCCTTTACCAGCCGCGATAGATACATATTGCGAAGGCGAATCAACGCCATGCTTGATGGTTGCTACATCCTGCAGATAAACCGCCTTGCCATCAAACACACCAACCACCAGTTCAGCAATCTCTTCTGGCGAAGTAAGAAAAGTACCCGCCTGTAATAGGATCTCACGGTTATCGGCGGTGACCGTCAACCCGGTACGCGCACTGTTAGCGGCACGCAGTGCATCGCCAAGATCCCTGATATCGATGTTGTAACCAGACAGCGCCT
>Ga0316189_10002209_pt1 | contig 19128 bp, 10 predicted proteins | sample LowCovwburrow_MG_FD_204930 | JGI IMG/M metagenome (GOLD analysis project Ga0316189, IMG submission 204930) | Coastal sediment microbial communities from Maine, United States - Lowes Cove worm burrow | ecosystem: Environmental > Aquatic > Marine > Coastal > Sediment | place: USA: Maine...
ACCACATCGTTTGGATCCAGATTCATGCGACCAGCGGCATAGGGTTTGGACTCCAGGGCTAATGTATACCGGCGTCCCGAATCAAGGCCAATTTCCACCGGGCCCGGCGTCAGAACTTCCCTTGCAACAGCCGATGCAATTTCACGATGATCCGAACGGTTCGCAGCGATGTCGATGGCATGGCAGCAAACATTTTCCCATTCGACGGCGGCTGTCTTTGCCAGTCCAGCCAATCCGCCCTGCACGGGATGAATGACCTCCTTGTGTTTGAAACCAAAGATGCCGTCCATGCGGCTAACAGTCGCAAATAAAGCACCGCCCTCATCTGCGGCGTCCAGCAGAATTGGCGCCAGTTGTTGGGTAAGGGCAAAGGCATTTTTCAGGTCCTGTTCCATTTTGTGAGATTCAGGGTCCTGGATAATTATCAGGCCTGCCGCATGGGAAAGCTGATCTTCCGAAATCAATCCATTCTGCTTGATTTTTACGGCGTTTATACCGATGCTTGCCAGTTCTTCAATAATATTCTCGGACAGACCGGTGTTATCCTCCGTCACCAACACCCATTTGTTCCCGGCGATTTTTAGGGGTGCAGCAGAAGCCTCGGGCGCTGTCACCACCGTTACTATATTTCGGGGAATTTCTAGTAAATTTTGGTCGGGCGACGTCGGGTCCGATCTGTCCGATGCCTCGGGATTATGTTCGGCAACCTCAGCAGCCGTGGATGGATTTGTATCCTGCGCCCCACCGGCGTCTTCCCGGCGGACGCTGGTTTTTGAGGCATTGCCAAGATATTCGGATATTTGTCCCAAGGTCTTCAACGTTCCCATAATTTCCGGGGAAACCGTCGGCAGGTCAGGCATTTTTTCTTCAAGGGCGGATAAGATCTCCACCCGTTTGATGGAATCAATCCCCAATTCCGCTTCGATATCCATGTCCAGACCGAGCATTTCCACCGGATATCCGGTCAGTTGGCCGACGACCTCCAACATGGTTGTTACGATCTTATCTTGGGGGTGATCGGGGGAGGCGAAAATTTTTTCTTCGACTAAATTGTGCTGGGTTGGCGTTATGTTATCCGAGCGGGATTCATCTATCGGTACGTTATTGGATTCAACTATGATTTCGGTAATTTGCCCCAGGGTCTTGAGGCTGCCCATGATTTCCGGGGAAACCGACGGCAGGTCGGGCATTTTTTCTTCAAGGGCGGATAAGATCTCCACCCGTTTGATCGAATCAATCCCGAGTTCGGCCTCGATATCCATATCCAGACCAAGCATGTCCGTCGGATATCCGGTCAGCTGACTCACCACCTCCAGCATGACCGTCTCAATTTCGGTTCGATCCGCTTGGAGTGAATCGGATTCTTCGATTTGAGGTTCACCATCAGCTGTGTCCGGCGAATAACCGTTTGCCGCGCCTTCATGAAATTCGGGTTGAACGGGACGGGGGAATGTTTGCCGAACAGCTTCAGGCGGCTCGGTTTTTGCCGGGACGACAATCGGGATGATCTCCTCGTCTGCGATATTACTTTCATCCTGCTGCGGATCGAGGGTCGGCTCGAGCCGATAGTGAGGGACGGGAGTCGGCTGAAGCGGTTCCATCGTGATGCCCAGTGATCTTTCCGCCAGGCGTTGGGTATTTTTCATCATTTCCTGCAGGCTGCGATTGGCCTCGGTTTGGGATTCCAAAAATTTACGGTGTGCCCGGGCCGTTTCAGACTGAAGGTTCTGCATCGATTGCAAACCCTGGGAAACTACTTTCAATGCATCCAGGAGAAGTTCAGATTGATTGTTGTCGTCCTTGTTCATGGTCGTTTTGTATTCATGGTTTCGTTTGGATAGTTCTAATTGGTTGGATCGCGGCGGGTTGTCGAAATCCGGCGACTTTTCTTTGCTCTCTGCAAGCTGAATATCGCTTAGATAGTTTGAATCGTTTGTGTCGGATGGTTTCAGGCTCCTATTTTGTGCACGCCGCGTCCTGTCCTCTAAAATTTCGTCTTCTGCCTTTCCTCCGGGGCGTAGGTTCCTATTGCCCCTATGGGGCAAAGGCCGCCTTCCCGCCGGGGCGTAAGCCCCTTTGGGCCGGTGGCCGCCTTCAATTGTTTCAGCCTTCTGACCGCTGTCGTACGTTCCCCGACCGCTGTTTTCTGACTTCTGCTCTCTGTAATTGGTGCCGCTTAAAAGCACATTCATCCGTGATTTTCGGACGGATGACAACGGCTTTTCCCATTCGGTTAAGGCCACCGCGTAACCGATGGATCCAAGCCGACAAAGCAATTTAGCGAGATCGGCAACGCCGTATGCTTTTCCCATCGAAGCATCCAGCGCCATAGCCTTAAAATCACGATCCTGCAGAATCGTCGAAATCAGACCGGTTAGAACCGATTTAGGTCCGATTTCAACAAATGTCCGTACACCGGAATTGAACAGATTTTCGATCTCCTTGACGAATTCAACAGGACGGGCTAACTGGTTGCCCAGCAGTGTCCGGGCTTCTTCCGGGTCCGTGGGATACGCTTCTCCGGTGGTATTGGAAAAAACGTTGACGGCGGTTGGATTGACCTCCACCTCTTTTAATGTGTCTGAAAAGGGCTGAGCGGCGTCTTTCACCAGTTCACTGTGGAAAGCGGTCGAAACCGGCAACCGAACAGCCTTGATTTTCTTTTTTTTACAAATTTTTTCGACATCAATGATGGCAGCGGTTGTGCCGGATAAAACCCCCTGGCTGGGACTATTGTGGTTGGCGATAACAAGTTTGCGGCTTGAATCTTTTATCAAAGTCTCCAGTTCTTCCAGTGGTGCCTGAACGGCCAGCATCGCGCCCTGGGGAGCATGGTGATTCGTCCCGGCCGCTGCCATGAGGCGGCCACGGGTAACTGAAAGCGCCATCAGGGATTGTTCATCGATCCATCCGGCGGCGCACAAGGCCGTTAACTCTCCGAAACTGTGTCCGCAGGTGGCATCGGGGTGAATTGCGAACTTCTGTATTATTTTCAACATCGCCAGACTGACGGCGCCAATAGCCGGTTGGGCAATATCGGTTCTTTTTAAGGTTGCCTCCTGCCGTTGTCGTTCTTCATTCGTATGCGCTGTCGGTGGATAGATGAGCTCGGTAAGAAGTGTCGAGCTTTTAAATTTCTTATTGGCATCTTCCAGGATCTTCATGGCCTGGGGAAAGGTGCAGACAAAATCCCGCCCCATGCCAAGGTACTGGCTTCCCTGTCCCCCAAAGACAAAAGCAAGTTTACCGGCCTTTTCAGGACCGCCGATGTAAATGTTTTTCAGATCCGGTGAAACTTGCCCGTCTCTGAAATTCAATGCCGTTAATGCGCGGTTGAAAAGATCTGAGATTTGAACGGTCTGTTCATGAACCATCAAAAGGCGATGGGAATGCTCGGCTGAAAAACTCTCACGCGATTCAGCCGCCCGATTCCTAAACTGATCGTTGGACAAACCGTTTTCAACATCGTCCCGAAACGCCTTGACAGAGCGGATGAGGTCATTTTTTCGGGCGGCGGAGAAGGCTATTATTTCGATGTTGCCGTCCCAGGATATTTCGGTCTTGGCCGGGAGGTACTCTTCAAGGACAACATGAAAATTGCTGCCGCCAAAGCCAAAGGCACTGACGCCTGCCCGGCGAGAATGGCCATTTTTGGAAAACCAAGGCCGGGTGGATGAATTCAGATAAAAATTGCTGTTCCCAATGTCCAGATCCGGGTCCGGCGTTTCAGCTTTCAAGGTCGGCGGTATTACCTTATGATAAAGGCCAAGTGCTGCTTTGATCAAGCCGGCAGCACCGGCGGATGCCTTGGTATGGCCGATCATGGATTTGACGGAACCCAGAGCGCATTTATTGCCGTTGGCACCGAATTCTTTGAATATCCGATTCAGGGCCTTGAACTCAACCTTGTCCCCGACGCGGGTACCGGTACCGTGGGCTTCGATCAGTCCGACGGTGGCGGGATTGATGCCGGCATTTTTGTACGCTGTGCGCAATGCCTTGATTTGTCCTTCAACGCTGGGTGAATAGATGCTTTGCGATTTACCGTCGCTGGAAGAGCCGAGTCCTTTGATGACTGCGTAAATTCTATTTTCGTCTTTTTGAGCATCCTTGAGCCTTTTTAACACCAAGATCCCGATGCCTTCACCAAGAACGGTGCCATCGGCATCTTTTGAAAAAGGCCGAGCGTCTCCGGTGGCGGATAGCGTATGGGTCTTGGAAAAGCACATGTGCATAAAAATGTCATTGAGTGTATCCACCCCACCGGTGACAACCATATCACTGCGACCGGACATCAATTCGAGGGTGGCAAGATGGATGGCGCTAAAAGAACTTGCGCAGGCAGCGTCAACGACACAGTTGGTCCCTCTTAAATCCAGGCGATTACTTATTCTGCCGGCCACCACATTACCGAGAAGGCCCGGAAATGAATTTTCCTGCCAGGGGATGTAGGAATCTGAAATTTTTTGAATGATTTCTTCTGTTTTTGCTGGAGGTATGTCAGAATCTTCCAGGGCTTTACGCCACCTGGGGTGACCAAGTCTCGAACTTAAGGGAATCACCAATTCCTGGGTTCCGGTAACGCCCAGGATGACGGCGGTGCGGTCCCGGTTAAAATCCCGGCCATTGCCGTACCCACAATCTTCCAGAGCCATCTTTGCTGCCAGCAGCCCCAAAAGCTGAGACGTGTCGGTGGCTTCGAGGGAAGAGGGCGGGATGCCGAATTCCGATGGATCAAACGAGACGGGCTCCAGAAACCCTCCTCGCTTGCAGTAGACGCGATCCGGCGATTTAGGATCGGTGTCAAAATAATCGGCTGGTGACCAGTGAGATGATGGGACTTCAGTGATGGCATCTCTGCCGTGGTAAAGCAATTTCCAATATTCTTTGAGACCCGTTGATTTTGGGAATAAACATCCCATACCAATGATGGCCACCGGGTTGTCGTCATGCATACTCGGATTATCCTTTCGCGGCCAGCTTTCTGTCTGGGAAAAACTGGCGGGAGAGTTTCAACCTATGAATATAGTATTGTTGTAAATATTTAGCAAGAGGTTGCTTTAAAAATAATTAGTTGATATGTTGGCATATCAACTTACCAACCATTATGTAAGAATCTGAGAACTTCATTTTGTAAAAAATTTAGAACATTTTCTCATTTCCTGTGCATCAACATTATGATTAAATTTTATACCAACAAAGAGCTGTCCCAAAAATTTAATGTAAACCTTGCCAGATGGAAACGTTGGTCCCGTGAATTTTTAGCGCCCGATCCCCTGGGAGGATTGCAGTCGGGCTATGCGCGGCAGTATAATCCTGATGAGGCGTTTACAGTGGTTCTCGGAGGCCATTTATTGGGAGATTTGAAATTTTCAGTACCGGAGACAAAACAAATTCTGATCGATTTGCATCAATGGCTGGTGGATCATGATTTTTATTTTTACGTTTCCAACACTTCGGAATCAGACAAAAATCGGACTTCAGAAATTAACCATTATCAGCTCATCATCAGCAATCGAGCGATACGCCGTGACAAGGATCGCGGTTTGTCGTATTGGGCCCGAGGCATCATCTCAGTTGATTCCATCAATCTTAACGATGACCCGGTGCAACGGGAGCATTTCTGTGAATCATCCATCGGCCCAGAAGAAAGTGAATCTCCTCGAACGAATGCTGAAAGTTATCGTGTGTTAAACATAAGCGTATTCCGAAAGACATTTTTAAATCAGCTCAAAGGCTAAGGGGATCACGTTTCATCCAACAATTCAAGAATTTTCGATAATTCAAGCGGATAGAACCTCTCTGCCTCGTGGGGCAGGGCAATTCCCTGATGACGCAGCCAATTGATGCGGGTGGCCACCGCCGCGCCGAACATCAGGTTCATCGCCACCGTGGTGGTTTTTCGATTTTTGCGGTTTTCAAGAAATGTGCCCTTCACCCATTGGTTAAAGACGCCCATCGACGGGCCACACCATATTTGATAGTCGATTTTTCTTGACTGATCACCGCTGTTCGCCCATGTCGAAGACTGACCAAGATAGGACCGAAATACGAGGGCCATCTTGTGCCTGGGTTTATTCTCGGCAATCTCAATTTGTTTTGGATCCCGTTGCGCGAAAAAATGCTTTGTTTTTTCCCACTCCTCCTGGAAAGTGCATCTAAAAAAATCCCTTTGCAGTATATCGCGCTGATTGGTGGGTATCTCTGCATAGCTGCCGTATCGCGAATATAGTTCATAGAGTTTGGCCGCCCGCAAAGCGAACATGGTTCCGCGTTTTAATACTTGAACCTTGACACCGAGCTCAAACATATCGGCTGAGGGTGCCATGGCGACGTCAGCCTGTTCGGCTTCCGCCAGCATCTGGCGGACGGTATCCGAGGTACCGGCTTCCACGCAGGCCTGGTTTATCGATCCGGTGAGCACATAGGCAGCACCCATGGCAAAAGCTGCTGCAGTTGAATCCGGCGTGGCAATACCACCGGCCAATCCGATACCTATCGGATTCAGATAGTTATATTTTGTCGTGATATCGTCGCGCAGAGCCAACATGGTCGGTAAAAGCGTCAGCGCCGGTCGGTTATCCGTGTGACCCCCGGAATCTGCCTCGGCGGTCAAGTTATCCGCCATAGGAATTTCGGCAGATAGGGCCGCCTGTTCGGATGTTATTAGATTTTTTTCAACCAGCAATTTTAAAAATTTTTGCGGTGGCGGTGAAAGAAATTTTCGGGCCACCTCGACCCGTGATACTTTTGCGACCACTTTGCCGGGACAAATGACCTTGCCGTTGTTATCGCGGTGGATACCGTTGATCCGGAAATATACCAGTGGAAGGGTAAGATCCAAATAGGCCGAGGCGCTAATTAATTTGATCCCGCGCCTGATGTAGAGGTCTACCGTGGCGGCTTCTAGTTCCGGGTCCGTCGGATTGTGAATCAGGTTCATACCAAACGATCGGGATCCCATGCGATTTTGGAGCAAGTCGATGGCGGCTTCGATTTGATGCGTCAATAGCCCGGCTGCGCCAAAAAAACCGATCATCCCAATACGACCAGCTTCTTCGACCATTTCAACAGATGTAATTCCATTGGCCATGGCCCCAACCACATAAGCATAGCGAAGGTTATGCGTTTTTTTAAACTGTGGATCCCCTAAATCCTTTGGATGTATGGCCGGTGCATACCCAATCAGCGGCAGGACATCAGATCCGGATGGTTTTTGGTTTCCAATGGTGGCGGTGCCATCCATGGTGACGGCCATTTTACCGTTGCAGTTGATCAGAAAAAGGGGATGGGTGACCCGTTTAATCGCGTCTAATAGCGCTTGGTCGCCGGCTGTGGGCCGGTTTTGGAAGGGCTGCCACCAGCCTAAGGGTTTCGCATTCATTTTCAATGAGGGCACGATTCGTATTTCCGGAACTTAATTATTTATCGGAATTTCTACGTTTATTAAAATCACGGTGCTATTTACGGCTATTCTTTTGGCAAGCCACATGGAATGATGGAATAGCGGAATTTTGGAAGACTGGGTAAGAAAAGCGGAAAAAGATCTATTGTATAAAAAAAAGTTGGATCTACCGTCTTTGATGATGCTCACCAGTCATCTTTTTCTGTTTTAGTCTTATGAAATACCTCATTAAAATATGAAAATCAATGTTGAAGATGTGGTTTGCCTTTTGCTTTTTTTGTGGTCATTATTCCAATTTTGAGCGAAGCGACATAATCTGTTGTCGTATTTGATACATGCAGAAAAAAATGCCTGAAAGTAACTTTTCACCACCGCATCTCTAAACATCTTATCATTTATTAGCTCCGGATCAGCCTCTCGGATGAAAGCGTTTATGCAAATCTTTGAGGTGCTTGCGTGTGACATGGGTATATATCTGGGTCGTTGAAATATCGACATGACCGAGCATTACCTGAACCGCTCTTAAGTCGGCACCGCCTTCCAGCAAGTGGGTTGCAAACGAATGCCGCAAGCTGTGAGGACTGATTTTTTTATTCAGATGGGCCAAGTTGCCATAGCGCCGCAACAATTTCCAAAAACCCTGCCGCGTTATTGGTTTTGCCGCTCGGGCAACGAAAATGTAAGGACTGACTTGATTTTTCAAGAGCACATTTCTCGAATGTTCCAGGTAAAATTGGATTTTCTCTTTGGCAAGCGATCCAATAGGAACCACCCGTTCTTTTGATCCCTTGCCGAACACTCTTACAAAACCGGATTCTAAATTAAGACTTTGCAATTTCAGATTAACCAACTCAGATACTCTCAGACCGGCAGCATACAAAAGTTCAAGCATGGCGGCGTCCCTTGCACCGATCGGTTTAGCGGGATCCGGTCTACTTAGCAGCTGAGACACCTCTTCCACCGAAAGAACATCCGGAAGCTTAAGGCTTGTTTTCGGAAGATCAACCAGATCGGCGGGATCACGCTTGAGTACTTTTTGGTTGACCGCAAAACGATAAAACCCCCTTATCGACACCAGATGTCTGGCTCTGGAGCGAGCGCCCAAGCCGGCATTTCTAAGGGCGATCAAATGTTTCAGGATCAACGCCGTATCGGTTTCAGAAATACACCCAACATCGCTATCCTGCAAGAATAGCTGATAGCGGATCAAATCCCGGCTGTAAGATTCCAATGTGGAACTGGAAAGCCCCTTTTCGACCAGCAGATAATTCAGGTATTGATCGATTAAAATATCCATCGTGGGTATTTGGGATGGCAACATATAAAACATAAGTTGAGCGATTCAGGGTTAAGTGTTCCGGGTTGAATCACATTTTGAGCGATTATACAGGTACCTCATAAAACGATAGTTAAAACCGGTTGCCGTGTCAAGCAATGAAAATCAGGATTGACGTGCTCCGGGAATTCGAAGCGCTGCAGGAATGAGTCGATGGTGGTGTCCGCAAGTGATAAGCCAGCTGCAGGATCTGCTGCCTTGGGTTTAAACCAAAATCAAGGATTTAGAAATAAATAAATCCTTGGGTATCTTTTTAATTCTGCGACCCTCTGTTAAAGATTTTTTGACAGCGCCAATACGTTTTTGTTTATCGTTAGATGAAAATCCGGTTGGATAAACTCATGATGCCCTTCCTTAAAGGGCATAAATACGAGGGTAACGCTTTTCGGGTCAATTCGGATATCACGAAGTCGTTCCAAAAGCGTTCTGCGCGGTTTCATAAAATCAGCCAAGGTAATCTTTAGACTTTCAACGGCTTCTTTGATGGGTAACGTGGTGGGATAGATCCTGGCGGCAGGCAGTTCGGAGATCAGTTTTTCGTCTGGCTGGGAAAGTGTGGTTTGGGATGCCAGGTGCAGGAATACCTTCGGACGAACCTTAAATGCTGGACTCCAGAATCGAAAAGGAATATCTTTCCAGCCGCTTTGAGCGACTTTAGGAAGATTGGCAACCGCAATCAAATCGGCATAGGATTCAAGATTTATTCCCGTAATATCAGCTTTTATGCGCCAGAAGGGCAGATAGATGGTCTCGTCTTTTTTACCTGGAAAATGTGCAAATTTTAACTGTTTCAGTTTTTTGCCCACCGGGTACCAGGTTGAATTGCAGTTTTTGCAACCTAACACCCATGCGTCGCGTTCGCCCTCCAGATTCCAGCCGCAGTTGGGACACAAGGTAGAAACAAATTGGATGTGCCCATGAGGATGATCTTCGCTGAAATTATCGATATTAAAATCATCCGGCAGTTTCGTTGATACCGGTTTGCATAGGATGGCATCATAGAGTCTATCTGCCAGATAAAAAGGTGAATAGATTAGGCTGAGGGTTTCTCCAATGTTGGATTGGTGTAAAATAGGTTTGGGCAGCGATTTACCGAATCTTTCCTGGAATGTATTTAGAAATTTATCAAAAGACTGCTGGGGTTTGAGAAATCTACCGTCCGTGTCTGCGGTCGCAAAACGAAGTTTCATTGCCTGACTACGGACGCCGACCGAGTTGGGGAAACTGGGTGCGTCAATAGCCTGATGGCTGACGTCGACAAACCGGTTCAGAATTCCGGATGGCCCACAGAAAAAGAGCATACCCTTGAAGCGCCAATAGGGGAAATATACAATATCCTTGTTTTTATTAGGTGAATGCGGCAGCAGGTAACGAAAAAAATCATCTGTCATCAGATATGAATTAACCCGACAGAATTGGCAGGCAAACAGGCGGTCTGTTTCCTCTAAAATAGCAGGTGCCCCGCATTGGGGGCACTGATGTTCGATGAGAAGATAAATGATAACCTCCTTAAAGTTTTTCGCCGCACTCGTTACAGTAGAGGGAATCAGTAATATTTTCATTGCCGCAATTAGGACAGGATTTGGATATCGTTTTTACTTCCACCCCATGCCCGCAGCGGGAACAGAATTTGGCGCTTGGTGTGAGATTTTTGCCGCAGGCTTCACATTGATTGAACACCAGTTGCTGATGTCCGCACTGGGGACAGAATTTAGCGTCGATCGGGATTGAATGATGGCAATCCGGGCAGGAAACTGCCTGCTGTTCTTCCTTTTGCTTGGACTGCGGTAAGGCACCGGCAAAATACTGCGCAAACATGGCCGGCATCATGAGTCCCATGCCGGTGCCCATCCCCGTGCCGGATCCGCCTTCTGCCTCTGATGCCTTTTCCATGGCCATTGCGCTTTTCATCTGCATGAGTTTGTTCATGTCATCGAAGACACCCATGCGGCTTCTATCGTCAATCGCTTGCTGAACCTCGGGTGGAGGTGTGATGGCGTTGACATAAAGATGGGTCAGGTTAATGCCGAAATGACTGAAATCTTCATGTAGGCGTTTGGCAAGGCCCTCTGAAAGCTCATCGTATTTGGCGGGCAGGTTTAGGATGGAATCTATGGTCTCTCCCATATAATCGTTAAACCTGGAAACGATGACGCGGTTTAGATATTCTTCAATTTCGGCCGTTGAAAACATCCCCTGGGTTCCCACCAGACGGTTAATAAACAATACCGGTTGCACCACTTGAAGATTAAAAACGCCAAATGCCCTCAGACGGATGAGGCCCAGCTCGGTATCTTTGAATGCTACCGGATCCCGCGTTCCCCACTTCAGATTGGTGAAAACCTTTAGATTTACGAAGTACACTTCTGCCCGGAGAGGACTTTTCATACCCCAGGGGATACTGGCAATCTTCGTCAGCAGGGGGATGTTTGCCGTTTTGAGGGTGTGGCGGCCCGGGCCAAATGCCCCAACTGCTTTGCCTTTATAGTAAAATATGCCGGCCTGGCTTTCCCGGATGGTTAACTGAGCGCCGTATTTAATTTCGCCCGATCCTTCTTCCGGGAGACGATGGACCAGTTCCTGGCCGGTTTCATCAAACCATTCCAGATTTTCCAAGAAAAGAATGTTATTGGTACCCATATCAGATGTCTCCTTCTATCTTGATTTATTTTCTAATCGTTATTGCCATGATACAAATAGGCCATGCTCTTCTCCGAGCCGCGGACGTTGCCCTTTGCAGCCGGTCTCTTCATGTACGCTGTCGTACTGTTAACAGGGTACCCACCATCTAATTTTCCGACTAGGACGGAACCTCTGGCTTTGCATATACACTGTATATCGGCCTTCTTGTGGTCAACTTAAGTAGTCCTAAGGTTGCGCGATTTCGAGATCCGTGCTCAAAGGATGAAAGCTCATGACATTTCTTATGTCCACCGCGATGGCCGAGATTGGCCTTCTCCACTGAGAGGTCTTCAACCGGCAATCCTGTCCGTTGAACCGCCCAACCCAGACTGATTTTATTTGACAGAAATCCTTCTATAGTCGATAATATTTTATTAGATATCAAGCGGTCCCTTGGCAAACGCATTCGGAAAACGGTTACCTCGCATGGGAATGGTCGCAGCTCTTTTAACTTATCGTCGGGACACAAAGTGTAATTTTATACTCGGATAATGACAACTTTCTGTACGTTATCGACGTAAATCGGGAACTGTTTTACTGATCCCAGCGACAGGAGGCATGAATGACGCGTTATGAGGAGAAAAGGAAGTATAAACGATACGAACTCAAAACCCCAGTAATATATGCCTATCAGGATTCCGACCAGTTTACAAAAGCCCAAATGTGCAACTATTGCGAAGGCGGTATGTGCATTGAAGCCTCCAATGCAATTGAGCCGGGATCCAATATATACGTTATGATGGAAAATTTTTCCCCGGATACAATTGATGCTGAATTCTATGACGGCTATCGTGCAGAAATTCGGTGGTGCAGGAATATATCCCTTGAAAATAACAAGGAATTTAAAGTCGGGGTAAAATATTATAAAACTATCATCAAGTAGACCATCAAAATGGCCGACCGATTTATTCTGCTTTAGTGACGACTTTTTGAAAAAACTCCTCTTTTATACCCTAAGGCTTCCAGGTATCTATTTTTTGATAACTTTGGGTATCATGCTTGATTTCATCCTCCAATTGCCTTTTCTGGTCATCTGCTCCGTTGAAAATTTGTATCACAGGCGGATTCGCTAATATGTGACGCCATGCTCGCGTAGGCATCATTGCTTGATAGGTAAGCATGGGGGTGAAAAGTTTCTCTCATTCTATAAACCGTAATCCCGCGGATTGCAATGGAATCGAGAAAAACTGCAGGGGACAGGTCAAAGGCAATGTCCAGTATCATGGGTTGCTTTAATCACTGATCAGCAAGAGGATGATCGGCAGACTCAGAGCCGCAAGTATGATTAAGCCCGGTAAAGATACATAGGGTTTGTACCACGGTTGCTCATTTGCTTTTGCTTTTCTGACTTCGCTCAAGAACCAGTTCCCGACAATCATGGCAGCAACCAGAACAGCGACATATTTAAAAAGATTGAGCAGATTTAATCCATCCATGGGTGTCATACCCTAACCCGGATAAACCGGAATTGGCTATTGAAATTTTTATATTTTATTGTATAGTGGGGTCGTTGGTACGGAGGATATAAAAGTATATATACGCTAAGGCGGTCTATTACCGAAATCTGAATCAGATCAACGTCTCTTAAATATCTGATTCTGCTTAATGTGTCGATTCCCAATTACAGTGGCATATAATTATTAAGCAATCGACATAATTGCTTACTTGTCCCGGCTGAGCCGTTTTTCGTAAATTCACGACCGAAGGGCTCACCGCAGGCAGAACAAAGTCCTGAGTAATTAAATTGGTAATTGCAATTACGAATTTGTGGATTTAAGCTGGGCGTCAGGACCTAAGATTCAGGGCTGGTACGCCTGGCAGGATTCGAACCTGCGGCCTACGGATTAGAAGTCCGTTGCTCTATCCAGCTGAGCTACAGGCGCACACGGCTGGAAGCCATATCATAGCTGCGGTGTTCTGTCCATATTTTAATTGTTGCCGGATCCTGCGATTGGTGCCATTTTACCGACCTTGATTTTATAACATAATGAACGATAATTAAATTTATCCATTCAAGCGAACTGAGTTTATGAAGAAAAAAACGGCCATTAAAAAGAAAGCAACAAAAAAGCCGGTTGTAAAGAGTGCGGCGACTTCAAAAAAGAGTCGGCGTTCATCGACGGAACGTCCTGCTGATAAAGCTCTGGTAAAGTTCGATCCGCTTCAACGTTACCTAACGGAAATCAGCAATTACAAACTGCTGACCAGGGAGCAGGAAAAGGAGCTGGGCATTCAAGTCAGAGAACATGGTGATAAGCAGGCTGCTTATCGGCTGGTCACATCCAATCTGAGGCTTGTCGTAAAAATTGCCCTTGAGTTCCAGCGAGTTTGGATGCAAAACCTGCTGGATCTTATCCAGGAGGGTAACATCGGCTTGATGCAGGCTGTCAAAAAGTTCGATCCTTATAAAAATGTAAAATTTTCTTACTATGCCTCCTTTTGGATAAAGGCATACATATTAAAGTTTATTATGGATAATTGGCGTTTGGTTAAAATCGGAACGACCCAAGGACAGCGTAAATTATTCTTCAAACTGAAAAAGGAAAAACAAAAATTAATTGATCTGGGCTTTGAACCGAAGCCCAAACTTCTTTCGGAAAGGCTGGGTGTTTCCGAAAGAGAAATTGTCGATATGGACCAGCGTCTGGATGGCTGGGATGTCTCCCTGGACGCTCCGTTAAAGGAAGATTCAGATACGGAACGAATCGAATTTTTAAGCACTGCAACTGAATCCATCGAGGATCAAGTCTCCAAAAAAGAGATTGAAGCCCTGTTGCATAACAAAATTGCCGAATTCAGAAAAAAAATGACACCTCGCGAAATTGAGATATTCGACCTGCGAATTTTTTCCGACAATCCCGTTACATTGCAGGAGATCGGAGATCGATACGGGATTTCGAGGGAACGGGTTCGCCAGGTGGAAAAAAATATCATTAAAAAGATGCGGGAATTTTTCAAAAAAGAAATCCCCGATTTTGCTTCTTACACTGAATAAAGGTGCCGTCGGCGTTTTAATAGGATTATTTAACTTATGAAAATTTTGCGTTTGAAGTGGATCATATTATTATCTTTTTTTTGTTTTGCCGTCGGATGCACGGTAAATCCAGCCAAACCAACCCCGTCAAAGTCTGAGCCCCAGACTTTTCATGGTCCGGAAAATCAATATTACTATTTCACCGCAGCCCAGGTTCAACGTAAAAAAGGCAATCTGGACAAAGCTGTCGGGCTGCTCCAAAAAGCGATTGAAATTGTTCCGGATTCTGCTTATCTGCAACGAGAACTGGCGACGATTTATTTGCAGAATAAGGAAAATGACAAAGCTATCGAGGTATTGGAGGGGGTGCTGCAAAAAAATCCCAACGATTTAAAATCACTCATAATATACGGTGGTATCAAACAGGTTCGCAAAGAATCCGATGACGCTATTGTTATATATGAAAAAATACTGGCCATCGATCCTAAACAACAAAGAATTTATGCATTGCTGGGCGGTCTTTACATGGAAAATGGAAACCTTGAGCGTGCTGCAGAGGTTTTCAATCGGGAACTTGAAAATTTTCCCGGATCTTATACAGGCCATTTTTATCTTGGTAGAATTTACGCCAAACAGGGAAAATTGAAAGAAGCGGAGACAAAGTTTCGCAAAGCACTTGAATTAAAACCTGATCGTTCCGAACCAGGATTTGAACTTGTCGAAATTTACAAAACCCGGAAGGAAACCAAAAAAGTCATTGGACTATACGAAGAAATTCTCCGGAGTAATCCTGCCAATGTACGGGCAGCCATGGAACTCGGGTATTATTATCATCAGCGGGGAATGAAAAAAGAGGCCGAAAAATACCTGACCAAACTGGGGTTGAGAAGTCAGAATGAATTTGAGGTTATCATCAACGTTATTCAATTGTACATCGACCTCAAAAAATTTGACGATGCCCTGGTTGTCATTAACGGAATGCTAAAGGGCAACCCGGATAACCCTGATATTCATCACCTGGCGGGCATATCTTATTATGGAAATAAAGACAATGACATGGCACTTTTTCATTTTGAAAAAGTAACACAAACGTCCAGGTTTTTTCAGGATGCCGTGGTGCACGTGGCCTTCATATATCAAGATCAGCAAAATAATGAAAAAGCAATCCAATTCTTAAGTTCAGCCATAGCCAAAGATCCGGAAAATCCTGATTTTAAATATTACTTGGGCACTTTTTATGAAGAGACCGAAGATTATAAAAATGCCGCGGATAACATCAAAAAAGCCATTGAAATCGATCCTGAGAATCCCCGCTATTACTTTCGCCTGGGGGTTGTATATGATAAATGGAATAAAAAAGATGCCTCCATCGAGACCATGCAAAAGGTCATCGCCCTCGATCCCAAACATGCCAATGCATTAAATTACCTTGGTTATACCTATGCTGATTTAGGCCGTAATCTGGATGAAGCCGAGCGTTTGATCAAAGAAGCCTTAAAATTCAAGCCCAACGATGGCTACATTACCGATAGTCTGGGGTGGGTCTATTATAAAAAGGGACAGTTCGACAAAGCCCTGGAATATATAAGAAAAGCCGTTGAATTAGTGCCTGATGACCCCATCATGCTGGAGCATATGGGCGACGTTTACCAGAAGCTGAATGATAAACCGAACGCTTTGAAATTTTACCAGAAATCTCTGAAAATTAAAGAAAAGGATAAAGAAGCGTTGGAAGAAAAGATCCGGCAACTCAAGCCGACCGGCTCATGATGACGATGGTCGTCGGTTTATAGATCGGATAAGTTGCGAACCCAACAGAACCATTCCCTACCTATGGCGCCACAGGCTGAATGCCTGTGGTTTTTATTTGTTTGATAATTTTAATCCGATCTATGATCTGGAGACCTGTCAGTGTCTAAAGACGATAAGTCAAAGAGAATCTCACAGTCTGATTTGCAACCTGTGTTGGTCATAGTATTAGTAGGCTTTTTGATGGTCGGTTGCAGCAATCTGCCCCGTAAGACTTCTAAACCCGAAGATTTAGCAGCCATGGCGGAAGCCCGGACGGTGCTCCTTGCCTTGAGCAGACATAATGAGAAATTGATAAATTTTAAAGGTATTGGAAAAATCAAGGTATGGCATAAAGGTAAAAAAAAAATTGATGAAAAAGTCGCATGGATCGGATCGGAAACGTTCAAAATAAGCATCGTGGTATTGATATCCGGATATCCAGCAATTAAAATAGCCAGTGACGGAAAATGGGTCTATTATTATGAAACTCGAAAAGAGAAACCGCTTTACGTAAAATACCCGGCTACGGATGCAACCCTGCAGCGCATCGTCTCGGTGCCTATTAAAATCAGCGATATTATTCTGTTACTGGCCGGCCGGACGCCACTTCGTGAACATCATTCCGCATTGTTGCACCGGCAGGATTCCGGCAACGGCTATGTTCTAACATTGAAGAAACGGTGGTATGGCATCGTCGAAAAAATATATCTGGCAGAAGACAAAAAACAAGTCCGTCAAATCGAGTTTTTCAATCGATCCGGGTCATTGATTTATCGTGCACGATTTGATGAAATGCAGGCTATTAACGCCTATCAGGTTCCCGCGAGGTTGAACATCTCAAGCGACACGAGCATGGGTTTCCAACTTGTAGTTCAAAAATACTGGACTGGTATTTCCGTCGATCCTTCGATATTTGTTTTGAAACCGCCGAATTAAAATTACGAGAAATTTATCCTACCGTAGCGAAATAAATTACAAAATATTAACTTTAATTAACATTAATGCAAAATGTTATAGGGTATTTGTTAAAGTATGATTTTAGAAATTTTAGTCATCGGGAACGAAATTCGATCCGGTGCACTGGTGGATAGCAACGCCGCTTACATTGCCCGAAAACTTAAAGAAAAAGGTATCGAGGTGGCCCGCCACAGTGCGATTGGTAACGATCCGGCTGATATCATCAATATCATCAATATATTAAAAGAAATTAGTCAACGATCTAATGTTGCGGTGGTAATGTGTGGACTGAGTTCTATCGGTGAGGATCTGAAAGTCGCTGATGCAGCTAAGGCGGAAGATGTGTCTGAGAGCATTGATACCAGACCATTGGCATCCATTGAAAATTTTTTTAAAGTCCAAAACCGACCGCTGACGCATTCCAATGAAAAAATGGCGATGCTGCCTTCCGACCCGCGATGTCTCGGCAATTCCATCAGTGAAGCTCCCGGCTTTCATTTTAAAATTGGACAATGCGATTTTTTCTTTTTACCCGGAGTTCCTTCGGAAATGCGTCAAACGCTCACGGAACAGGTAATTCCTCGGATCATGAAAATACAGGAAACGACCATGGACGATCGTCTGATCAAAACTTTCTCAACTCTTGGTTTGACAGAATCTGCCATGGGTGATCATGTGGACGATTTTAATCAGCAATTTCCCCAAATAAAGCTTAGTTTCTGCGCAAATTTTCCAGGTATTCAAGTAAATCTTTATGCTCGCAAGATTGATAAAGGCAATGTGCGAGTACAAATGGAGGCGGCGATCCAATGGATTTACCGGAAGCTGGGCAATAATATGATTTCAGATACCGGTGAGGCCATTGAAAAAGTGGTGGGCGATCTTTTAGGGAGAAAACAAGCTCATCTGGCGGTTGCTGAGAGCTGCACGGGAGGGCTGATCGCTGACTTGCTGACCAATGTGCCGGGAAGCTCGAATTATTTTGTTTTTTCGGCCGTCACATATTCCAATCAGCTGAAAATGAAAATCCTCGGAGTGACAGCTCGGACCTTAGACCGATACGGCGCCGTATCCGAACAAACCGCCAAAGAAATGGCCCACGGAGTACAACAGATCTCCGGTACAACTTACGGGCTTTCGGTCAGCGGAATTGCCGGACCCGGCGGTGCCACGGATGACAAACCTGTGGGAACGGTTTGCATCGGTCTTGCCTCTGATGATTTCGTCCGAGCTCATCGGTTCTGCTATAAATTTAACGACCGCTGGATGAACAAGCGCATTTTTGCGACAACCGCTCTCGATTTACTAAGGCGGGAACTATTAGGGATTCCGCGTTTATGATGACTTTATATATTGGAAGCGGTATTCTGCTCTTGTATCTGATCTTCAGCTTGTTTATAACCTATCTTGTTCAACAAATTCCCCGCCATTCCGTGCACGACCCACCGGATTGGGGCAACATACTTGATTCCAAAATACCAGCTGTCGACGGCGGAACTTTGGAAGTATGGCGGATAAAGCCCGAGCGACCATCACGCGGTACGGTGGTTTTTGCTCATGGATGGAGTCGCAACCGGGACCGCATGGTAGCCCGGGCCAGGTATTTTGGCTGCTGGGGATTCACCACCGTTATTCACAGCGCCAGAGACCACGGACAATCCAGCCCCTGCAGATTCATGAATGCCATGAGATTTTGCGAGGATATCGAAGCGGTGCTGACTTGGGTCGATGTTCCGGTTATTTTGTACGGACATTCAGCCGGTGCAGCAGGCGCCATCATCGCCGCCGAAAGAAATCCGGATAAAATTAAACTTCTTTTTTTGGAAGCATGCTATGCGGATACCAAGGAGGCGCTATTGAGTCTCTACCGGTGGGTCAATCCTTTTTTCGGCATGATTTTCGGTCCGATGATACTATTTTGGATGAACTTGTTTTACAGGAACAAACTGGACGTCGTGAGCCCTGCACGTCTGGCACCATTGT